>JGI24707J26582_10000546_pt1 | contig 28969 bp, 28 predicted proteins | sample BioPla1DNA1_FD_26582 | JGI IMG/M metagenome (IMG submission 26582)
CAAGTCCGAGAAGAGCAGGCCAATCGAAGCCCAAGCCCCTGGAGTTGTCGACAGAGTCAGCGTCCACGAGCCGCTCCAGACAGGTATTAAGTCAATTGACTCTCTGGTCCCGATTGGACGAGGCCAGAGGGAGCTGATCATTGGCGATCGACAGACAGGCAAGACAGCCATTGCAGTTGATACCATCTTAAATCAAAAGGATCAGGATGTCATTTGCATCTATGTAGCCATCGGCCAAAAGGCATCCACCGTGGCAGGCGTAGTTGAGACCCTGACAAAGCACGGAGCTTTGGATTACACCATTGTGGTTTCCGCTACCGCCAGTGAGCCTTCCCCGCTCCTTTACATTGCACCCTATGCAGGGGTGGCGATGGCAGAAGAGTTTATGTATGCAGGCAAGGATGTGCTCATTGTCTACGATGACCTTTCCAAGCATGCAACAGCCTATCGGGAAATGTCCCTGCTTCTGCGCAGACCCCCAGGCCGAGAAGCTTTCCCAGGCGATGTCTTCTATATTCATTCGCGCCTTTTGGAGCGCGCTGCCAAGCTCAATGATGAACTCGGCGGCGGATCTATCACTGCTCTGCCCATTATTGAAACCCAGGCAGGGGATATTTCTGCCTATATTCCCACCAATGTGATTTCGATTACGGACGGGCAGATCTTTTTAGAGTCGGATTTGTTCTATGCGGGAATTCGCCCCGCCATTAGTGTGGGCCGTTCTGTCTCCCGTGTCGGCGGCGCTGCCCAGGTGAGGATGATGCGGCAGGTAGCGGGATCCCTTCGCCTTGACCTCTCACAATACCGAGAGCTGGCTGCTTTTGCTCAGTTTGGTGCAGATCTGGACCGGCAGACCCAGGCTCGGATCGGCAGAGGTGAGCGCATCTACGAGGTTTTGAAACAGGAACAGTTCAAACCTATGCCCGCCGAGGAACAGGCAGTCTCCCTGTATACGGCAGTCAACGGATATTTAGACAGTATCGCTGTCAGCGATATCGTCCGTTTTGAGAAGGAATTCTTGGATTTTCTCCGCAAAGAGCACAATGAACTGCTAGCAGAACTGAGAGAAAAGAAGGAAATAACAGAAGAGATTGAGACCAAACTCAAGAAGCTGATTGTGGAATTCAAGAAAGACTTCGTCAGTTAGGGGGGTTGAAGGTGGCACAAACGAGCCGAGACATTAAGCGGCGGATTTCCAGCATCTCAAAGACCCAACAAATAACTAAAGCGATGGAGATGATTGCCGCCTCCAAGCTGCGCAGCGCTCAAGAAACGGTGATCAGCACCCGCCCCTACTATGAACGACTGACCAGTTCCCTGGGCACAGTGTTGCGCGCGGCGGAACAGGCCGGTGAGGATCTGCCTGAGATTCTGAGAAATCGGAACGGGGACACNCACTGTCTGNTTGTTTTGGCTGCAGACCGCGGTTTAGCAGGAGGTTACAATGCCGCCATCATTCGGCAGGCTGAAGCATTTCTCCAGGAACACCCCAATACAGAAATGGTGATGGTNGGCCGTAAAGTCCGGGATCATTTCCGCAGGCGCGATCGCACCGCCCTGGCTGAGTTTGTCGGGATCGGAGACACCGCCAATCTGAGGATTGCTCAGGACATTGGACATGTGGTCTTTGACTTTTTTGCCCATGGACTTTTCGACAATGTGACCGTTTTATACACCGAGTTCATCAATTCGGTGACACAGCGGGTCAAGCTGCGCAACGTTCTTCCCTTGCCCGAACAGATTAAAGAGATCAAGAGCGAAGGGCTGGAGCCATTATATGTGTATGAGCCGTCTATTCATGGGGTGCTGGAGACTTTGATTCCCCTGTATGTAGATGCCGCAGTATACCAGGCCTTAACTGAGGCTAAGGCCAGCGAACTGGGTGCGCGGATGAACGCGATGCGCAATGCCACAGATAATGCCGGCGAGCTGATTCAGGAACTCACCATCAGCTACAACAGGGCAAGGCAAGCTCAGATCACCAAGGAGATTGCAGAAATCGTGGGCGGCGCAGATGCGTTGGAATCGTAGAATTGTGAGGGGGTATATTGATGACCACGAATATTAACAAAGGAAAAGTCGTCCAAGTAATTGGGCCTGTTGTTGATATTGAGTTCGAGCCCGAGCGGCTGCCTGACCTGCTNACGGCTATTGAAATCAAAGGTGAAGTAGAAGGTGCGACGATTGATCTGACTCTTGAAGCAGCCCAGCATTTAGGAAACAACATCGTACGCTGCATCGCCATGGCTTCAACCGATGGCCTGCAGCGGGGCATGGAAGCAGTTGACACCGGCGGACCCATTTCTGTTCCGGTAGGTCCGGAGACACTAGGCCGTCTGTTCAATGTTCTCGGGGAGCCTATTGACGGCAAAGAGCCTGCCAAGACCAAAGAAAGGTGGCCAATTCATCGCCCCGCGCCGAAGGTCGATGAAGTAGAGCCTTCCAGCACTATGCTGGAAACAGGGATTAAGGTTGTAGACCTCCTTGCACCCTACGCCAGGGGCGGAAAAATTGGTCTTTTCGGCGGTGCAGGTGTGGGCAAGACCATCCTCATTATGGAGCTGATCCGCAACATTGCCCACGAACACGGCGGCTACTCTGTCTTTGCCGGCGTGGGAGAGCGTACCCGTGAGGGTAACGACCTGTACTTTGAAATGCAGGAATCCGGAGTTATTGACAAAACGGCCATGGTTTTCGGTCAGATGAACGAGCCTCCAGGAGCCCGTTTGCGGGTTGGCCTGACCGGGCTTACCCTGGCTGAGTACTTCCGTGACGTAGAAAAACAGGACGTGCTTTTGTTTATCGATAACATCTTCCGCTTTACCCAGGCAGGTTCGGAAGTATCTGCCCTGCTGGGACGTATGCCCTCCGCGGCAGGCTATCAGCCAACCCTGGCAACGGAGATGGGCCAGCTGCAGGAGCGCATTACTACGACCAAACATGGCTCCATTACCTCCATCCAGGCCATCTATGTACCTGCCGACGACTATACTGACCCGGCTCCGGCAACTACCTTTGCCCACTTGGATGCCACCACCAACCTGGAAAGGCGGATTTCAGAGAAGGGAATCTATCCTGCTGTTGATCCTTTGGCATCCACTTCCAGGATTCTGGCTCCGGATATTGTCGGAGAAGAGCACTACAATGTGGCCCGGGGCGTGCAGCAGGTATTGCAGCGTTACAGTGAGCTCCAGGACATCATTGCCATTTTGGGCATGGATGAGCTTTCAGAGGAAGACCAGATCACAGTGGCCAGGGCGCGCCGGCTGGAGAGATTTATGTCCCAGCCCATGTTTGTGGCCGAGGCCTTCACTGGAATTCCAGGCAGATTCGTACCTGTCAAAGAAACAGTACGGGGCTTCAAGGAAATCCTGGAGGGCAAACATGACCATCTGCCCGAAAACGCCTTCTTCATGGTCGGCACAATCGATGAGGCGGTGGCTAAGGGGCAGGCCCTGTTAGAGGAGAATGCCTAATGGCTGTCTTCACTTTAGAAGTTGTTACGCAAGAGCGAACTGTAGTCATGACAGAGGTAGAGTATGTGCTTCTGCCGGGGACCGACGGCAGCTTCGGAATCTTAAGCGGCCATCAGCCGATTATGGCGTCACTGGGCATTGGTGTCCTCGAGTTTGGCCCCCTGCATGGCAAACGACGAAAGATAGCCCTTGGCGGCGGGTTTATGGAAATGAACGGCGACAGACTGAATGTGATGGCCCACACTGCAGAACTGGCAGAAGAAATAGACGTGCTTAGGGCACGCCAGGCTAAGCAAAGGGCTGAACAGAGGCTGGCGGACCGCCATGGCGATCTTGACATTGCCCGAGCACAGATTGCCCTGCAGAAAGCGCTGCTTCGTTTGAAAGTGGCAAATGGCGAGTAAAGCCTTCCCCCTGATTTTTCAGGGGGATTTTTTTGTATAGTGTCTTAATCTACGGAGCATACTATCCCCAAGGCGGTGATAGTATGCGAGCATGGAGAATTGTGAAAGACAGGCTGAGACAAGCCTGGTACAGGCGGGACCGGCAGAAAATACTTATTTTCATAATGATCGGAGTATCGCTGCTGGCCGGCATTGGCGTAGGCATGTACCGAACTTGGCCCTCGGAAGAGCCGGCGGCCACTGCTCCCCAGCTGAGTCTGGAAGATCTTGAGGCTGTAGTAGAAGAAAGGGTCCAGCGTGTCATTGCCGACTTCTACCCCTGGGTCCTGGACGGCCCGATTCAACTGGCTGCGGTGGAGCCGCCCGCTAGCGTGAAGCCCGAACCGACAGAGATGAAGCCGGAGAAAGAACCCGAACCCCAACTTTCCTTTGAACATCTGATTTGGCCAGTACAGGGCGAGATTGCCACCCCCTTCGGCTGGCACCGGCATCCGGTTTACGGCGACTGGCGTTTCAACGCCGGCCTGGAGTTCAGTGCATCTGACAGTGCGGTGCGAACCGTGCTTCCCGGCGAAGTTGTTGCAGTCAACTCCAACGGTCTGGAAACCGAACTGATTATTGACCACGGCAGCGGCTGGGTTTCGACTTACCGTTCAATCCGGGGCATTCAGGTTGGGCCCGGCGACAAGGTGAAACAGAACCAAAATATTGCGCTTCCCGACAGCTCCGGCCTGGTCTTTTTCGGGCTGACCCACAATGGAAAGCCGGTTAACCCCCAGGCGTTTCTCCACTAATGCTAAGCATATTCAAAGCCCCGCGGCATATAAATGTATAAAAAGTGCTAGGGGGAAGCGCAGATGAGAGACTATATCCGCAAGCGGGTGGTGGATGTAAGTTTATATATTGTGAAAACCAAAGCCACTGTACGACAGGCGGCTACCGTGTTTGGAGTGAGTAAGAGTACCATCCACAAGGATGTGACAGAGCGCTTGCCACGCATAAATAGAGAACTGGCTGAACAGGTGAAACAGGTGCTCGAGGTAAACAAGTCGGAACGGCATATTAGGGGCGGGGAGGCGACCAAGCGCAAGTATAGTGTGAAGGGTGCCACTCGAGCTTCTTAGAATACTAAATGAAAAAAGGATTTGCCTCCTCTGTGGCGAATTTTATTCCAGCGTGACAATGGGAAAGTCACGGATGCGTGTCGGAGGGGGCAATAGAATGTTCAGCAAGGATATTGGAATTGACTTAGGTACAGCTAACATACTGGTTCATGTGCGGGGCAAAGGTGTTGTTATCCATGAACCGTCGGTTGTGGCCATTGACGTAGATACTCAGAAAATATGTGCCATTGGCGAGGAAGCCCGGGCGATGATCGGCCGCACACCTGGCAATATTCGGGCTATTAAGCCGCTCAATGAAGGGGTTATTGCAGATTTTCAAATAACTGAAGAAATTCTCAAACACTTCATTCGCAAAGTTGCCGGACGAGGCTTTAGACCGCGGGTTATGGTTTGCGTTCCCTCTGGGATTACCACAGTTGAAAAACGGGCTGTGCTGGAAGCTGCGACGCTTGCCGGCGCCAAGGAAGTCTACCTGGTGACCGAGCCTATTGCGGCAGCTGTTGGCTGCGGGTTGGATATTGCTGCCCCCAGCGGCAGTATGGTCGTGGATATTGGGGGAGGAACCACAGATATTGCCGTCATATCCCTTGGCGGTGAAGTGACATCAGAGTCTCTTAGAATTGGCGGTTCCCACATTGAGGAAGCCATAGTTCGCCATGTGAAGCGAGTGTACAACCTCGCCATCGGCGACCGGACCGCTGAAGATATAAAAACCACGATTGCAAGTACATATCCTAGTCCTGACAGGAAGATGTCTATTCGGGGCAGAGACTTGGTCACTGGTTTGCCGGCAACTGTGGAAATCACCTCCGTTGATGTTTACCCTGCCTTGGAAGAACCCGTATTTGCCATTGTAGATGCCATTCGGGGTGTCTTAGAAGTCACACCGCCGGAACTGGCTGCAGATATTATGAATAAGGGCATGTCTCTAACTGGCGGCGGATCCCTATTAGATGGTATACCGCGCTTGATCCAGGAAAGAACAGGCGTTCCGGTTACGTTGGCTGACGAGCCATTGAGCTGCGTTGTGCGGGGTACCGGGCAGATTTTAGATTCCATTGACAGTATGCCCCGGACGCCTTTTGTTGCCAGTTATACTAAAGGGCGCTAAAAAATGCTAAAGTTTTGCTTTTCCCTTGCCGATAGTAATGGCAAGGGAATTTTATATGGGAGGTGATCTTATACTTCGAGGTATTTATACGGCAGCATCAGGCATGCTGGTAGAATCACTCCGGATGGATGTGTCCAGTAATAACTTGGCAAACGTAGATACCGCAGGGTTCCAAAAGCAAACGGCCCACATTTACTCACTCCCTGAAACACCTGTACATAGAGTGCATCAGAAAACAAGCCGCTTGCTTGGGGTGTTGGGCACGGGAGCATTGGTGGATGGGAGCCGCTCCTCTTTTTCACCAGGGGCGCTGCGCACCACGGAAAATCCCCTGGATTGCGCCTTGATAGGACATGGATTTTTTGCAGTATCCACCCCCGAGGGTACAAGATACACTAGAGATGGAAGATTTACTGTCAGCCAGAGCGGTCTATTGACTACATTGAGCGGCCATCTGGTTCGGGGCGAGAACGGCTCCATCTACGTAGGGGAAGGCAGTGTGCGAATTAACGAGGCGGGAGAGGTCTTTGTCGACGGTGAAATGGTAGACAAGCTCTTGGTTGTAGAGTTTAATGAACGGGACGCTCTAGTGCGGCATGGGTCCAATCTCTACGAGGCGCTGCCTGAGGCAGGAACTCCCTTCAGGTACCGAGCAACAATTGCGCCGGGAACCATCGAGCTGGCTAATGTGAATGTAGTTTCCGAAATGGTCAACCTGATTAACATTCAGCGAAGTTATGAGGCCAATCAAAAGGTGATTCAGGCCTTTGATGAGACACTAGGCAAGATTATTAACGAAGTATAAGAGCTTTTTGGGGCATAGGCTGGACTGGAAACAGAAGCCTGAGAAACTATCAACCGACTGCGATAGTTTCATACCCCTTTCTTGTGTTATGTTTTATTTCAAACGTACAAGGAGGGTTTTTTTGTTATGATGCGTTCATTGTGGACCGCAGCCTCAGGGATGACGGCCCAGCAAACTAAAATTGACACGATTTCTAACAACTTGGCCAACGTCAACACTACTGGTTTTAAGAAAAGTCGCGTAGATTTTCAGGATCTGCTTTACCAAACGGTAAAGTATGCAGGCACCCCTTCCACGGCGGGGGCCCAGGTACCAACGGGTATTCAGATCGGCCATGGTGTCAGGCCGGTTGCCACCCAGAGGATCTTTTCCCAGGGAATGTACCAGCAGACTGATAATCCCTTAGATGTCGTCATTGAAGGTGATGGGTTCTTCCAGGTACTCCTCCCTGACGGGAGTGTTGCCTATACCCGAGACGGGGCGTTTAAACTCGATGCCGACGGCCGTATAACCACATCCGACGGCTTTCCCATTGAACCGGAAATTGTGGTTCCGCCTGAGTCCTTAGAGCTCAGTATTGCTTCCGACGGCACGGTAACCATTATGCAGCCGGGAGACAGCGAGCCAGGTCGTATTGGTGAAATACAAATCGTTCGTTTTGTGAATCCCGCCGGATTGAAGAGCGAGGGACGGAATCTCTACTCACCTACAGCTGCCAGCGGCGAAGCAATGCTAGGCACACCAGGTTTGGATGGCTTTGGCATGTTGAGCCAAAACTTTTTGGAGATGTCCAATGTGCAGGTTGTGGAGGAAATGGTGAACATGATTGTTGCCCAAAGGGCATATGAAAGCAACTCCAAAGCAATTCAGGCATCCGATGATATGCTGCAGACCGCCAATAATCTTCGCAGGTAAGCTAGGATGAAGCGAACACAGGCGCTGATCCTTGTACTTGCCCTGCTCAGCTCGGTGTTTCTAGCGAGTTTAACGGTCTGCAGCGCTGCCGAAGAGCGGGTGATTATTACCTTGCCCGAAAGTGTCAATGTACAGGGTTCAGAGCTGCTCTTGGGGACTATTGCTGAAATTTCCGGACCAGAGGATATGGTGAGCAAAGTAGCAGCTATCAATGCAGGGGCTGCGCCTATCAGTGGCAGTTCCCGCAGGTTAACCAAGGGACAGATTGAGGTCCGGCTGCGGCAAGGGGGCTTGGATCTAAAGAAAATTGAATTCCAGGGCAGTACAACTGTTCAGGTCTACGGTGTTGACTTTGCAGCAGTCGGCTCGGCCGCTGTCGAACAGTCAGAGGCCGGTTTCCCCATCTACGAAGTGGTGGTAGCGGCAGCTGACTTGCCCCGGGGACATGTGCTTACCAGGGAGGACTTAAGTGTTGAAAGCCAGGAGTTTAGAAGCGGGCAGCCTGATCCGCGGACTGTAGAACAGTTTCTAGGGCTGCGAACTAAACGGCATGTGCTCAGCGGAAGTCCCTTAACAACGCTCAATGTTGAAACTGTTCCTGTTATAGAAAGGGGCGCAGCTGTCACGATCATTGTCCAGACTTCATCGCTGGTTGTGAGCGCACCTGGAATTGCCAGAGGGACTGGGGGAGTGGGCGAAGTGATACCTGTGGAGAATACCCTGTCCAGGCAGGTTGTATCAGGTGAAATCATTGATGGGCAGACGGTGCGGGTAAATTTGAGGGGGCCAGGTACTCCATGAAACATAGAAGACTCTTAGGTAAAGTTATTATGGTGTTTGTTCTGTTAACGATGTCTGCCGGGGTTTTAGCGCAGTCATTGTATCCAACTGATGCGCCATCGATGTTTGAAGATCGCAAGGCTCGCAGAGTAGGTGACCTTGTTACCGTAATAATTGTGGAGCAGGCTACCGCGAGGCAGACTGCCTCAACCTCAGCAGGTAAAGACTCTGAGGTGTCTGTTGGTCCGGGCATGGGTGTTTTGGCTGACTTGATTCCCCTCATAAGGCTAGGCGGAGGCGATTCCTTTTCGTCTGACGGTTCAACTACGAGGGGGGGAAGCCTTACTGCCAACCTGACTACACGGGTGGCTGAGGTATTCTCCAACGACACCATGCGGATCGAGGGCAGTCAGAAAATTGTGATTAATGGAGAAGAACAGGAAATCTTGATTTCAGGCTTGATCCGTTCCCGTGACGTGTCGCCGGATAATACAATTTTGTCGACCTTTGTGGCCGATGCAGAGATCGCCTTTGCCGGAACCGGCATTGTGGCCGATAAAAACAAGCCCGGTATTCTCACTCGCTTGCTAAATTGGCTGTTCTAGAATGAGAGGGAGGATCTTATGTTTAAGAAAATTATGATTTTGGTTCTGGGAATCATCCTCCTCCTTGGGAGCATAGCAGGGGCTCAGGGTATAGAGCCTATCCGCTATGACACTCCCATTGTGCGGGTAAAAGATGTGGCCCGGGTGCAAGGTGACCGAGAAAATCAAATCTTTGGCTTAGGCCTCGTGGTTGGCCTGCAGGGAACAGGTGACGGGTCAGGATCAAGGGCTAATATTCAAATGATTGCCAATATGCTTGAGGGATTTGGCATCAGTGTTTCCCCTAATGATTTACGCATGCGCAATATTGCGGCGGTAATGGTTACCGCTGATTTGCCTGCTTCACTCCGTTCCGGTGACCGCCTGGATGTAACTGTGTCATCGATTGGGGATGCCAGGAGCCTCCAGGGAGGTTTTCTCCTCCAGACCCCGCTGCAGGCGGCCAATGGCCAGGTCTATGCCGTGGCCCAGGGGGCGGTATCCATAGGCGGATTTGTGGTGCGGGGCAGCGGCGGTCAAACGAACCATACCACAGTTGGCACTGTTCCAAATGGGGCCATTGTAGAACGGGAACTGGAACCGTACGATTACGGTGCTGGCGGCATATTGTCCATGGTTTTGCTCGAACCTGACTTTACAACCGCTAATCGACTGGCGGAAGTGGTCAATGAAGTCTATCAGCAGGACTTGGCCTGGGCCAGGGATCAAGGGACGGTAGAGATTCGTATTCCGGCAGGATATACCAGTAATGTGGTAGCCTTTATCGCAGAACTTGAGGAGCTGCCCATCAGGCCGGATACCAACGCGCGGGTGGTCATTAACGAACGCACCGGCACAGTAGTAATGGGATCACAGGTGCGAATTGCCTCCGTTGCTGTTTCCCATGGAAATCTCAAGGTACAGATCGCCCAGGATGGTTCCTTAGGAGGAGATCTGGGCTTTGGAGGAGAAATAGGGGACGAAATGGAACAGAATTACAGTAATACAACCGTCCTGGGAGGCACAGCCAACGTCCAGGACCTGGTAGACGCACTTAATGCCGTAGGCGCAACCCCTAGGGACATCATAGCCATTTTACAGGCTGTGAAGGCTGCCGGAGCATTATTTGGCGATTTAGTCATTATTTAAGGAGGGTGGCCAGTGCGTGTTAATTGGCAGCCAAGCGATTTGGCAGCTAGCAAAGCAGAAGAATTGGCTGAGCGCAAGTCCGCTTCCCAGAAAGCGCTCCAAGAGGCCGCAGAGCAGTTCGAAGCGATCTTTCTCTATCAGTTAATGGAGCAGATGAGACGTACTGTGCCAGAAAACGATCTGCTGGGGGATCGCCGTGCTGAAAAAATATTCCAGTCCATGCTAGATCAGGAAATGGCCGGCAACGTTGCGCAGGGTCAGAGTATCGGCCTGGCCAAGATGATTTATGAGCAAATGTCCCGCTATGTTCCAGATGACGATTGAAAGTAAAGACTCCACAAGAAGCTCCCTTGTGGAGTTGATTTTTGTGCAGGAGAACACCGCCTTATCACGAATTGGTAACGATGATGAGGGGGTATGTGTGTGCTGCGATGGCAAGTTTTCAGCGTCATTATTCTAAGCATTTTTTTCTCAGCCCTGGCCAGTACCGCGTCAGCACAGACAGTTTCGCTTCTGCCGGAGTTTATCGAGCTTACTTTGGCAAAAAGTCCGGGGCAAACCTACGAGGTGAGTTATACAACAAGCCCAATGAAGGTAATCATTGACTCCAATCTGCCTATTCCAGGCTTTCCCCCTTCCCAACCGATCAGCGATGTAGCCCTGAGAGAGGTTCGTTATTCAGAAGGTGCCCAGGGATCGCGTTTGGTTTTGGACTTTAACTATCAGATTCCCCCAGGCGTGGTGACAGAGGACGGGTTTTTTTTTCAACTTCAGATTCCTAAGACATTTGTTAACACCTCTAGGCGCATAGTAGAACCTGGTGTTATCTACGGCCATCAGCGCAGGGCCGACTCTTTCGGTCCAAATGTTGTGAACTATCTTGAGATAGACCTGCGCTACGCCTATGATGTGAAACTTGTCTTAGCCCAGGATCGTATTTTTGGCTCTGAACGAGTTACATCCATGGCAGAACGTACTGGTGCTATCGTGGCTGTGAACGGAGCATTCTTTGCGTCCACCGGCCGACCCTTGGGGATTTTTATGATCGATGGCGAGCTGATCAGTGAGCCCTATGCTCATCGAACTGCACTCGGCCTTGGCCCTGGCCTGGCTGTCATGGAACAGGTCAGCTTCGCAGGGAAAGTACTGCTTTTAGACGGAACAGTGCTCACCGATATACAGGGGCTGAACCGTCCCCGCCTGCAGGATGAACTGATTGTGTACACAAGGCATCATGGTACAAAAACCAACACCAACGCCTATGGCTATGAAGTGGTTGTGGCGGATGGGATCGTGACCCAGATTAGTCAGGGTAACAGTACGATTCCCCCAGACGGTTTTGTGCTATCGGGCCATGGCGTGCAGCGGGAGCCCCTTGCCAAATTGAAGGTGGGAGATCGGCTGGCAGTGGACTTTGCATTAGAGCCGGCCTGGGACGATTTGGGTGTAACCCAGATTATTGGCGGCGGACCCCGTCTGGTTCGTGACGGTAAGCTTGAGATAACTGGGGAGGAAGAGCGTTTTCAAGCAGACATCTTAGTTGGGCGAGCTCCCCGGACCGCAATAGGAATCACCGATGATCAGAAGCTCTTGCTGGTTACCGTCAACGGCAGACAGCCGAACATCAGTGTAGGTATGAGCTTGCATGAACTGGGAAATCTCTTGCTTGAGCTGGGAGCGCTCCAAGCCATGAACTTAGATGGGGGCGGCTCCACAACTATGGTGATTCGAAACTTAGTCTTGAATCTGCCTTCAGACGGCAAAGAACGGCCTGTGGGTAACTCCATAGTTATTATTGCAGATGTAGAAGGCCCTTTACGGAGGTAAGGGCCATAAAGGGGTGGCTAGATGCGGAAATTGCCAATACGATTTTCAACAATATTGTTAGTGGTTTTGCTCTGCGGGTTTGTCAGCGCAGCTGATGCCCAGGAACTGTTTCTCCCTGAAGAGGTGCGACCTGGTCTAAGGGGAGTGGCAAAAACGGTTATCTCGGGAAACAACATTGAAACCTTTGATGTGGAGATACTAGGTTTGGTGCCTCAAAGTCCACCCTTAAGCAATTTAATTATGGTAAGGGTCAGCGGCGATGCAATTGAACGGTCAGGGGGCATTGCCCAGGGTATGAGCGGTTCACCGGTTTATATCCAGGATCGTCTCCTTGGCGCGATCAGTTATACCTATGCCTATACAGACCACCGCATTGGTCTGGTGACCCCTGCGGTAGATATGTTTAAGCTCTACGATCAGATGCCCGTACCTGAGCCCGTCTTGCCGCCAGGCACTTCTGCTTTGCGTTCACCCCTGCTTATTGAGGGACTTAATGAGCGCAATGCTAGATTTTTGTCAGAGGCTTTAGGAATTGAACGGATTCAGTCCATACCCTCAGTCACCTCGAATTATTCCTTTGGCCCGGTCAGTCTAGTGGCCGGCAGCATGGTTGGGGTACAGCTCCTTCGGGGCGATTTCCAGGTTGCCTCTTTTGGCACAGTTACCCATGTCAATGAAGATGGACGTTTTTTGGCTTTCGGACATCCCTTTACACATAGGGGCAATGTAGATTTCTTTGCCTCGGCAGCCTATGTGCACTATACACTGCCTACGCTGGAGCTGCCCTTTAAAATTGTCTCCCTAGGTTCCACCATTGGTGCGATTAAGCAAGATCGGGCGGTCGGCCTGGGGGGAAGTTTAGGCAGTCAATCAGAATATGTGGCCGTGAACATTCAAGTCCGTGATCGGGACCGTGATCTGCGTAAGACATATAATGTGGAAGCGGTGAAGGAGCCGAGTATTCTGGTTCCGCTCGTGATCAGCAGTGCTTATCAAAGCGTCGATGCCACCCTTGACCGTCTCGGTGCCGGAACATCCTTTGTACGCCTGGAGTTTACAGCCAAAGACTTTAGCCAGCGCATGATCAGAGAGAACCTTTTCTACAGCGACAGTGACATTGCTGTTTGGTCTTTGACTGATCTGCTCTCCGGTTTGGAACTCTTAGTTAACAACAACCTGCAGGAAGTAGATTTGCAGGAAGTCCGTATTGAGATGGAGGTTGTGCAGGAAAGGAAGACTGCCTCAATTGAAAAGGCGGTACCCAGCACCTTTTATGTTAGGGCCGGTGAGTTTGTAGATGTGGATGTTACAATTCGCCCCTATCGGGGAGCTACTGAGACTAGGACATTGCGCATTGAAATTCCCCAGGATATAGCGCCAGGATTGCTTACGGTAACTGTTCGTGGCGGCGGGACAGGCTACTATGTTGAAAAGCCCCCTGTACATACCAGTGTTTTTGAACTGGATGAGGAAGACGATGAGCCCGTTCGTCAAATTATCTCTGGTGCCGAATCCCTTGATGCCCTGATTACGGAGTATATGGATCGTGAACGGAACAATGAGATTGTAGCTGAGTTTTATCCGTTCCTGGAAAACGGTCCCCAAGAGGAAGAGGTAGAGCAAGAACAGGCTGAGCTGGGTGAAGATACCGATGAAGAGACCGAAGAAGAAATTCAGGCACTGCCACCCTACTACTCCTGGGCAGAAGGTCCTTCCGAAGCTACCAAGATAAGGTTGGCCACTCAATTTGTCATAGATGGCATGGCTACGTTTGATTTGAACATTTACTGATAGAAGCTGGGTTTTATTGCATACAATCCCCAGAGTTGGCAAGAGGATTACGAATACGGTAGGTAGAATAAGAAAAAGACGAAAATTTAATGCGCTTGGGAGGCAGGACAATGAGGCAAAGTTCATCCAGACTTTTTGTGGTGCTCATCGTTGTAGGTCTGATTCTGCAGGTGGGCAGTGCAGTTGTTTGGGCTCAAGAATCATCCATAATTCGATCGATTGAGGTAAAGGGAAACACCTTTGTTGACACTGAGACAATTAAAGCAAGTATCTTAAAGACGAAAATCAATCAGCCGGTGGAGGAACAACAGATTCTGGATGACTTGCGTTCTATCTACGATCTTGGCTATTTCCAAGATGTTACCGCCAATTTTGAACCGGCCATTGCAGGTGTTCAAGTTATCTTCTTAGTGGTAGAAAACCCTGTTGTTCAGGATATCTACTTCTCTGGCGTGCCTGCCGTAAACTTTGGCGAGTATAAGAAAGAGATGAAGACACAGCCGGGGTACATCCTCAATGTGCATGATCTCTGGGAAGACCTTTTCGGTCTGCGGGAATGGCTTGCTGCAGAACACGGATATTTGGCCCGTATTGCGGATCTCACCGCCGATACAGATGGGTATATTGATGTTGAACTGGCCCAAACTGTCTTGAAAGATGTGATCATTGAAGGCAATGAGAAAACCAAAGATTTCGTTATTGAGCGGGAGTTTTCCTTTGAACCTGGTGATCCTGTGAATATTCACGCGGTAGATCAAAGCCTGCGCAGAGTGCTGATGCTCGGTTTCTTTGATGAAATCAGCCGGGACTTCTCAGAGGAGGACGATCCCGACGAGACTGTCCTGACTGTCAATCTCAAGGAGCGTAAGACCGGTTCGGCTACCTTTGGCATCTCCTACAGCACCCAAGACCGTCTGCTAGGTTTTGTGGAAGCTGCAGACGAGAACTTCCTCGGCAGAGGTCAGAGGGTTAATGCCACAGCCCGCTTTGGGCGCAGACTGCAAGAGTATGAGCTTGGCTTTTACGAACCTTATATCGATAAATCAGGCACCTCTTTAGGCATCAACCTTTATCGCCACCGCAAGCCGGTTAACGCGACTGATGAAGCTACAGACGAGCCGATAGAATTGGCTCTCGTGAAAAACGGCGGAAACCTGACTTTAGGACGTCCCTTTACAGAGTTTACCAGGGGCCGGCTCACCTTTAAGCTGGAAAGCAATACCTACGATCTTCCAGAGGAACCCATTAAAGAGACGTTTGATGACTATAGTAGTCGTACAATCGGCTTTGGAGTGAACACGAATACCACCGATCATCCTTTCTATCCAACCACAGGCTACAAGAATGATGCCTATCTGGAATTGGCCGGGCTTTTAGGCGGAGATATGAGATTTGCCAAGCTGCGCCTGGAGCACAGCCGTTACTTTGAGATTAAAGATGGAGGCTGGGTTGTGGCGTTGCGCGGCCTGGGCGGCAGGCTTTTGGGTGGTGACTTGGAGGATAAAAGTGAAGAGAAATTTAGAATTGGCGGGGCAGATACCTTAAGAGGCTACTCCCATGGTGGTTATGATGGTTCCTTAACCGGCGATCATATGCTGGTTATGAATGCAGAACTCCGCATCCCCATCGTGGATAAGGTAACTGGTGTTCTCTTTACCGACTGGGGTACAACCTGGGATAATGGTGAGAGCATGAACCTCACCGAACTGGCCAACAGTTTTGGTCTCGGTGTACGCCTTGATACACCCCTTGGACTCTTGCGCCTGGACTACGGTTGGGGCAAGAACGAAGAGGATCAGCGTAAAGGGCAATTCTACTTCGGTATTGGTCAGATGTTCTAGAATTGAGTTTGAAGCCGGCAGGGCACTGGAAAACAGTGCACCTGCTGGCTTTTTTTACGTTTGTCCCCATTTGGTCTCCATTGGTATAATGAGCCTAGCAGGACATGCATAGAGAAGAGGATGAAGACTAGTGCGCGTGAAAAATAGACTGTTCCTCGGCCTGGCACTTAGCCTAGTGCTCACGCTTCTGGCGGGGTCTCTACCACCTGCCGGCCAGAGTGCGGCAAAAAGTGTCGGGAAAGAGTCAATCTCCATCGAGACTTTGCTAAGAGAGCATGAAGAAGAATTGGACAACTACAAAGCCTCCTTGCAGCAGGCGGGGGAAGATACTTTTCGGGAAAAGCAGGGGGAACTGCTCCGCGCCCAAGCCCAGGCGCTGCATAATGAGGCCAAAAAGCTGCGGGGGCAAATGGAAGAAAGGCTCCAGGCTCTAAGTGAGGATATCTCTCAAGGAATTTTACGTCAGCAGCTCCAGCTTATGCTCGTCAGCTTAGATGCAAAGCAGCAAGAGGCCCATCTGGCACGGATAGCAGAGCTGGAGACTGAAATGAAACAAGTCCAGGCCAAACTGGAGGAGGAGTATCAGGCTCAGCTGGATGAGCTCCAGAGTGAACACGAACAGCGCAGTCGAAAAGAAGCGGCCCTTCTCAAGGCCGAGATCGAACAAGCAATGGATGACGAATTTGCCCAGTATCAGCTGGGACTGCTGGTAGAATTGGAAACGCAGATTGTAAAAAAGCGATCCACCTTGGCTAGTGAGGATGCAAATCGGTGATACTAACGCCAGTAAGGTGGTGACAGACAAGTGAAATATCTGCCTTGGGGCTTAGCAGGTTTGCTGGCCATAGCCTTGATCTGGGCGCTGACTATGGCACCTTCAGGTGAAACTGTGGGGACAGTGAATCTGGCCAGGATTGTGGACGAAAGTGCCCGGGCCCAGGAGTTGAACCGCATGTTGAGTGAGCGGTTTGAAGAACTGGTCACCCGCTTTGACCTAGGAACAGAGCCGGAAGAAGGGGATGTGGATCGGGCAAGTCGGGAAAGGGAGGCTTACGCAGAATACTTAGCATATCGGCTGGAACTTGAGACCCAGTTTCAGGCGGAAGTAGACGGCATCATTAAAGAGGTTGCACAGCAAGAAAAGGTGACCATAGTTCTGGATGAAGATGTGGTCCGTTTCGGCGGTAAAGACCTGACAGATGAAGTGATCGCCAAGCTCAAATAATGCTCCTCCGTGACTTTGCTCACGGAGGAGCACTGTTTATGGCTTGAACCCACAAACTCCCATTAAGTATCGGCAGGTTATTGCCGGGGGAAGGAGAATGTTTAAAGGCAGAAAGTGAGAAGAGAGGTTGACTTATGCGCAATTATCCATTCATAGTTTTTGTATTGTTTGCTGTACTTATTGTCGGTGCAATGCCGGCGGCTGCATCCAGAATTCTGTCTATGCCCACCGCAGATGTCATTGGTGAGGCACTGGAGCTAAATTTTCTTTATCATCGCGGCATCAGTTCGCTGGAAGCACAGTATGGATTCTATCCAGGCTTAAGTGGGGGTCTCAGGCAAGAATTTGGCGGCAATCTGTATGCTACTTTGCGTGCAGCCATTGTTGAAGAGACCCAGTCCCTGCCAGGTTTTGCCCTAGGTGGAGAGCTTTCGCTCAAGCAGCCCCATCTCTATGCGGTTGCCTCTAAACAGCTGGGACTGCCTGGCCTGCGGGGGCATCTGGCTTTAGGATCTGGCCGTTATGCAAAGGGAATGGCTGGAGTGAGCTTGATGCTGAATCCGGTTCAGGTTAAAAATGCCCCCACCACATCCCTCTTTGTGGAGTATGACGGTGATGGTGTCAATGGAGGTTTAACGGCCCAGTTTAGTCCGGAGCTCAAGGCGAATTTGGGCTTATCTTCGGGCTATGGTCTAAGCTTTGGCTTGAGTTTTCGGGCAGCTTTTTAGCTGAACTGCCCTTTAGGCAGTTGTGAGGTGTTGGCAAGATGAGGATCTTCGATAGGTATCTGATACGCGAGTTTCTAGGACCATTCTTATTCTGCGTTACAGGCTTTACTGTGGTGCTTTTGAGCGGTCTGCTTTTTGAACTGACCGACTTGATTTTCGTCCATGAAGTGGCGGTTTTTACAGTAAGTAAGATGCTGCTTTACCGCATTCCTGCAACCGTGGTCATGACACTGCCTATAGCTACTTTGTTTGCTACGCTTTTATCGATCGGTCGTTTAGTCCAGGACAGCGAAATGACAGTGCTCCGGGGCAGCGGAATACCTGTGCCCCGCTTAATCGTGCCTATTTTGGCAATGGGTATTTTAATCAGCTTTTTCTCCTACGCCTCGTCTGAGAGAATTGTTCCCCAGGCCAACCACAGATTTGAGAATCTTTTACGGCAAATCATTTTTTCTGATGGTGTCCCCGTTGTCCAGGAAAATGTCTTCTTCCACGGGGGTGAAGACCGCTACTTTTACATCGGTGAGGTGCAAACCAAGACGAATGAACTTAAAAAGATCTTAGTCTATGAGCTGAGTGAGGAGCGTTTTCCTAGCATTACCAGCGCCAAGCGGGGAATTTTTCAGGATCATACTTGGGTTTTGGAGGACGGCGTGTATCAGGAACTTGATGAGGAAGGCTTTGTCCAATTTGAGAGCCGCTTTCAGCGCATGGAGATCGTTACTGAACAAGAAGGCGAGGTGTACCTGGGTAATCAGCGCACGACCGATGAGATGAACCGTAAAGAGCTGGGAGAGTACATTGAACGCTTTCAAAAGGGCGGACTGAAGGTTCTTTCCTTTGTCGTTGATTACCACCTCAAGCTGGCCTTGCCCATGGCCTCCTTTGTGTTTGCCCTCTTTGCAGCCCCCTTGGCGCTTTTAGGCAGGGGAGGGCGCTCTTTTGGAGTTGTCTTAAGCCTAGTTATACTTCTTGTGTATTATGTGGCGGTCTCTGTCTGCCGGTCCATGGGTGTCAATGAAATGCTGCCCCCGGTTGCCGCTGCCTGGCTGGCTAACACTCTGTTTGCCGTTTCCGGTTTTGTATTCTTGGTCAGGTCTGACCATTTGCGTTAGAATTGGGGAGATTCTGTGCGGTCTAAAGGAAGGGTTTTAATTGCATCTCTGCTGTGTATGCTCGCGGCGGCCTTGTATCCCATGGTAACTGTGGCCAAAGAACGGGTACACATCACCGCGGCCGAATCTGGACTTTATGACTGGGAGAATCAGATCTTTGAAGCCCGGGGTAATGTGGCGGTCACATCAGGTGATCTATCGCTAGAGGGCAATCTGTTGACCATGGATCTCACAACTGGGGAGGTCTGGGTGCAAGGTGATGTGAAACTCCGCCAGGGAGAGCGGGAGCTGCAGGGTGAAGTTCTCGTTTACAATTTTGAAACGGGGCAGGGATCCTTTGAAGAGGCCCGGGCTGAGTTTATCCTGCCGGAGAAAACCGGCAGCGTCTTCCTCAAAGGCCAGACAATCGGCATTGACGAAGAAAAATATACCGTGCAGGGTGCAGAGTTTACCACTTGTGACCTTGCAGAAAGCCACTTTCATCTAGCCACAAAAGAGCTAGAGTATTATCCCGGTGAAAAAGTAGTCATCCGCGGCGTTACCTATTACGAGGGCAAAGTTCCCCTTTTCTACTGGCCATATGTCGTAATTCCTTTGGATTTGGATGATGGGTTCAACCGCTTTACCCTGCCGGTTTTTGGGTACAGCGAAATTGAAGGGTATTACATGAAAAATACCTTCAACTACTACTTTAACTCCAAATCCCACGGCGAGCTCTATGTAGATTTGTTCACCCGCCTAGGGCTCGGGGTAGGGGCGCGGCATTTCTACGAACTGGAGAAGCTCGGTAAAGGTTCACTTTACCTCTATGGCATTCCCACAAGTTCAAGTCCAGTTCTTAAGGGTGCCTTCAGCCACAGCTGGCAAAATGATAACTGGAGCATTTCAACCGCTACAAACTACGAAGATTCCTGGGTCAAGCATGACCTGAGCACCGACAATAGACTCAGGCTGAAGCTGGCCAAGACCGATGCGGAAGCGTGGTTTAAGTACTCGAAAAATCCAGCAGTAACCACTAGTGAAAAGCAGGAAATTGGCTTGACTTGGGCACAGAGCTTGACCGACAGCTGGCGCTTCAACTTGAAGGCATCTATGATCGAACAGAGCAGAAACGAAGTGGACACCAGGGTATTGGACTATTTGGCCGAGACGGTTTATCGCTATGGCCAACACACCTTTACGCTCGCCGCCCAGCAGCAGTATAATCCAGATCTTTTGGAGGGCGAGAGTCCGCCTTGGACGAGTGTACAGCGCATCCCGGAATTTAAGTGGACTGTCAGCGATTTAGGCATCCCCAAGCTGCCCATAACGACCCAGCTTGTGCTGGGTCGTTATGGGGAAAGACCGTCTACGGTGACTTTGAACAGGGCCTTTGGCCAGCTTACCTTAGCTCAGCGCTCTTGGCGGCCTACCGCGAGCACTACCTTCAGCTACCAAGGTCATGCGGCAGGGGCAATCTACGGTGATCAACAGAAACAGGGCTGGCTCTACGGACGTGTAGGAGTGACGCAAAGGCTGGGCACCAGACTCCAGTTCGCAACAACCTACAGCCGCCGTGATGTTTGGGGAATATCTCCATTTCGCTTTGATCGGCAGAGTCCCCTGCAGACTCTTGATCTAAACTTGAACTACACAACGGAACCGCTGCGTGTTATCGCGCGCACCAGTTATAATCTGATTAAGAAAGAGTTTAGCACTTTGACTATCCAAACAACTTGGAAACCAATGGAAAACTGGAGCATAAGCGCCAGGACAGATTTTGACTTAAACCGCAAAAATATGACAAATGTAATTCCCACAGTGCAATATAAGAAAGAGGAGCTTGAACTGCGGCTGGGAATGTGGTATCAACCTGACCGAGGCGAGCTGCGGCGAGTGGAAGGCGAATTCGTGTTGCCCCTCGATTCGTGGCTGATCAGTTATGACAGTGTCTATGAGCCTCCCAAACAGGCCTTTACCAAAGGGAAGATCTCAGTCACCAAGGACTTCCACTGCCGCAAGTTAAGTGTTTCGTACGACCATGTGAGAAACAGCGTGGCACTGCAATTTACCATCAACGCCTTCCCAACTCTCCCGCTTGGTTGGGATTCCGAGGGCGGACTCAGCCTCTTTGATTTGGAAGATGTAGCTGACCTGATTGGGGTAGAGGAGTGATCAGGTTGAACAGCAAGCTGAAAAAAGGCCTCATTTTCGGGGCAGCCCTGATTGCCTTGATCGTTTTAGCCCTGCGCTTCTTCGTCGAACCTCCGCCTCCCGCTGTTAGTATTCCCCCCAGTGTGCAGCTGCTAGAATCGCGGCTGGTAGGGAGGAAGGACGGGGTGAGGCAGTGGGAAATTTTGGCCCAGTCAGTACTGCAGGCAGGTGACTCTGTAACTTTGACTAACTTAGACGAAATGGTCATGTTTCAGAACCAAGAACCCTATCTGAATATCGATGCTGAGACCGCCGTCTGGAATCGCAAGCAGGATGTGCTGCATTTGTATGAGGCGATTGTCCGGGACAACGGGGAAGACGGACTTTATTTAGAAAGTGATCTCTTGGTCTGGGAAGGCGCTGAGGAGACTCTTAACTCGCCAGGCCCGGTCTTTATCCTGTGGCAAGGATTGGAGATTAGGGCAGCAGAAATGCTGTTGGAGTCGCAAGCTAGACTGCTTTACCTCAGGGATGATGTGCAGATTAGGGATGGCTCCATGTTGTGGCGCATGGATAGGGCGGTGTATGACTTAGACGCTGAGCTGATGGATTTCTATGGCAATTTGCTTTTGGAAGGGGAGGCTGGGCAAAGTGAAAGTGAGTAGGAAGTTGGTTGGCTTGCTGTTGTTGCTTGCGTTTCTCGGAGCTGCACAGACAGCCCGGGGGCAAGGACAAATTGGTACTCTGCATATTACAGGAGTTTCGTCCGAGGTTTCCACAGGGCGCTATGATCGGGAAGCCGGAATCTTCTATGCCGATGTGAGCGAAATCTCTGGAGCTCTAATCACCTTTGTTTATGATGATGTGGAGATAATGGGCAAGATTATGGAGTGGCGAACCGATGATGACTATTTGATTTTCAGCATCGATGCCAAGCTGACCCAGGAAGATTTTGAACTGACAGGGGATCTGATAGAATACTTCGGCGAAGAAAAGGGACTTAGGGCAGAAGGGAATGTAGTAGTGGTCACAGAGGACGCTACAGTCTATGCAGACCGTCTCGATTACGACGAGGAAACAGATGAAGCCCTGTTTACTGGCAGTGTGAGGGTTGTCTTCTCCGACGGGTTCATGATCGGAGAGAAACTTCTGATGTATCTGGAAAAAAGTGAACTGCAGTTCTTTGGTTCCTTCCAGGGTGAATTCAATGAAGAGGATACTAACGAGGAGTAATTAATAACAATACTAGCGAGCTTTACCAGTTAAACCCCAGCTAGCGACATGTTATAATTAAGTCGCTAGGTGAGGAGGCAGGGTAATGCTCGTTTTTTTTCGAGACGGCTTTTATAAAGACCTCATAATTTTATTGATCATTACAGTAATTGTAGGTGCAGTGTTTTCCCAAGGTATCGCCTGGGCCATTGACACCTATTTTGGCGATACCCTCGATGGGATGATCGGAGAATATGGTGAATACGATGTAATACTGCACATTCGTGAAGAAGCAAAAGAAGCTGCTATGAGGGAACTGGACAGAATCGGGCAGGAGTCGTTTCCTGGTTACCGGATCAAAGAATCTCTCACAATTGCAGGACAAGCCAACTTCTTTTTTGGCTTTCCCGCAGAGCATCGTACTAAGGAGGTATTGGAGGCAATCACCTCCTATTTTGGCGCGGTTCCAGGCATAAGCGGATATACGCTTATGGTGGAACCGAGTGTGTTAATCCGAGGCGTGCACCCTGCCGTGCGGGAAGACTTGCGGGAGCAGATTGAAGGGCTGGAAGGTGTTAGATTTGCGGTGAAAGACGGCGGCAACCTTGTAGTTGTACTGTCCCATGAAGACCGGATTGACACTGTAACGGGTGCTGTCGAAAGCATTCTCCAGCAATATCAGATTCTAGAACTGCGGTTTCCCATGGGCTTTGAAGTTGATACGCAGGAAGTGGGGAATCAGGCTCTTAAGGTCTTGCGTGCTCAGGGCCTGTCTGGAGACCGCAGCTATACTAATGTTACCTCGGCCGAATACGGAGAGGATTTAGATGCCTTCTTGAAGGCTTTGGTCGAGATGCGTGACTTTCTCGGGAGCTATGCTTCTCAGGTGCGGATCAGTCCAGAACCTAGCGCCAGGCTTGGCGTAGGAGAACTGATCATTTTAGAGGACGGTCTAATCATCGAGGTTACGGGAGTTTATGGAGACTTAGTGGAGGCCATGATTGTGGAAGGCTCGCCTGTGCAATCTACGGACAAGATAGTACAAAGGGGCTATCGCTTCCTGGGCGAAGGTGAACGGGGCGAGTGGATAGGTAATGTGGAGATTGAAAATGAGCGTTATCGTCTGGCCTATGCAGTGGATGAAAGCCTGCGTCTCCTGGAGGAACTGGAAGAGCTGTCCATCCAGGCCAGTAACGCTGTGGACAATGCAGAAGCAGTGCTGATTACCTTCCAGGAGGCATTGATGCAGCTTGAGGTATTGCAGGTGCAAATGAGGCAGCTCAATGAGGGCATAGCAGGGGATGGAATCAACTCTTCCGGCGAACAGTTCTTGCTGACCATCCTCTTAAACGGGCTGTTTCAGACCCTGGCCCAGGGCGTGATCAATACTGGAGAAGAGCCCCTGGATTCACTGCAGAATCTTGATCTGGAGGCAATGCGCAAGAGTCTGTCTGGGATAAGTGAACAGATTGGTAATGTGCAGGAAACTGATGTGGCTGCGATTATAGAGCAAATTGGCTTTGTCCGGGACACACTGCCTAATCTTAACGATGCGGAAATTGGCCAGTCTATCCGCCTGATCAACACCTATTTGGGCGGTCAGGTCATTCCCGGTGAGCGCATCCAGCTGCTGATTCAGGGTAAGGCGGTGGACGAGAAGATGTTGGAGGGAGTTTTCCAAAGGGAGCTTGACAATCCCTACCTGCATACCTACTCTACCTCAGTGGGGATGGTGACGCCCGATGCCAGGGGAGAGCTGTTTAGGATTCTCAAGGAAGTCCGTTCTATCGTCGCCGGCATGCTGGCGATTATCTTCACCATCATTGTGCTGGTCTTGGATCATGCCACCATATTTAGTACGCTAAAGTATGTCCGTGCCAGTGGAAAACCTGTAAGAAAGGGCCTGGCAGGCCTCCTTAATCCCCTGATTTTCCTGGGAGGGGCCCTGGGCAGCCTGATTTTAACCAGCGTATACTACCTGGCCAGATCGGAGATTCCATTTTTCAGCCTGCCTTTGATTGTACTATTGGGCTTTGGCTTAGGTGTACTCATTGCTTTTATGGCTGAACGTTTTAGCCCTGTGAACAGTATGGAGCTGATGGCGGCACAGTCCTTGGGTCTTTCTAACGTACAAATCATGCGAGAAGTGGTTATACCGCCGAGCCGTCCAGGGCTTCTGAACTTGCTCAACCGCTTCAAACAGCAGTTTTAGAGGGGGTGGGAACATGCTTGAAATTAAGAATTTACACAAATCCTACGGGCAACATATCGCCTTAGACGGAGTAAACCTACAGGTAAACAAAGGAGAGACAGTAGTTATCATGGGCCCTTCCGGCTGCGGTAAGTCCACTTTGATTCGCTGTGTTAACCGTTTGACAGAACCAGATGGGGGAACCATCCGGCTCGGTGGAATAGATGTGCTGAGCCTCGGGAACAGTGAACTGCAAGACCTCAGACGCAAGGTGGGTTTTGTGTTTCAGCAGTTCAACCTAATTGGCCGCCTGACTGTGTTGGAAAATGTTGTTTTTCACCTGGTTCTTGGCGGTATGGACAGGGATGAAGCGTGGGCAAGGGGCCGCTCTGTACTGGCGAGGGTTGGACTGAAAGCGGCAGAAGAACGCCGGCCCCACGAGTTAAGCGGAGGACAGCAGCAAAGGGTCGGTATTGCCAGGGCTTTGGTGACTAACCCCGAAATCATGTTATGGGACGAACCGACTGCATCCCTTGACCCCATTTTAGTGGGGGAAGTGCTGGAGGTTATGGAGGAACTGGTGAAAACAACAGCTACAACCATGGTCATTGTCACCCATGAAGTTTCCTTTGCCCGGAAAGTAGCCCAGCGCATTGTCTTCATGGATCAAGGCCGGGTAGTGGAAGAGGGTGTTCCCGGCGACGTTTTTGCCCGGCCTAGCTCTGAAGTTGGCAGATTATATAGAAAACTCCTGGTTAATTAGGGACCCTTTAGCGCCTAAAGGAGGAAAAGGGGAATCGGTGCCGAAAACCCTATCAGCGGAGGAATGGGTTTTCGCAAAAGGAGTGAGAGGAATGCTCTCCATAGATCAGATTCAACGTCTCTTGCCCCATCGCTATCCTTTTTTGATGGTGGATCGGGTTTTAGAGCAGGAAGAAGGTCAAAGGGTTGTGGCGGTGAAGAATGTCACCATTAACGAGCCCTTTTTTCAAGGCCATTATCCACAAACACCTGTAATGCCCGGTGTGATGATAGTAGAGGCCATGGCCCAGGTAGGAGGATTGGCTGTGGGCGGAGTGCCCGGCAGTGACCTTTTGCCGCTGCTGGCCGCCATAGAGAAGGTTAGGTTTCGTGAAGTGGTCAAGCCCGGAGATCAATTGGTGATTACTGCCACCGTACAGGCTGTTCGGGCTGGTGTGGTCAAGGTTAAAGCCGAAGCCACCGTGGACGAAAAGGTTGCAGCTGAGGGACAGTTGACCTTTGCTCTAGTGCCCAAGGGGGATGACTAGGCGATGAATAAGATCATGATGCTTGGCGGAGATAACACAAGCGATCGGTTTGGGTCGGCGTTAACAAGCTTGATTTTGGAGAAATGCCCCCAAACAAAGCTTTTTGGAGTAGGTGGTCCCTTAATGAACGATGCAGGGGTACGCCTGCTTTATGATATCTCGGAACAGGTAAGCCTAGGCGTCTTCCAGTCTATGAAGGGTTCACATGTAGTAAGGCGGATGATCAAGCTCTTGATCGAGGCTATGGATCGGGAGCAGCCTTCCCTGGTGGTCCAGATTGGACTTCCGGTCTTTGGTTATAAGCTGCTGGAAATTGCCCAGACCAAGGGGATTCCTGTTTTGTACTACTACACACCCCTGAGCCGGGGCTGGACCAATGTGGGTTCAGGTCAGTTTCCTAAGGTTGTGAGTAAAGTAGCCAGTATCAGCCGCTTTGAGACTGCCCAGTGCAAAGAGGCAGGCATCGACTGTGAGTTTGTCGGTCACCCCCTTATGGACTTGACAGATTTCTCTTTTACTAAAGCCCAGGCCAGATCGAAACTGGGTGTAGATTCTGATCAAGTCAAGGTGATCGGAGTGCTGCCCGGTGCCCGGGAAGTAGAAGTAAAATGTGCTCTGCCTGGTATTCTCAAGGCCCTTGATCTGGTGACGGAGCAGCACGATGCTGTGCAGGTTGTTGTGTCCCTGGCCCCTACAATCCGCACTTCGCTGGTGGAGGAAATGGTAGACAGATGTTCTTTGGAAAAAGTGCGTTTGGAGAGGGACACCTATTCTGTGCTGCGGGCGGCCGATGTTGCCGTGACCAGTATTGGTACAGTATCGTTGGAGGCATCTCTTCTTAGAGTGCCGTCGGTGGCGGTGTATCGAGTTCCGCACAGCACATATTTCTTTGATAAACTGCTTGATCGTAAGCCGAATATGACAATAACCAACAACATTCTGCGAAGGACTGTAATACCAGAGTTTATTCAAGCAGACTTTGTCCCTGCAAAGGTTGCAGAGGCAGTTAGTCAACTGCTGTTTAGCGAAGAGGCAAGACAGTCTATGTTGGCAGAGTTTGCCGAATTAGAGTATGAGTTGGGAGAACCCGGTGCAGTGAGCAGGGCTGCAGATCTAGTGGCAGAAATGGCTAGGTGTGGAGATGATGGGACAACTAGTAGCTAAAGGCTTGGTTAAAACATATGGACAGCGTACAGTGGTTCAGAATGTAGATTTTGAAGCTCGGCGCGGTGAGATCGTAGGTCTTCTGGGCCCTAACGGAGCCGGTAAGACAACTACCTTCCGACTAATTGTGGGTATGGGCAAGCTTGATAGCGGCAGTATTTTTCTAGATGGCCGCGAGATCACTGGACTGCCGATGTATAAGCGTACCCGCCTCGGCCTTGGGTATTTGCCGCAGGAACCTTCTGTATTCCGCAAGCTGACGGTGGAAAAGAACCTGTTGGGTGTGCTGGAACTGCGCAAGGAACTGTCTAAAGCAGAGAAAGAGGAGATCCTATCCAGGCTGCTGCAGGAGTTTAGCTTGGAAGAGGTGCGGTATCAAACTGGCCACCAGCTTTCTGGGGGTGAACGCCGCCGTACTGAGATAGCTAGAGCCTTGGCTTTAGACCCGGCCTTTTTATTCCTGGACGAACCATTTGCAGGCGTTGATCCTATTGCTGTTGGGGAAATTCAGCGGATTGTAGATAAACTTCGCTCCCGTAATTTAGGTATAATTATCACAGATCATAATGTCAGGGAAACGCTGCGCATTACAGATCGTGCTTATATCCTGCATTTAGGGAAGGTTTTAGTTTCCGGGACCACTCAGGAGCTGGCAGAGAATCCAATGGCCAGGGAGTATTACTTGGGAGAGCATTTTACGCTCTAACGAAAGAAGGTGTGCAGACCATGTATGGTTTTACCCTGATCTTGACTTTGGTCACCGTCGGCGGGGTGATTGCCTATATCGGCGATCGTTTAGGCATGAACGTTGGTCGGAAAAAGCTGACGTTATTCGGTCTGCGTCCTAAACATACAAGCATTTTAGTGACCATTGTCACTGGGGTGCTGATTTCAGCCGCATCCATTGGGGTTTTATCGATTGCCTCTTTAGATGTGCGTACTGCTCTTTTTAACATGAAGGAAATCCAGACCGAACTCCGGGGTTTGCAGCAGGACTATGCACTGATGGAAGCCCAAAGAGATGCAGCTCAACAGGAGCTTATGGAGGCGGAGGAGAGTTATCAGCAGATCATAGTTGATCTGGCCGAGGCTGAAGCAAGCGTCCTTGCCTTAAGGGAGCAGGCAGCCCTGCTGCAGGAGGAAGTTGTAGCATTGGAGGCTGCTGCAGATTTGCTCTTAGAAAGTTATGACATAGTGGAAACCGGCTGGTGGCAGATGAGAATGGCAGACATTGCCTTTAACGCCAGCGAAGTAATTTTGACTACTGTAGTCGGCAGAGAACTGAGCCGTGAAGAAATACGGGTACATTTAGAGCGTTTTATGCAGGAAGTAGATGAGGTCGCTTACCGGCGGGGAGCCAGGGCGGCTGAATCAGACCGTTACCGTGCCGTTTTTCTCCAGCCAGGAGTTTTAGATTTTGTAGTCGAAGATATTCTTTTGACACCAGGAGACGTTATTGTCCGGGCAGTGAGCGAAGGAAACAGCATCCCCGGCGTACCTGTCCTGGTGTATTTAGAGACTTATCCCGATCAAATGGTTTTCTCCAAGGACACGGTATTGGCATCGAGTCAATGGGATCCGGCCAGCGGTATGGATATTGACTTCGTTATCCTGTTGATTACTGAAGATGCTAACCGCGCTGCTTTGAATGCCGGCATGTCCCTAAGCCAAGATCGGAGCGCGGCCATTAGGCTGCCGGGCAGTGATTTTCAAAGCGCCATCATAGCTTCCCGGGAGATCAAAGAGCAGGTGGAAGTTCGCCTGGTGGTTGCAGAAGATACCTGGCGTTCCCAGACACCCGTGGAACTTTACTTGGACATTGTTCCCTAAAATTCCCAGCAAATGTTAATCGTCCCTTAGCAGGAATTTTTCACTGGATATGGAATTTTGTATCGCAATCATCCTTGTTCTATGCTACACTTAACCATGGAAGGTGTAATCTTCCAGGGGAATTTTGCCAAAAGAATCAATTCTGAGAAGGAATTGGCAAGGTAATGAAGAATGATCCCTAAATGAGGTATCATTTTCAGTATCTTACAAGTTGGTACGGTCAGAAAGGAGGTGCCCGCGGTTTCCGTCAACTGAAGATACTGAGGGATGACTGC
>JGI24707J26582_10000547_pt1 | contig 28963 bp, 26 predicted proteins | sample BioPla1DNA1_FD_26582 | JGI IMG/M metagenome (IMG submission 26582)
GAAGCACGATAGCGGCAGCTGTCTCACCTTGATAGTAACCGCTGGAGAGCATCCCGCCAATAGTGCCATGATCCAAGTAAAAATCCCAAACCGAATAAATTGGTACTGCTGACTTCGCGGCAATGATCCGAATGCTTTCCTCATAAGAATAAATGTTATTAGATTTGTCTTTGTTAAAACTCATCAATAAAATAATTGTATCATTAGGCAACTCAGCCACGCGGTCTTGTATTTCCGACATATTCATATCTTCATAGAAGGTAAAGTTGATTGCCGGGAATTTGGGAATAACATCGGTTAATAACTGTTTATTTACCTGTCCGGTAACACTTCGGTCATTAATAATGACGATATTTCTAACTTGCGGCTGCAATTTCAAAGCTACTTCTATGGTTTTTTTGACATCAAGCGTTTCAACAACCCCAGTGATTAGGTTGTTCTCTGTAAGACTGCTATCCTGAAAATAATTCACGCCGCAAAAAACGATGGGTACATTGGGCAAAAGTTCCTGGCCGTATTTAAGCAAAAAATTATAGGCGTCATCATCCGAAGTAATTACCGCATCATAGTGTTTATTTTTAAGCTTGTATTTATATAACTCGTATAATTTTGGGATATATTCCGGGCTGGTATTCTGCTTGGCATCCATAAACTCATAATAAACATCAATATCGGTGTTAGAATTTAAAACAGATTTGATGCCGGCAATGAGACTATCCGTCCACGACATGCCGCTATGGTATGAATTGAGGACTAAAACTTGTTTTTTACCGGAGTAAGTATCATTGATTATTATACTTTCCTGGGGCAGGTCCGAGTGTTTAATATTAAAACGTTTTAGTTGGGTTCTATCAAACATATAGTGGTTAGGACTTTCTTTTACAATGGGGATATTTGAAACCGGCTCACCATTTAAAATTCTTTGTGCAAGATTGGCGGCTAGTTCCCCTTGGTAGTAACCGCTGGTAAGCATTCCGCCCACAATCCCGTCACCTAAAGAAAAGTCCCAAACTCCATAAATAGGAACGGTACTGCTTGCTGAAATTTGCGATATACTCTCAGCATAGGAAAACTTATGACCGGCTACATCCTGGAAGAAGATCAAAAACAGCACCAAACTATCAGGCGGCAAGTGGGCAACTTTTTCTTTGATTTGCTCCATATCGTATTCTTCCAGGGATATGAAGTTAACGCGGTCTTTAAATGCGGGAATTGTATCTAGCAATGTTTTCCCAATCGACTTGCCCGTCATGGTGTTATCATTGATAACATAGATATTCTTGGTGTTAGGGTGCAATTCCAATGCGATATCTAAGGTTGATTTTATATCTTGTCCTTCTACTATACCGGTAAAGTGATTCTGGTTAGCCAGCATTGAATCAGTAAAATAATTAACGCCGCAGAAAACGACCGGAGTATTCGGAAAGAGACGATCGTGGTATTTTAGTAAAAAAGCAAAGGCCGGATCATCAGAAGCGATGATTACATCGAACTTTTTGTCTTTAAATTTATATTTATACATTTCAAAAAGCTGAGAGATATAGTTATTGTCAGATATTCTATGGGTATCCATATATTCAACTTGCATGTCAATATTTCGGGCATTTGGACCAAATACCGACGTAATTCCTTCAATAATATTGTCGCTCCATTTATAGTCTTTATGATAGGAGTTTAGTACCAGAACGGATTTTTTAGTATTGCTTTGCGCCAAGCTCAATGGCATTACGCTGCTCATCAGTATAATTAATAAAAGCAAACAAAGGCATTTTCGTTTAGAAATATGATTCACGTTAGTCCCTTATCTCCTTTTAGCGCATTATAAGTGAGACTTGCTTATTAATTGTGAAAATTCGACATGCTGCTTACCCTTCCTGCCATAATTTTAGCGGACAAGTTAATTTAGCAACAACTAGATAGTTGCTAATCAAAAATAAATTACTTAACCGCCGATTGTGCTATAATTAAGAAAGTATTGCCATTTTAAAAAGAAGAAAGTGCCTAAGATCGGCACGCGAGGCGTAGAATGGATGTAACAGCCAAACTAATTTATATAGTTACCGACCTGATGATGCCGCTGATGCTTGGCTACTACTGCCGGCAGCGGCAGTGGCTGAGTGAAGCCTTGTGCAATAAAATTATTGAAGTCAATATTACAGTCTTTTACACAATTTTGGCGGCATTGAGTTTCTGGATACTGCCGCTCAATCTTGCATTGCTCTGGTTGCCGGTTTTCGGAATATTGCTCAGCTTTATCCCCGGGCTTACAGGCTACCTGATTGCCCGGAAAAAATATGACGATGGCCCGGATAAGGCCAGTTACTTAGCGTCAACCATGCTGTCCAACATTGGGACACTCGGCGGTTTATGCACCTTTTTCCTGTTCGGGGAGCCAGGGTTTGCCTATATTCAGATAGTTGCCATGTTCCAGAACCTCGTCTTTTTCTTGTTCTGTTTTCCTATGGCCAATTATTATAACAACCTGCTGTCACAGCAGGCCGGTAATACTCGAAAAATTACCTTTGCCGAGCTCTTCTTTAACCGCAACCAATTGCCGGTAGCCGGAATAGCTGTCGGAATGCTGCTGTATGCCGGCGAAGTTCCCCGCCCGGAGTTTCTTGGCGATTTGTTTAATATCCTAATCCACATTTCAGCCTGGTTTGCACTGTTTCCGGTGGGTTATTCTATCCAATTCTCCGAAATGAAACATTACTATCGCAGCATCCTCGATATTTTACCCGTCAAATTTATTATCACTCCGCTGGTTGGCTACCTCGTCGCCAGCAAGCTTTTTACTGACCCGGTGGTGCTAGGCACTATCATTATTGCCGCCAGTACGCCTACCGCCATTAACGCCGTCGTCCTTACCCGCCTGTATAATTTTAATGTCCACTTAGCCAGCGCCGCATTCTTCCTCACAACTACGGTATTCCTCACTGCTATTTACCCTGTTCTCTTTTTCTGGCTCCAATAAAGCTGCGACTTAAAGCCTTAACCGCTTCTGGCGGTTAAGGCTTTTGTATTATCACATATCCGACCGTAACAAGCGCTACCTTGCCGACATATTATGTAGTATAAATTTGTCTAAGGAGGCAAAGGCATGGATGAACTTGATCGCGACGACGACCGTAAGAAAAAGCATACCATACTCTGCTGCGCCCCAAACGAAGTTGCTAAAATACAGTAATGCCTTCGGCTTAAATGAAATTAAAAACAAAATCCGCTTTATCGAAAATCAATCCAGTCTGCTCACAAACGAAATCTTTAGGCCTGTTTTGTAACTACTTTATTGGCTCTATAATTGGTGAGCTCAGTAAGCTACGTTTTCCGCCAGCAAATCAGACTGCGAAGAATAGCGAAAGGTTTCGCTTAAACCGGTGAATTTGCTACTATAACAGCAGGAAAGATATCTTCTGCGGCGAATTATTACTTGTAGATATTTTTTAGAATTTGGAGGTTATTTCTATGAAAACCGCGATTCTTGTTCCGTTTGATGGATCGAAGAATGCCGTTGGTGCGCTGCAGTTTGCTATTAACCTGGCCAAATCTCTGCAGGAAAAAGTTGTCGTTCTAAATGTTCAGCCAAGCTTTAGAACAGTACATACAAAAATGTTCTTCGATGAAACCGCCGTTCGTGAATATCAAGAACAGCTTTTTGAGGAAATGGTAAGCCCGGCGAAAGAATTATTGCAAGATGCCGGTGTAGAATATGAATTCAAACTAAGAACCGGAGACCCCAAGGAACAGATCTGCAAAGAAGTCATAGCCGATAATAACGCTCAAACCGGCTGCTCAACAAGCGTACGCATGATAGTGATGGGCTCGCGCGGTATGAATCCGATGCTCAGCGGAGTACTCGGCAGCGTTAGCTACGGCGTGATTAATTCAGCCGTCTGCCCTGTAACCATCGTTCCTTTAACCTGTTCATAGTCCACCCTGCCCTCTGCCAATCAGTCCATAGACGATAAAAGACCAGCGAAAAGGGAGTTCAACATAGGGATTTACGAAAACAAGTAAATTTTTGACCGTCTCTCTTCAAGCGGTGGTGCGAATGTAAAGACTGCACTGAAGGATAAAACCTTTAGTGCAGTCTTTCTTATGTTGCGTTTTTTTAGTTATGTCACTTATCTAATCACACCTCTTTAGAAACACATCATATACTAAAATAAAAAACAGTAAAGGAGTAATTAATGTGGATAGTTCTATTACAAGTAGCCCGTATCATAATCGTGTTGATACACCAAATTATGAACACTATTTTGATAGAAATGGAAACATAAATAAGTTCGTAAAATTATTAAAAGAAAGAGGCTTTATTGTTCAAAAAGGCAGTATAAGATATATCGATATATTAAAATTAGCCAGTGAGGGTAAAGTCGGCACTTGCTTTGGCAATAATGCAGGCGTACCCTATGCAGTCTATCTCCTGCCGCCGGCACCGAACCAAGATCCTTGCCCAGGTCAGAGACCGCCAAAAGACTATAATCCTTTTAACCCTTATAATTATCCACCTAATGTTCTATATGCAGCACCAGGAATTGACTATAAACTGCGCCCTGATGAAGCTATTGTATCAATAGGACAGACACCTCCCCCGGCAGTTTATTTTAGTTCGAAGTTATCTGGGGTTTGTTGAAAATAAAATAAAAAAAGACTATAGCAATGCTGTTACAGCTGGTAATCCCTGCACCGGTTTTTACCACTATATAGGTGCCAGTATGGGTGACCAGATTAGCAATAACTCTATTTGGACAGACAGTACACCTTATGGAACTCCCGGAAATCCTTTCGACAGTTCTACGATTATTATCACTACTGCCGACAGGCGCATAAATCAGCTAATGCGTGATGCTCTGGTTGGATCAGGTTTTAACCCAGGAATTATGAACGATGATAATATTCCTTTAAATCTAGTCAACATGGGACTGGAAAAGGGCAAAGACCACTTTTCGTTTGTCATGAGAGCAGCTATTTTTGAAAATTCAGATACCGGCTGGGATTATATGTTTAATCTTGATAAATATTTTACCGTATTGCGAATCACTCCTGTGAAGCCTTGCCCTGCAGTCAATCCGTGGCCTATTCCCGAGCTTAAAAAGCGGGAGACAGGTACAACTGAGTTCCAGGTCGTACCAACAGCAAGGGAAACACTGGATTACTTGCGAAATCAAATTATTTGCAAATACAGAAATCCGGAATATGATATTGTTGATCTTGATTTATACCCCTGGGAAATTGAGGGTTTTGAAAGTATAATGCAGGATAGAGATGCTTTTATAGATGACAAGGATACAATTTATTATAGAACAGAAAGTTTTAAATTAGCTACTGACGATGATTTTGTTATACTATATGGCATAAACCACACACAAACTGGATTTGCAACGTATTTAGCTAACAGCCTTTACGGTGAAGAGCTTATGAATGGAGTTGTGGCAGCCCGTATAACAAATGAACTGCAATATCCTGCTGATGAATATTTCCCTAAACGCTATAAAAATTTAAAGTATTATTATGTTGTAAAAATGGCAAGGGATAGCGAGGAAGGCACTGAAGTGATTATACCTTACAGCACAGGCAACCCTCACGGGTCGGCATTCGGAGTTGACAACAATCAGAATATTTTTATAGCCTTCAGAGCCTATGTCAATCAGACGACCAAGGTTGCTTCTCCTCTATATGATATTATCTGGAGTCATGCGATTCTGTTTACAAAAAAGAAATGACCCTGTTTGGGTCACCAAAATACAACAAGGCACTCTACCAAACTGGATATAGGGTGCCAATCAGCCCATTGACGATAAAAAGCCCGCGAAATTCGCGGGTTTTTATTATGATAGTTCGACTATTTTGGTTGCAACATTGCGGCAGAATTCAATGTCATGTTCTACGAAGATAATAGTTGGAGCATATTCGAGCAGTAGTTCTTCGATTTGCATTCGTGAGATAACGTCTATGAAATTAAGCGGTTCATCCCAGACATACAAGCTGGCTTTCTCGCAAAGGCTCTTGGCAATTAGTACTTTTTTCTTCTGTCCGCCGCTAAAATCAGCCATATCTTTTTCAAACTGTACTCTTGAAAAATCAAGTTTTCTTAAATTAGCTTTAAAAATACTTTCATCGATATTGTTTTCTCTGGCGTAATCCGTTAAGTTGCCCCGGAGATGTGAGGTATCTTGCGAAACATAGGATATCTTTAGCTGACTTGCTTTACGGAGAGTTCCTGTATAAGTGATGTTTTCGCCGCAGATCAGCTTAAGAAGACTTGACTTTCCTGAGCCGTTCTTACCGTAAAGCGCTATTCTGTCACCCTGCTCAATGGTCAAGCTTACGTCCGCACAGGCTAACTTTTCTCCATAAAATATAGATACATCGTCAAGCTCTACAAAACGGTTGGCATGGAAATTAACCGTAGACATTTTCAAGCTTTCAGAGCTCTCAATATTTTTGAGAAGCTTTGACTTTTCATCAATAGCCGATTTCTGTCTTGCCTCAATTGTCTTAGAACGTTTCATCATCTTTGCGGACTTATGACCAATATAGCCTTTATCCGGCTTTACACCTGAATTCCTTGTCCCCACCTTTGTTTTTTCAACTTTATCTGACCAATCAGAAGTTCGCCTTGCGGCTGCTGTCAAGCGAGAAATATCTTTTTGAAGTTTTTCGTTTTCGGCAAGCTCAAAGTTGTCTTGCCTTTTTTTGTTTTCCCACCAAGACGAAAAATTCCCTTTTTGAATTTCGATATTGGTTTTGTTAATCGAAAGGATATGGTCAACACAGTTATCAAGAAATGCCCTATCGTGCGACACCAAAATGAAGCCATGCTTTGAGTTTAGATAGTCGCTGACAATTTTTCTTGCCTTGATATCAAGGTGGTTGGTCGGTTCATCAATCAGCAAGAAACTATTTTCTTTCAAGAACAAGGCTGCAAGCAGTACCTTGGTTTGCTCTCCGTTCGACAGCGTAGCAAAAGGCCTATATAAAACGTCCTCGGAAACCTGCATTAAGGAAAGCTCCCGCATAACCTGCCACTGCTGGTAATCCGGATAGATTGTTTCAATTACATCCAGAGTACTGTCGTCGGTATTTTTTACTTCGAACGGAAAATACTCAAAGTTTACTTTTGCTGAAATAGTACCGCTGTATTCGTATTTGCCTAGTAATAAGTTAAGAAATGTAGTTTTACCCCTTCCATTGCGGCCGGTAAAACCTAATTTCCAATCTGTATCTATCTGAAAGCTTACGTTTTCAAAAATATTATCATAACTGCCATCATAGCCGAAGGTCAGATTTGTAACGTTTATTAAAGACATAGTTATCCTCCTGTATTAAAATATAAGGCTGCAAGAAAGTTACTTCTTGCAGCTCATAATACAGCAAAGCCAAGCCCAGTAGTACGGGCATGACGAGGATATATTCGCTGAGTAAAAAGAATAGTAACTTTCTTGCATAAGCACAACAAATCAAGGCGGCTTAGCGCTGCCATCGCTTTATTATGCCTTATTAATCAGCAAGAAAGATTTACTTCATCTTTTCAACTCCAATACTTAATTTGTGAATATTATATCATACCAATTCTCTAAATTCAAGGTTGTCAAGCTACGGACTGCGACAAGAAAATAAGACACCCACCGATGTCTTATTTTCTACTCTTCGTCTATTTGGTTTCCTAAGATGAACACTGTAACTCCATGTGTTCTGCCCCTCTGGCGAAGCTCGCTTGAGGAAGCATCGACATAAATATCAAAGACTTTCCCTTTTACAGCGCTTCCGGTGTCCTCTGCCCGCCGGCGATGGATGGTCCCATCTGGCATAACAATATCAATCCATGTTCCCAAAGGAACAACGGCAGGGTCGACCGCGACAGTTCGGCCGGGTTTAGTGTAGGCGCCGCTGGCTGTTGTACCTTGGTCGTTATACCAAGTCACTTGGGCGTCTTTGATAACACTCCGGACGCTTCTTCCTCCGCGGCTTACGGGGTAATTCTCTCTTTGTCTCTCTGATCCAGTATCGGATTCCTTAACGGTTGTATTTAAGTTTTCGTTTTCTTTGGATAGGTCAGTGACAGCCATCTCATACTGCGGTGGTTTGTTATTCACTTGTTTCAGGCTTTTTACACTCTGAACTGATGAATAGCCCATAACAGCAATTATTATTGCCATTATTATAAGCACTCGACCTTGAATGTTTTTAACACTCATTAAAATCCTCCCTTATGTTTTAGCTCAAAAAAATAAATAATTGCCAAATCAAAATTACATAAGGGATTAAACAAGAGAAAAAGTGACTTAAAAAGTTTTCATTTATTATACTATATAAGCTATTGTATAACAAAATCCAAATATATCCTTAAGACAAGGTTCACCTATAACATAGTCAGCAATAAACAATCTATGGCAATACAATAGGATACGGATATAAAGCTATTCTATCTCTCGGGGAGGCAGGCAAACCAATTGAGGCTGGCGGAAACGGTCTCCCGCCAATCGTCATCCGAAGAGAAACTCCTTGACCAATGCGTATTCCCCCTACCGAAGCAATCTGACCATAAGTGCCAAAGCCTACGGCTCCGGTTGCCGCCAAAACCTGACGAATAGTTCTAAAGCAAGCAAAGGCCTCTTTATGTTAATTTATGCTGATTTATGTAGAGATGTTACTGAAGCAGTTTACTTTAAAATACGAAAAGCTATTTGCCTTTTGACAAATAGCTTTTTCATATTTTATCAGCATCTTAGTGTATTACTATTTCTTAGTTTTTCCGCCATTCAAGTTCTTTTCCAGGGCTTCAGCAGCAGCCCGGACAGCTTTTTTTGTCTTGCCGCCGACTACGATTTTATACTCAGGTTTCCACCAAGAGCCGCCGATTTTACCAAAAATAATCTTAGTCTGGGGGTGCGCTTCTGCTGTTTTTTTCACGCTTCTCGAAATATGAGCTTTGACCAGAAAAAATACAGATAAGGATAGTTCTTGGCGAATAGGGTTCTGAACACGAAAAACTCTGTTGTCATCTTTAATTAATGCCTTGTCATTCATTTGCATTTGCTTTTCTTGCTTATATTGACGTTGCACACTGGTCACCCCCTCGTTAGTATGTATATTTTNGATTTTATCAAGTTTCCCTTCTACTTGTACATAACAATTTTTAATGAATTTTAGTAAGACTATATTCTTGGTAAGCAAAAGTTTCTTGATTTATACTTTAAAGGAATGATATTACATCAAAAATAAAATTTGGGGTATAATTAGAATAAAGTGCCGATTAAATCGATAAAATAAATCATTTGTACTTCTTTTACTGTCAAATGTATATATCTAGTTCTGAAGCGAGGTAGATGCATTATGTTTAAAGTGAATGATTATGTTGTATACGGTGCAACAGGAGTATGCCAGATTACAGATGTCGTCAAAAATTCATACTGTGGTACCGAAACCGAATACTATGTTTTACATCCTGTTTACCACAATAATATGACCATTAAAGTCCCCGTGAGCAATTCCTCAATGCGACCTATTCTTACAAGAGATGAAGTTCTATCACTAATAGCATCTATGCCAGATAGAGAAACTATTTGGATAGACGACCAGAGAGAAAGAACTAACATTTTCAAAGCTGCTCTTAAATCGCACAAAAGCGACGACTTGATAAGAATTATTAAGGCTCTCTATCACGAAAAACAAGCAAAAGCGGCCACCAATAAAAGACTTGCCAAAACAGATGAAGACATTATGAATAGTGCGGAAAAACTACTGTACGAAGAATTTGCAATAGCTTTGAACATTTCGCCAGCTGAGGTTGTTCCCTATATTTTTGATTTTATCTCCCATCTTGAAAAAGAAACATCTGGCTGATGCTAAGTAAGTTCATTGTTTTTCAGAATTAACTTTGGAATAAATAGGCACATGCTTTCTCAATTTGGCCACGACTGGCAACACAACAACTGATGCTAGGCCGACCTGAATGAGATTACCTGGCACTGATGCCATCGGTGCCAGCCAGTTGCCGTAAATAATCCCTTCGGCACCATAGTAACCAGCCACCTTAATGAGACATGCTACCGTAAAAGCTAGGACATACGCCGCGAGGGATCTGTTGTTTTCGCAGATAGCGCCGACAGTATACCCCATAAGACCGACAATGACAAGGGTAAAGGGCGCCCACAAAAACCAACCGCCAATCACATCAAAAAGTGCCATACCGACTCCTCCCGCCACAGCGCCTAGCCAGCGCCCGTAAAGAATGGCGATAATAAAGAGCGGCACATTCCCTAAATGAATTAAACCGCCATTAGCGGCAACGGGCAGGCGTACATTTATAAATACCGTACAAACAAAAACGAGAGCAATACCCAATGCTGCATATACTAGTTGTTTTGTTTGACTTAAAGACTTTTGTTCCATATTGGCTCTTATACCTTCTCTCCTAGATATTGAATTAACGATAGCCCAGAGCCAGTGGCGAAATATCTAAACTTGCTCAAGGACTGCTAACACCAAGCTTGTTTTGGAATAATATCTAAGATATCATAGGAATTATTTTGGCGCAACCTCCATGGTGCGCCAATTTACTTTGCTACTTGTATATAAAAGCAAAAAAACATCAATTTCGTGGGTTTGGGAACTATACAGAGTATTTACCCACCTTTTTGCAAAGAATAAGACCATCCTATTTATTGCCGGAGGTATTATGTCTGCCCTGTTTTGGTATAATTGCGTGGCAAGTATCAGCATCATCATAGCGGCACTCGTGGTATATAAAAAGCGAAACTTGCTCGGTTTGTCTGACTGGCTGGTGTTCTACTTATTTGCAAGCGGCCTAACCTGGATAGGCGAGTTTATTGTACTAGGCCTATTTAACAGTTACGCTTACAAGCCTGGGGTGTTCGAAAACATCTGGGCCGAGAACCTGCTTGGGCATCTTATCCTCAACACTACAATCTGGCCTTGCATGGCAGTTTTAGTAGTAGCCTACCGCCTGGGATACGGTTGGATATCGCTAATAACTGCAGGCATTCTCTTGATAGAATATCTATTCCTTAAGGCCGGAATATACGAACACCATTGGTGGCGCTATTACATGACCGGACTAGCGCTAATTATTAATCTCACTATTCTTAAATTATGGTTCCCTCTTATGAATAAAGTCCGTCACGGATTACCACGATTCACCACCTTGTATTTCGCCGCATTTGTCATTATCCACCTGCCCGCCCCTCTACTCCTCCTTGGTGGACAGCAGTATTATAGTTCGGCTGTGACCGACGATATGATCCGGTCAAGCATCATATTTATCCTTTCTTACCATCTAGTGGAAACATTCGTAGTAATGTATCTTTTCTATCTCGATAAATGGTTTTGGAAGGTTGTACCCTTTGTAATCAGCTGTATCGGCCAAATTTTCCTTGCCAGTAACAGCATTCTAATCATCCAGAACGAATGGAAGCTTACGTATACCCTGCTACTTTATGTCATTACCCTGACCATTTGTCTACTCATGGAAAAGTACACCCTCCGTCCATTAACTAAAAGTACTTTTCGAAAATTTTCAAGCAGTTAAATAAAAGACACCATCCAAAGTAGTCTGAATCCACAAAGTGGGAATTCTTAAAAAACGTTATGCCGTATGTAGCTGCTCTCGATATTTTATCGGGGGCAGCTTATTTAATTTTAATTGAATCGTTCGTTGTTATAATAAATCTGCTTTCTTGACGATTTCGGCCGGTTTAAAGTTCCAAGTTTGTCAAATATTCCACAATAATCAGATACACGGAAACAATTCCCAGGTTACACTAAAGAACTCCTTGGTCAATTTTCTCTACAATAAAATCATTGACTGAACCAGCTGCTTCGATCTGCTGTCGAGTTGCATCAGCCGTTTGGGGATTAGATAATAAAGCATAAATATAATTATCGACTTTTTCCTTTATTTCATAAGGCAGGTGTAGACTAAGATCCTTTTCCCCATAAGTAGGGAAGCACATCATGACTTTCTTGCGTGCTTCTTTAGCGGACATGCCTTGACTTTTCAGCATAGAGTAAATCGCCATTCGCTGGAATTCACTAAATTTTTTAATTAAACCACGTTCCAGCTCATCTTTGTTCCACCATTCCCGGATTTGGTCATCAGTAACACCGAATAAACGGCGTTTTTCAAGCATCTTACTAATCCGAGCGTTATTTTTTTCATTCTTTAACAGATAATCCCCCATATTTAGAGGCATATCAGGTTTAGATGCAATATCTGCTTTGACTTCCTTCAGTAACTTTTGGAATATCAGCTGTGCTTCTTCTTTGGTCGCAATATCTTTCATGATTATCGGAATGAATTCGCGTTCCAATTGCTGTTCCCGCGGGGATGGCGGACTTTTCTTAGTAAATAATCTGGACAACAAGCCCATAACCTACACCTCACTTTCCATTACATCATTACTTCAATATGCTCAATCAGTTTAAAATTTCCCGCGAATATACGAAACTCCTCCAATATAGACCCTTTTTTTATACAGTGGTATAATTATACTATTTAGATAAATAAATGACAGAAGGAAAGTATAACCATGGAAAACTCAAAGCTTATTGAAATGATAAAGAACAACCCTAATGCTATAGCTTATATAGATAATCCTACTGATGAGATGAAGTTATTAGCCGTTAAAAATAATGGTCTCGCCTTAAAATATATAGCTAATCCAACTAGAGATATGGAAGAATCAGCTATCGACAATAATGCTCGCGCGATTCAATTTATAAACACCCCTACCGAAGCTATAATGATGAAAGCAATAAATGATGGTTGGATTAACTTAGAGTATATAAAAAAACCAACCGATAAAGTAATTAAATTTGCTATAAACCAGTCCGGTTGGGCTATTAAATATGTTAATAATCCGAGTGAGGAACTGCAATTATTAGCTGTAAGAAAAAACTACGATTCAATAAAGTATATAAAAGAACCTTATGAAAGCGTCCAACAAGAAGCTGTAACAATAAGTTATGATGCCTTAAGATATATAAAATCCCCTAGCCATAATGCCGAGCTGATAGCTATCAAAAATAACGAGAGGGCTATTAGGCTTATAAATGATTTAGATAAAAAGAAAATGTTAGAATTTTTGAAAGTCAATATCTTAGCGATTAAATATATCATGAAGGAGATCTCTAAAAATGAGCTAGAACAAGTGTTAAAGGAAGCATTAGCAAATGAAGCTGTTGAAGAAAAATATGTTAGAGACTACTTAAATTCTAGTGCTGTAAGCGAGATCATACCAATGGATAAGATAATGTTTATTTATAAATACGGAAGTAAAAAAGCCAAAAAAATAGCTGTAGATGAAAAGCTGAAGTTGCTATAGGAGGGATATTATGAATTTTATAGACACCTTAAAAAGTGTTGATTTGGTACTAGCTACCGGAGAAGTACCTTTAATAGTCGGTGAAAGCGGCATCGGAAAAACAGCTTTAGCCGAGGAAATTGCTAAAGAGAATAATTGGAGTCTAATTGTTATTAATGGGAATCTCCTTAAAGAAGGCGAAATAGGCGGCCTTCCGTCTATAGAATCTTATGTAAGAGTTAATGATAATGGTGATAAGGTTGAAAAGAAGACAACAGTATATGCCGTCCATCATAAGCTCCGGGAAATTGATGAAGAAATATCTAAAGGAAGAAAAGTTCTTTTATTTATCGACGAGATAAATCGCTGTGAACATACAGTACAACAGGAGCTTATGAATTTAATATTAAATAGAGAGATTAATGGCTATAAGCTGCATGCAGATGTAAAAATACTAGCAGCAATGAATCCCTCAAGCAAGTATGGATCAGATTTTGATTACCAAGTTGTAGATATGGATGCAGCGCAAGAAAACAGATTTGCGTGGCTGTATATGGAACCCGATTATATTCAGTGGTTAGATTGGGCAACAGAGGCCGGAATCGAGCAAAAGGTTATCGAATTTATCTCAACCTTCCCGGAATATTTGCATAAAATAAACGAAGATGATATAAGAGCAACGCCCCGAAGCTATGAAAGAATTTCCAGCATTTATAAAATTTATAAGGAGAAAAAAGATATAATACCCAGATCAGTATTTTTAAATGTTGTAAGAGGAAATGTAGGGCGATTAATTGCCGAAGAGTTTGTTAACTTTGTCGAATCAGATTATAAACCGTTAATATCTTTTGAAGATGTTTTTTTAGAAGATACTCTTCCTGAAACTATTAGCGAAAGAATAAAAAATGAAAGTCATACACGACTTTATCTAGCGGCAAAGAACATTCTAAAAAACTTAGAATCAAACATAAAAAATTATGACTCAAGTCATTATATTGATAGACTTATTGAGTTTTTACAAATTTATCCGGTAGATTTAATGATCGGAATTATGAAGGATATTAAAAATAGTTACCCCGAGGTATATAAGCATGCTATAGAAAACGAAGCCTTTGTTGAGTTATATTTTGAAACTTATAGTTTAATAAGGTGACAATGTATGGAAACCTATTTTGATAGTCAAGTAACCGGGCTTTATGAAAAAGCAAAGGCTATTATTAATACTTTTTTAACAACAAGCAATAAAGATGATAGTTCTAAGCTAACTATCCCAAAAGATTTTGAAGAAGAGTTTTTTAGCCTTGTAAATAAAGTTAATCTAAGTCTGATGGAAGACAAAGATAATTTCTACGGATATTTTTTGTTTCAAATGGCAAGAGAAATCAGATTTGATATAAGCAGTCCCACTGCTGTGAATTTTAAAGGTGCTAAATACGTTCTATATTTTAATCCGATAATTTTTTTAACCCTTAGCCTAAAACAAATGGAGAGTACAATTAAGCACGAAATACTCCATATATTATCGCTGCATTTAATAAGAGCAAAAGCATATAAGGCAGGTTATGGAACCTTAGCTATTAATATAGCAATGGATATAGTAGTAAATACGTATTTGGATCACCTACCACCATATGCTACCACATTAGAATGGGTAAATTTAAATCATTCTTTAAAACTCTTGCCATTTCAACCGTTTGAGTATTATGTAGAAAAGCTCCAGACTGCCATAGACTTACTAGAAGAAGATGAAGATGGCGCAGAGGATGATAGTCATAAGGATGAAAAAGTAGAAACTGCTTATAATCCTGAAAGAGCCCATGACATTTGGGAAGATTCTAACGATATAGACGAGCAGACGCTGCGGAAATTTACTGAGAAGTTTATTGATGCTGCGCAAAAAGGCAATATTCCTACCTATTTAGCCAGCATGATATCGTCACTTAAAACTAGCCAGGGTGAACTGCCTTGGAATTTATACCTTAAAAGGTTAATGGGGACTGTTGAAAGTAATAAAAAGAAGACTATAACCAGAAGAAATCGAAGACAGCCCGATCGATTAGATTTAAGAGGCCAGCTTAGAAGTCATAAAGCAAAAGTTGTTGTTGCCCTCGATATAAGCGGAAGCATAAGTGATGAAGAATTTAATCAAGCCATTAAAGAAGTACTTGATATAGTAAGAAACTATAATCATGAGATAACGATTATAGAATGTGATAGCGAAATTAGACGTGTTTATAAAGTCAAATCTGTGAAGGATATAAAAGCTAGGATTTATAAAACAGGCGGCACTAAATTTAGCCCGGTTTTTGAATATGCTAATAAAAATCAGGTTAATTTGTTAATCTATTTTACGGATGGCAAAGGTGAAGATAAGCTCCTATCAAAACCTAGGGGGTATAAAACTTTATGGGTTATTTCCGGTCAGGGAGATAAGTTGTCATTAAAAGAGGCTTATGGCGCAGTTAAAAAGCTTAAAAACATTGAAATAAAGGATAATTCATTGGATATTAATGATGTCAAAAGAGATGGCTTTTCAATGAATGACCAAGAAAAAATGCATATCTAATGCAAAAAGCAAAGGAACCTTTTGTAATGAAGGTTCCTTTAAATATAGTTGTCTGTCTTCCTTTGTGTATTGACCCCCTCCAGAACTGCACACATTGAGCTAAATTAATCTGGCAACCTGTGCAGAAACCAGGGGGTCATTCACACTATACTAAAAAACAAACCGCCTCCACCGATGTAATGGCATCATTACATCGGTGGAGGCGGTAATTTTATTTTGTTTTGTTGAATGCCTCCAAATCTAAAATTGCTTTTTCAAACATATCCCGAGTAATTTCGTACGGGCTGACTACGATATCGTTTACACTAGCCGCTTTATCCAACACTGACGCCAAGTCGTCCACAGTTATGCCAAAATCAGCTAGTTTTGTTGGTAAGCCGATGGATTTATTGAAAGCGAAAATCTTTTCCCGTTCTTCGGATTGGTTGTCCATCGTCAACATTACTAGTACACCATACGAAACATTTTCCCCATGAAGATGGTTCTTTTCCACTTGCTCCAGGGTTGTCAAGCCGTAAGCCGTAGCATGAGCAATGGAACTGTTGTAATCCATATCCACCAGGTTGGATACCAGGCCTGTGCTAACAATTATGTTCAACACTACTTGGTCAAAGGCATATGAGCCTTGTCTCGCCTTATTCGCATCCATTGCTTCCTTGCCATAGCGGACAAGCGGCTCTACACACATGCCACTAATCATAAGGCCCATTGCGTTGAAATGTTCTAGCTCGCGTCCCCGTCCAGAGAATGTCGGCTCATAGTATTTCGCCAAGGTATCCCCTATGCCAGCCCAGAGATACTGACTTGGCGCTTCCACCATAATACGGGTATTCATAAAGCAATGTACCGGCGGTGCCGCATAAATACGAACAGTACGATAGCTATGATCAGGATGGTATACAGCTGAAATTGCCGATGTCGGTGCACAGGTAGCCGCAATAGTCGGGAAAGTGAAAACCGGTTTACCTAGATCATCCCCAACAATTTTAGCAGTATCGATAGCCTTGCCACCGCCTACGGCAAAAATCATGTCAGCTTCCTGTACCGCGGCATTTTCACACAAGGCCGCTGCTGCTTCAAAAGAAGCTTCATTACCATATAATTCGAAATCGTTTATGGAAATATCGGAATCGGCAATACCAGCCAGCAAACTTTCTTTTGCCTTGGCCATAGCCGTCTGACCACCAATAACTACCGCCGTTTTGCCGTATAAGCCGCAAATACCTGGTATCTTTTTGTATATCTCATCATCCCCGATACTGTAGCAAGGTAAAAATACACTGTAATTTTCCATAATTTTATTCTCCTTTAATATATAAGTTTCCAGGTAACAAAAAGCCCCTATCGGCGCCAATCGGCATCAATAGGGGCGTATATACGCGGTACCACCCTAACTTTATTACTTAGTGCTTTCGCAGTCTCGTTAACGGCGAGTTCCGTCTTAAGCTACTAAAAACTACAGTTCGTTCACTTAAGAAGTTCATAGTTGATAAAACATAATACTATTTGTATCGGATTTCAGCTGTCCCGACTCTCTGTGACAAAATTTTGCACTATATTTACACTAATCATTACTTTTTTTATAATAAAATTGTATTATGTAAATATATTGTATCAATTTTACGCACTCCTGTCAACACGCATTTACACATGAAAATATTTATACTTTTTAGCTTTACGAGATTATTCTACTTCGAACCATTACAACCGCAACTGCTACTACCCGTTTGGCTGTAAGGACAACCAACGCATTTGGCACCTTTTCGTTTTTCAATAACGATTTTAGCAATTGCAGCAATAACGATTGTTAGAATAATAATCAATACAATTAGATTAGTCATAGTCTACTCCTATACACTTAATGACAGCTTTTCTGCCGCCTTTTGGTTGCCTTGTTTCATAAGAAAAACAACATAGCCAATCATCGCAGTTACTGCAACTAGACCTGCTAAGAAGCCAGTGCCGAAATTGCCTGTCGTTAATAACGTTCCCACCTGATAAGTAATGAAGGCAACTGTATACCCCGTACCTAATTGGAATGCGATACCCATCCACAACCACTTTTTGTTCTCCATTTCAGCGTTCATAGCACCAATAGCAGCAAAACATGGCGGTGTAAACAAATTAAACATTAAGTATGCTAATGCAGCCACTGATGTTAATCCCATTATTTGAGCAACATCTGAGCTACCCGAAACAAGAGCTAATTCTTCAGTGTCAATAAAGTTTGTAATCCCGTACACTACAGCTAATGTTCCAACTACATTCTCTTTTGCAATGAAACCTGTAACTGCTGCAGCTGCTAATTGCCATACGCCAAATCCTAAAGGTATCAGTAAAATAGCAACTGGTGACGCAATACTAGCTAGAATGCTAGTGCCTTCAGCACCCTCAGCAACCACTTCGAGTTGCCAGTTAAAAGTTTGCATAATTTGTACTGCTGTATTACAAAGCAGTATGATAGTTCCAGCTTTTATAATAAATGCTTTAGCTCTAGAAAACATGGAGATTATAGCTCTCTTGATACTTGGGAGTTTATACTCTGGTAGTTCCATAATGAAGAACGACCTAGCATTTTGTTCACCGGTAATTCTAACTGCAAATAAAGCTCCGACAATAATGAGAGCGATACCTATGAAGTACATTGATGTTCCGACCCATGCGGAATCATCAAAAAACACACCTGCAAATAAAGCGATTACAGGTAATTTGGCTCCACACGGCATAAAAGGTGTTAACATGGCGGTGGTTCTTCTTTGTCTTTCATTCTTAATGGTTCTTGTTGCCATGATTCCAGGAATAGCGCACCCTGTACCAATAATCATCGGAATAATTGATCTGCCTGATAATCCAACTCGTTTGAAGAATCTATCCATAACAACTGCAACACGTGCCATATAGCCACAATCTTCAAGTAATGCCAATAAGAAAAATAATACCATGATAAGTGGTAAGAATCCTACAACGGCTCCCACACCACCGATAATTCCGTCTAACAGAATGGCGCTAAGTACAGGGGATACATCCTCCCCAAGCATTCCCTCTACCCAGCCGTGGAATCCATCAATCCAACCGACAAGACCATCCGCAAGAAGTGGTCCTAGATAAGTTTGCGAGATGGAAAACACAGCCCACATAACTACTGCAAAGATTGGAATTCCAAGCCATTTATGTGCTACAACTCTATCAACTGCATCTTGCGTGGTTTGTTGACTACTACTTACTTTTCTGCTTTCAACTTCTGAAACAATACTTTTTACAACTTCATATCGGTTTCTATCAGATGCTTCAACTGCACTTTTATCAGTCATATCAACCCCTGAACTATCAAATGGTGCTGTTTGGGGCTTGCCTTTTACTTCTGCCACAGTAGCAATAAGCTTTTCTAAGCCATTGTTGCTTCCAATAGTTGATACGGTTTCAACAACAGAGCACCCTAATCTTTTAGATAATGCCTCTACATTGATTACTGTACCTTTGTGTTTATTTAAGTCACTCTTGTTAAGCGCAACTACAACCGGTATTCCAAGTTCAAGAAGTTGGGTTGTAAGAAATAAACTTCTGCTTAAATTTGTTGCATCAATGACATTAATAATAACATCTGGATTTTCATTTTTAACGAAGTCCCTTGTAATGTTTTCCTCCGAAGTGAATGGTGACATTGAATATGCCCCGGGAAGATCTACCGCTATAATATCAGTACCGACCTTATTAAGACCTTTTTTAATCCCACCCTCCTTCTTCTCAATCGTTACACCTGCCCAGTTGCCTACACGCTCAATCTTGCCGGTAATTGCATTGAATAGCGTCGTTTTACCACTGTTAGGATTTCCTGTCAGTGCTACCTTCATAAAACATAATACCTCCTTCTATTTTATTAAAATGTTAACTTCGGCTAACTTTATATGTAACAAACTTCATATAAGCCTATAAATACCTTATAGTATAAAGTTAACCCAAGCTAACTTTATACACAAAACCTTTCCCCCAAACTTATAATTACTTATATAATAATGTTAGCCTGGGCTAACTTTATTATTGAAAAATATAATTAGATAATGATAGCTTCCGCTAAGTCTTTATCAATGCTATACCTTGCATCCTTTACAGATATAACATAGTTTTCACTAATTTTTGATATCACTGTCACTATTTCCCCTTCATAACATCCTAATGTGAATAGAAAACTCTTAATTTCTTCATCTTCTGTCTTAACCTCTTTAATAGTATATTCTTTATCGAACTTTGCGTTTGCCAAATTTGTTACACTACTATTCTGCACCATTTTTCCGCAAACTCCCAAAAATATTCTGCCAAGAAATGTATTACCCACATCGAACCCCCCCAAAAAGTTAAATTACATTCATATTGTTCTTTTCTAAATAGTTTTTAATTGCTTCTAACACTTTTTCACTAAGGATATGCTCCATTCTGCAAGCAATATTATCAGCTTCATCAGCCGGTAATTCAAGAGAATGTTCAAGAAACACGCTTATCATTTGGTGATTATTGTATATTTTCTCAGAAATCATTCTACCTTTTTCCGTTAGCGTAATTGTTCCATATTTTTGTTTATTTACAAATCCTCTGGCGTGAAGATCGTTTATTGCTTTTGTTACACTGGGTTTTGACACACCTAGGCGTTTGGCTATATCCACCCCATGGGCATGACCATGACTGTCTTCCAAGATATAAACTGTTTCCAGATACATTTCCATTGATTCATTATTACTCACTTTACCACTCCATCTATTTAGTAATAGTGGATTCCGCACTTTGTTAACCTAGGCTAACAATTACATCTTATACACAAAAACTGTCGTTGTCAAGAATCATTCTCAAATAAGTGCCACTTAGGGTCTTCGGGGTTAGGGGGTCTTTGGGGTCTTCGGGGTCAGGTTTGACTTGTTTAATTTTTGACTTATTTATTAAAAGCGCAACTAAAGTTAAACCACCACTTGATATACATAGTTATAAACCCCGCATATCAAGTGGTGGCAACTTCCAAGTTCTGGTGGAGGCGATCCACGACCTTCAAATCCACCTTTTAACTTGCCTAACATCTATGAAATGTATCCTATGACCAAGCCGCTCTAAGAATCCCCTCTTCTACTTATCACTTCTCTGCGTCCTTTGCGCGAATCCGATCGATAGATCAAGGAGTGATTGTTGGTTGACTTTTACCATAATCACAGAAATCTTTAATCTCGGTATTCATGCCCTCTGGTTTTGGCGTTTTCCACAATCTAATCCATTGACGAGCACAGTCAATCAATATAACGCCAGTTAAGATGATCAGAACGACACTAGCTGTCCCATTGATATTACCAAGTGCCGAATTCATTTTAAAGTACATGCCAGTATTCATAGTGCCTGCCGTAATAACCGTAATTGCCAATAAGATGCAAGGAACCAACGTAACAAATGCATACTTTTTAACCGTAGTAATCTTTAAAATAATCGTGGTACCTAATGCCAAAGCAATAGTTGCCAACAATTGATTAGCAACACCGAACATCGGCCAGATACTGCTAATATCGCCACTATAGACTAGGTAGCCCCAACTGAAAGAAACGACAAAACTGGTGAATATAGAACCAGGCATCCAGGTGGTTTCTTTCAAAGGTGCATAGATGTAGGTACCCAGAACATCCTGAAGAATATACCGTGCAACACGAGTACCAGCATCAATCGTGGTCAGAATGAAGAGTGCTTCAAACATTATTGCAAATTGGTACCAGTAATTCATCAGGTGACTCATACCACCGATGCTTGAGAAAATATGTGCCATGCCGACGGCAAGAGAAACAGCGCCACCAGGACGGTGTGCAACGTCCATTCCAACCAAAGCTGACAGTTGAGCGATCTCCTCAGTTGGGAAGTAAGATGCGATTTTAGCATATGCAGCAGCTGATGAATTGATAGCGAAATAATCGCCAGGTACAAGAACTACGGCCGCGATTAAAGCCATAATGCCCACAAAAGCTTCCATCAACATAGAGCCGTAACCGATTAAACGGGCATGGCTTTCTTTCTGTAACATCTTGGGGGTAGTTCCTGAGCTGATCAGAGCATGGAACCCAGAAATAGCGCCACAGGCGATCGTAATAAATACGTACGGCCACCAGGGACCGGGAATAATTGGTCCGCCGCCATCCATGAAACGAGTCATTACCGGGAAATTGACAGCCGGTTGTACAACAAGAATACCAAACGCAAGCAACCCAATTGTGCCAATTTTCATGTAAGAACTGAGATAGTCACGCGGTGCTAACAAAAGCCATACAGGTAGCGTTGCTGCAAAAAAACCATAGGTAGGCAAAATCACTGCCAGTTCTTTTTTCGAAAAGCTTAAATATGGGGCAAGAGCAGCCCATTGCTGCCCAGGCATCACCCAATGACCTAGGATGACGGCACCCAAGACTAGCAAGAACCCGGCAATCGAAGCCGTTTTGATAGCCCCTGGAGAAATTTTGAACATCCAAAGACCGATCAGGATGGCAATTGGTATCGTCAGACCGATCGTGAACACACCCCACGGATTATTAAACAAGGCATTAATAATAACAATGGATAATCCTGCCATTGCAAGAATAATGATGAATAGAATTGCAAAGGATGTTGTCATTCCGGCAACAGGACCAACCTCACGGCGTGCGATGACAGCCAGCGATTGACCATTGTGGCGAACGGAAGCAAATAAAATAATAAAATCATGAACGGCTCCGGCAAATACAGATCCCAAAAGAATCCACATGAAACCGGGACCCCAACCCCACTGAGCTGCCAAGACCGGACCAACCAGAGGGCCAGCACCGGCTATAGCGGCAAAATGATGACCGAATAATACCCACTTATTCATTGGGACAAACTCATTTCCGTCGTTGCAACGGTACGCAGGTGTTTGGTGCTCATCGTTCAGCATCAAAACCTTGGCGGCAATAAACGCCGAGTAGTAGCGATAAGCCAACACAAGCACACATGCAGCAACAATAAGAAGCATTATAGAATTCACAATATTCCCTCCTCCCAGTTTAATGGATCAGAACACAAAAAATTGATTCCCTCCTTTCTTAATGAATTTCCACTATTATCTTAATGTTATGCCAGTTTAACCCAATTAACAATAATTGCAGCCCAGAATGTCGAAATTGTAAGCTGAAATGCACTAACAGGGCTATGAACTTCATTATAGGCCAAACATTCGCTTTAATTTAGGAGCCTGTTTTGGTTGGTTTTTCCGTTTTGTATCGTCTCCAGTGCTTCCTGGTAACTACAAAACTAAATCACAAACAGCAAAAAACCCGCGAAATTCGCGGGTTCTAAGTTATTCGGGAAATCCATCCACTTTATGGCCTGATCTCACGCACAAATCTTTCCCCATTTTAATCCCGAAGAAAGATGGACTGCATAGAATTAACAGAATCTATATACTACGCTAGTTCATAAAAACTGCAAACAACTTGTGCTACAGCTTTCGCAGCCACGAGCAGGCTGTCTTCATCTATATCAAACTTGGGATTATGGTTGAAATAAATTTTTTCTGCTCCTTTTGGCTGGCAACCAATATAAAAGAAACAACCCGGAATTTTTTCCAGGTAGTAGGAAAAGTCTTCCGACCCTGAAAACATAGGAAACTCAACGACTTGCTTGATATCCGGATCATGCATACTTTCAAGACTAGCCCGAACCGCTGCCGTAATCTGAAGGTCATTGTATAATGGCGGATAATCGGCATTATAGGTGAGCTCACATTGAACACCAAACTCTGCTTCGATGCCGTTGACAATGCGATGAACTTCTTTGTCGATTAACTGCTGGGTCTTAGTTGTCATGTAACGCACATCGCCTTCCAGTTCTACACGTTCCTTAATGACATTGGAGGAACCCCGGCCATCAAAAGAGCCGATGGTAATCACACCGACATCAAAAGGATTTAGCCTACGGCTGACAATAGTTTGAATGGCTGTGACAAAATAGCATCCGGCAACAATTGCATCATTTGCCAAGTGTGGTGAGGAACCATGACCGCCCACACCTTGTATGCTTAATTTAAAGCTGGTTCTACCCGCCATCGCGTAGCCGCTGCGATATCCAACATAACCTGCCAGATGCGTTGGAAATAAGTGAATACCAAAAACAGCATCTAAGCCGTCTAGTAATCCGGAATCAACAATGCCTTTGGCTCCGCCAGGCGGGGTTTCTTCGGCAGGTTGATGAATAATCTTGATCGTTCCCGGAATTGATGCTTTTAGCTGAATGAGGCAATCGGCAAGAACTAACAAATAAGCGGTATGTCCATCGTGCCCGCAGGCATGCATGACTCCGTGGTTTCTCGATTTAAACGGGACATCCGTTTCTTCAACAATAGGGACTGCATCAAAATCAGCCCGCAGTCCAATTGTTTTGCCGGGCCTCCCCCCTTTAATAGTCACGATGATACCAAATGCGTTCCCTACATTGGATTGGATTTCTACATCTTTCCCTTTATAAAAATCCAAAATATATTGCGCCGTTTTTTCTTCTTTAAAAGATACCTCGGGATGCTCATGCAAATAACGGCGGATCTGAATTATTTCTGCTTTACGAACTTCTAACATTTCCAGTAATTTCTTTCTCATCTTCACTACCGTCTTTTACCTGATTATCTGGCTATTATCAAGCTCTATCGAGGTAAAGGGCCTCACTCTATAAAAAGTTACATTAATTGCCACACGAAATGATCCTCCTATGAACTCGCCATGCGGTTAACTTAATAGCTACATTTAACATTCCCAATGAAATATCCAAATATGATTGAAGTGCCTGAACAACACTTAGTATACTTGCCAGCAGTATCAGAAACTGGGGGGTAACTGGTATTGGCGATCCGCACTAGTCTCAATCCACAATTTTATTAAAGCAAACATCTACGTGAGTCATTCACTTAGAGGATTCATCGGAATGGCGATTATATAATAGTGGGTACTAACATATATTCTTGATTATTTAATCTTGAAACCATCTTGAATTTGACGCATAACGGACCCAATACTACTATGAAGCGCCCATGTAACCTGACCATCCAATGGAGTTTTATCCTGATTGATAACTAATACCTTAGCTCCATTTTGCAACGCCAATTGGGGACAAAAATTAGCTGGTGAAACTGCTAATGACGAACCCAATACAACGAAAAAATCTGCTTCTTTACTTATAGCCATAGCTTTTTCCCAAGCCAAAGTTGGTAATTGTTCCCCAAACATTACTACTTCCGGTCTTAAAAATCCGTTACATGTAGGGCAGTAACATTCTTTCCCATATTGATATGTCCCAGAGATGTAATCTTGTTCCAAATTTTCTCTGCTTGGAACCATGGTACGAGCATCGAAGATAGACTTGCAATTCATGCATCGAACCGTCCGCAGGGATCCATGCAGCTCTATCACCTTTTTTGAACCTGCCTTTTGGTGCAATCCATCAACATTTTGCGTGATAATTTGACTAATATATCCTGTCTTTTCAAGAGCAGCTAGAGCCAAATGTCCATCATTCGGCTGAGCTAAAAGTAATTGGGATATCCTCCACTGGTAAAAGAAATAGAAATCATTGGGCTGCTTTCGCAATGCCTCGATGGTAGCCAAACTCTCTGGCCGGGCTTTCCAGAGACCATTCTGAGAGCGAAAATCTGGCAATCCTGACTCCGTACTCATTCCCGCCCCCGTAAATATGACAGTTTTTTTCGATGCTTTCCAAGCTGTAACGATTTCGTTAATAATCCTTGTCATTTATATCACTCCATAAAAAGTATCTATGTGACTTTTGCTGACATACAACTTTATAACTAACTTAAGCTTATTAGCAATTAGGCTGTTCATTAGGTGGTAGAAACGATCCAACTATCTTATTATACGTGGTTTTTAACGCAAATAGTTTTTCCAATGCTTCTTCAAATCGCATATGTTAAGTTACTTTTATACCGTCGCTTATTATAATCACCGATACATTACCATTGAGACGATGGGGACCGTTCTTTTTGACAACTTTGTGACAAAAAAGGAACGTCCCCAACTGTCACCAACTGTCATTCATAGAATCCTTTAGAGCCCTTTTTTCGCCATTACCAATGGTACGGTTCACCCCGGCTAATCTTGAACGTAAATGTACCTATATTAGACTGGCATAGGGTAGACGTTGGGGACGTCAGGCTGTGCGAAAACAATCATAAATCAGCCTGGCAAAGTCCAATAACTATAGAAAAATCAGGCTTTGAGATGAGTTTATGTCGCGCTATGTGACCAATAACACGGACAGAAACCAAATTAATCTGATACCATCGCTTGACGAAATGATAAGCCACGATAATCCAGCCCGTGTAATTGATCTCTTCGCTGATAGCTTAGATTTTAATCAAATGGGCTTTCGCTATGCTATGCCCAAAGCAGTCGGACGCAAACCATATAACCCAGCCTACATGCTTAAATCATATCTTTATGGCTATTTTAGGACATCGGGGACGTTCCTAGTTTGACAACTAGGACATCGGGGACGTTCCTTAGGACATCGGGGACGTTCCTAGTTTGACAACTTTTTAGACAAAAAAAGAACGATCTAATTCTTTTAAAATATACTATAATATTAAATTTTTCTAGTTAAGCAGGACAAAACTATTGTGCAGTCTCCACTTTTTCTACTTTTTTAAGAAATCTTTGTTGGTAGAACCATCCGAATCACCTATCAAAAATGCATAGCAAAAAACCCGCGAAAATTCGCGGGTTTAACAAGATTTCCAAACTATGGTGGAGGCGAGGAGAATCGAACTCCTGTCCAAAGGTATTGCCACAGAGGCTTCTCCGAGCGCATTCTGTGTTTTAGTTTTCGCTCAGTTGATGCCCACAGACAGGCTTCTTCGGAGCTATCTCGACTATTTTTCCCAGTCAGCCCACCGAGAATAAGGCTTCAGGTATCCTGCTTTTTGACGTCCTATCCCGCCTCGCAGGCAAAGGAGAGTAGGACGTTAGCATTAAGCTGCTAAAGCGTAATCTTCGTTTGCGTTTACTTAAAGGTCCACCGTTTTAACGGGCTAATGGAACCCCGACTCGCTACCTATGCCACAACTACCCCTGTCGAAACCAGTACGCCCCCATAATTATGATTACGCTATTCAATTGTCATATAATTATATCACAAAATCAACTATATGCAAAATATTTTTCACCGCAGGCTTCAGGAATTTTAAAGGAGATTATGACGGCCTAAATGAATATATTAAGTTTGATGATAGCGACATAACTCAAGGAGAAGACTTATATGACACAACGCACTTCAGGTACATTAATGGTATTGGCATCAGCTGCTGGATTCGCGACTTTAGCCATCTTTGTGAAATACGCCTATGCCGCAGGCGTTACTACAGTCACAATGCTTACCGGCCGCTTTTTGCTGGCCGCATTAGCATTATGGGCAGTAGTAATAATGCGGAAGATCCCTATCGTTACCGATAAAAAAATCGTTATCAAGCTTTGTCTTATGGGGATTTTAGGCTACTGTGTAGTGTCTATCCTGTTTACCTCGACACTATATTATCTTCCTGCCTCGTTAGCGGCTATGCTGCTGTATGCGTATCCGGCGCTAGTCACGCTAATAGCTTTTATCATAGGCGATGAAGTTTTCAGTTGGAATAAAGGTATCGCTCTCGTTATATGTTTTCTCGGATTATTTTTAGTGTTAGGAGTATCCTTTAGCAGCCTCCAACCGATCGGCATTATGCTCGGGCTAAGTGCAGCGCTGGTTTACTCGGTTTATATTGTTGTCGGTAATCGCGTACTTAAATCAATCAATCCGCTTCTAGCTACTACTTATGTATGCTCTGCCGCCGGGATAGCGCTATTGGTGGGGGGCTGGGCCGCCGGCTATCAGTCTTTAGACTTCGACCCGCATGGCTGGGCCGATATATTCGGAATGGCTTTACTGGGAACAATCGTTGGCATCTTAGGACTTTTTGCCGGCATGAGCAGAATCGGAGCCGCTAATGCTTCAATAATAAGCATAACCGAGCCGGTAATTACCGTAATCCTTTCGGTATTGCTGCTGGCCGAAGAATTAACTTTACTTCAGGTCATAGGCGGACTTTTGATTATAGCCGGAATAATTGTACTTCAGGTATGGGCAAAAGAACAGGCGCCTTACATGGAGAATGAACAGTTGGACCGTATATAAGCTAGAAACAGAGATTGCCACTTCCCTTCGGCACTCACAATGACAGTAAAACCAAGAAATCATCGCAAACAAAGCACTGCAATCTCAGCCTTTTGTTAACAGAATGAAAATCCCTCTTATGAGGGATTTTTTAGTTAACTACATCTTTTGTCTATCGCGAAAAGCCCGGTCAATTTCCCGTTTGGCATCGCGTTCGGCTATGTCCTGACGTTTATCATAATTTTTCTTACCGGTGGCTAAGGCTATTTCAACTTTTGCTCTGCCACGGGTGAAATACAGTTTAAGCGGCACCAGGGTGTATCCTTTTTCCTGGGTTTTGCCGACAAGTTTATTAATTTCATAGCGATGCATTAAAAGCTTACGCGTGCGGAGCGGCTCATGATTAAAGCGGTTGCCCTGATCATATGGGCTGATATGCATATTATGGAGCATCAGTTCGCTATTATCGATGCGGGCATAGCTGTCCTTTAGATTGGCCTTGCCGGCCCGAAGCGATTTGACTTCTGTACCGGTTAGGGCAATGCCGGCTTCGAATGTTTCATGGATATGATAGTCATGGCGCGCTTTACGGTTTTCAGCAACGATTTTAATACTTTTCTCCACCGCTTTCACCTCACCGGATAATAGTCTATAACTACCATATTATATCAAAAAACCTCACATGGGTCAACGAAGCCAATGGCTTACAGTTATGCGAATTTGTTCAAGGAGCTAAGGTCTTAAGATTTACGACGTTTTGGTTTTGCAGAGACGCCTTTCTTACTTTTAAGCTTTGGTTTAGGCGGTCTTGCAGCCGGCTTACCAGCCGATTTCGCAGCTGGTTTAGCTGCTTGTCTGCCAGTGGGCTTTGGCGGTGACTTTCGAGCGGCGG
>JGI24707J26582_10000548_pt1 | contig 28951 bp, 23 predicted proteins | sample BioPla1DNA1_FD_26582 | JGI IMG/M metagenome (IMG submission 26582)
CCCTATTTGCTGAAGATCCATAGTAGATACTGCACCTTTAATGGCAGCCAATGTTCCTACATTCATAAATACAGGTGTTTGAATTGTTCCATGAACTGTAACAAATTCTCCACTTTTTGCTTTACCGTCTTGTGCTATCAAACGATACATATCATCAAGCCTACTTTCTAATCAATCAACTAAAATAAAGTATACATTGTAAAATATAATTTTTCAACTATAAGTTATAAATGAGTATTTTCACCAAAATATTGCACAATTACAAAAACATTGCATTAATCTCTTATTATTGGTAAAATAAAAACAACATAATATTGCCAAATCTAAATTTTGGAGGGACCTATCATGTCTTTAAAAAAATCATTAATGATATTATTAGTCACTTTTTCAATAATTCCGTTTCTTATTTCTATTATTGCCTACGAATTATTAACTCACAAGTCTTTAATCCTTATTATTTGTATAGTTTATATTATTATCATTGCCATATTAGCCAATTATCTGTCTAATAAATTTATTGAACCGATTATATCCTTAAGAGACACCATGCGAACTGCATCTAATGGTAATCTTGAAGTTAAATCCAGCATTAGAAGCAAAAACGAGCTAGGTGAGCTTTCTAAAAGTTTTAACAAAATGATGCATATTATCAACAGAAATTACGAGGATTTAACCTCTTTACATAACGAACTTCTATCCAACGAAGAGCAACTCCGTTCCAATTATGATCATATCGAGTTTTTGGCCTATCACGATGTCCTAACTGGACTGCCTAATAAGATAGCTTTTACCGACTATATCAACGGGGTCCTATCTTCCTCTAACAAAGTCGACAAAATGCACGCAATTTATTTTTTTGATTTAGATAACTTTAAAACCATAAATGATACCTTGGGCCATGAATACGGCGATGACTTATTAATAAGAACCGCGCAGATACTTCAGTCCATAATAGATGGAAAAGGGCTATTGGCTAGAGCCGGCGGAGACGAATTCCTATTATTCTATGAAGATATAAAAAGTGTATCTGAGGCTGTAGACTTAGCGGCCCAGATAATAAAACATTTTCAGGAACCAATTGAACTAAATAATGATATAGTGTTTATGTCTATGAGCATAGGAATTGCCATATATCCCGATAACGGTTTAACTCCTAATGCTCTTATTAAAAATTCAGATATAGCAATGTACAAATCAAAAGATACTGGCAAAAATAAGTATACTATCTTCAACTCAATGATGGAAGAGGAGCTAAATCGCCATACTTTAATTATTGACATTTTAAGGAGTGCCATCGAAAACAATGAGCTTTACATAAGGTATCAACCTTTAGTTGATTTACAGACCAATCAAATTATCGGTTTAGAAGCCCTGGCTAGAATCGATAGCGAAAAACTCGGTCCCTTAAGCCCCAGTGAATTTATTCCCATAGCAGAAGAAAGTGGCCTAATCGTAAAAATTAGTAACTGGATTATAAGGGAAGCCTGTCTTTTTAACAAAAAATTACTGGATAGGGGAATTACATCATTAGTTGTATCTGTTAATATTTCATCAATACATTTAAACAGACCGGAATTTATAAAAACTATTTCTAATATTTTAGACGAAACCCAGTTACCTCCTAACTTATTGGAGTTGGAGTTAACTGAAAGTACCCTAGTTTCCTCAGTAATGGATGCAGCCAGTCTCCTTTCTCAACTTCATAAATTAGGTGTTAAAGTTTCATTAGATGATTTTGGAACCGGATATTCCTCATTAAATTATCTAACACGTATGCCCATTAATACCTTAAAAATTGATAAGTCTTTTATAGATAATATCTCCTATAATGATAAGGATGCTTATATTGCTAATACCATTATACAGCTGGCCCATAGNTTAAATATTAAGGTAGTAGCGGAAGGGGTTGAAACTAAAGAGCAACTAGAGTTATTGAGACAGCAAAACTGTGATATGATTCAGGGACATATAATTAGTAAGCCACTTCTACAAGAAGAAATCATAGACTTAATCCAACAATCATAGTTTATCAGCCCTTATCAGCCCATAAATCAAAAAAGCTTTTGTTTATAGAAAAACACAGGTCAATCTATGTAACAAAAGCTTCTATGATTAATATAATTATAGTGCCTTACCAGAGCATCCAAGTACGTTAACAATCTTGTGTCTTACAATTTCTTTAATATAATTTCTTGCAGGAGAAAGATATTGTCTTGGATCAAAATGTTCAGGATTTTGGTTCATATATTCTCTGATACCTGCTGTAAATGCCAATCTTAAATCAGAGTCAATATTAATCTTACATACTGCCAAGCTAGCTGCTTTTCTTAACATTTCTTCAGGAATACCAATGGCATCATCTAGCTTACCACCATTTTCATTAATTAATTTAACATATTCCTGAGATACGGAAGAAGCACCATGTAATACAATTGGGAAATTAGGTAATCTCTTGCCTATTTCCTCTAATATGTCAAAACGAAGTTCTGGTTTCTGGCCTGGCTTAAATTTAAAAGCACCATGGCTTGTTCCAATTGCTATAGCAAGGGAGTCTACACCTGTTCTACTTACGAACTCTTCTACCTCATCTGGTCTTGTGTAAGAAGCATCTTCAGCACTTACATTTACATCGTCTTCTACACCAGCTAATCTACCCAACTCACCCTCAACAACAACACCATGGGCATGGGCATATTCTACAACTTTCTTTGTTAAAGCAATATTCTCTTCAAAGCTTAGATGTGAGCCGTCAATCATAACTGAGGTAAATCCTCCATCTATACAAGCTTTACATATTTCGAAATCAGCACCATGATCTAAGTGAAGTGCAATAGGAAGATCAGTATCAGCAATAGCTGCTTCTACTAATTTAACTAAATAGGCATGCTTAGCATATTTTCTTGCACCTGCTGAAACTTGTAAAATAATAGGGGCGTTTTCCTCCTTAGCAGCTTCTGTAATTCCCTGGACAATCTCCATATTATTTACATTAAAAGCTCCTATTGCATAGCCACCTTCATATGCCTTTTGAAACATTTCTTTCGTTGTCACTAATGCCATTGTCTTTCATCCTTTCCCATAAAAATTCTATAAGATCGCAGATTAGTGTTCAAAGCTTGAACAAATCTTCTTATCATGAACATTATACCATAAATTGTTTGATTGAAAAGTATAATATTTAATTGTTTTGTATTATCATTCCATTTATATACAATAGCTAAAATTTTCTTGATAATTTACTTGTTTATGTTTAAAATACTACTATAATTAACAATGTATTTTACTCAAGTACTTACCAACTTTTATGATTTAAATTGAAATCATAATTAACAATTGAAAGGACTAAATTATGGAACCTAAGAGAGTATCTGATTCATGTACTGAGCAAGTGCAGATAATTATGCCAAGCCATATCAACGGTACCAATAGACTGTTTGGGGGACAATTAGTTCAATGGATTGATGTAGTTGCTGCTGTGGTCGCCCGCAGACATTCAGGTAGAAATGTTATTACCGTAGCCATAGATAATTTATATTTTAAATCAGGAGCATTCATTAATAATATATTAGTCTTAATTGGCAAAATTACTTACGTAGGTCGAACCTCCATGGAAGTAAGGGTAGATACTTATGTAGAAGATTTAAAGGGCATACGTAAGGTTGTCAATCGGGCCTACCTAGTACTAGTTGCCATAGACGATAATGGAGACCCCACCGAAGTCCCCAGATTAATTATTGAGAGCGAATCTGAAAAAGCAGAGTGGCAGGCTGGTGAAAAACGCTATGCTCTTCGCAAAAAGCGTCGCAAAGAAGGATACTAGTTACAATAGATAAAGATCTTTTTAGAGGGCTTATTTATTGTATAAGAAATTCGAAGAAATTTCTTATACAATATTTCCTCTACAATAATATATAAGGGTATGCATCATGAACCTTTTTGATATGATGCATACCCTATTTATTACATATTCAAATTTCTAATATAATAAAACATATATTGTTGAACTATACCTGCATAACCAGGATAGAGGTTGACATCAAATCTACCTTCATAAACTTCATCTAACACCTTTTTTATCCAGACATCCACTGGGAAAGCTTCTATATGATGTAAACCAAAGAGTGATATGCAATTGGCCACCTTAAGCCCTACACCGGTTATAGTTCTTAGGGCTGAAACCGCCTCTTCATGACTACAGTCCTTTAATTTGTTAAGATCATTTTGACCCTCAGTCACAAATTTGGCTCCATTGATAACATATTGGTCCCTGTATCCCAGTTTTAACTCTCTTAAATCCTCCTTGTTGGCACTGGCTAGAACTTCAGCAGCGGGAAAGGTATAATATTCTTTTCCACCACAGTCTTGGCTAATTCTTTTTTCACCATACTTAGTACATAATCCTTCTATACATTTCTTAATAGATGGAATATTTTTATTTTGAGATATTATAAAACTAATCAGCATCTCAAAAGGTTCCTGCCTTAATATTCTAATGCCACTACCATATGCCGCTGCCTTGGCCAGAAACTCGTCCTCACCATTTTTTAAAGATTGCACGATACTGTTATAGTCATAGTCCATGTCAAAATATGATTTCCATATTGCTTGATACTCATCCTCACTGCAACTAAACCATATTTTATCGTAGTCTACTTGTTCCAATTCTATGTACCTGCCATAGGCGACTAATCCATATCTATCTTTCCCGATTTCATTCATGCGAAAACATTGTCCTGAATCTGCAATCTGTTGTAAATTAAAATTTTCCGAAACTATTACCATATTAAAACCTACTTTATATTATTATACTTAATGTGATATCCTATAATTTGATAGCTTTATTGCTACATTATAATATAGTAATTTTTTTAATACAAGAGTGAAACTATTTGTAAAATTATGCAATCTGANNANTTGNNAAATTATNCAATCTGATAAATTGANAAATTTATATATTGACTTTTGCAAACTTGTCATATATAATTTACATCTGACAAGACACCTATCAAGTCGAGTTTACTATTTATANAATAGGGTGAATTTAAAAGGGGATTAAAGGAGTGAAGTCATTATGAACAAAAGAAACAATAGCAAAATTAAATCCATGACTTTGGCAGGCTTATTATGTGCTCTGGGAATAATGATACCCATGGTAGCACCTAAATTTGTATTGGAACCTGCTTCATTTACATTGGCAAGCCATGTACCAGTTTTTATTGCAATGTTTATATCACCTTCAGTAGCTATATCGGTATCATTGATAACTGGGCTAGGATTTCTCATCTCTGGCTTTCATCTTGTTATTGTATTACGGGCATTTACCCACGTAATATTTGCGGCACTAGGATCATTTATGCTTAAGAAGAATGGTAGGATATTTCTTTCCTTCAATAGTACAGTTTTATACGGTATTTTAGTTTCAGTAGTCCATGCTGTCTGTGAGGTTGTAGTTGTTGCAGCTTTTTATTGGGGAAATTCTATGACTGATATATACTATGAGAAAGGTTTTCTAACATCAGTTATACTACTGGTAGGATTGGGTACAGTAGTTCACAGCTTAGTTGACTTTTCCATATCTCTCTTTGTATGGAAACCACTTCAGCATATTATTACCATACCCGCTAATGCTAAGGTGAAAATAAAATAAGATAGTTATAATCAATTTAAGTAATAAATATCAACCAGTTTAGCCTGCTTTATTTCATAAAGCAGGATGTTTTGAAAAGCAAGATATTTTGAAGGGGAAGCAGAAAATTCAAGATATATTATAAAATACAAAAAACGCTACAAGTACTTGTTTGACGGCTTGTAGCGTTTTATCTATTATTTAAAAAAGTAAACCACTTTTTTAAACCACTTTTAAATAGATATAAACCACTTTTTAAACCACTTGTTAAGATGAAATAAGACATTTTTAAGTGCAAGTCTGTAAATTTTTCAAATCGTTAGCCAATTTATAAAAAAAGAAAACGCTACAAGCCTTATTTTTACCGGCTTGTAGCGCTCTACTATTACAGGGGATGAGAGAATCGAACTCCCACTAAAGGTTTTGGAGACCCTTGTCATACCATTTGACCAATCCCCTATTTATTTGACAACGTTTCGACGTTGCTTATTTATAATACTATGAATTGTTCTAATTGTCAAGTTATTTTATATAATTTATTAAAATTATTAGCTGGTATAAATTACATAAAAGCTTAAGATAAGTTCGATTATCTTAATAATAAACCTTGCAGTTCTTGAATATTACGAATACCAATTAATTTCATTCCTGGCACTGTGATTTTGTCTTTATTGGCCATGGGAAGAACACATATATCAAATCCCATCTTGGATGCTTCCACTACCCTTTGCTCTGCCATGTTAACAGCTCTAATCTCACCAGTAAGTCCAACTTCTCCAAAAAATACAGTCCTACTATCAATAGCTTTATTGCGATGGCCCGATAAGATAGCTGAGACTATTGCAAGATCCAGTGCTGGCTCTGTAATACGAATTCCACCAGCCACATTAACATAAGCGTCGCAATCTGATATCTGCAAGCCCAGACGTTTTTCTAATACAGCCATAAGAAGGTTTACCCTATTATAATCAGTCCCAGCTGCAGTTCTTCTTGGCATATTAAAATTAGAACGACACACCAAAGCCTGGACCTCAACCAGCATTGGTCTTGTCCCCTCTAATGAGGCCACAACTACTGAACCAGGCTCTCCCTCTGGCCTACCTTTTAACATATATTCGGAGGGGTTTGTAACTTCTTCCAACCCTGTGCCCCTCATCTCAAATACTCCAATTTCATTGGTTGAACCAAATCTATTTTTAACAGCCCTTAGCACCCGGTAGGAAGCATAGTTATCACCCTCAAAGTACAACACCGTATCAACCATATGTTCCAAAACCCTGGGTCCAGCAACCACACCTTCTTTGGTTACATGCCCAATTATAAATATGGTAACTCCAAAGCCTTTTGCTATACGCATTAGAGTACCAGTGGCTTCCCTAACCTGGCTAACACTGCCCGGGGCAGAACTTACCTCTTCCTTATACATGGTCTGAATAGAATCTATTACTACTATATCAGGTCTATATTTATGTATGGCATCTTCAATGATGTCCAGATCCGTTTCACAAAGGAGCAGAAGCTCGCCGTTAATAACGCCGAGCCTCTCTGCTCTCATTTTTATTTGACTTAGGGATTCCTCCCCAGAGATATACAAAACTTTTTTATTTTTTAGAACAATTTCCCGACACATCTGTAATAGTAATGTAGATTTACCTATGCCCGGGTCACCACCAACAAGCACTAAGCTGCCAGGCACAATGCCACCACCAAGAACCCGGTCCAGTTCACCTATGCCTGAACCAAGCCTAATCTCCTCCTCCATCTTTATATTGGAGATTAATTCTGGCTCTTTAACAATTTTTGATCCTGCCTTGTTTATGCTTTTTTTAACAACGGGCTCCTCTACGAATGTATCCCATTCCCTACATCCTGGGCATTGTCCCATCCATTTTGCACTTTCATATCCACATTCTTTACAGAAAAATACGGTTTTGTTCTTTGCCATTTTACAGTTTTACCACCTTTATAGAGGCATTTTCATTCTCACCTAATTCAACACTAAACATGAGCTTGCCTCCTAAATTTGTTTTTATCTTACCTAGATTAACATCATTGTTGATTATTTTATACTCTTTTTCTGCTTCTAATTCTAAAGTAATTTGTGCAGGTTCTGAACCTTGCACTTGAAAACTTACTTCATTTTCTTTCATATTCATATTAAAGACGGCAGTTCCAGGTACAGATTCGTAGACGAACATTCCATTTTTCTCCAACTTAGTAATCTTCCTATAGGTTTTTACTTTGTATAAATCACCTTCATGCTCGAAATCAGAGGCTTTTGTTTTTACATCCAGCTCATAATTACCAAAACTTATTGACCCATCACTTTCCTTGCGTATTAACTCTTTAATAACTGCCATTATATGCCCCTCCTATTTGTATTTATATAGCATTTATGGATCCGAGAACTTATATCTTTAGAGTATAGGGAATACTCTATATGGAAAGTCTCTATCTATATTATATATGATATTTCGGACATATTCTACAAAAATATATCATTATTTTATTCCTTTGCTGTAACTTTTATCCTGTCATCTATATAATCTATCTGTACAATATCCCCTTCTTTAATGGTTCCAGCTAAGAATGCTTCCGCCAGTTCATCCTCAATATTGGTCTGTATTGCCCTTCTTAAAGGTCTTGCCCCATATTTTGCATCAAAACCTGCTTCCGCTAGGTAATCAACTACCTCATCGCTGATTTCCATTTGGATATTCATTTGATCCTTACTTCTCTTGGTTATTGTAGATAGCATAATACTAACAATACTCTTGATATTATCTTTATTTAATGAATGGAATACAATAATTTCATCTATACGATTAATGAATTCTGGTTTAAAGATTCTTCGTACTTCATCCATTACTGCATCTTTCATCTTGTTATAATCTTCGCCTTCGTCTACTACAGAGGCAAAACCTAAACGCTTTGGTTCTACTATATTCTGAGCCCCTGCATTGGAAGTCATAATTATAATAGTATTCTTGAAGCTAACTTTTCTACCCTGGGAATCAGTAATATGTCCGTCATCTAAAACCTGTAGCAGTATATTAAATACATCAGGATGGGCTTTCTCAATTTCGTCAAATAGAATTACTGAGTATGGATTTTGGCGAACCTTCTCACTTAATTGGCCCCCATCATCATAACCAACATATCCTGGTGGTGAACCAATCAGCTTACTTACGCTATGCTTCTCCATGTATTCTGACATATCAACTCTTATAATGGAGTTTTCACTACCAAACATAGCCTCAGCCAATGCTTTTGAAAGTTCAGTCTTACCTACACCAGTAGGTCCAAGGAATAGGAAGGAACCTGTTGGTCTATTGGGGTCCTTTAATCCAACTCTTCCCCTTCTAATTGCTCTGGCAACTGCACTGACCGCTTCCTCCTGCCCAATTACCCTATTATGCAAGATTTTCTCTAGGTTTTGTAGCCGTTCTGCCTCAGCTTCTTGAAGCTTTGTTACTGGTATCTTAGTCCAGCTGGAGATAATGTCAGCGATTTCATTTTCACCTACTACCAGTTGCTTCTCCTGCTTCTCCTTATCATCAAGTAGCTTTTTCTTGGCCAATTCCTCTTTTATTTCCTCTTGTCTTTTTTTGATTTCTCCAGCCTTTTCATAGGCTTCATTTTTTATGGCCTTCTCTTTCTCTTCCTCTAAAACTTTAATCTCATCCTCTAGTTTCTTAATATCTGGGGATGTGGTGTAAGTACTTAGCCTAACCTTAGAGGAGGCCTCATCCATTAAATCTATGGCTTTATCAGGAAGATATCTGTCATTTATATAACGACTGGATAGTTTTACAGATGCTATCAGCGCTTCATCGGTAATCCTTACCTTATGATGGGCTTCGTACTTATCTCTTAATCCAAAGAGAATTTGAATAGCCTCTTCCTCGGAAGGTTCCTCCACTACCACAGGTTGGAATCTTCTCTCCAGGGCTGCATCTTTCTCAATATACTTACGATACTCTTCCCTAGTGGTGGCACCAATAATCTGTAGTTCACCTCTAGCTAAAGATGGCTTTAAGATGTTTGATGCATCTATGGCCCCTTCAGCTCCACCTGCTCCAATAATGGTATGGATTTCATCTATAAATAATAAGACATTACCATCATTGATTACTTCATTAATTACCTTCTTAATTCTCTCTTCAAATTCACCTCTATACTTAGAGCCTGCAATGATTCCCGATAAATCCAGAGTAACTACTCTTTTATCCTTGATAGTATCAGGAATATTTCCTTCGATTATTTTCAAAGCCAATCCTTCTGCTATGGCTGTTTTTCCGACTCCTGGTTCACCTACCAGACAGGGATTATTTTTAGTTCTTCTACTTAGTATTTGAACTACTCTTTGTATCTCTGTCTCACGGCCAATTACTGGGTCTAATTTGCCTTCTCTAGCGTATTCTGTCAGATCCCTACTGTATTGATCCAAAGTAGGAGTAGAGGATTTAACCTTTCCTTTATTTTTACCGGCCGCAAAGTCATTCTTTGCAGTATTAATATCAACTCCAAAAGCTTGGAGAATGTCCATATATACCTTTTGAATATTGACACCAAGGGTTGTTAGTAAACGAATTGCAATGCAATCCGGTTCTTTAATCAGAGCAATAAGAATATGTTCTGTTCCCACTTTGGCTGCTTTAAATCTGATTGCCTCTTTTAAACTCTGGTCCAATATTCGCTTAGACCTTGGAGTAAATCCTCCAGCATCCATCATTTCAATTCCTGTATTGGATGAAATAAGCTGATTTATTAATTCTAATAACTTTTCAATAGTAACTCCATTTTCATTTAGTACCTTGGACGCTACACCTTCAACTTGCATTAGCCCCAGTAAAATATGTTCTGTACCTATATAATTATGGTTAAGTCGATAGGCTGTTTCCCTAGCTAAATTAATGGCCTGTTTAGCATTATCAGTAAATTTATCAAACATCATAACTAACCTCCATTCATAGTATATTATACGAATATTTACGTATTATCCGCCTTTTATCAAGGGACAGTATTACATAAATCTTTCGTAACATATTTATATAGATGATTTTGCCTGGCAACTGCCTTGTTTTTAGACAATTGCTAGGCAATATCATTTATATAATTGTAGGTAATTCTTTTCTAATATATTCAGCTCTTGCTTTATCTCTATCTGCACTACCGATATTCTTACCAATGCTCCATTGGAGACTTCCCGGTTGTACTCCCATCATCAATTTGTGGATATTAAATGCCCTATCAAACTTTATTAGTCCACAATCCAAGCCAAATTTTAATTGAGATAGTAAACTCATTGCATCTTCTGAATCAATCTGTCTGGAGTAGGCTAATATCCCATAGGCACGATATACTTGATTCTCTATCTCATCAGAATTAACAGATAGCATATATTCTCTTCTTTTTCTTTCTTGTTTGATGACCTGTAGAATTATACGATTCAGGTTATCTATTATCTCTCTTTCAGAATTCCCCAAGGTTTTTTGGTTAGATATCTGATAGATATTGCCTAAGCTTTTCGTACCTTCACCATAAATTCCTCGAATGGTTACACCATATCTTCCGACTTCTTCGATTAATTTTTGTATCATTCTTGCTGAACTTAAGGCCGGTAGAAATACCATATAAGAGGCCCTTAAGCCAGTTCCTGCATTAGTTGGACAGGAAGTTAGATATCCAAATTTCTCATCATATGCAAAATGCAATTTTTCATATAGAATATCATCTACCTTATTTGCTTGCTCATATGCTACGTCCAAATTCATGCCACCGGTTATTGCCTGGATACGCACATGGTCCTCTTCATTGATCATAATACTAACAGACTCATCATCTGATAGAATTAAACCAGTTGTCTGTTTCTTCTCAACTAATAAGGGACTAACAATGTGCCTCTCCACCATGGCNGACTTATCTATATCAGTTAATGAACTNATATTACAAGCATAGTATTGTTTATTATCATTTTCAGCTAGTATACTAGTAGTTTCCTTGACCTGATCAACTAAAGCCACTGCCTGTTCATCTGTTAATTTAGATGAAAAAGGATAATTCTCCAGATTCCTAGCCAGTCTTACCCTACTGGATATTACAACATCCCCTTCTGCGGAAAGCTCTTCATACCATTTAGACATTAGTTTCCTCCTTCCGCAAAGCTCTTATCCTATCCCGTATTATGGCAGCCTGCTCATACTCCTCCTTTTCTATGGCTTCCTGAAGTTTAATAGTTAACTTTTCTACTTCAGTCATATTCTTTACCAGCCTATCCATTGAGGTTTCAAATCCCTTAGGCCGTTTACCTGTATGCACATCAGAACCCTGAACACTCTTAAGAGTTTTAGTCAATTGGTCGTGAAAACTACGGTAGCAATTGGCACATCCAAAATTACCATTTTTCATAAATTCTTCAAATGATGTACCACATTGATTACATGTGACACTGGGCACATTATTACCAGCTCTTTTTGAACCAGTGGTATAGGTGTCTAGTAAAGTAGATAGTAAGTCTCCCAGTGTTAGTTCTGTGTTGAGCAACGGTTTTTCCATCTGAAATGACGTATACTCTGCTGCACATTCCTCACATAGATGCTGTTCTTTCTTGGTCCCATTGATAATTTCCGTGTAAAATAATTTTGCATCTCTTTTGTGGCACCGTTCACATAACATAGACAGCTACCTCCTTTCAAACTCCTTAAAGATCTCATCTACGATGTCATGGGCTTCCTTACAGCTTATATTCTTACAAAATGCTTTTGCCAAGGTCACTCGTAATTCTTCTCTCATCTCTTCCATGGCCTGCATTTTATTCATATCAATTGCAATTACAGCCCCTTTTCTGCGATCAAGTTTCAAATATCCTTCCTGTTTCAAAATAGTATATGCTTTATTAACCGTATGCATATTAATTCCAATATTATCGGCTAAATCTCTAACTGAGGGTAGATTATCTCCCTCCTGTATCTCTGATGTAGCTATACTATAGATAATCTGATTCCTAAGCTGCATATAAATGGCCTCATCACTATTAAAATCTATTTTTAAATACATAGCAACACCTCAATACCCTTCGTTATATTTGTTATATAAACAGTATAACAAATATTAAGAAATTGTCAACAGTTAACTTACTACAATATATTATCTTCTTTGTATCCCTTTAATTTCATATACATGTTTATCAGAACAATTAATAGTATTGCACATAAACCAACAAGTAATGCGATTACTACAACTGCCTTCATCATATTTGATTTGTACTCTTGAGATAGATCATGATCTGTAGGATTTTTTGTCTCTATCTCTGATGGTATTTCAATGATATCAGGAGCATATCTTTGTATTGTTTTATCTACTTTATCATACTTATAGAAGCTTTCAACCCCTTGATCGTTTTTAGCATATATAAGCATAAAGTCACTATCCAAGTTCTCTTCCTTGGCAAAGGCAGTAATAGAAGTCTCTGATATGATTAATCTAGTTTTGATATAACCCTGAGGGATTTCTACCTCACTGCCTGGCTCTATTATTTCAATCTTGCCGCCATAAACAGCATAGATGGAGTTATCTTCCATTATTAAATCAAAAGTTTTTGCTACCTGCTCAATGGAGTCTATTACTTCATCCGAATCATGACTTTCAGATTTTGCTTCCCTAAGAACATTTATATTATATTCTATGATAGTTCCTGATTCTGCTAACACACTTATTGTAACTTTATTTTCTCCTTCTTTAAAAGAATCATTACCGATTATGGTTATTTTGGCTTTTTCATCTTCTGGTACAGCATTTATTATTAGTTTACTGTTCTCATACCCCACTGTTGTAGTATATTCATAATGTTCTGGACTAAATTCTGGTGTTAGGGTAGAAGGACTTATTTTCAATGATTTTAATTTAGCATTATCGGATGCTGTCTGGGCAGCTGTTACTTTAATGTCAATCTCATTGGCTGATACTGACATCTCTAAACCATTTTCAGCATCATATACCATAACCCGACCACTAAAGGATATTTTACTATTCCCAACTTTTAACGCCTTAAATTTAAGGGCATATTTTCTATTAAGCTCATCCTCAGCTCTTCCCCTATCAGATATTTTTAGGAAACCATTGCTACCTGCTATAAAGGAAGCTCCACTTTGGTATTCCAGAACTTCTTCATCATAAAGCAAATTTGCTTCAAAATCTTTAAATTCAGTATCCGATGTAATGTTTATATATATTATTAATTCCTCACCTATAGTTGCCTTATATGTATCGCTGGTTAGTTCCACCTTAGCACTGGCCGCCTTTATCTCCATAGGGTTTACAAATATAGCTGACAATATACCAAATAAAAATAAAATAATATATTTTCTACTGTCTTTTATCATACTAATTACCATTCCTTTCACTTTCAAACATATCCTTAGTATTTCATTATAAAATTGTTTAAAAATCCGGTCAGTAGGTTTTCAAAACCCACCGGCCGGATTTTATTCATTCAAGGATTTAAGCCATATGATTTTTGCAACAACCGGAAAAATCTAAGCTCTTTTCAAATTAGCCTGTATATTTAATTCTCAAGGTTGCTAAATTTTATTCTTCTCTAACAACATTAATTACATATTCAGCTATATTTCCATTTTCAGCTATAACAGTTACAACTACTCTATTATGGCCTACATTTAATACTGCATATTGATCTGCAACAAGGGTGGCTTTTTTGCTTACAGTTGTAGCCTTTATTTCTATTAGCTCTACATTATTATTTACAATTAAGCCATATTCCTTAACGGTCTGATCAAAGGTAGGTGTAATTGTCAGTTCTTCTCCTGTTGCACTATATACCTTAAGACTCTTCAAACGGTTATTAGGATTAAACTGGGTTGTAGGTCTTGGAGCAGGATTTGCAGGCATATTTAGGTATACAGGTATAGAGAATACTATACTTACATCTCCCATACTCTTATAAGCTGCAGCTATCTTCTTAGCCTCTGCCCATGGAGCTTCCACATTGGTCATATACTGGTGGAAGAATGTGGACCTGGGAGTAACATTGAATTTCTGTAGATATACTGTATCCTGTCCTATATTGATGTAACTGCTTCCTAAGAAGTAAGACCCACCTACTATGGATCTAAAAGGATTAGTCCAAGGGATCATATAAAGGGCATTCTTCTCTGCACTTTTACTACCATTCCTAGCATACTTTAGCCCATTGGCTATTGCTCCACCACCAGGACTGTCATTAGCTCCTATATTATAGAAATTATATAATCCTTCATATCCTTTATAAGTACCGGAGACACTATTACTTAATGTATTAGGCCCCGTTACCACTTCCTGTTTTACTCTGGAAGCTAGATGATATGGACTTACACCTGAATACTCTGCTGCCGCAATAAAGGTCTCAGCATAAGTTATTACTCGCTCTATACCATTATCATCCGTATATGTATAACTGGTATTATAAAGGGCTGTTCCCTTTAATATATTTTCTACTCCAGCTGCATTCTGATACTCGCTTTGATATCTTAATAATTCAAATTGGAAAATCCCCTCTGGATCTAGGTGATTCCTTGGATCCATATAGTATTCGATAGCCTCCTTGGAAGCTGTCACCCAAGTGGATCCGTCATAGACAGTAAAGGTATCAGTTTTCCAATTATATGCACCGGGATCAAAAGACTTCCACTCTACACTTTTACCATTGGGTATTAGATTCTTACCTGGAATACTCTCTTGGCTAATAACATAATCCCAATCTAATCCTGTGTGATACGCTTTGAACTTCCAATTAGGATATTGGTAATGCAGCTCACGAAGGGCCTGCTTATAACTCTCTGGAAAGCCTTCAGATAGTAAGCTTAACTCAAAACTTGCATCATCAGGATCTTGCCAACCAGGATAAAGCGTTGGTGTGGGACTAACTGTGGGCATCTGGCTTGGAATTGGACTTGGACTTGGGTACGTCGGCCATGAAGTTGATGGCGCCCATGGATTATTAGGTAATTCAGCCCCTATGTAAATATATTCTGCCCTAACATAACCACTGCATTTCTGATTGAAATAATCAAACTCAATATGATACCAAATCCTATCATCTTCATTTACTGCATTAATAACCCTTACCTTGGCACTATTGGTTAGTAATACTGGTTCATTATTTCCATCCAATAACAATGCCCTCGATGATAATATATCAGCTACAATATTTAAATATACTGTATTAACTACATAGCCGGTACTCTCTGTTATGGTTTCATAGATTACTATATCTGGTATCTCTACAATTGTTGCCGGAGGAGTTGGCGTAGCCATTGGCATCAAAGGAAGCGTTGGTGTGGGAGTTGGTGTTGGTGTGGGTGTAGCTGTGGGAGTCGGCGTCGGTGTTAGTGTGGGTGTTACCGTAGGTTCCTTACTAGGAGCTTCCGTTACCTTAGGTGTAGGTATCACCGTTGGTGTAGGTATCACCGTTGGTGTAGGTGTACTTGCCGGCGCCTTTGTAGGTTTTGGTGTGGGAGTAGCAGTCGGCTTAGGCGTAGGTGTAGCTGTGGGCTTAGCTTCTGCACTCTGCAATCTCACATCATTGGCAAGTATATAACCGGTATATTTCTCACCACTTTGAGTAAAAGATATTTTAAACCACTTGATGATACCACTCATTGTCTCATCAAGTATTGTAATATTTTTACCCTTATCTAAAGAAATTATGGTTCCTGATTTACTTTTTACATATGCTCCATTACTACTTGCAGCTTTTCTTATTTTAACCTTATCAGTCTCTATCTTCCCTTTTATTGTGTCATCAAAGGAAAGTTTTACATAAATACTAGACACATAACCTGTCTTTGTTTTATTATCTTTCGTATAAGTAATACCATACCATTTCGTTGTTCCATTCATATCCTCACTGGTAATGGTAACAATATCCCCTTTGGCTAATGCCTCTACAGCAGCATATTTAACGCCTGGGCCCTTTCTTACATTTAGAGTATCCGATGTTACCATGGCTTTATACTTGTAATTACCGGATGTCTCCTTCTCAGGGACCTGAGTTGGTTTTGGTGTAGCCGTAGGTTTTGGTGTGGCCGTAGGTTTTGGTGTTGGCTCTGCCTTATCTTTCTTAATGTAATCACCATGGACATAACCTTTTACAGGTTTACCATTAAAGGTCAATAATACATAGTACCATTCTCCTGCCTCCTCAAGTATCTCTACCTGTTCTCCTTGTACCAGATAAACATTGGCATTGTCTACTTGAACCATATTAGAAGATGTTGAGGGTTTGGTTCTAACATTTAAACTACGGGCTGTAACAGTTCCAGTCTGAGCAGCCTTCACCTGGGTTGAACTTATCCGAAACCCTTGGGGCACCAATAATCCAAGACAAAGGATGAAGATTAGCCACTTATTATAATACCTTTTTTTCATCAAATACCCCTTTCATACTAATGAGTTTCGCTTACGAAACTAATAAAGCAGTAATCTAGGATTATCTGGTAAATCCGTCGATTACTGCTTTATAATATTGAATATATATGGCACTTATGTGGCATTAAATTCATTTTATGTTATATGGTGTAACTTTAGGATAATTCTTGTAAGTCAAGCTTTCCTATATCCGTTCTCATGTACTTATCTTTAAAATCTACCCAAGCAGTGGCTTCATAAGCTTTATTTCTAGCATCTTGTAAATCATGGCCTTTGGCAGTAATACCCAAGACCCTTCCACCGTTAGTAACGATATCCTCTCCCTCAATCTTGGTTCCTGCGTGGAATACATAATAATCATCCTTGCCAATAAAATTCTCTAACCCTCTAATTGGATACCCTTTCTTATATGCTTCAGGATAACCACCAGAAGCCAAGATAACACATACGGCTGCATTGTCTTCAAACTCTAACTTTATCTGATCTAATCTGCCATCTATACAAGCTTGACACACTTCAACCAGATCATTCTTCATTCTGGGTAATACCACCTGGGCTTCTGGATCTCCAAATCTAGCGTTATACTCTAGAACCTTTGGTCCGCTCTCAGTTAGTATAAGACCAACAAATAATATCCCTACAAAATCCCTTCCTTCTGCTCTCATGGCATCCATGGTAGGTTGATATATATGCTTCATGCAATAAGCTTCTATATCTTCAGTATAAAACGGACTTGGAGATATGGTTCCCATGCCACCGGTATTCAGTCCTTGATCCCCGTCCTTAGCCCTTTTATGGTCCTGGGCACTGGTCATAGGTAGTATATGCTTACCATCGCAGAAAGCCAGTACAGACACCTCTTTGCCAGTCAAAAACTCCTCAACTACCAGGCAGTCTCCAGCTGATCCAAACTGCTTCTCCTCCATAATCTGTTTAACCCCTATTACTGCTTCCTCATAATTTTCACATATCAGAACACCCTTACCCAGAGCTAAACCATCAGCCTTTAGCACAATAGGATAATTTACTTCTCTCAGATAATCTATTGCATCCTTGGAGCTGCTAAAAGTTTCATATGCAGCGGTAGGAATTCCGTACTTCTTCATTAGATTCTTAGAAAAAGCTTTAGAGCCTTCAATTATTGCAGCATTCTTTCTAGGGCCAAATATACGTAATCCATGGCTCTCAAACACATCAACCACTCCGGCAACCAGGGGATCATCCATACCAACAATTGTAAGATCTATAGCTTCCTTTTTGGCAAATTGAGCCAAGCCTGTAAAATCAGAAATAGGAAGGTCTATACACTGAGCATATTGGGCTATGCCAGCATTTCCTGGAGCGCAGAATATTTTATCAACCAAAGGGCTCATACTAACTTTTTGGGCAATTGCATGTTCCCTGCCGCCACTTCCTATAATAAGAACTTTCATCCTTAATCACCATGCCTTTCATCAAAACCTGCAAATTATCTATCACTAATCTTTACAAGACTATCTTCAACCTTAACTCTACCTTCAGAAATCAATCTAATAGCCTCAGGGAGTATCTTCCACTCAGCCTCTTCCATAACCCTTCTTTGAAGAGTCTCTGGGGTGTCATCTTCCATAACCGGTACAGGATGCTGTAGAATAATTGGACCTGTATCAGTCCCCTCATCTACAAAATGAACGGTAGCCCCTGTAATCTTAACTCCCCTTGATAAAGCTGCTTCATGGACTCTTAATCCGTAGTAGCCATCGCCACAAAAAGCAGGAATGAGGGATGGATGGATATTAATAATTCGATTCTTATACTTCTTGACAACATTTTCAGGAATTATGATAAGGCAACCAGCCAGGACAATCAAGTCCACTTGATAGCGGTCAATTAGTGCTAGAAGCTCTTTAGCATATATATCTTTATCCGGATAGTCTTTCTTGACAAAGCTAACTGCCTCAATACCATGAAGCTTTGCCCTCTCTAAAGCATAGGCCTTGGGATTGCTGCTTATAACTACTGAAATACTGACGTCTGGTAGCTTCCCCTGCTGGATGTGATCAATTAATGCCTGTAGATTGGTGCCACCACCGGATACCAGAACTGCTATTTTTAGCATAAGCTAACTCCCTTCGTTCCTTTCACAACTTCTCCTATAACATAAGCTTTTTCACCGGCAGCCTGGATGGCTTTAATCGCTTGATCTACTTCTTTTGCATCTACAGCTATTACCATACCAATCCCCATATTGTAGGTGTTATACATAACCTCCTCAGCTATGTCACCGTCTTTAGATAACATGCCAAAGATAGGTGGTAACTGATAGCTGCTTTTTCTTATCACTGCNTGTACCCCCTCAGGCAACATTCGAGGAATATTCTCATAGAAACCACCGCCAGTTATATGGCTACAAGCTTTGATATTTACCTTCTCTTGCTTCAACTGCTTCAATGTTTTTACATATATTTTAGTGGGGGTAAGGAGAACTTCACCAAGGGTAGATCCCAAAGCTTCATAGTAAGTATCTAGGGCTTCCCGCTGCATACTAAAAACCTTTCTAACCAATGAGTATCCATTACTATGGATACCAGATGATTCAATACCAATTAAAGTATCCCCTGGCTTAACATCGCTACCATTAATCATTTGCTTTTTATCAACTATACCCACAGCAAAGCCAGCCAGATCATATTCATCAATGGGATAAAAACCTGGCATCTCAGCAGTTTCTCCGCCAATTAAAGCTGCCTGCGCCTGCCTGCATCCTTCTGCTACACCTGCTACAATTGATGCAATTTTCTCAGGATCATTTTTGCCACAAGCAATATAATCTAAGAAAAACAAAGGCTCAGCACCGGCACATGCAATATCATTTACACACATAGCTACACAGTCAATACCAATGGTATCATGTTTGTCCAAGAGAAAAGCAATCTTTAACTTGGTTCCTACTCCATCGGTTCCAGAAATCAAGGTAGGTTCTTCCATGTTCTTAAAACTCGACAGGGAAAAAGCTCCTGCAAAACCTCCAATATCAGATAAGACTTCTTTACGCATAGTGCTTTTAACATGACTTTTCATCAATTCCACTGCCCGGTATCCAGCTTCAATGTCTACTCCTGCCTTTTTATAATCCATAATGCCCTCCATTATCTTATAAGAAATTACATATCTAACTTATCATATTATTTCATGGTCACATTTTAACATAAAGCAACTCTTTTTGTCCCATTAAATTGACTGATTATTTCTTATATTACTCATTAGACACACTAATTATTAGGGATTACTGATTAAATGCCTCGTTTAGTATTAAGGCACCTTCTATTACAAATCTTCCATTTTGAATAATAGGGATACTGCTTCCATCTTTTTTATATACAGCTATTTCTTTAATTTCATCATAAGGAAGTGTAATATCTGTATGACAATTATAATATGCCTTTTCCATATCGGTCTTTCTAATTAAGGATACTTCATTGTCCCTGGCAACAATCTCTTTTCCATCTGGATTATATACCTTCACATCTTCACTCATTTTATAGCAGGTATCGCCAATGGCAAAATGAGGTCCTGTCTTCTCAGCAATCAAAATAGGCAGCTTGGGAGCTATATCAAACTTTTTGCCCATCATATAAGCAGTGGTATTAGTACCAATTGCAAATTCACCCAAAGGCAAGGTGTCATGATTGTATAATAGGTTTTCTTTAATATAAGCCCTATTCTTATCTAGGCTATCAAAGTTACTACAGGAATAATCGACTATCATCCCATCCTCAAACTTTAACTCCAATTCTCTATATTCTAAATCATTGAGATATATCCTGGGTACATGTAAAATTCCATCTGTTCCTTTTAAAACAGGAGAAGTAAATACCTCACCCACAGGAATATTAACATCTGCTACACAGTTTTCAAATATTGTTTCTGTCTCAGGATCTGATAGACTATATAACTTTATCTTAATATCTGTATGATTGGCTCCGGCTCCCTGTATTCTTACATACTCACCTTGATCTAATACATCTATTATACTTTGTTGTATCTGAGTATATAGTTCACTATCCAAGGTATTAACCTTCACAGTTTCATCAAATATTGCTTCAAAGTCATCTCCTATCTCAGGAATTGGATATGAAATAATGGTAAATGATGTTTCATCAATTTTTAGATAGTCTCGATTTAATAGATTTGATTGATTAATATAATCTACATATAACTTCTGTTGCCTTTTATTTAATTTTACAGCATCCTTCCTATCCTTAGGCGCAAAAAGCTCCTCCCCAAATACCTCTATGACGGCCGGACCTGCATACTGAGCTGCCTTATCCTTATTTTCCTGTAGCACATCACGAAGGCACTGCACCATATTATGGACCATTGCTTTATCATAAAATAAACCTATATCGAAACGATGATCATAGTCATATTGCTTATTGGGGCTGGTACTATGATAACCAATCTTTAGATGTTGCCTTTTGTTAAGAGCATTGGTAGCAGCCCTATATATGGTCGCCTGTAAACCTAATTTCTCAAAATTTTTAATCGCTGCCCTTACAATCCTTTCAAACCCAATTTGGTATCTGATATTAACTATACTTTTCTTGCTCAGGTCTAACCGATTTTTCTCAAATCCTAGGCGGTAGCCCTCTGTAAAGGTATCAGCCATTGACTGTATTCTCTCATCAGATAAAGTGTTAAGGTACTCAGCAATCCTTCGCTCATTCTCTGTTATATATTCACCAAACTTATAAAGGTATCTAATATCTGTTAAATCAGCCTCCATGATAATATCCTTGGCAAAAGACAGTTTGGGATCAATTAATTCCCTAGTACGATAAGATATAAAGACATTGCAATAATCAAACATAAAATTATATATGGATCTTTTAACGTCTTTGTAGGCGTACTCATCCTCTTCTTCCATACGATTATATATTTCAATAAAAAGCTCTAAAAAAATTGTTAACTCATAGAGCCTAGCTTCAAAGGCATATACGATACAGCTACGAAGTTCGGTATATAAAAAACCAAATAATTTACCGAACTTCTTTCCTAATCTTTCGCAGGCATATGTAGGGTTTGCATAGCTGCTATCATAATGATCACCTATAATATCTTCATAAAGGGAATTATTGAGGGCTTCTAATTCCTTTAATGACATATTAGCTATGCCATCAGCCTCAATAAGATTTTGTAAGGCAATAATTTGCAATAAAAAGGATGCTGTTCTTTGAAAATAATCCAAATAAGGTTCCCTAACAGTCCTCTCTTGTTCTATGGATCTAATTCTTTCTATGGCTAAATCATATCTCTCTCTAATTCCTTCATTTTCATCTTCGAACATAATATAAGTCACTATTGCTCCTCCATCCATAATCTTTTTATTTACTTATCAATGATATTCTTCTTTTCTATATTTTCTTTTATCACTTCTTTAGCATAGTGCCACAAACTCTCAGACCCCTCAGGGGTTATTTTATTTCTTTCATATATTTGAGAGGCTTTTACCTGATGCTCTCTCCAAGACTTACCCTTGCTTTTATTATTTAAAATCACAGGCTGTAACTTATCTAAGGTGTTGGCAAACTTAGCCTCTGGAGTCTTAGCTTCTTCAAATTCATCCCACAAAGCCCGGAAATACTTTGCCTGATCTTCAGGTAGTATATTAAATATACGCTGGGCAGCTGCTAATTCTCTCTCCTTTTTGGAAGTATTAGCTTCTGCATCATAAGCATATGTATCACCCGCATCTATCTCAATAATATCATGAAGCAATAACATAGCCATGGTTTTAGCTATATCAATATCCTCATTGGAATATTCACTTAAAACTACACACATCAGCGCCAGGTGCCATGAATGCTCGGCATCATTTTCCTTCCGGCTACCATCTGCAATATAGGTTTGCCTTACTATAGTCTTTAACTTGTCTACTTCCTCTATAAATTGTATCTGCTTTTCTAATCGTGTCATTACAAATCATACCTTTCATCTTATATTTTATAAACTAATCCCATACACATAAAGAATAAGCAATAGGATTATCATCAATCCATTGCTTACCGCCCCAATTATGGGGAAGCGGTAAAATATATCTCTTTCATGAAAAGCTTTATATGATAGCCTAAGACCGAAAACAGAAATAGCCAACATAAGTAGACCTGCAAAACCAATAAAAATTCCAGCATTACCTTTGGATCTACTTGATAAAATACTTAGAGCAATAAATATAATAATCATAATTATACCTATTACAGCCGATCCTATTCCCAGCCTAGTATGCTTTCTGGCTACAAAATGAAGCGGCTCATTTTTATTTTTCCTCTTTAACACCCTGCTTCCCCCCTTGGGCTTTATTTTTCGATTTTATACCAATATAAGTTAATAATTTATAAAACAAAAAACCAATAATTCCTCCCACTGTATTTAAGAATAGGTCATCTACATCAAATATACCCACCTTAAATACTAATTGTATCAACTCAACAGTAAGAGTAAATAGAAAGCTTAAAAATAATATCCATATAAACTTCTGATATCTCACATTTAAGAGCGGTAATAGGAAACCGTAAGGTGTAAATGCCAATACATTGCCCAGGATATTCACTATAAAATTCTCAAAACCTATCCTCTCACGATATTTGATAAAGCGTTTTATCTCTTTAAAAAGCTCCAGATTATATCTATAATCTACAGACATATGTGATCTGCCATATCGCTCACTAAAAAACAAGAAGTATGATAAGAAGATGATATATAAATAAAATAAAAGCCAACCTATTTTTTTTAAAATTTGTTCTTTTTCTAATTTCAATTTACCACTCCATATTCCTTTTTCCAATAATACCTATCATTATAAAGCATATCTTTTTCCTAGTAAAGGTATGATTCGTTATTCTGATGATTTTTAGGCCCTCTAGTATAATACCAAAATAAGTGCAAATAATACACCTAAAGAATAGAAAAAGAGGAATTGAAATGAAAACATTTGAGGAATTATATAAAGAATTATTAAAGGCGACGGCAGAGAATAAGGAAGAAGAATATATAAAAGAATTGGATCCCTATGATGCCCATCAATTGGATTGCCTGCTATACCCTGACAAATATCCTGTTGTATGGCACACAGATAAATGTGATTGTAATGAAGATGATAGACATTGTGTAAAGGTTTGCCCTTTCCATGCCCTTAATCCTGATGCATCTGGGGAACTAAAAGTTGATGAAGAACTCTGTTCTGGTTGTTCCTATTGCATACAGGAATGTAGAGCGAAAAATCTAAAAGCCAGTAAGGATGTTATACCTGCATTGCAGGCAATCCGCTCCCACAAAGGATTAGTTTATGCCCTGGTAGCCCCTGCTTTCCTTGGTCAATTCAGTAGCGATGTTACTCCTGGAAAGCTCAGGAGCGCCTTAAAGCAAGTTGGCTTTGATGGAATGATAGAAGTAGCTCTTTTTGCAGATATACTAACTCTTAAGGAAGCTCTAGAATTTGATGCCAATATAAATACTGAGGCAGATTATCAGCTTACCAGTTGTTGCTGTCCTGTCTGGATAGGCATGATTCGCAAGATATATAAAGACCTAATTCCCCATGTCCCTCCAGCTGTTTCCCCTATGATTGCCAGCGGAAGAGCAATAAAAGCCTTACATCCAGATGCCTTAACTATATTTATTGGCCCCTGTCTAGCTAAAAAAGCAGAAGCCAGAGAGAAGGATGTGGCCGGGGCAGTGGATTTTGTCTTAACTTTTGAGGAAATTCAGGATATATTTAGGATCATGGATATAGATCCCAGTAAGATGGAGGAGAGCGAAAAAGATCATTCCTCAAGAGCTGGGAGAATATATGCCCATACCGGAGGTGTTAGTGAAGCTGTAGCTAAGACCTTGGAGCGTTTAAACCCTAATCGTGAAATTAGCATTAAAACGCAACAGGCCGATGGCGTACCTGCCTGCAAGGCTATGATACAGGATATTCTTGAAGGTAAAACCAAGGGCAACTTCTTTGAAGGCATGGGATGCGTTGGCGGTTGTGTAGGTGGCCCCAGAGCCATTCTTCCACGGGATGAGGGTAGGAAAAATGTCGTTGCCTATGGCGAAGCTGCAACCTATCTTACCCCCATTGATAATCCCCATGTTATAGAAATGCTTCATCAACTAGGTTTTGATACGGTGGAAAGCTTACTTAATCATAGTGATATATTCACCAGAACCTTGTAATAAGAGGGCGTGTATTTGTTGTAAAATTAAATCGGGTATTCAGGATTGGTCTCACACACCAGTGCAAGGACACCTGAATACCCTTTTATTTTACAAGAAATATTACTAATGATATATAATCTGTAACAGGCCCTCTTATTACTGCCCTATAAGTTTATCCGCATACATAATATGATTAACTAGCCAATCATTTAGAAAATCCAGCAGTTCCAGGATAACATCTTTCTGGTTTTCATCAATTTCCTGTAAATCATAGCTCTCTATTTTCTCAATAAATTGTTGATGGGCTATTTTTTGAGAAAATAACCTTTTGTATTTAATACTTTCCATGTACTCTTCTTCATGGCGAAAATGGGTCTGAGCATAATCTTTAAGCTCTGTTAAAATATCTAGGATGTAATCATATTTATCGGGAATATAATCATCCATTAAAGTCTCATAAGCCCTATTGGCAATTTCAAATAACTTCTGATGCTCTTTATCAATGCCCTCAATACCTGTTTTAAATTCATCTTTAAAGCGATACATATAACACCTACTTTCTATTATTTTACATTCACCTGCCAAAAAGATGTTGTAAATTACTGATAATGACTGATGCCCATATGTCGCTCAGTTAATTTACAACATCCTTGCTAGTGTCTATAGGCTACTAATTGAGTTATCAATAGCTTATCTTTGATATGATACTGGTACATATATAAGCTTGTCTAGATTTCCTTCATTACCACTTAAGTCGGTTACAACACCATCTAATATTTCAATTATTAGATAACTATTATTGTCTGGTATTGAATCTAGGATAATAACAACGCTATTACCTTCATAAGCCACTGTAGCACCGATAACTCTTTCCATTGTACCTTTTTGTGTTACCCTTATGGATAGAGTTCCCTGAACTTCTTCGTTAAAGTTAAGATGTACAGTAGTTAAGCCCGTTCTATCAAAGGCAGTTGACATAAATACAGGTTTCTTATTATCTTTTAGCAGAATAGTTGTTTTATATTCTGAAATAGGTGCATAAGAAGCATTATAACCTTTAACACCTTTAACAGTAATAGGACGCTCTAATGTAACGTCAATTGAACTTTCTGCCACTGTTAATCTTACTGTTGCCCCTTCATCGGTATTCCTTATTACCTTAGCCTCCACAAGATTTACACCTGCTATATAATAATTACTTAAAGTCTCTGCAGATGCTACATCTAGTTTGTTAGCAAACTCTAGGAAGATATGGCTAGGGTTTGTTGTAGATTGTGTTATAGCATAAGGTCCAGATAATTCACTGGATGAGCCACCAAAGTTGCTAATGCTCATTGGTCTTTCTAAACTCTCATTATTAAACTTGTCTATAACAAAGCCTTTTTCCATAGTAAATGTATAAGTACCGATTAAGGTCATATTGGTAAGTTTAAGTTCTATAACATTGCTTTCAGATCCAATAACCTTAGTATATGCTATATTAGTTCCTGAAAGTATATCATCGGTAGTTGTGTAAAGCACAGTATTAAAGATACCTGTATCGTAGCGTAAATCTACATCTTTATTATAGGTTAACTTTAGAATACTGGTATTTGGATCAAACTCATACTTCATCAGTACTGGACTACTCTTATCAAAGTCAAAGTTAACATTGAAATTGCTCATCTGGTTAGAATATGTATCTGTCTCTATTACATTATATGCTTGCCAGTATCCTATGGAAACAACCACATTACCTGTAAGCTCTGTTGTTGTGCCAGTTAAAGTATAATTTACTTTCCTTCTATCTTTATCATCCACAACACCATTTACATATATATTGTTAACCATTCCCCAACCAGGCAGTTCAATAGATCTATCAAAAGTAGCAGTTATAGTATCATAAGCTGTTCTTTCAATCTTAAGAGGTTTTGCCTGTGGTTTTGGTGTAATATCTGTATATAAATATGCAGTTAAAGAATAATTAGCAGGATAGTTTCCAGCCATATCCTTAATTCCTGACAATACAACAGAGAAGGTTTTACCTAAATCATTAGGAGCTATCTTTGATAAATTTATTTCCAAAGATCTCTTATCCTCACTAATTGTATAATTCATTCTATTGTTTAATATAGCTAAAGTACTTTGCTCAACTGAGGTGTTGGTACCCTGGGTAGGTAATACAGCTGCATTAGATGCTTTAAAATCGGTAAAATCTATAACTTCATTAAAGGTAATAGTAACAATTTTACCGGTATCATCTAAAGTTACTCCCTGGATAGTTGGAGGCATAGTATCAGTATATGTCATCTCTGTATAATATGGATCAATATTAGCTCCATTGGTTGTCTTAATTCCGCTGGATAAATTAATCCCATATTCACCAGTGAATTGCTTAGTTGATGTTATAGTCAATGTCTTACCATCAGCTGATAGGCTAGCCTTCAGCTCTCCTGGNTCCCCAGCTAAAACGCCTTTAGAATTTTGCTTTAAAGTAATTTGTACGTTATCGGTAAGCTTTCCATTATTATCTATAACTGTATTCTGTACAACTGGACTATCGAATTCTACTTTGATCACAGTAGAGTCCGCTATCCTTGCAGAATTAACTTTGGCACTGGGACCTACAACTTCTATAATAATTGCATCATTGACAAAACTTCTATCGGCATGCGCTTGACTTAATTCCTTTACTGCTGTAGCCACAAGAATTACTTTTCCAGGCTTTAAGGCTGTAACAATTCCGTTAGAATTATTGTCAATCCTTAAGCATCCTTCGTCACCACCGCCTATGGACCAGAAGGTCTTATCGGAGGAATTAGACGGAACAATATCCCTGTTAAAATTAAATTGCTGTCCTACTTCTAGAATATGGGCTCCATTTACTACTTTAGCATTATTAATTTTAACGCTGGTAGCTGGTATAGTTACTCTAACCACACAAGAAAGGGTTTTTGTTTTACCGGAAGGATAAGTAATCTTACATTTAATTGTTGCCTTACCCTTGTTTACAGCGGTAATAACACCTTTACTGGATACCTTTGCTACTGAAGCCTTAGATGTTGACCATTTGTATGTACTATTTGCCACTTCATTAAGAATCTCCATCTGATAGGTTGAATTAACTCCAGAAAGCTCAATCTCGTCTTCTGCAAATGTTGGTGAGGCTGCATATGCAATTACTGCAGTCTGGTTCCAGAAAATAGGTATTATAAATACCAATGCAAGAGTCAGAAATATTTTGATTTTACGACTCAACTTCATTCTCTATTCCTCCTAGTTTATCTCCATTTAGTTTTTTGTAAAGTTTGTCATTGGTTCTTCTACATTATACTATCATAATAGACCATATTTGTCAAAATATAGTCTAAGAAATAATCAATTTTTCTCATTATAATTAGCATTTTCCCTTATCATTTGCTCCATTTGCTCTTCCTTTATTTCGTTCTTTATCTCCCAATGGATTAAAACGGTAACTGCTGCCCGGAGCAAAAATATCGATCCCACGAATAGGATATCCTTCCAATCCCCGGCAACAACAGTTCTTAGGATTTCTCCGCCTAATTTAAACTCTAGACCTATGGATAGCCCCTTAGCTAATTTCAGCAAAGTATCTGATCTTTTTTTAAAATAATTAACTATACCTTGTATCCCTGTAACCAATACAATAGAGACTCCTATTAATTCAAAGATTATAATACCTATTTCTGTCAGTAATTCTAACAACTGATGCAA
>JGI24707J26582_10000549_pt1 | contig 28949 bp, 22 predicted proteins | sample BioPla1DNA1_FD_26582 | JGI IMG/M metagenome (IMG submission 26582)
TCANAAACTGCTCATATAAATCTTTCAAAAAGCAGCACACGGGCACTTTGGTTAAGCTTATTCATTTTCAAAGTGCAATCTACGGAAACTCAAGATTTTCCTTTTCTCTAAACTTGATTCTGACATATGTTGTGCTATAATGTAAATAATTTAAGTTATAATATAAGCAAGAGTACAAAAACATAAGTTAAGATCGAGAAAAGAGGAAGCCATGATTAAAGACAATTTAACAATGTTAACTGACTTTTATGAACTAACTATGATGCAGGGTTATTTTAAGAATAACATTAATGAAACTGTGGTATTTGATGTGTTTTATCGTGATAATCCCAGCGGTGGTGGCTACGCTATTTGTGCTGGTTTGGCCCAAGTAATTGAATATATTGAAACTTTACATTTTACAGAAAGTGATTTAGACTATTTAAGAAGTCTTAAGATTTTTGATGAAGATTTCTTAACTTACCTTAAAAACTTCAAATTTACCGGTGATATCTATGCTATACCTGAGGGTTCTGTCATCTTTCCTATGGAACCTATTCTTAAGGTTATTGCTCCAATTATAGAGGCACAATTCATTGAAACTGCCATTCTTACTATTATTAATCACCAATGTTTAATAGCAACCAAAGCTTCAAGGGTAGTATATGCAGCAGACGGGGATCCTGTAATGGAATTTGGTCTTAGAAGAGCCCAAGGCCCTGATGCTGGTATCTTAGGAGCAAGGGCTGCAGTAATTGGAGGCTGTGTCGGTACTAGTAATGTTTTAAGTGCTAAATTATATGATATACCAGCCCTTGGAACCCATGGACACAGCTGGATTATGAGTTTTGAAGATGAATTGACTGCATTTAGAAAGTATGCTGAAATTTATAAGGACAATGTTACCTTACTGGTGGATACCTATGACACCCTTCGTTCCGGTGTTCCCAATGCAATTAAAGTATTCCAGGAACTTAAAGACAGCGGTAAGCTGCCCCAAAAACATGGAATACGTTTAGATAGTGGTGATCTAGCTTATCTTTCCAAGAAGGCTAGAAAGATGCTGGATGCTGCAGGATTTACCGATGCTACCATAACAGCTTCCAGTGATCTTGATGAGTATTTAATTAATTCCCTTAAAGCCCAAGGCGCCCAGATAAATGTATGGGGAGTTGGCACTAAATTAATTACTTCTCAAGACTGCCCTTCCTTTGGTGGTGTATATAAACTTGCAGCTATTAAAAGGAATGGGGAATTTATCCCTAAAATTAAGCTTTCTGAGAATCCTGTTAAGATTACAAACCCAGGAAACAAAAAGATTTATCGTATTTATGAGAAAGACACCTATAAGGTAAAAGCTGATCTTATAACTCTAGCCGATGAAGAGTATACTTCAGATAAACCCTTACTGCTTTTTGATCCCAATGCCACATGGAAGAAGACTTATCTGGAGCCAGACAGTTATATCTTAAGGGAAATGCTGGTGCCAATCTTTAAAGAAGGAGAGCTGGTATATCAATCACCATCGGTAATGGAAATCAGGGCTTATTGTCTTAAAGAGCAGGATACACTTTGGGAAGAAGCCAGACGTCTGGTCAACCCCCACAATGTGTATGTGGATCTATCCAATAAGCTGTATCAGATAAAGACAGAGCTTTTAAATAGCTTTACCTACCACACAAAATAGGTTAATAACCAAACTCAAACTACAGATTATAAAATACGAAAGGGGCATTTAGAGGAATGCGCAAAGCCAAAATCATTATTTCTTCCATTGTTACTATATCACTAGCCAGCTACATTTTCCTCAACCAATGGAGTAAAGCCAGTGATACCTCTACCTACAATTCCAATGTGGGTAATGCTCCTACCATAATTGACCCTTCTGATGACACCGTTGATCTAGGCAAGAATAATTCTGGTAATTATACATATATTCCACCAGTTCTTGAATATGATAATAAGGAAGATAAGCAAGATGGAGATATAAAAGACATGGATACATCAGGTTCTCATTTTACTCCAGCCACAGAAATTGACCTTGATCCTACAAGTATAACAGTACTGGTTAATCAAGAATTAGCCTTGCCTAAGGATTACGTGCCTGCCAATATGGTTGTTCCAAATATCCCTTTCGATATTAAGCGATATGACGATAAGATGCTTATGCGGGAGGAAGCAGCCAAAGCTATCGAGGAACTTTTCGCTGCTGCTGAAAAGGAAGGCCATAAACTTTATGGTATATCTGGTTACCGATCATATAAGAGGCAGTATGATATCTTTACTAGCAATCTGGTCAAAAATGGTAAGGCCCGTACCATTAAATATTCCGCAGTCCCTGGCGCCAGTGAACATCAAACAGGTCTAGCCATGGATGTTTCTTTAAAATCTTTACGATATCGATTAGTTACATCCTTTAGTAGTACGCCTGAAGGAAAATGGCTTGCTGACAACGCCCATAAATATGGGTATATTCTTAGATATTCAAAGGATAAAACTAAAATTACTGGATATGCCTATGAACCATGGCACATCCGCTTTGTAGGAAAGGATCTAGCTAATTATCTTTATACTAATAATCTTACACTAGAGGAATATTATAATTACATACCCAGTGAAGATTTTGATTTTGAAAAAGAATATGCTGAAATATTAAACTTCAAGCCAACACCTACTCCTAGTCCTACTCCAATAGCAGAAGAAGAACTGGAGGAAGAGAATGCTGATCTTGAAAACCCAGACGGACAGATGGAAGATGGTTTGGATGAAGATAATGGCGATACTATGGATGAAAATGATATAGACGTAGATAATAATAATGAAGATACAATGGATGAGGGCAATCAAGATGATAATATTTACGAAGATGATTTAGATAACGATGATTTAGATGAAGAAAATTCCGATGAAAATATTATAGATGAAGATATTCCCTATACAGATGATATGAATCCAATTGATTCACCAGAAGATCTTAACGGGGAGCCTATTATTATCAATCCCAACACCGGTAAACCGGTAGTAGACATATATGATGAGAATATAACCCCATAAGCTTTGACGAAAGGCATGGTGCTTTAGATGAGAACCATACTGGCTCTATTATACTTACTTATATTTTTTATTATTAGCATACCATTATACTTAATAGAATACTTAATAGGACGTTTTAATCGCAGAGCTATGGTTGCCAGTTCCCAGGCAATCGTAGTTACTGCATTTAAAATTTTACTTTTTATTTGTGGTGTGAAAACCACTGTCATAGGAAGGGAAAATGTACCTAAGGATCAACCCGTTTTATATGTTGCCAATCATCGAAGCTATTTTGACATCCCAGTGGCTTATGCAACCGTTCCTACATTAACAGGATTTGTTGCTAAGAAAGAGATAAAGAAAATCCCTTTTTTGAGTACTTGGATGCAATTTCTTCAATGTCTTTTTCTTGATAGAGATGACATTAGGCAAGGGTTAAAAATTGTTCTAAAAGGTATAGAACAAATAAAAGATGGGTATTCTGTATTTATATCACCGGAAGGTACAAGAAACCAAGGAAATGAGATGCTTCCCTTTAAAGCTGGTAGCTTTAAAATGGCCGAAAAAACCGGGTGCCCTATTATTCCTGTTGCCATATCCAATACTGATGAGGTCTTTGAGAATCATATGCCTTGGGTAAGAAGAACCCATGTAATTATTGAATATTGTAAGCCAGTATATCTAAATAGTTTAGATAAGGAAACACGTAAAGTTTTAAACACCCATGTACAAGGCATTATCCAAGAGGCATTGGATAAAAATGCTTCTCTTCTTTAGTATTACTTTTTTAGTAAATAATTTATTTTTTCTATTTATTTTTAACCAAAATGGTGCTACAATAGACGTTGGCCCATTTTGGGACATGCAACTGAATTTATTAGGAGGTACATAATTTTATGAGTACTTTTTTAACTGTTTTGCTCATTGTGGCAGTTGTTAGTATTGTAGTATTTGCTGTATTATACTTTGTTGGAAGAAAACTTCAGAAAAGACAGGATGAAACCGAAGCTCAGATGAAAGCTTCTGCACAAACCACATCCATGCTAATTATTGATAAGAAAAAAATGAAACTGAAGGACACTAACTTACCTAAGATGGTTATTGATCAGACACCAAAATATCTACGGGCATCTAAACTTCCTATTGTAAAGGCTAAAATTGGTCCAAAGATAGTTACATTAATCTGTGATGCTAAAGTTTTTGACCTTATACCTGTAAAAAAAGAAGTTAAAGCAGTAATTAGTGGTATTTATATTATGGACGTAAAAGGTCTGCGTAGTGGCTTGGAAACAAAGAAAGAGAAACAAGGTTTTATTAAAAAGTTAAAAAGTAAAATTGAAAAAAAATAATATAGTAGTTGATACTCCTCTTACTTCATGACATAATTGTTATTAGAGTAAGAGGTTTTTATTTACAAGGAGGTGAAATCAGTCATATAAAACTAACATCTTATTAGAATTTTGATTACAGTTATATGACTAGATTAGGAATGAATACAAAAAAAATAATTATCTTGGATATAATAGCTATTCTAGCACTATTCCTTTTTGCAGGTATCTTTTTCTACATAGATAAAAAATCAAACGAAGCTGATAAGCAAAATATTATCTCTGAACAGGATTCTGCCCTGGATACCCAAGCTAATAATAGCCAGCCAAGCTTAATACCTGATATTACGAAAGCACCTACTACCGCTCCTACCAGTGTACCAACAGCCACACCAGAACCTACTCCAGTGGTAGAGGAGCCGATTATTCTTACTTTTGCCGGTGATGTTAATTTAGATGAGAATTCCAGGCCAGTTCAGCGCTACGACCGTGAAAACAAAGGAATATTGGGAGGTATCTCTCAGGATTTACTTACAGAGATGATAGATGCTGACATAACTATGATAAATAATGAATTTGCCTTTAGTAACAGAGGCACGGCCATACCAAACAAATCCTACACCTTCAGGGCCAAGCCCAGTAGAGTAGATATTCTCAAGGAAATGGGCGTAGACATAGTCTCCCTAGCTAATAATCACGCATTAGACTTTGGTATTGATGCTCTATTAGATACCTTTGACACCTTGGAAGAGGCTGGTATAGATTATGTTGGTGCTGGTGATACCCTTGAACGGGCCAAAGCTGCCGTATACTATACTATAAATGATAAAACCATTGCCTTTCTATCTGCTTCCAGAGTTATCTACTCTGTAGATTGGTACGCTACCGATACCAGACCAGGTATGATTGGCACCTATGATCCTGCATTACTTCTAACCTGCATTGAAGAAGCTGCAGCCAACAGTGATTATGTGATTGTATACGTTCACTGGGGTGTGGAGAGAAACCATTATCCGGAAGATTATCAGAAGAAGTTTGCCAAACAATATATCGATGCTGGTGCAGATGCTGTTATCGGAAGCCATCCCCATGTCATGCAAGGCATAGAGATGTACAGGGACAAACCTATAGCCTATAGTTTAGGTAACTTCTGGTTCAATAGTAGTAAGAGGGAATCTGGTCTACTTAAGCTATATTTAAATCCTGATGGAACCATTACAACCCAGCTTATACCTGTTATGAACGACAACACCTACACCTATATGATCACCGATGATGAGCAAAAGAAATCATATTTTGACTTTATGGAGGAATTATCCTTTGGGGTAACCATTGATGAAGAAGGCTTTGTTACCGCAGACTAGTCTCAGCAGAGGTAATAGTTATATTGATATCGTTACTGGATATTATATTGTTATCGGATAACAAGTCATATTTTAAATTAACCTCTATTAGATCTTTAGCTTCCTTAATATCAAGGTCTGTGGTTTTTATCTGAAACTCCATCATTCCATAAGGGGTATGGTAATTGGTTTTAGTTAAGCTATCTAAGCGAAAAACCATATGAGAATTATTTATCCCCCTTTTCATTATATCGACCTGATTAGAAGCAATTTTTAATATGTTTTTAGTAACTAAAAGTCCCTGACTATCCCTTTCCTCAAATCGAGCAAAGTGCTTATTATTTTGGAAATGGTATGTCACAGGGGCTTTTACTGTAATAAGCCCGTGATCAGATCCATCTTGCTTGCCTCTTATTATTATGGTTCCTTCCTTGTTCATATAATAAACCTACTTTCTATATCATCTAGATCAGCCCAGTAATCAAGCCAACTAAAAGGAGTAATTTTCAATATTTACATCCTTTGTTTCTACCACTTCACAGGGTAGAATAGTATTAGCAAACTTCTTAAATTTATCCGCACCATCACTAACAAAGAACTTATGATCTGTCTTGGGAATTCCATTGCTTTTAAGGTCTTTCTCCTTTAAAATCACATTTAAGGCCTGTGCAGTTTCATAAGCAGGATTTACTAGTTCCACTTTATCTCCAACAACTTTTCTAATAGTATTTCTTAGTAAAGGATAATGGGTACAACCTAGAACCAAAGTATCTATATCATTAATTAAAAGTTCTCCTATATATCTACGGGCCATCTCCATAGTAACTGAATCATCCACCAATCCCTCTTCTACTAGAGGAACAAATAAAGGACATGCTTTGCCATACACTTTAAGCTGTGGATTGGTTTTATTTAGAAAGTCATTATATATACCAGATTGGATGGTACCCTCTGTTCCAATTACGCCAATTCTTCCATTTTTAGTAGTCTCTGCTGCCACCTTAGCTCCAGGTTTTACTACCCCTATAATTGGAACATCAAATTCTTTCTTTACCGTATCTAATGCAAAGGCACTGGCTGTATTACAGGCTATAACTACAGCTTTTACATTTTTGGTCATTAAAAACCGAATAATTTGCCTTGTGTAAGTAATTATTGTTTCTTTAGATTTACTTCCATAGGGAAGTCTGGCTGTATCGCCAAAGTATATAATTGTTTCATCTGGAATTTGATTCATTATTTCTTTTACAACAGTTAAACCGCCTACTCCAGAATCAAATACTCCAATTGGTGCTAAATTTGACATGTTTCACCTCACTCCTGCGCTTCTCACACTGCCTATACGACCGTATGCTAAATAATTGTACTATTAATCAAATCTAAGTTCAAGCAAAACAAACTCTATGTAAGGGAAATAAAATTTAATTAATCTATGGATAACGGAATAAATTACCAGCATGCAGGCAATAATTTAGCCAGGAAGGAGTGTTAGTATGAAAATAAATATAAGATATAAAGATGGTTTACGGCCATTTGTACTATTAATGATAATAATCTTATCTGCCAGTACTGCTAAGGCTGTTCAGATAATGGCACAAAATAATGAGAAAATTCAAGAAGGCATTGCAGCAGAAATAATCCGCTTTCATGTTATAGCCAACAGCGATAGTCCCAAGGATCAAGAATTAAAATACCAAGTAAAGGATACCATATTAGATATGTTAACTCCTCTATTATCCGATGTCGATAATATTTCAGAATCTAGAACCATATTAATTAATCAGCTTCCAGCTATAGAAGAAACTGCCGTAAATTATATTAGAAGCTGCGGATTTGACTATTCGGTTAAGGTTACTTTAGAGCCTGCCTATTTTCCCATGAAAGTATATGGGGAATTTGTCTTTCCTCCTGGAACTTATGAAGCATTGAGGGTACAAATCGGTTCAGCCTCAGGCAAAAACTGGTGGTGTGTAATGTTTCCCCCCTTATGTCTGGTAGATGAGACCTATAGTATAGTAGGCGAAGATTCCAAAAAGAATCTTAAAAACCTTTTAAGTGAGGAAGAATATGATGCCCTGCTGCAGAAAGCCCCTGTAAAATATAAGTTTAAACTGCTGGAGTTAATAAAAAACCTATTTTCCTTCGATTGTAAAAATAATTGATATATGATAAAATACGGTTAACTTTATGCCAGATGGAGGAACAAATTGTATTACATAAGGATGAATGCATATGCAAAAATAAATATTGGTCTTGACGTTATTAATAGAAGAGATGACGGCTACCATAATGTATCCATGATCATGCAATCCGTCAATCTATACGATAATTTAACTATAAGTAAAAATTCTTCAAATAAAATAATAGTTAGGACAAATCTGCCCTATTTACCAACGGACAAGAAGAATCTAGTTTACTCTGCCGCCCACTTATTCAAAGAGGTGACAGGGATTAAGAGTGGACTTTTAATTACTTTAAAAAAGAGAATACCAGTGGCCGCTGGTCTTGCTGGAGGTAGCACCGATGCAGCGGCTACTCTTATGGGTTTAAATAAATTATTTAATGCCGGCATGACCAAGGATGAACTAAGCAAACTGGGAGTTAAGCTGGGAGCTGATGTTCCCTACTGCCTTATGATGGGTACGGCTTTATCAGAGGGTATAGGAGATAAACTAAGCCCCTTACCTCCTATGCCTAAATGTCATATATTATTAGTTAAACCTAATATAAATGTGTCCACAAAATTCGTGTATGAGAATTTAAAATTAGATGATTCAACTATCCATCCCAATATCTCCTTAATGCAAAAAGCTATTGAAAGCCAGAATCTTTTGGAATTAACCAAACATATGGGAAATCTTTTAGAAACTGTCACCATAAATCATTATCCTATTATTAATAATATTAAGGACAAGATGGTTGAATTAGGCGCCATGACCTCGCTTATGAGTGGTAGCGGCCCTACTGTTTTTGGAATCTTTAATAACTATAAAACAGCTAAAGATGCCTTTCAATATTTTAGAACATCTTACCAAAAGTATCAGGTCTTTCTTACAAAGCCCTATTATCCTATAAACCATAATTAGAAAGATATTGAGAGAGGATATTCTAATGAAAAACAGGCAATACACGTACAGACATACTAATTTTTGCTGCTATAGAGGGTATATTACACAAGCTATAGTCAATAACTTATCCCCTCTTTTATTTACTATATTCCATGATTCATATAATATATCCTATGAAATGCTGGGACAGTTGGTACTTATTAATTTTATTACCCAGATACTTGCTGATATATGGGCTACTAAATACGCTGACAAGTATGGATATCGAAAATGTATAGTAATCGCCCATGGCTTTTGCTTTACAGGATTAGCCCTCTTAGGCATACTGCCTATCCTTCTACCTAATTCTTATATAGGGCTGATACTAGCGGTTATGACCTATGCCATAGGAGGGGGAATAATAGAGGTTATAATCAGTCCTATCGTTGAAGCCCTCCCCAATGATAATAAGGAGGGCTCCATGAGCCTACTGCACTCTTTCTATTGCTGGGGTCAGATGGCCGTTGTAATAATAAGTACTCTTTCCCTACGCATACTGGGAAGAAATCTATGGCCTTTGTTGCCACTAATATGGTCATTATTTCCCTTATATAATATGTTTATCTTCAGAAAGGTTCCTATTATTCCTCTAGTTACTGATGGGAATAATATGAGACTAAAAGAGCTATTATCCTATCGTGTAATTTGGCTGGCTATGCTACTAATGATATGTGCTGGTGCCAGTGAACTAACTATGTCTCAATGGTCCTCAACCTTTGCAGAGAAAGGGCTTAATGTTCCAAAAGTTTATGGGGACTTATTAGGACCGGGTTTATTTGCTTTGTTAATGGCCATAGGACGGACCCTATATGGTTTCTTCAGTGACAAATTACCCTTAAGAATAAGTCTTATAGGAAGCAGTATTCTATGTGTTGTAGCATATTTGGTAACAATATTTAGTTCTAATCCTATAGTTTCCCTACTCTTTTGCAGCTTATGTGGCTTATCAGTCAGCCTGATGTGGCCGGGAGTCTTTAGCCTATCCTCTACTACTTTTCCCCGAGGAGGTACCCTCATGTTTGGTATCTTAGCCATTTTCGGCGACATAGGTTGCTCTCTAGGGCCATGGATGGCAGGTAAAGTATCTGACCTAATATTACAATCAGGAAGAGGGTTGTCCCTTTGGGTATCCCAGGGCCTTAATCTTGAGCAAATTGGACTTAGGACAGGCTTACTAACTGGAACTATATTCCCTACAATAATGTTATTAGGATTGCTTTTATTTAAACAGTCAAAAAAGAATGATTAGTAAAATAACTTAGGCTATAAAAGATTGAACCAAATGGCTTAGATCTTTTTATAGCCTATTTATATTGCTTTAAATATTAAATACTTATATTATTGAATCAACTTTTTTTACAATGATAAGTTTATCCCCTTCTTTAATCTTATCATCTTCCAAATCATTAATAGCCATAATACTATCAATAGTTGTGTAGTATTTCTTTGCAATATTCCATAAAGTGTCCTGGGATTTCACCACATAACCTATAATTCCAGGCATAGACTGTATTGTCTCAAGATCTAGATCCGATATCTCAATATCAGTAATCACAGATTCTGTCACTTTATCGAACACAATAGAATTAAGACTCATGGTAGCTTTGACTTCAATTTCTTCGCTATCAAGCATAATAACACTAATTTGATCTAAATTAGGCCTTACTTCAAAGTTGCTATTGGTCTTGAGCCCCTTAACTTCAATGTTTTGGCTAAATGGAATAACTCCCTTTAAAGAATTTAAAGGCATTGTATCATCTTCACAAATATAAAGGATATCTACATCAACAATACCTTCAACCTGAAGTTCAGTTTCTAGAGGGATTATTTCATCAATTTTAATATCTCCCTTGGCATGACATATTTGAAGAATTCTAGGTTGATCCTCATCTACCCTAATTCGATCTGCTATCCGGTATTTGCTATTATTCTTAATAACTAAATTTTCATATGTGGCCTCCTTAAATATTGGTGTAATATTTTTGGAAGGACAATAAACGTCACATAATATTTCGGGTTCTTCTACCTCATATACCTTAATATTAAGGTCAAGGATTATCTCTACATCTAAAACTCTCTCTTCCCCATCATTATCCTCTTTTATCTCTATGTTTTTCTTAGATATAGTGAAGGTAATATCTTCAATCATATCTTCTGTACAGCCATTACAATCTATAGTACCGCTAAAAGGTATCTCTGTTTCATAATACTCAATCGGGTTCTCCTCATCCTCACAGGTATATAAAACAAATAGGGGCATTTCACCTTTTATTGTAAAACGATCTTCCAGAAGTCTAAAGTCCATATTATTGAGATTTATGTCAGTATATAGAATAGAGGATATATTACCTTTATTCGTTGGAAGCATTATTTCATCTTTAATCCTAAAAGTGTCTTTTTTATTAATACTAACATCGGTAATCTCAATCTTTTTATTGATATATTGAATATCTTCAGGCCCTTCAATACCGATTGCAGTTTCTTCATCATATAATTCTTCAACTGCCACATTTAATCTAACTATGGATTTCACACTAATCTTTCTTGAGTTAATTAATCCTGTTGACAGATCCTCCAATTCCCATTTTACAATTGGGTCATCCTGTGCGCATGTATGTTCCATATTAATTACTTCATCAAAGGGAATTTCCCCAGATATATTATGTATTGGTCTTTGGCCTTCATTACTTAGATAAAGAACATTAAATCCCAATGCTCCTTTAACCATAAGTTTACCATCCATGGCTTTTACTTCTGTAACCCTAATATCGCCCTGCTCTTCAATTATCTTCTCAATGTCCGGTTTAATATCAGAAACATTAAAATCATCATCCAATGTAAGCTGCAGGGTACTCTTACATTTTAATTTATTCATATGAATATTTTTCTTTATTAATTCCACCAATAATCCCTCCTTATGAATGGACATACGATAGGATGCCCCTGTCATATATTATTCATAAGAAAGAGGTTTTATGAACTAAATATAGGTAATAAATAAAAAAAGCCAAGAAACTAATAATAGTTTCTTAGCCTTCTCTATATCTGTATTTTAACGACATAAAATTAACTCTATGTCCTTTGTCAATAAATCTGTATAGCTGTATGATAATGTCCTCTCTGGCATATTCTTATTCTCTTGTATTTTTATGAGAAATATACTCGGGTATGTTTCAGATATTATGCCTTCTGTTATGTCCACTTTATGTCTGCCCTTATTGATTTTAACTTTTACTCTCCTACCCATATGTCTTCTTACGGCGTTCCGTACATTATTTACATCGTTCTGCTTCATCATTATAATCTCCTTACTAATGGCATCCAATCTTTATGCCTACAATCAATATGACACAAATGGAAACACTTTTATAATTAAAATTATAAAGATATGTTATGGAATTTACCCTTATTCCAATACACATTTTATCCACTTATAGTATTATAACATTAAATTTACATATTTGTCAATGAGTTATCTGACAATTTATTTATATATTTTGATTTGTACCTAAAAATATGCACATATATGAATTGTGTTTTTGTTTATATTTATGGAATATTTTCACACCCTACTCTAAGAATTTTATGGACTTGGATAAAATGCATAATTTTTTTAGACTTTTAAGATTTATTTATACAATTTATCAAAATTTTTTGAATATATACAATATATTGACTTTCTTATATTTATGTATCTATATGTAGGATAAAAGCAAATAAAATACTGAGCTCCAATGTAAGCCTTCAAAATTGCACACTTTCTCTTACATTGGAGCTCTTTATTTCAAAATCATATCTTATAGGATACCTATTCAAACACAACGCTCTTATCTATAAATTCTGTTTTTACCACAATATAAGGGTAGGTAACCCCTTGAGTAACCAAATCATCTTTACTTGGTCCAATTAAATTGGTGTCTATATAGATTGCATTGTCTGTCAAATATAACTCTTCCACAGCTATACTATATCCTCCACTATTTTGTTTACCATATCCAACTACAATATATAGATAATCCTTATTGGAATAGGTAATCTTAAAGGGGTTCTCCTTTTTCTCATCAATAACTTCTTTTAATTCTCCTGGTAAATCAGCATCCTCCACAACGGTAAATTCTATGTCCCTTATTTTCTTTATCTCAGTATCTTCTTTTTTACATCCGCTTAATCCGTAGATAGCTATTACTATCATAATAAGCAGGAATAACTTCCGAAATCTCATAGCACCCTCCAGATATCATAATACTTGTTAGTTAAATTGTATGAGACTTTTTCTTAAAAAATAACCATAGCTATTTTACCTTTGCTACCAATTCGCCATCTTTTTCATCTATTAAAATAACATCTTCTGCTTGAACCTGATCCCTAAGAATTAACCTGGCACTCAAAGTTTCTACATTCTTCTGCAAAAATCTTTTTAAAGGTCTTGCCCCGTATATAGGATCATAGGATCTTTCTACTATCAATTCCCTAGCACTGTCAGTCAATTCTATTGAAATTTCTTTATCCACTAATCGCTTATTTAAATCCTTAATTAGCAGATCAATTATATTGTTGATATTGGACTTGGTCAAAGGCTTAAACATAATGATTTCATCCAATCTATTAAGGAATTCTGGACGAAACGATCTTTGAAGATCATTCATAACCATCCTATGGCACTCACTACTAATGTTACCGACTTCATCTATGCCCTCTAATAGATATTTGGAGCCTATATTGGAAGTTAAGATAATAATTGTATTTTTAAAGTCCACAGTTCTCCCTTGGGAATCAGTGATTCTGCCATCGTCTAATACTTGCAAAAGCACATTAAATACATCTGGATGGGCTTTCTCCACTTCATCAAATAGGATAACTGCATAAGGTTTTCTCCTAACTGCCTCTGTTAATTGTCCTCCCTCCTCATAACCAATATATCCCGGAGGGGCACCAATTAATCTGGCCACCGAATGTTTCTCCATATATTCACTCATGTCAATTCGGATCATATTCCGTTCATTATCAAATAAATTCTCCGCCAGAGCCTTAGCCAATTCTGTTTTACCTACACCGGTTGGACCAATAAAGAGAAATGAGCCTATTGGCTTTGTAGGATCCTTAATACCAGCTTTTGAACGAAGGATTGCATCAGAGATCTTCTCTACCGCCTCATCCTGTCCAACCACCCTCTTATGAAGCTCCTTATCTAGATAGAGGACCTTGTTACGTTCACTCTCCGTAAGCTTTGTAACCGGAATTCCTGTCCAGCGAGATACAATCCTGGCTATCTCCTCCTCACTGACATTTTCATGAACAAGGCTGTGCTCTTTATTTCTTAGTTTCTCCTCTTCTTCACTTAGGGTTTTCTGTAGCTGTGGCAGTTTTCCATATTTCAGTTCTGCCGCCTTATTAAGATCATAATTTCTCTCAGCCAATTCAATCTGGTTATTTAACTCTTCCAACTCTTCTCTTAATTTATGAACCTTGTCTATGGAAGCCTTCTCGCTCTCCCATCTGGCTATTGATGATGCTAAAATATCCCTTAATTCTGATAACTCCCTCTGAAGTTCGCTTAACCTCTCCATAGATAATCTGTCATTTTCTTTCTTCAGGGCAGCCTCTTCTATCTCCATCTGCATAACCTTTCTCTGCATCTCATCCAGCTCAGCTGGCATGGAATCCAGTTCTGTCTTAATTAAGGCACAGGCTTCATCCACCAGATCTATGGCTTTATCCGGTAGAAATCTATCGGAAATATATCTATTGGATAGGATTGCAGCATTAACCAAGGCGCCATCAGATATTTTTACTCCATGGAATACTTCATAACGTTCCTTTAATCCCCTGAGGATAGAAATTGTATCCTCCACACTAGGTTCATCCACCATCACTGGCTGAAATCTCCTCTCAAGAGCTGCATCCTTCTCAATATACAATCTATATTCATTAAGGGTAGTGGCTCCTATACAATATAGCTCACCTCTAGCCAGCATGGGCTTTAACATATTACCAGCGTCCATAGCCCCTTCGCTCTTACCAGCTCCTACTATAGTATGAAGTTCATCTATAAATAATATAATACGCCCTTCACTATTCTTAATCTCCTCCAGTACCGCTTTAAGCCTCTCTTCAAATTCCCCTCTATATTTTGCCCCTGCTACCAAGGCTCCCATGTCCAGTGCAAAGATTTTCTTATCCTTTAAGGCCTGGGGAACATCCCCTTTCACAATCCTTTGGGCCAAGCCCTCTACCACAGCAGTTTTTCCTACCCCAGGCTCACCTATTAATACAGGATTATTCTTTGTCTTTCTAGATAAAATCCTAATAACATTACGTATTTCGTTATCCCGGCCTATAACGGGGTCTAGTTTTTGCTCCCTAGCTCTCTCCACAAGGTCATAGCCGTACTTTACCAAAGTATCATAAGTGGCTTCAGGATTATCAGTATTAACAGTTTGATTGCCCCTTACACTTCTTAAGGCATTAAGAAATTCCTCTCTTGTGATTCTAAAGTCCTGAAACAAGGATTTAACTTCCTTAGTGGCATATTTAATGATACTTAAGAAAAGGTGCTCTACAGAAACATAGGCATCCCCCATTTGCTTTGCTTCTTCTTCCCCATAGGTCAAGACCTTATTAAGATCATTACTAATATATATCTGCCCACCAGAGACTTTAGGTCGTTTATCCAGTGCCCCTTTTACTTGGGCCATAAAAACCTCTGTGTTAATTTCCATCTTCTCCAGTAATTTTCTAATTAAGCTATCTTCAATAGTAAGTAGACTGTATAGCAAATGGACTATATCAATTTCCTGATGGCCATAATCGTAAGCTATCTTTTCGCAGTTTTGCACAGCTTTTATGGAGTTCTGGGTAAACTTGGTTATGTTCATCGTATCACCATACCTTTCTATAATTTTAGCAAACAAGAATTTCTTCTTTAATTTAAAATGTATCTACATATTGAAATAAATTAAATTAATATATAGTATATCTATTGTTTGCCTGTTCTATACACAATATAACACCTATAGCAATATATTGCAAGATTTACTTTTATATAGTAGAAAGATTTTTTCTAAATTCACTGGGCGTTATAGCTAAGGTTTGTTTAAATACCTTACAAAAATACATAGAGGAATTAAATCCACAGGCAACTCCAATATCTAATATAGATAAATCTGTATTAGCTAGCATATCGCAAGCATTTTGTATTTTAATTTTATTTAGGTATTGTATCAAAGTAAGTCCCGTTATTTTTTTAAACATATGGCACAAATGGTATTTGGAGATATAAAATCTCTCAGCAATCTCATCAATCCTATTAATCTTGTTATAATTTTGATTAATATATGATAATATTTGAGCAAAATTCTCATTGGATGAAGTTATATGTTCCTCTCTTACATTCTCCTTACTGTCATTTAAAATATTTAAAATATCCGCTAAATATATAAAGATGCGGTTGTTAGGAGCTTCTATATCTTCTTTTTCTAATAAGAGCATACGCTTTTTTACACTGGCAAAGATGTCTTGATTAAGTGTAATTATTTCTTTCTCAAAGCAATAAAGTAAAGATTTAACTGCCCGTTCTGTAAAATATAAAAGTAAAAATTGCTCTGTAAAATAAATGCATGTCCTGGCACAACCGCTATTTCCTAAACTTTTATGAAACACATTGGGCTTATAAAGAGCCACATCATAACTTTTCATTTGGTAAATAGTATCATTAATAAGTATCTTATGCTCCCCCTGCTCTAGTATATAGAGTTCATAGAAATTGTGATAATGAGGTTTGGGCATTTGATGATTGGAATCATGCTTAACATAATCTATAGAGTAGAAGGGATGGGAATTAAATATACCTCCATTCATATAGCTAGCCTCCTATATATAATAGCAATATTGTATAATAAAGACCGTGAAATAACAATAAAATAAAAGATTATTGTTGGCAAATAAGCTATAATAAAATTATGCATTATGTTAAAGTATGGGGGCTTGCATTTATCAATCACTACAAAGATACTGGGGGTTATTATCTTAATTTTCTCATATTATTATTAAAATCATTTGATTGATAAATGTCTGCTCCAGGTGTTACCATATGAATATAATCATATTATCTATACCTATATCTCATACATAGAGGACAAGTATATGGAGAAGATAAGGTTACCCCACAGGTCAGAGTAAGTATGATTAATTAAGGAGGCCATTATGAAACCAAGGGAAAGTAGTAACTACTTGGAACTATTCAAAAGAAATGAAACCGTTTATGTGTACTTATCAAAAGATGAAGATAGCGCTGTACAAATAGCTACTAAAAATCTCATAAGAGATATTAACTGGGTTTGTGCTTGCAATGCTGTGATTTCTGAGAACATTAATCAGTGTAATGTAATAATCGGTACCTTAGGCAATAATGATACAATTGATAATGTGGTTAGGGATAAGAAACTCTCAGTAGATAAGTTAAAGGCCGATGATAATTCATCCTTTAAAGTAGGATCTTATCGCTGGGAAGCTTTTATTCAAGAAGTAGCCCATGATGCATTCTATATAATCGGAACCAATAGACGGGGTACCATCTATGGGATATATGAGCTTTGCCAGGACATGGGCGTATCCCCTTGGTACTACTGGGCTGATGTTCCGGTTAAAACTAAGGATGTATATTCTGTTGCAAAAAATCATATTAAAGTTGATTGGCCATCAGTTAAGTACCGGGGGGTATTTATAAATGATGAAGAAGAATTGGAAAATTGGGCAAAACTTCATACCCCAGATGGTACCATCGGACCCACAACCTATGAGCGGGTTTTTGAATTATTGCTCCGTTTAAAGGCAAATTATATCTGGCCTGCTATGCATGTTAATTATTTTAATGGAAATCCAGATAATGGTGCTCTGGCTGATAGAATGGGTATTGTAGTGGGTACCTCCCACTGCGATATGATGCTTAGAAGTAATCAAAATGAATGGCAGCCATGGATTGCCAGTAAGGGCTATAATGATGCAGTCTATGATTACTCTATAGAAGGCCGTAATCGGGAAATATTAAAAGAATATTGGCGAGAAAGTGTTGAGCAAAATAAGAACTATGAAGTTAGCTATACCATGGGTATGCGTGGCATTCACGATTCAGGCTTTCATACCAAGGCTATCGATGAGGATGCCAGCTTAAGCGAAGAGGAAAAATGGGACGCCAAAGTTGCCCTTCTCAGTCAAGTAATTAAGGACCAAAGACAGATATTAAAAGAAGTCCTTGGAGAGGAAAAAGCCAGTGAAATGGTTCAAACTTTTATTCCTTATAAAGAGGTTTTAGATCTTTATGATAGGGGACTTGATATACCAGAAGAAGTAACTTTAATATGGGCCAACGATAACTATGGCCATGTACGTCGTTATCCTGATGAAGAAGAAAGAAAACGTCCTGGCGGTAATGGCCTTTATTATCACTGTTCCTACTGGGCACCACCGGGGAAAGCTATGAGTTATTTATTTATAAACTCAATTCCTTTAGCCCAAATAGCCAATGAGTTAAGAAAATCCTATGAATCTGGTATAAGACATCTGTGGATTTTAAATATAGGTGGCTTAAAACCAGTGGAACAGGATATGGAATTTTTTATTAGATATGGCTGGGAGGCAGGCAAAGAGGCTGGAATTACTAAAGATACCTTGGAATATACAAAACACTGGATCAATTCTAATTTCACTGGCAATCACGGAGAAGAAGTAGCTAGGCTTTATGAAACCTTTGCCCAAGTCACCAATGTCCGTAAGATTGAACATATGAATAACAAGGTATTCTCACAGACTGCCTATGGTGATGAAGCCGGCCGCAGATTACAGCGCCTGGAAGACATATATAGACGGGGTAATCAAATCTTATATAGCCTTCCTGAAGAAGAAAGGGTAGCCTTCTTCCAGTTATTCCTTATGAAGATTCATGCTTCCTATTATACCAACCACGAGTATTATTATGCTGACCGCAGTATTCTCTCCTATGACCGAGGCAATATGCAGGCAGCAGATAGATATACCCAGCTCTCTGTTAAAATGATGAACCATAAGCGTAGAATGCTACATTTTTATAATAAAAAGATGAGCGGGGGTAAATGGGACGGCATGCTAACACCAGAACTGGCTCCACCCCCTGCCACTGCCATGTACCCTGTAAGAAAACCTGCTCTTAAAATTGTCGGTAGCGGCTTAAGGGTTGATTGCTGGAATGAGGAAGACTCCCTTAGCTTTTCCCTTTATGGTCAAAGGCAGAAATGGATCGAACTGGGTAACCAAGGGGAAGGTAGCATTCCATATTCTATTGAGATAAAGAAAGGCGCTGATTGGATAAGTCTTTCTGAATACCAGGGTATACTGCAAACAGACAAGCGAATTCTAGTCTCAGTAGCTGATCCCTATAAAAATGCTGGCTTAGATGGGCTTATTGTTATCAATGACGAAAGAAATAATGCCTCTTACTCAATTAAAGTAAGTATTGAAGAAGAGTTTAATCTTCCTGGGGATTTTAATGGTTATATAGAGGCTGACGGCTATATTTCCATACCTGCTGCCAACTATCATAAGATTGTTCCCGCAGCTAACTTAGAGACTCAAGACAAAAACTGTACTTGGCTAACTATACCTGGTTTAGGTCGCTATGAAGGTGCTGCTATGATGGCATGGAATCCTGATTTACTATCCCTAGATACTGATATAAAAGCCAATCCTTATCTGGAATACAATATATATCTAAAGAGGGCTGGAATATTTGATCTTGAGATCTACCGTTTCCTTACTCTTAATTCTAAGGGTAGGATACGCCTTGCACTTGCCATTGATGATATGGAGCCTATTATTGTGGAATCTGAGACCATCGATGAATGGAAGGGAAATTGGCAAGAAAGTATCTTTAATAATGGGGAAAGGATACTCTTATCCCTGCCCCATCTGTCAGCGGGTGCCCATAGCTTAAAAATCTATATGATTGATAACTATGTGACCATATCTAAGCTGGTGATATATACCTTAAGTAAAAAAGTTAGTAATCTAGGACCAGCTACCAGTATGTCTATTCATAATGCTATAGCTAGTAATCCTACAGACCAATATGGAATAGAATATCCAAGGGTGGACTGGGATGGCATTGAGCATATTAGCTGTAATTTCTACAGGACCAAGGAAGAGGAAGTTCCTGCCCCAAGAGCATTGTATGCATCAAAGAAATTCTTTGAGAATATACATGATCAAGTCTATAATCCCTGTGAGAATTACCCTCAAGCATTGGGTGCCAAGAGGTATGATAACTTCTGGAAAGCTACCGGCCATAAAGACCTCATTAATGAGTTTGGCTCNGGAATTTTTGAAGAAAAAGATGGGNTAGTGGCAATTGAGGCAGAATATGCTCTGGAAAACTCTGAAAATGCTTATCTTTCTGCTAGTAAGGATGGCAGGAACTTGTATTGGACCCATCTACAGGCTGAAACCAATGGTAGAACAGGATTTGCTATGCATGTGGCTGAGCCAGATATCCTATGGGAGAATCCAGATCATGCTCCAGCAATGCACTATAGAATTAATATTCATAACTCTGATAATTATCATATTTGGCTATTACTAAGACATTACAATAGCAAATCGGATTCCTGTTATATAGGGCTGGATGGTAAAGTTATGCCTCTAGCAGAGCAATTTGGTAAAGGTAAGCTAATAACTTATAATACAGAGCAGGTTTATTATTGGTGTCACCTGGCTGACCTTGAGATTTCCTCTGGTGAGCATATTTTCTCAATAATAGCTAGAAAATCTCAACTAAGAATTGATAGAATATATCTGACAAGGGGAGATGAATTACCACCTAAGGATGATCAATGGCAAGACTGCCGATATAATCCTAACCTTTAGTTAGTTAAAAGGGAAAGGTAGCGCTAATATAAGATAATAAAAATAGTAAAGGGGTGAAAGAATGTGGGGATGGCTTAAGTATCCGCCATCCCCATGTGATAATTATGGTAAATAATAGACAAGTATTTCATAAGAGTAATGACAAAGACAAGGCGATCTCATTAGATAAAATAACCCTAGGAGTCTGTTATTATCCTGAACATTGGCCTGAGCACTTATGGGAAGATGACCTTAACAGAATGCTAGAACATGGTATTGAAGTGGTACGGGTTGCTGAATTTGCCTGGAATAAATTTGAACCTAAGGAAGGGGTCTTTGAATATGATTTCTTTGATAATTTCTTAGATCTAGCCCATGCCAAAGGGCTAAAGGTCATTTTCTGTACTCCTACAGCTACCCCTCCAGCATGGCTAACCCATAAGTACCCTGAAGTATTGAACGCCAGGCAAGATGGTATCCTATATCGCCATGGGTTGAGAAGGCATTACAATTATAATTCTAAGGTCTATAGGGAATTGACAGCTAGAATTGTAGAAAATATCACCAAACATTATGCCCCTCATCCTGCAATTATTGGCTGGCAAATTGATAATGAGTTCAATTGTGAATGCAATACCTTTTATTCAGAAGCAGATCATAAGGCTTTTAGAACTTATCTGAAGGATAAATTTAAGACTTTAGATGCTTTAAATGAAGCAATGGGAACTGTTTTCTGGAATCAGACTTATACTGATTGGGATGAGATACACTTAAGTAGGCCTACTGTCAGTGGTTGCAACAACCCCCATATGGCCTTAGAAGAAAAGAGATTTTTCTCCCACAGTACAATTTCTTATTGTAAGTTACAGGCAGATATATTAAGAAAGTACAAACTTCAGGATCAGTTTATTACAACAAACGGAATCTTTGGACATCTGGATAGCCATGAGATGACTGATAGCTGCTTGGATTTTATAACCTATGATTCCTATCCTAATTTTGCTTTTGAAAACTCTGCTGATCCAAAAAGAGTTGGTATCTTAAGAGATAGAAGATCCTGTTGGTCCCTAACTAGAGCCAGATCCATATCCAGTAACTTTGGTATTATGGAACAACAAGCTGGTGCTGGTGGATGGGATACCAGAATGAAACAACCTGCTCCTAAACCCGGACAATTAAAATTGTGGACCTTCCAATCTATTGCCCATGGTGCTGATTTTATAAGCTATTTCCGCTGGAGATCTTGCTGGGTAGGAACAGAAATTTACTGGCATGGCTTAAATGATTATTCCAATGAGCCCAATAGAAGACTGGAGGAATTAAAGACCACATACAAGGATATTCAAAATATACATTCTCTAGTTGGATCTAAGTACCAGGCTAAAATAGCCCTTATCAAAGATTATGATAATGAATGGGACGGGGAACAGGATCAATGGCATGGCCCCCTGGCTGACTATAGTGATAACTCCTGGTTTACTGCAGCCCAGCTAACCCATACTCCCTTAGATTTTTTATACCTTAGATATAGTAATGCTAAGAAAACCACTGTAGAAGATCTAGCAAAATATAGCTTATTAATTTATCCCCATGCCACAATCTTAACAGAGGAAACCGCATCACTACTTAAAGCCTATGTGAAGCAAGGGGGTATCCTTATAATGGGTGCCAGAACCGGCTATAAAGATGAGTATGGCAGATGTCCCATGAGACCAATGCCTGGCTATGCTGCTGATATATGCGGTGTCAAAGTAGTCGATTATACAACTTTAGGACCTTTTGATGAAGCTGAGAAGGCAGTTTGGGATGATAGCTTGATAGATGCTCCCATCTTTAATGATATACTAGAGCCTAAGGATAAGGCAAAAGTACTGGCAACCTTTAAGGGTAACTATTATGATGGGGCACCGGCACTGGTAGTTAATAACCTTGGTATGGGCAGGGCCTATTATTTCGGAGCAGGCTTTAGTATTGAAACTGCTGAAACCTTCCTAAAGAAGCTGGGACTAGCAGAGCCTTATAGGGACTTGGTAGAGCTTCCCCGCGAAGCGGAATTGGCTGTTAGAGCTATAGATGGAAAAGAATATTTATTTATCCTGAACTATATGGGTTATGAAGTTGAGATAGATGTGAAAAAGCCTATGGTTAATATGCTAACAGGAGAAGCTTTATCAGGTAAAGTCACTATTGAAAAGTATGGAGTCCTAGTATTGGAGCATAAATAAAATATTGGCAAGTGCTTATTATTATATTATAAGGGTTTTAGGAAAACAAACTGGGTATACAGGTATAGCTAAAGTTATACCTGTATACCCTTTTATGTTTTCCACAAGCTAAATAAGGCTATACACAAAGGGCTGGGTATAGGTAAATATTAAGTATTCAGAACCCTTATATTTTACTTTTTCCCCTACTATGCCACTATCTAAGACATCTACATCCTCACCATGATTTAATATTATATTATTTGAATTATCCATTATGCGGATAAAGCCCTTCTCTATACAATCATCGGTCAATAAGGTTTTTAATAAGACATCTTCTTCTAGAATGAATATAACAGCTGCCTCCGGTGAACTGATAAATTCAACTGATTGGAGGGACATAATATATAATATTGCATTTTGAATTTGTACAATCTCCTTATCGCCACAATAAGTAAGATCTTCTGATACAAGATATGAATTGTATTCGGAGCTAAAAATATATTTGCGAAATTCTTCAAAATCCATTCCAGACACATTAAAAAATACCCCATAATAATCATCAAAATTGTAACTTACTTGGCTATTAGATACAAAGATAACATGCTGCCGGGTAAGTATTAGTGCTTACCACAGCATAGCTTCTTTATTTAAGAATCGAAGCACTAACTCAATCAAAAAATAATCCCCATATATTATGGGAACATGTCTATCGCTTTCCCTATGATATTTTCCTGATCCATAGCCTAATATACCATCTGTTTCTTTATTATAGTCACAATGTTTTTCATTCATGGACTTCAGTATATTAAAGGCTGCCTCTACATATAATTTTTTCTCATGTTCACTGACATATTGTGATAACTCTAGTAATCCACAGGCTGCACAGGCTCCAGCCGTAGTGTCATAGTAAACTGGTTCCTCCGGTGCTCTAAAATCAATCAAGGGAATATAAGCTGTTAAGGCAACATTGGCAATAAAATAATGAGCTACCCGCTTAGCAGCATTTAAATAGGCTTCATCACCTAGATATCTATATGCCAAGGCCATACCATAGATTGCCCATGACTGTCCCCTAGACCAAGAAGATCCCTGTTCATAACCCTGACCTACTGGATTATTTAGATACTCTCCTGTATTAGGATCAAATTCTACAACATGATTACATGAGCCATCCTCACGGATTATGTATTTTAGTGTGGTATCTGAATGATTTTTCCCTATCATTCTAAATCTAGGATCCTGAACTTGCTCTGTTGCCCAATATAGTAAGGGCAGATTCATCATACAGTCTATAATCATACTGCTTTCTGGCCCGTTCCATGCCCGTATATATTTACCCTCTAAATTATACCTAGAAGCTAAGATTGAGGCTGCTTTTAATCCCCTGGTCCTGGACTCCTTATTGCCTGTTAAGCGATAGTTTGCTACCGCAGTATGGAGCCACATAAAACCGACATCATGATCAAGCATATCATAATTGTCCAGGGCCTCATCTAAACGCTTTTCAACTTTTTCCGCAATCTCTTTATATTTCAAATCTTTGGTTCCATGGTACATCTGCCACATAATACCTGCCCAAAAACCATTGGTCCACCAATTTATTGATTGCTTGCCCATATCCTCATATCTTCCATTGACAGATATAAAAGGTATGATATCACTATTACGCTCACTTTCCACGTCCATTTTTTCCTGAATAAGCTTCCATATATTATCTATGTAGGCTTTCTGTTCCTGTGTTATCTTGTAATTCATAGCACTCTCCCTTTCCAGTTACAATGATGCCTTCCTTGAAAGCTGTTTGTATTTCGCTTTCAATAGACTGAGTTCCAACCCCTATATTATATTCTATAAAGGGTATAACAGACAATGGATATATTAAGTTTGTATTGGGAGCACTGTTTAATATTTTACCTACACCTGATTTAGAGCTTATCATACTATAGCCATTGTCATCAAAAACCTTGCCATAGCCCTCTGAGACTTCAGACTGCATAGCAGAAGTTCTTGGATATGAAAAACCACAATCATAGGCTAGACACTCTAAAGTACTAGTAATCTTATGCTTTCTTATATGCCCTTTATCTGTAGGAATTAAGGTTGTCTCCACTTCAATTCCCTCTACAGGACTCCATTTAGCATAAATTTGATTGTCCTTAATTGTATATTCTAAGCACTGCTTTCTTACATAAATATTTCCATGGACATAAAATGCCAACATACTGTCTGGTGCGCACTCTTCCAGTGTCTGGGTAGATCGGGGTACCGAGAAGCCAAAACGAGATGAATAGGCAAATTTAGCATATTTCTCAGCAGCATGGGTTTGATATATGGTCGGATACTGTCCTGCTGTTAGAGCTACTACTTCTCCCTTTCTATGTTGCATAACCATATCGCATTCTTTAATTGTAAATACTGAATCTAGCTGGGGCAGAGGCTCCTCTTTCACCTCCCAGAATGGATGATTGTCAGGAAGGGCTAAGATAGCAAATACTTTAAATGACCAGTAAGGGGAGCCAGGGGAGTTATAACCCTCTGCCATATGTAAGTTAGGATAGCAATATCCTATGGACATTACTCCACCGTTATCAAAAATAGGTTGGCTCATCCAGTAGTGCATATGCCTTGAGATAATACCCTTAATAACACCTAGATAGGAAGAATCAACTTCAGCAAATACAAAAGCACTCCAGAAGGCCGCCTGGGCAAAACGATAAGTTAGGGAACGACCAAAAGGCAAGGCCTTTCCTTCATCGTCAAACCAATAGATAAAAGTTTTAGCAAATTTAGCTGCCCTCTCTTTATAAAGCCTTGCTCTTGCTGGATCTTCGTTTTCCATAAACTTGGCATATAATAAACAGTAATAATGAATGGCAAAAGATATATAATAGTCCTTCTGTGGCCGATTACCATCTGAATACCAACCATTTCCCAGGTAGAAGGATTCATACTTATCTATGCTATATTGTATCTTTTCCTTACTATAGGGCATACCAACACTTTTCAGTGCCAGATTGGTTAGGGTAGTAAAGAAGTGCCAATTGTTGTCAGCCGTTGAATAATGGTTTATCTGATTTAGCCAGGAAGCAAGGTTACTTTTTTCCTGCTCGGATAAAGTATTCCATAACTGTTCTTTATCCAATAAGATATTAAAACTTATTGCTGCCATTTCAACCATTCTTTGATCCTTATTCCCCAGATCACCCCAGTATTCTGGGTGCATAGGATTGGTACCATTNGCAAGACCGATGCGATATATTTCTAAGAGTTCATCTTCTGTACCTCCCCCAGCCCAAAAGGGTGACATTCCCCAAAGAACCCTTGAAAAGCCCTCCATATTAGCAACTTTAATCCCATAGCCAGCGGCTTGGGCTCCTAAATTTAATTCCGCCTTACCTTGAGAATAATGCTTTTTGAGAGGTTCAACCANTTGTAATAATATCTTTTGCAAATCATCTTTAGTCATTTTACATTGCTTCCTTTCTAGAGATTAACTTAACCCTTAATAGCTCCTATCATAACACCTTTAACAAAATATTTTTGGATAAAAGGATAAATAACCAGTACTGGAATCATACTTACAACGATTAAGGCATATTTAATAACTCCTGCTGCCTGAGCAATCTGCTCTTGAAGTTCTGGATTTGAAATTGCTGATGGATCTATCTGATCAGCTATTAAAATTTCTTTTAAAAATATAGTTAAAGGAAAGATATCCCGGTTACTTAAATATATCATAGCATTAAAATAGGTATTCCAATGGGCAACCCCATAAAAAAGAACCAATACAGCTATTACTGCCTTGGATAAGGGAAGCACAACTCTTGATAAAAACTTGATATCACTACATCCATCAATCTGAGAAGCTTCCAATAATTCATCGGGTATATTAGACTGAAGAAAGGTCTTAGCTACAATTAAATTATATACATTCAAAGCTCCAGGTAGCAGCAGTGCCCATCTTGTATTAATAATTCCTAATTTAACTACTAATAAATAATTTGTGATAATTCCCCCATTAAAGAACATGGTAAATGTGAAGAAAAGCATAATTCCATTTCTTCCTGGCAGGTCTTTTCTAGACAGGGTATAGGCAGCTATCATTGTTAGAAATATATTAAGTGCTGTTCCCACTACTGTATAGAAAAGTGAGTTTTTAAAACCAGTCCAAATAGTAGAGGTCTGAAAAACAGTTTCATAACCCTTAAGACTAAAATCCACAGGAAACAGTATTACCTTCCCTGACTGTACTGCAGTTCCAGAGGAAAATGATGCCGATAAAACAAATATGCACGGGTATAGCACAGCCAGGAATATTAAAGTCAATAAAGTACCGATAATAATATAGAATAGTTTATCATGAAGTTTATAATTTTGAAACCTTTTTATAGCTCTTTTTACATTGGTCATATAGTCAACTCCTCTCTTAAAATATACCAGAACCACTGGTTCTCTTAGCGAACCAGTTTACAGATATAAGTAGCACAAAGTTTATAACTGAATTGAACATGCTGATTGCCGCTGAAAGAGAGAAATCTGTTATACCACTGGCTATACCAACCTTATATACATAAGTGGATATAATCTCACTATATGTAATATTCAAATCATTCTGCATTAGCAAAGCTTTCTCATGGCCGATATTCATTATATTACCTGCTGCCAATATTAATAATATCGTGGCTGTAGGCAGTATACTGGGAAAATCAATATACCTAACCCTTTGGAAACGGGTGGCCCCATCAATCATAGCAGCTTCATGAAGGGATTGGTCCACTCCAGCTAAAGCAGCAATATAGATAATTGCATTATAACCAGTATGTTGCCAGATGCCTGACCAAACATATATATGCTTAAATAATTTCCCATTGGCTAGAATATTAGGCGCTGTTTCTTTGGTTATTAGTGTATATAAACTTCCATATATACCAGTACGATAGTTCAATAGTTGAATAATTAAGCCTACCATAATAACTGTAGAAATAAAATGGGGTATATAAGTAACCGTCTGAATTAATTTTTTATAGCGCTTCCCTGGAAAAGCATTTAAGGCCAGGGCAAATATAATTGGCAATGGAAATGAAGCTATCAGACTGTATAGGGAGATAGTTAATGTGTTTTTAAGGACTGATGAAAATTAAGTTCTTTCTTATAGCTATCCCAATCTGATAAAGAACGTTCTCCTGTTATAAACTGTGCCATACTTTGATTCACATAATCTTTTATATTGACAATTATCATAGCCTGCTCTGTAGCCTCTTCATTGGTAAATGTAAGGCTAGGAAGTAGATGGTCTGGATGGGCAGGATAGTTGTACTCATAGTTCATAGCATAGAAAGCAGCGGATTTTACGCTTGGATCATATGCTATGGTACCGTCAGCTACTCTATTGTTATCATCTATGCTAGCGTAACGAGGATTTACATTTCTCCAGAACTTATTATTGTTTTGGGCCCAGATGTTTGTAAGATCTACTAAAAGTGGACTATCGTATAGACCAGCCTCTATGTAAGCATTGGTATGCTCTGGCTTTGCTAAAACCTCAGGATCTGCAGTCCAGTCAACCCCTTCCTCCCCGTAGCGGACTATAGTGGAGAAATCCTGACGATAGAATAAATCTCCTAGTTTTAAAGCCAGCTCAGGATTCTCACAGCTACTAGTTATAAACCAGATTGGAGATGGTGTGTATTGTAGAAATGGTGAATATGCTATGCCTTCTGGACCTTCTAGTGGAGCCATCATAGTATATTGTTGCCCATTGGGATTGGTATCATAGTTATTCCATCTGGATAGGGATCCTGTACTTAATGAACCTACCAGATTTACTTCTTCGTTGTTTAATACAGCCATAAACTGTGTTTTATCATCTGTAAAGACAGATGCTGGCATTAAGCCTTCCTTGCAAAGCCTATTCATATATTCAAGTCCAGCCTTAAATTCATCGGTAGTAAATGGTGCCATAACAGTTTTACCGTCTTCAGCCAGAGTTAGGTCTACCCCTGTGTAGAAGATAAAGGAGTTCATCAGTGGAATTGTAATATTTTCTCCGTATGTACCAGATGTTATACCATAAGCAGCGAT
>JGI24707J26582_10000551_pt1 | contig 28888 bp, 30 predicted proteins | sample BioPla1DNA1_FD_26582 | JGI IMG/M metagenome (IMG submission 26582)
GCAGAAGTTTTCCTAGAAGGGAACCTTCCAGGAAAAACAAGTACCCGTTAAATAAAAAACGTTTTTAGTAAAATTTTGGTAGCATGGCTTTATGACATTGGGCAGACGACCCTGTCTGCCCTCTTTAATAATTAAGCATTGTGTTTATTTTTCTTATAATGACCTAATGCCATTATAATTTGGAGGAAAATACGGTGGTTGAATTAGAAGGCAGGTTAATAGAGATAATATTCCAAAACGAATCCAACGGATATCTGGTGGGTGTATTGGACTGCAAAGAAGAAGAGGTAACAGTGGTGGGATGTCTGCCCGCATTAAAAGAAGGAGAAATGGTCTTTGTAAAAGGCAAATGGGTGGAACATCCTATATACGGCAGGCAGATGGATGTGAAGGAATACAGACATATACAACCTTCAACAAAGGAAGGAATTTTGAGGTATCTGTCTTCCGGGGTCATAAAAGGCATAGGTAAAAAAATGGCGGAAAGAATAATAGACCGTTTTGGTGCAGATGCTTTGGAGATTATAGAATATGCTCCACAGAGATTAACGGAAGTGTCGGGTATCGGCGAAAAAAAGATGCAGGCCATAACCGAGGCATTTAGGGAACAGAGAGAGTTGAGGGATATTATACTTTTTCTTTCCCAGTACGGTATTACCCCTGCTTATGCAGTCAGGATATATAAAAAATATGAAGAAATGACTATACCCTACATACAGGAAAATCCATATCGTCTGGCGGATGAAATTACAGGTATAGGGTTTAAAAGGGCGGATCTTATCGCTCAGGCAATGGGAATTTCCCCAAATTCCAAATATCGTATACATTCCGGAATCAGATATACAATCAATACATTTCACGGCGAAGGACATACATATGCGCCGAGCAGTACTTTAATAGACAGAGCAAAGGGGCTGTTGGGTGTAGAAGAAGCCCAGATAATAGAAGCGATACAGGAGATGGCGCTCAAACAAATAATTCAGCTGGAAAGGCAAATTGTGGGGGAGGGTCCTGCCGAACCGCAGGAATCTGAAAGGCAAAATGTAGAAGCAAATTTTGCTTACCAGCAAAAACTCGGAGGACAATCTGTAAAGGTGAGCTCCGTCCACCCGCGGGAACAGTTGAAACAGCCCGAGGACATTGAAAATGACGGTATAATAGTATATTCCATGCCGTATTTTTATGCAGAAACCAACACCTGTAATAAGCTCATAGAACTTGCATGCGGTGAATTGGATACATTAAAAATAGATTTAGAAACAGAAATAAAAAACATAGAAGAGGAAGACGAAATATGTCTTGCAGACAACCAAAAAGAGGCTATAAAACAAGCCGTAAATAATGGTGTCTTGGTAATTACGGGTGGACCCGGCACAGGTAAAACTACTATTATAAATACGTTGATTAAGGTATTTGAAAAGTTGGACAAAAAAATATTGCTTGCCGCTCCCACAGGCAGAGCATCAAAACGGATGGCTGAAGCAACAGGTAAAGAAGCTAAGACAATACACAGGTTATTAGAGATGGGATACAGTGATGATGAAGAAGGAATGTTGTTCCAGAGAAATGAAGATAATCCCCTGGAGGCGGATGTAATAATTATAGATGAAATGTCTATGGTAGATATTATATTGATGAATAATCTTTTAAAAGCCGTACCTAAGGGTTCCAGATTAATTTTTGTCGGTGATGTGGATCAGTTACCGTCGGTAGGTGCGGGCAATGTCCTAAGAGACATCATAGACAGCCAAGTAGTAAAGGTAGTTCGCCTAAACGAGATATTCAGGCAGGCCGAAGAGAGCATGATCGTTGTTAATGCCCACAAAATCAACCGAGGATACTATCCTGTATTGAATGAAAAAGGCAAAGACTTTTATTTTATAAAACGGCGAAAAAAAGAAGAAATATTGTATACCATAATAAGTTTGGTAAAGGAGAGACTTCCGAAGCATTATAAATTTGACCCCATAAAGGATATTCAAGTACTTACCCCTATGAAAAAAGGAAACATCGGGACATTAAACCTGAACAAGGAGTTACAGAATTGTTTAAATCCTCCCGATGTTCACAAGAAAGAAAAGGGATTGAGGGAAAAATTCTTTCGGGTAGGGGATAAAGTCATGCAAATTAAAAACAACTATATATTGAAATGGCAAAGTCTAGATGCAGATGCGGAAGAACAATATGGAGAAGGTGTGTTTAACGGGGACATCGGTTACATAAAGCATATAGACACGGAAGACGAAGAACTTACGGTGGTTTTCGATGATAATAGGAGCGTAGTCTATAATTTTTCCCAGTTGGATCAGTTGGAACTCGCTTATTCGATTACAATACACAAGAGCCAGGGGAGCGAATTTCCGGTCATAGTTATGCCCGTAACATGGGCTCCGCCCATGCTCCTTACAAGAAATATTTTATATACGGCAATAACCAGGGCAAAATCCCTTGTGGTTTTGGTGGGTACGGGAGATTACCTGAAGCAAATGATAGACAACAATAAAATTGTAGAGAGATATTCGGGACTCGGAACCAGGTTAAAGAGATTCTCCGAAATTATGATCTAGCAGGGACTATTCTCAAATAACAATAGTTAAACAATCGTTCCAAGGTGTCATCTGAGACATTCAATATGTTGAACAATGGTTTAGCAATTGTTAAACAATAGTTGAACAATGGTTTAGCAATTGTTCCAAGAGGTATCACAAATGAAAATTTTGAAAACAATAGGGGAATATACAAACGCCTTTTTGGACCTGATATACCCCTCAAAAACAATCTGTTATATATGCGGCGGGACATTGGAGGAAAATGCAAAGTACAGTCTATGTTCTAACTGCTACAACAATCTGCCATTTATTCCCGAACACCATTGCACAAAATGCAGTACACCACTGAGAATGATAGAAGACGGACCGATTTGCCGACAATGTAAGGACACTAATTATTATTTCGATAGGGCAATATCCATAGCGGAATATAAAAAAGATGTAAAAACGTTGATATACAAATTAAAATATTCCGGTCATACATATTTGGCCACAACAATCGGTTGTATCATGGCGGATAAACTGAAACAAGAGGGTATAGAGACAGATATAATCATACCGGTACCTTTATATAAAAGAAAAGAAAAAGAGCGTGGGTTTAACCAAGCAATTTTGATAAGCAAATATATGGCTGAAAAGACGAATATGCCTCTAAATATAGATGCATTTATCAGGATTAAAAACACCAAGGTTATGCATAATTTGTCCAGAAGAGAGAGATTGGAAAATGTCAAGGGGGCTTTTAAAGTGATAAATCGGGGGACAATTGCAAACAAGGATGTATTGCTGGTAGATGATATATTTACTACGGGTTCCACAGTTAACTCCTGTAGCAAGGAATTGACAGACAACGGAGCAAAATCTGTAACAGTGCTGACTTTTGCAAGGGACTAATTGATGGCGGGTTTGATAACAGTTTAGTAATGGTGGGGAATTCAGGAAATAGGGGGCGGTTATCAATTCCTGTATGCGCCCTGTGGCTGTGAAAGACATTTGAAATTTGGAAAAAGGGGTTGATTATCAACCCCCTTTTAATGTGGTTTTATGGCTCAACCTTGTCCGCCTTTAGCAGATATTGATGGAAGAAATATTCGCCCACCGCAACGAGGACCGCAAAGGCCAGCACGGAGTGAGTAGTTATGGTGAATGCCGGGGCGACCATGGCCACCACAATTGCTATCAAAGCGGCCAAAACGCCATTGATTATGGCACCGATGAAACTTCCAACCTTAGGCAGTATAAGCAGGTCACCTGCCAAATAGTCTATTACCGTCCCCAAAATGGCTATAAGGAATACCCATCCAAAAGTGTTCCCACCAATGATGTTAAAAGCAATCCCGGAGACAACCAGGGTCATCAAAAACTTAAATAAAAGAGCGCCGGTAGTTTTGCTCATTTTATCACCTCCATATGAAATTTTGCCCAAATAAAATATAATTATTCCGCCTCTGTTATCAAGGCCCCAAGGACTAAAAGAAAAAAACATAATGGTACTATTAATTGCCAACACAATATAATATAATTATGTGGATAGATTAAAAGCTGTGACAAATTACTAAAAATTTATATAAGAAAGGTTCGATCAAAATAGAAGCCATTATTTTAAATTCAGGTACCGGATCGCGTATGGGCGAATTTACACGGAACAATCATAAGAGTATGGTTGAAATCGACGATGAGACTCCGCTGATATATCATCAAATAAGGACGTTGGAAAGAGCGGGGGCTAAAAAGATAGTGATAACCACGGGGCATATGAGTGAAAAACTTAAAGATTACATAGATACGAAATTTACTGATTTACATATTACATATGTATATAATCCTGAATATTTAAATACTAATTACATCTATTCCATGTATTTGGCATCGGACAAATTAAACAGAGATATAATTTTACTCCATGGAGATTTATATTTTGATGATGATGTATTAAATCATGTTGTAAATTCAAATAAAAGCTGTATAGCGGTAGATTCAACACTACCTTTGCCTGCTAAGGATTTTAAAGCGGAAATTGAAGACGGAAGCATCAAAAAGGTGGCAACGTATATTGATAACGCCGGATGTGTGGCCTGTCAACCGCTATATAAACTGAACAACGGCGATTGGAATGTTTGGAAAGAAGCCATACATAAATTTTGTAAAAGCGGGAAAAGGGATGTTTATGCCGAGGAAGCCTTGAACACGGTTCTGAGGGATATTGAACTCATGCCTATCGACCTGCAGGGAAGGTTATGCATGGAAGTAGACACATTGGATGATTTGGCTTTGTTACGATCGAAAATCGCGAAGTACAGCCGTTCTACTGCGTAATAACTGTCATTTCAACGAAGATAAAGCACTGTCTTTTGTTATCCCGAGACGGATGGAATAGGCCCGGCCTACGAGGGGTCTATACCTGAAAGTAATGCTTTCGTTTATCCTAATGTGAATAATACGTGCACAAAAAAGGTGCAATTTTGCGTAGTCTGCCGTCCCCGGCGGCATACACAGAGGTGATGCTATTGGGAGCTTGTTTTTATAACCCGGTAAGGATTGTCTGGGGTCCCGGAATCACAGACAGTATTTCAAATATTATTACGGATTCTAATTTGGGGGTACGAGGGATATTAGTTCTAACGGGCAGAAAATCCTTGGAAAAATCGGGGAAGCTGGGTGTATTACTGAATCAATTTAAAAAAACGGAAATTTTCCTTTATAATGATATTCCCTCCAATCCGGAGATAAGTGAATTATATAATATCAAAGCCGAAACGGATAAATTGAATTACGACTCCATAATTGCAATCGGCGGCGGCAGTGTGTTGGATATGGGAAAATGCTTGGCGGCATTTAAAGGTATGCATATAGATAAATACAATGAATTGGAACTGAGTATAATAAACAAAGACTATCAAAATTATGATATAGATATCCCTGTTGTGGCCATACCGACTACGGCAGGAACAGGCTCCGAGGTCACATCTTGGGCTACAATCTGGGATAAAAAGAAATGCAAAAAATATTCTGTGGAGGATGAAAGGCTGTATCCCGGATTGGCGATTATTGATCCCATGTTAACAATGAGCCTTCCTTTGGGGCTTACGGCATCGACGGCTCTTGATGCATTAAGCCATGCGCTGGAAGCATATTGGTCTAAAAGGTCAAATGAAATAGTCAGAATCTATGCACAAAAATCCATAGAACTCATCATAAAAAATTTAAACAATCTACTGGACGATTTAAACAATCTGGATTTAAGAACAAAAATTGCACAAGGCAGTCTGTATGCAGGGCTGGCTTTCAGCAATACAAAAACAACTGCTTGTCATTGTATCTCCTATCCTTTAACCGCAAAATACAATATTCCCCACGGAATAGCAGTAAGCATGACCCTGGCACAGTTTTTAAATATCAACAGGGAATTTATCATGGATAAAAGAAAATTATTGTGTGCCCTTGGCATCGAAAATATTAAAGAAGCGGAAGGTGTAATAAACAATATTTTCATAAAATCCCAAATACCGTTTAAGCTCAGCGATTATGGGGTAAAAAAGGAAGACATAGGTAATATCATCGAGAATTCATTCATACCCGACCGGATGGATAATAATCCTGTGAAAATTACAAAAGAATTGCTAAAGAGAGTGTTGGAAGATATTTATTGAGCGTTAAAAAGAGGGGTGTTTCTTATGAAAACCGTATATTTAGCAATGAGCGCAGATATTATACACAATGGTCATATAAATATAATTAAAAAGGCAAGCAAATTGGGAGAGGTTACAGTCGGTGTATTGGAGGATAGTGCCATAGCCTCATACAAAAGGGTTCCATTACTATCGTACAAGGATAGGAAATTTATTGTTGAAAATATTAAAGGCGTCGAAAAGGTCATACCTCAAAGAACATTGGATTATGAGGAAAACCTGTTATTGTTAAAACCTGATTATGTAGTACATGGTGATGATTGGAGGACGGGACCTCAGAGCCATATAAGGGCCAAGGTTATAAAACTCCTCAAACAGTGGGAAGGGGAGTTAATAGAATTCGAATATACGAGGGGCGTTTCCATTTCTAAACTGGATAAAGCCATTATGGAAATAGGAACAACGCCGCAAATAAGGTTAGGCAGATTAAAGAAATTATTAGAGATTAAACCAATCTTGAGGATCCTGGAAGCCCACAGCGGTTTGACGGGCATAATTGTTGAAAAAACAAGGATAGAAAAAGACGAGAAGATTAGGGAATTTGACGGTATATGGATCAGCAGTTTATGTGATTCTACGGCTAAAGGCAAACCCGACATAGAAGTGGTTGATTTTACATCCAGGTTAAATACAATCAATAACATTTTGGAGGTAACTACAAAACCCATTATTTTGGATGGGGATACAGGCGGAAAGGTAGAGCATTTTGTTTATACCGTCAGAAGTTTGGAACGTCTGGGTGTTTCCGCCATAATTATTGAAGATAAAATAGGGCTTAAAAAATGCTCATTATTCGGGACCGATGTGGTGCAACAACAGGACACCATAGAAGACTTCAGCAGGAAAATATCCGAAGGCAAAAAAGCACAAGTGACTGAAGATTTTATGATTATTGCCAGAACCGAGAGTCTGATTCTTAAGAAGGGAATAGACGATGCAATTACACGTGTCAAGGCGTATATAGAGGCGGGGGCGGACGGAATTATGATTCACAGCAAGGAGAGGGATCCGACGGAGATATTCGAATTTTGTGAGCTGTACAAGGAATTAGACACGAAGGTGCCTCTGGTGGTTGTTCCAACATCATATTCCCAGGTAACCGAATCTGAGCTGAGGGACAGGGGTGTCAACATAGTGATATATGCTAATCATCTATTACGAAGTGCTTTTCCTGCCATGAAAAAAACTGCAAAATCCATACTGGAAAACGAGAGAGCTTTGGAAGTAGAAGAAAATTGTTTGTCGATCAAGGAGATATTAACCTTAATTCCCGGAGGACAATAAAATGATACAACCGAAAGCTTTTTTAAATGTATTGAACAAAAATAACATAAAATTTTTCGCAGGCGTTCCTGATTCTCTGCTTAAAGATTTTTGTGCATATATCAAGGACAACGTCGATAAAAACAGAAACATTATCGCGGCCAACGAGGGGAATGCTATAGCATTAGCTGCAGGGCATTATCTGGCAACCGGGGAAATAGGACTGGTTTATATGCAAAACTCCGGATTGGGAAACGCTACAAACCCGTTGCTCTCGTTGGTTGACCCTATGGTTTACAACATTCCGGTGTTGTTGTTGATAGGATGGAGAGGGGAACCCGGGAGAAACGACGAGCCGCAGCATATCAAACAGGGCAAGGTTACTTTGGGACTGCTGGAAGCCATGGAGATAAAGTATAAAATTTTGCCCGAAGACGAAATCGATATGGAGTGTACTGTTGAAAAGGCGGCAAGATATATGGCAGAAACCGAAAATCCATACGCCCTAGTAGTTTCTAAAAACACATTTGGTGGTTATAAGTTAAGGAGTATCGAAGGGACCGAATATGAATTAAACAGGGAAGACGCACTCAGACATATAGTTTCAAGCATAGGGGATAACAGTGCAACAGTTTTGACCACCGGAAAAACATCAGGAGATAGTAATGTAATAGTTTCGACCACCGGAAAAACATCAGGAGATAGTAATGTAATAGTTTCGACCACCGGGAAAACATCGAGGGAACTGTTTGAACTGCGTGAAGAATTAAATCAGGGACATGAAAGGGATTTTCTGACCGTCGGCTCAATGGGTCATTCACTTTCAATGGCTACGGCCATCGCACTGGCACGGCCGGATATAGGCGTATATTGTATAGACGGTGACGGGGCGTTGTTGATGCACATGGGGGGATTGGCAATAACGGGGAATCTGTCTCCCAAGAATTTAAAACATATAGTTATAAATAACGGGGCCCATGATTCCGTTGGGGGACAGCCCACGGCGGGGTTTAACATAGATATGCAAGGTATAGCAAAAGCGAGCGGGTATAAACTGGTCTTACAAGCGGAAACAAAAAAGGAATTGTCGGTGGCAATAGACAGGCTGAAAAATTCTACACAGTTAGGCTTTTTGGAAATAAAGGTTAATAAAGGAGCAAGAGATAATCTGGGTAGGCCCACCATCACTCCTATAAAGAACAAAAAAGAATTCATGAAATTTCTACGGTCAGCGGGGAAATCATGACGGGTAGAATGTGCAAAATTTCAATTAATGTACGAATTTTATGAGGTCTATCCTAATTACTGTAATATTTACGGTAGATTAACTGAGAATTCGTATAAAAATTGACTATTATTTCATATTATTGCTATATTCATAGGAATTACTTGAAATTTTGCACAAGGATAGCCTAAAAGATAGCTTATCAGGATAAAGTATGACAGTAACACATATACAATAGATGGTATTACCTGAGGTTGGATATGGGGTGTAATACAATCGGTGGTATGGTATAATATAAGTATATGGAGAGGCTTATTATAATTGCTGCATTAAAATATGTCGATATATATGAACGCAATATATTCACGAGTAATGAAATTTTAAGGTCCATGGGATTATAGAATTGATGAAAAAGGCGAACCTGATAATTTCATAGTCGCATAGCCTGTCGGTTCAGCGATTATAGAGTTGATGAAAAAGAAGAACTCAATAATTTTATAGTCATATGGCCTGTCGGTTTGGCGATTATGGAATTGACGAAGAAGAAGAGCCCATAATATCCGGAAATAAGGGGGAACAAAATATGAAAAAAACTTGGATTGTTGTAGTAGCAATTATTTTATTAATAGTAGGATTACCTATTATGGCAACGGCAAACAGTTATAACAAACTGGTAGTAATGGATGAAACTATCGATGCCGATTGGAAACAGGTAGAAAATTTAATGCAGCGAAGATACGATTTAATACCGAATTTAGTGGAAGTGGCCAAGGGATATGCAGTCCATGAAAAAGAAATATTTACCGAAATAGCAAACGCCAGGGCTCGTATAGGCCAGGGCGGCAGCCGGGAAGAAATCATAGGAGCCAACCAAGAACTGACCGGAGCACTGAGCAGGTTGCTCGTAATAGCGGAAAATTATCCTGCATTACAGGCTAATGAACAGTTTATACGACTGCAAGATGAATTAGCCGGAACTGAAAATCGTTTGGCGGTAGCACGCCAAGATTATAACAGTTCCGTCCAGAAATATAATCAAACAATCAGACGGTTTCCAACAAATATTATGGCAGGTTTTTTAGGATTTGAACAGGAACCGTATTTTGAAATGGAGCAAGGGGCTAGTAAAGCACCGAGCGTAAATTTTGATTAGAAGTCATCGGTGAATCATCGGTGCCGGGCGCAGAGTTATCAAGTTATCGATCATCGGTGTCGGACACCAAGTCAGCCTAAGTTATCGGGTTATTGTGTTCGGTACCGGGCGCTAAATTATCATTAAATTTCGGGTAATAACTTGACAACTCTGTGCCCGGCACCATTCGTGTGATAACTTGATAACTCTGTGCCCGGCACCGTTCGTGTAAGGAGTGAACGATTTGAAAAACCAAACAAAAATTTTGGGATTTATGCTCATAATAGTCTTATTGGTCGGTTTATTCTCCCTCAATGCCTATGGATTAGAAATACCCGAAGCACCCACGGAAGATATATATGTTCAGGATTATGCTTCTATGTTGTCCGGGGAAGTTAGGGATGACATGCTCAGAATGAGCAATGCTCTCAAGGAGACGACAACGGCGGAATTGGTAGTTGTTACGGTCCCCTCGATGGATGGCAGGCCTGTTGAAGAGTATGCCCTCAACCTGTTTAGGCAGTGGGGGATTGGCTCCAAGGATCAGAGAAACGGCGTACTGCTTTTGGTTGCTCGAGATGACAGGGAGGCGCGTATTGAGGTAGGATATGGCCTCGAGGGGGCTATAAACGATGCAAAAGCCGGGGCCATCCTTGATAAGATGATTGCTTACTTTCGGGTGGATGATTATAATGAAGGAATTGCTACCGCCTATAGCCTTTTGCTCAACGAAATTTTGGTAGAATATGATGTGGATGCTGATGTAATTTTCGAAGGGGCAAGGGCTGTGACACCCATTACTCTGCAGAACCCTGTTTTAATTACGGATATTTTTAAGGTAGTTGGACCTTTATTATTGATTTTTATAGGAATTATGTTGGTATTATCTAGAGTAATGGGCAGAGGTCCCTTCTGGTTAATAGCTTTATTATTGAGAAATTTATCCTCCGGAAGATATGCGGGGCCGACACATAGAGGCCCAATGGACGGCGGGTTCGGTGGAGGTTTTTGGACCGGACACGGCAGCAGTCCCTTTGGGGGCAGTTCCCGTGGGAGTGGTTCCACAATAGGCAGGGGCAAATTTGGAGGAGGTTCTTCCGGTGGTGGAGGAGCTTCGCGCAAATGGTAAGGGACAGTTTATCTGTCCTTTCTCAATTCATAGACTCAGTTTCGACTCAGCATACATAGCGCCCCCTATAATTCCGGCATCATTCCCCAAACCTGCTAATACTATCTCAGTGAAATTCATAGATTTGAGCCATATATTTTTAGGGACCTCTTTTTTTAATTTGTCGATCAGGTAATCTCCGGCTTTAGATATGCCGCCGCCTATAATCACCATTTCGGGATCTAATATATTTATGATATTCCCTATGCCGATTGCTAAATATTTTACCAGCCTGTCTACCGCTTTATTGGCAACAAAATCACCTTTTTTGGCACAATCAAAGATCAGTTTTGCGTCTAGCCTTTCCATGTCATTATCTATTTTTTCCGATATCAAACTGCTACAGGAATCTGACAGCAATTTTCCTGACACAAAGCTGTTACTAGAATTTGACGGCAATTTTCTCGATATTGAGCTGTTACCGGAATCTGATAGCAACTTTTCCGATATCAAGCTATTACCGGAATCTGATAGCAATTTTTCAGTATATTTAACCAAAGCGGTTGCGGATGAAAATGTTTCAAGACAGCCGTTATTTCCGCAATTACAATTATAAAAATTTTCTCCCACTATCATGTGCCCTATTTCAGCACCTATACCGTGGTTCCCCTTATAAACATCGCCGTTTATAATAATTCCGCTACCTATACCGGTACCCAAAGTAATAAGCACACAATTAGAAATCCCTTTTGCAACACTGCATTTTGCCTCCCCTACGACTGCCATTGTTGCATCATTTTCAATAAAAACGGGTATGTTTGTTTTTTTTCTTAACAGATCACCCAAAGGCACATTGTTCCAGAATAGATTAGGTGCATAGTAGACTAAACCTTCGTCATTACAGACACCGGGTATTCCTATGCCGATTCCTTTTACAGATTGTATGGTGTCATTATCTGTTTTTAAAAAGCGGGCTGTAAGCATATCAATGGAATCAACAACCGCACCGACAGCACCGTCAATCGGGGTGTGTATTGCAGTTTTATCTATAATTTTGCCGTCTTTGGAGACGATACCTGCTTTTATTTCTGTTGCTCCCAAATCAATTCCTATAAAATTCACAAAAAGCCTGGCTCACTTTCCATACTTTCCACACATTGCCTACAAGGTCCGTGCCGGGTTTTAATGTTGCTTTGCCGGGTTTCCAGCCTGCAGGTGTCACTTCGGCACCTTTCGCTTTTCTGACGAGCTGGAAGGCTTTGATCTGTCTTATGGTTTCCGATACATTTCTTCCTACCGGAGGTGTGAGGACCTCAAATCCCTGGACGATCCCGTCCGGGTCGATTATAAATCTTCCCCTGGTTTCCACGCCCTTATCCTCGTCATAAATCCCATACATTTTGCCTATGCTTCCATCTTGATCCGACAACATTGGAAACGGAATGTCCTTGCCAATCATCTTGGACAATTCATTGTCGTTCCATACTTTATGTACAAATATCGAATCTACACTGATCGATAAGACTTGTACGCCTAATTCCTCGAATTCCGGATGTTTTTCAGCAACTGCCGAAACCTCCGTAGCTCAGACAAAGGTAAAGTCTCCCGGGTAGAAACATAACGATACCCATTTGCCTTTGTAATCATCCAGACTTACATTGGTAAATTTTCCTTCATAAAATGCCGGCGCCGTAAATATTGGTGCCGGTTTGCCTACTTTTATCATTTTTTGTTTTTCCTCCTTTAGAATGATATTTGATGTTTCATCGACTGTTTGTTCCTGATTTTTTGTTATTTCCGGCCTTGAACAGCCCACTTCGATTTCCTTCGTCAAGAAAACACCTCCCAAATTCTTTAAATGTTTTTGGCATATTATAATTAAGAAGATTTCGTAGTTAATATTTATACAAAAACCCTAAGATTATGAAACATGGGTTCTAAAAAGTTAATGTTTTTCAAAATAGTTATTCGCCAATAATTCGGTATTTATACAATATGAAGTCTCCCTAATTAATTTCCAATACGTATATACCCAGGGTGCACTGGCCCTTAAACAAAAATATTCCAAAAGTTGATATTATTATATCAATGTAGAATCAGTTAATATTCTATAAAAAATAAATTTCACCCGGCAGGGTAATAAATGGCCTGTACTTCTAATATAATATATAGACAACTCAGACGTTTATCACCGGGCATGAAAATCGGATGCATATAATATAAATTAAAAATTTAGAAATATTTATATTTCAAGGGGGGACGTAGAAGGATGGATTATGAACAGATGGTGATGCTTATAAAACCTGAACTATTCATTTTAGTGCCTGTGCTTAACATAATCGGGATGTATATAAAGAAAACAGGTATCATAAAAAGTTGGGCTATTCCCATAACTCTTGGTGTTTTGGGGATAGTAGTGTCTATACTGGTACTGGGTTTTGAAAGGGGATTTGCGCCTTCGGTGATACTGGACGGTATACTCCAGGGGATACTGGCCGCCGGCATAGCCGTATATGCTCATCAGCTAAAAATACAGACTACGGAAGGTCGGCTGGGGAAATAAAAATATAAGCGATATACCTTGTTAAAATTCAAGGTATATCGCTGTTTTTATTGTGTAAATTTTTCCTGTTTGCCTGTTCCCCGAAATGCAACCTCGCCCCATTTTTATTAAATGTTCATATCAATAGAATAGCGTCCCTCGGGCCTGTTTATGGGTTATTTATTTTTGTCGACATAATCGCTTATCAGTTTATTATAGGCATCATGTACTGCCTTGATAGCACTATTTTCACTGGAATTATATTTGCGATTATCTACTGTCGCCACAGGAAGTACCTTTGGTGATGTGCCGGTCAAAAATAAACCGTCTATATTCTCCAAAAAATTTATGCTGACAGGTTCCTCCATGACCTTGTATCCAAGTTTAAGACAAAGCTGTATAATACGATTTCTTGTGATCCCCACCAATACATCTCCTGCAGGCGCCGTATAAAATGTGTCATCCTTTACAAAAAATACGTTTGATCTGCTGCCTTCTGTTATTTCACCCCTGTTGTTTACAAGCAGTGCCTCATAGGCATCAGCATTTTTGATACTTTCGTTTACCCTCTCCCTGAAGGTTGCCGCTATCACCTTTACATTGGGGTTGTCTCTTTCTGCCTCATAAAGTATAGTATGTGCCCCTTTTTCGTATAATTCCGCTTCCGGATAGCTGGAAACAACATAATATACGAACAGATTGGGTTTTTCCGAATCCAGTGCATTGATTATTATTTTTATGTTGTAGTTATAACATTTGTTTATCTCTAACAATTTCAAAATATGTTGCTTTATAGTTTCATTGTCATAAGGCTGTTTATGGCCAAGAAGTTCTATGGAACTCCCCAGACGGTTTATATGCTCCTCGAAAAAAAGCGGTACACCGTCTATCACCCTTATAACCTCATAAACCGACGGATATACGATTGTTTTTTCGATGTCGAATTCCTTACTGGGAAAAATATCGCCATTATATAAGAAATAGTCTTTTGCTATTTCTTGTTGTTTATTAACACCCACAAAATCACCCCTTAAAAAATTTCTTATATATATAAGTTTACCACTTCCGGAGGTCAGAAGCCAGAGATCAAGGTGCCGGAAATTTATCAGGACAGATAAATTTAGTTTTTGTAGAGATTTATATATATATACTGCCAAAAATACCGGGGGAATCTCTATATTTGTTGATGAAAGAAAATAAATCAGTTATAATGAATGGAGTACATAAAGGTCTGTGGTTGAAAGTCCATGCCAGTCGCAGGCGAAAGGACCCACGTAAGGCAGTGAAGTTACTGCTGAGCATGGTGCGATCTAGGTGTAAGACCTGCCAGATGATATATCTGAGAGGGGTAGTAGTGAAGGTAATTCTGTAGCGAACCCTCCGGCAGGCGGGTGTGGGGGCAAAGATCAGGTCAGCTTTATTGTACTGTCAAGAGGGGCTTCTGATATATCGGAAGCCTCTTTCAATTGGGTTATAACAGCCTGTCCGAATACTGAGAAATACATAAAAATACGAGAAAACATATCAACATATGGGGGTTTAGAAATTTGTAGAATATAATTAGAATATTTGGTAAGAATAGGTTGCTTTGAACTATTCACAAACTGTTCACAACGCTGTGTCATTTGAATACGGGTTATCAACAGACTTACCCACATTATCCACAGCTATTCTATATACATATCCACATACGAGACTTTTGTCTATAGTTTGAACACTACAATAAAATAAAATGTAAGATAATAAAACAATTAGTCTCAAAGCAATTTTTATGTCTTTAAATTGTTGGAGGAAAAATCCTGTTTTTAGTTTGGTACATATATATTTGGGTAAAATAATTAGTAATAAGACGTGCATAGTTTTAAATATTATAATTTTAACCGGAGAATATATAGAATATTTTTAATTACATGGCCATGTCTTTTATTGAGTATCCGGGGCGCTTGTCTATAACAAAAGGTTTATATTTTAAGTTGATTAACATCAGCTTACATTATATAGATTGAAGGGAGCTGGGTTTATGAAGACAATAGTTAGCGGAAGAAATATGGATGTCACGGGTGCGTTAAGGGATACTGTACAATCTAAGTTAGGAAAGCTCGACAGGTTTTTCCATAAGGAATTGGAAGCACAGGTTACAATGTCGGTTGAAAAAAACAGACATATTATAGAGGTAACCATACCCCTCAATGGCTCTATATTGAGAGCGGAAGAGTCCACTGACGATATGTATAGGTCTATTGACAGTGTGGTTGACAAGTTGACAAGACAGCTCGAAAAACAAAAAAGTAAACTTGAAAATCGGATCAATAGATATGAGACGATTCGTTTTGAAAATATCAAAGACGACGAGACAGGTGCTGCGGAGGAGTTTAGAATTGTCAGGACCAAAAGATTTGCGATGAAGCCGATGAATTCTGAGGAAGCGATTTTACAGATGGAGCTTTTGGGCCATAACTTCTACGTGTTTGCAGATGCGGAAACCAACGACGTAAATGTGGTCTATAAGCGCAAAGACGGAAACTATGGCTTAATAGAACCCCATTTTTAACAATAAAATCAAATAATAGGATTAAATACGGCAGGGTGGGTAAAACCATCCTGCTTATCAATTAGTGGTATAATATTTAAAAGGGAAAAAGAAACCTTTGGAGAATTTATAATACAGGGCGATAATATAAAGTATAAAAAGCATAAACTTTTTCAAGTGAGGTGTATTGAATGATATTTGAGGGGTTGGTCCTAGGAATAATAATAGGGAAACTTCGTGGGGGAAAAATAGAACAGCTGGGGAAATTTATGTTCAGATCTTCATTTTTGTTGGTTTTTGCTCTGATTTTGCAGATAGGCACGTCTATATTGATTTCCATCGGCAATAAAACAGCAATCAACAACAGAATGATATTATATATTATTTCTTATATCATGTTGTTTATTGTTTTATTTTTAAATTTAGGAAGAAAGTCGGTGTGGTTTATTTTAATCGGTGCTATCATTAACTTTGCCGCTCTGGTATTAAACAAGGGAAGTATGCCGATAGATGTTGCGTTATTGGAAAAAATGGGGTTTGAAAATATGTTCCAATCTCTTAAAATAGGAGCAATGCCTAACTATATTGACATTAATAGGGCTTACTCCTTTACCGTCTATCTGGGTAAAAAATTTGCTACCCCTAAGTTCTATCCCTTTAGACAGATTTTCAGTGTAGGCGATATATTCATATCCCTGGGGCTTTTAATATTTACACAGGGTATAATGCAGGTCAGCAGGAGCTATTACTCGCCTAAAACTGTAAAATTTGATTATTGGGATGGAAAGATGAAACTCTAATAGCAGAGGAACTTTCAATTTCTTATAGGCGAACAAAGTTCGCCCTTATTTTTGGAATCAGTTTATCTCCGCTCTTGGAACTTTCTAATTATTGTATTATAAAAACAATAGTGTTAAAATATAATGACAGGACAAATATTATTAATAGAAATGGTAGAGGTGGACACATTGAAAAGGTTATTTGAAAAGGTTTTTGGTACTTACAGTGAAAGAGAAATCAGAAAACTTGATAGTACCGTTCATCAAATAGAGGCCTTGGAATCAGAATATGCACAATTGACCGATGAACAACTAAAAAGCAAGACAGAACAGTTTAAAGAGAGACTACGAAAAGGTGAAACCTTAGATGATATATTGCCGGAAGCCTTTGCTACCGTAAGGGAAGTCGCACACAGAGTTTTGGACATGAAACACTACAAGGTGCAACTTTATGGGGGTATAATACTCCATCAGGGAAGAATTGCGGAAATGAGGACCGGGGAAGGTAAAACCCTGGTGGCCACCTTGCCCGTATATTTGAATGCACTCGAGGGAAAGGGTGTTCATGTCGTCACTGTCAATGATTATTTAGCAAAGAGGGACCAAGAATGGATGGGCAAGATATATACATTTCTGGGTCTGACAGTTGGGGTGATTGTCCACGGGTTGACAAACGAGCAGAGAAGAGCTGCATATAATGCGGATATTACCTATGGAACAAATAATGAATTCGGTTTCGATTATTTAAGGGACAATATGGTAATAAATATAGAGGATATGGTCCAAAGAAAACTGAATTATGCTATCGTGGATGAGGTTGACAGTATTTTAATCGATGAGGCCAGGACACCGCTCATTATCTCGGGCCAAGGCGAAAAATCCACCAAATTATATTTTGCCGTGGATCAGTTTATAAAATTTCTGAAAAATGAAACGGATTTTACAATAGACGAAAAAGCAAATTCAGTTACCTTGACAGAGGATGGAGTCGCAAAGGTTGAAAAACATTTCGGGGTAGAAAACCTCTCGGATATTTCAAATATGGAATTATCACATCATGTGAACCAGGCACTGAAAGCACATAATTTGATGAAACGGGACATAGACTATGTTGTGAAGGACGGCGAGATTATCATAGTAGATGATTTTACAGGCAGACTTATGTTTGGTCGCCGTTATAGTGAAGGATTGCATCAGGCTATAGAAGCAAAAGAAGGGTTGGAGGTACAGAGAGAATCCAAGACCTTAGCAACCATCACATTCCAAAATTATTTCAGAATGTATGACAAATTATCGGGTATGACCGGTACGGCTAAGACCGAAGAGGAAGAATTTATTGCTATTTACAATATGGACGTTGTTGAAGTTCCGACTAATATGCCGATAATCAGGGATGATATGTCGGATTTTGTATATAAATCAGAACGAGGGAAAACAAATGCCATAATTGAGGATATTGAGGAAAAACATGAGAAAGGCCAACCTGTTTTGGTGGGTACCATATCCATTGAAAAATCTGAGGAACTCTCTAAAGCGTTGAAAAGAAAAGGGATCCCCCATGAGGTTTTAAATGCGAAACATCACGAAAGGGAAGCCGAAATAGTTGCACAAGCCGGACGCAAGGGTGCTGTTACTATCGCTACCAATATGGCGGGGCGCGGTACCGATATTATTTTGGGCGGCAATCCGGAATTTTTAGCGAAACGTGAAATGAAAAAACAGGGTTACAGTGATGAAACTTTGGCTATTATAACAGGTTATGGCGAAATCACGGATGATGAAATTGCCGATGCAAAGAACCAATATGAGGAAATTTATAAGAAGGTAAAGGAAGAAACAGATAAAGAACACGAGGAAGTAGTACAATTAGGTGGATTGCATATCGTAGGCACGGAGAGGCATGAAGCGCGAAGGATAGATAACCAGCTCAGAGGCCGTGCCGGACGGCAGGGTGACCCGGGTTCAAGCAGATTTTATATATCCTTAGGGGACGATTTGATGAGGATCTTTGGTGGAGACCGAATGTTGGGTTTGGTTGACAGGATGGGGCTCGGCGAGGACGAGGTTATCGAGCACAGGCTTTTGACAAATTCCATTGAGAATGCACAAAAAAAGGTAGAGGGGAAAAACTTCGGTATACGTAAACATGTGTTGCAATATGATGACGTGATGAACAAGCAAAGAGAAGTTATATATGGCGAACGAAGAAAGGTACTGGAAGGCGAAAATATGAGGGATCACATTTTCGGCCTGATAGATAATATTATAGATAGGGCAATAGAAATATATACAGCCGATGCCAAATACCCGGAAGAGTGGGATTTGAATGGTTTAAGGGATTACCTGGGAAATATATTCTTGCCCGTGAATATTTCCGGCATTACGGATGTTGAAAATCTAACCATTGAAACCTTAAGGCAACAGATTGTCGACAGGGTTAACAATATATACGAAACAAAAGAGCAGGACATCGGGTTGGAGCGTATGCGGGAGATAGAAAGGGTAATATTACTCCAAGTGGTTGATATGAAATGGATGGACCATATAGATGCTATGGACCAATTGCGTCAAGGTATCGGTCTAAGGGCTATAGGCCAAGAAGATCCTGTAAGAGCGTACCAGATAGAAGGATTCGATATGTTCCAGGATATGGTAAATAGTATTCAGGAAGATACTGTCAGATATCTGTTCAGCATAGAAAAAGAAGTGGTTGTAGAGAAAAAACAGGTAGCAAAACCGATGGACGCAGTGCCCGAAGGGGAGAATGTGGGTAATACCCCTGTCAGGAAAAAGAATAAAGTGGGACGTAATGATCCATGTCCTTGCGGAAGCGGTAAGAAGTATAAAAAATGTTGCGGTAAATAATGGGGTGTTTGAATGCTTAATTTAGATATTTATAAACATCAGCTTTTTAAACTTAAGGAAGATATTGATAAAATGAGGGGTACACTTTGACATTGATAATTTGATATTGTTGAGCGAAAAATCGGAAAAATTGATGTCGAAAAAAGATTTTTGGGATGATCCGCAAAAAGCGCAGGACATCCTTAAACAAGCCAAGGTGTACAGAGACAAAATAGAACAATATGAAAAGCTGATAATAGAACTTGAAGAATTGGAGACTATGGTCCTTTTCATTGAAGAGGGGGATAACAGTTTTTCTAAAGAACTGATCGAAGGGATAGAGACCCTTGAAAATAAAATAGAAAACATAAAGATAGAAGTCCTCCTGAAAGGTGAGTATGACAGGTGTAATGCTATTATTTCCATACATGCGGGTACCGGCGGATTGGATGCACAGGACTGGGCGCAGATGCTGCTCAGAATGTATACCAGATGGGCGGAAAGCAAGGGCTATGGAGTTAAAATTTTGGATATTTTGCCGGATACCGAAGCGGGTATCAAAAGTGTAACATTTTCCGTAGAAGGCACCAATGCGTATGGATACTTGAAATCGGAAAAGGGAGTCCACAGGATAATCAGGATATCACCTTATGACTCCTCGGGTAAAAGGCATACATCTTTCGCTTCTATAGATGTTATGCCCGAAGTAGATGATTCTGTGGATATTTCCATTAACCCGAACGATATCAGAATTGATACCTACAGGGCCAGCGGTTCCGGTGGCCAGCATGTCAACAAAACCGATTCTGCAGTCAGGATAACCCATCTGCCCACAGGTGTGGTAGTCCAATGTCAGAGCGAGAGGTCTCAACACGTCAATAAAGAAACGGCGATGAAAATGCTCATAAGTAGGCTTGTTGAACTGAAAGAGAGCGAACAAAAAGAGCGTATCGAGGATCTACAGGGTGAATACAGCCAAATTGCATGGGGCAGTCAAATACGTTCATACGTGTTTAATCCATACACCCTGGCCAAGGACCATCGTACTGATGTGGAGGTCGGGAACGTACAGGGCGTAATAGACGGGGATATAGATATATTTATAAATGCGTATCTCAATAAGAAACTCTAACATTAACACGGACGATTCTGTTGCTAAATTAACAACAGAATCGTTCCCGTGCTAATTAATATTTATAGACTTTCTGGAAAATCCAACATTTAAAGTATATAATATAATTACATTGGGCAAGGTGTTCCGATGTAATTATATTTTTTTGAAAAACATTTGTTAATAAATTCCGAATAGAAAAGGAAACGCAATACCTTTCATTGCCAGATACAGAAAAGAGGTAACAGGGGGACTAAGTGATGAAATTCTAAGGGAGCTATACGATGGACTTATATATCTAAGAAGTTAGTATATAAACATGATGTGGATATAATCTCTATAGGCAATGGCACGGCTTCGAGAGAAACAGAGCTGTTTATATCGGATTTATTAAAAGAAATGGACAGGGAAGTATATTATACTATTGTGAATGAGGCCGGCGCTTCCGTATATTCCGCATCAAAATTGGCCACGGAAGAATATCCGGATTTGGATGTATCCGTCAGGGGTGCAATATCCATAGGCAGAAGACTTCGCCCCTGGATGTTGTTTCCGTAGACGATGAGGTTGAGGTCAGAATCATCGGCTTGGACATAGAACATGGGAGAATTTTACTGAGTATGAAGTAAGTAATGTCAGTGTAGCATAATAATAGGGTTATGTTAGAATAGGGTTGTACAAGGGAAAAATATTGAGTGGGTGCAATTATGAGCTGTATTAACGTATCAAACCAAAAAGAACTTGAAGAAATAGCCGAGAAATTGGGTAAACTGGTTAATAGCGGGGATGTTATCTGTATGGTCGGAGACCTGGGGGCGGGCAAAACAACATTTATTCAAGCCCTTGCAATAGGTTTGGGTGTGAAGGATTATGTGACAAGTCCTACCTTTACGTTGATTAACGAATATGAGGGGCGAATTCCACTATACCATTTTGACGTTTATCGCATAAATCATATTGATGAAATGGAAAACCTGGGTTATGAAGAATACTTTTATGGGGACGGAGTTTGTGCCATAGAATGGGCAGACTTGATAAAGGATATTCTTCCATATGATTATTTGTGGATTGAAATCAAAATAACAGGAGCGGAATCCAGGCAGATTTGTTTTATCGGCACAAATGATTATTACAGGGAGATAGCAGGGGAGTTGTTGGAAAAATGAAACTGTTGGCTATAGATACATCGTCTTTAACTGCCACAGTGGCACTGTTGGACGGTGACAGATTAATAGGTGAATACACCCTGAATCATAAAATGAATCATTCCCAAAAACTTATGCCTATGATAGAAGAATTATTAAACAGTTGTAATACCAAACCGGGAGAAATCGATGTATTTGCCGTGTCTTTAGGCCCGGGCTCATTCACCGGGCTCAGAATAGGAATAGCAACTATGGCTGCTATGGCACAGGCATTGGATAAAAACGTGGTGGGCGTCCCTACCTTGGAAGCGTTGGCCTACAATCTTTTTAATATTAAAGGGCTGATATGCCCTATCATAGATGCACAAAAAGATTTGGTTTATACCGCTCTCTATCAATGGACGGACGGTAATATGGTGGAGATCATGGAGCAACAAGTGATCAAGATAGACAAGCTTATTAGTATGCTCAAAGAAAAATCAGAAAAAATATTTTTTATCGGGGATGCTCTGGAAAGGTTTAGCAGCAATCTGGAGGATGGTTTGGGACAACAATTTGCTGTGCCACCATTTAAATTTTTGATCCCTTCTGCCTCTTCTGTTGCGGGGGTAGCTAGGATTAAACTGGAAAAAGGCATCAAAACGGACATTATTCCCATATATATGAGAAAATCCGAGGCAGAAGTACAGTATGAGAAAAGAATGAAAGGCAGTGAATAGTCCCTTATGGATTCGGTTGTTGTGAGAAAAATGAAATTATCGGATATTGATTCCGTGATCGATATTGAGAAAAATTCCTTTCCGATACCCTGGACAAGGGGAGCATTTATGGCAGAGCTCAAGAATAACATGCTGGCAAGGTATTGTGTGGTTGAAGTTAATGGTAGGGTGGTAGGCTATGGGGGGATGTGGTTGATTATGGATGAAGCCCATATCACCAATATAGCGGTACATCCTGAATATCGCGGAAGGGGCATAGGCACGAAACTGATAGGGGCTTTGATAGCGGAGGTATCGGGGACTAATATATATGGAATGACTCTGGAGGTTAGACGTTCGAACATAAGGGCCCAGAAACTTTACAGAAAATTCGGGTTTGTGCCTTGCGGCGTCAGACCGGAATATTACTTGGACAATAGGGAAGATGCCATTATTATGTGGAAGACCATGTGACAGTGTATCAGGGGGACGGTGTGTCAAAACCCCCGTCCCCCTGACACACCGTCACAATAAAGGAGCTTATAAAAATGATAACAAATTTTAAACAAGAAGATATAATAACCCTGGCAATAGAGACAAGTTGTGACGAAACCTCAGCAAGTATTTTAAAAAACGGGAGAGAGGTTTTGTCCAATATAATAAATTCTCAGATAGAACAACATAAAAAATTCGGCGGTGTAGTCCCGGAGGTGGCTTCAAGAAGGCATATCGAAAACATTAACGATGTGATAGAAGAAGCATTGACAGTGGCCGATGTTTCATTTGCCGATTTGACCCATGTCGGGGTCACGCACGGGCCCGGGTTGGTGGGGGCCTTATTGGTCGGATTATCCGCCGCAAAGGCTATAGCCTTTGCAAGGGAGATCCCGCTAAACGGCGTCAACCATATAGAAGGCCATATTTATGCCAACTTTATTGAACACAAACAGTTAGGGCCGCCTTTCATCAGTCTGGTTGTTTCCGGCGGCCATACTCATCTGGTATATATGGAGGACTATGGTAAGTATGAAGTTTTAGGCAGAACCAGGGACGATGCGGCGGGGGAGGCCTTTGATAAAATTGCACGTGCCTTGGGGCTAGGATATCCCGGCGGTCCTCAAATAGATAGAATCGCTAAGGAAGGCAACCCTGATGCGATTGTATTTCCTAAGGCTTATCTTGAAGAAGGAAGCTATGATTTCAGTTTTAGCGGTCTGAAATCGGCAGTATTGAATTATCTGAACACCCAAAAAATGAAGGGTCTGGACATTTCAACAGCAGATGTTGCGGCCGGTTTTCAGAAGGCCATAGTGGATATATTGATAGAGAAAACTATTAAATGTGCATTGGAAAAAGGGGCCAATCGTGTTGTGCTGGCAGGCGGGGTAGCGGCAAACAGCAGTTTGAGAGAGCAATTGCGAACAGAATGTGAAAAAAACAATATAGATCTGAAATATCCCCCCTTGCATCTCTGTACCGACAATGCGGCGATGATAGGATGCCTTGCATATTATAACTACATAAGGGGACTGAGATCATCCCTGGATTTGAATGCTATATCAAACCTCAAGATGGGGGATAATTATTAGCTTTCCATAATGTTACAGTATTACATAACATTGTTTATGTAATACCAAAAAGCCCTGTGATATAATGTTGAAAAGAAATAATAATTATGTTATGGGGGGATAGATGTGGAAGTGTTATCTTGGATAAGGAAAATTGACATGCGAACGGATAAGTTGGATCTGTTGGATATTATCGATCATCTGCATGGGGTGATAGATGCTGCCTTGAAGGAAATTGAAAAAAGGGACAGCATTATTATAAAACTGGAAGATGAATTAAAAATGTCCGATTATGATAATTCAGATACATAAGGGTACCGGGTTGTGATGGCTTGAATACATATTTATATGTTTGAAAATTTGTTTTTCGATTTATTTAATCCAACGATTTAGGATTCCCACTTTTTGTTTATAAAAACGAAAGGTGGGAATTGTATATTATTAGTACATTTACAATGTTGTTATTATATTCATACTGTAGATATAAAAAACTGTGGATAATGTGCAAGGGCGTTAAATGGTGGTAGAATCCATAAAGTCAATGTGGATAACTCTGTGGACACTGTGGAATATATGTGGATAAACACGACAGACCTGCCCTGCTGACATTATATGCACATATAAACATAAATAGACCACATATTTAACAGTTTTTTGTTTAAATATAATATTTGAATTTTATTTTGATTTGAGGGGTACCTATAAACACAGGGCTCTTATTTTTGTGAAAAGGTAACATATTCGGAATAATTTATGGTATATTAGTAATCGGGAGGGGGATACATATGGGCGGTAAAAATCTTTCAAACATTTCAATAGCTGTGGTCAGAAGACTGCCAAAATACCACAGATATTTAAAGGATCTGTTGGACAAGGAAGTCTACAGGATTTCTTCAAAAGAGTTGGGTAAATTAATCGGTTTTACAGCATCACAAATCCGCCAGGACTTGAACTGTTTTGGGGGTTTCGGGCAGCAGGGATATGGCTATAATGTTGAAGAATTGTATAAAGAAATCAGCAGGATACTGGGTTTAAATAAAAATTATAACATAATTATCATAGGGGCCGGCAACCTGGGACAGGCAATTGCAAATTATACCGGTTTTGGAAAGTTGGGTTTTGAGCTATTAGCGCTGTTTGATATTGACCCGCGGTTGATCGGCATGAAAATTAAGGGTATTCCGGTTCTTAACATGGATAAATTAGATGAGTTTATTTCAGAACATGGTGTAGATATAGCTATTGTTTGTGCTCCAAAGGACTTTGCGCAAGAAATAACGGACAAACTTAACAAGAAAAATGTCAGGGGTATCTGGAACTTTGCACCCGCCGATTTAAATGTAGCGGAGGGTATTATAGTGGAAAATGTAAATCTCAGTGAGAGTTTGCTCACATTATCCTATTTATTAAATGAAAAAGAATTATTGAGCGGTTGAGAGTGATCATATGAGAAATTATTATGTCCAAATATATGAATATTTACAGAGATTTGTTACTAACATTGTTATCCTGGATAAAAAAGGCATCGACAATAAAAACTGTCGTCTATCGATTACCGATCTCTTGATCTTAAAATTGTTGGGGAATGAACATAAAAAAAAGATGTTCGAGGTTATGAATGCTTTAAATATAGATAGAAACACTTTTAAAACAATAATAAATCGTTTGATATCGAAAGGATATATAAGCAAAACCAGATGTGAAGATGATAGAAGGGCTTATATTTTGGAGTTAACCGATAAAGGAAAATCGTTTTTTGCGGAGGCCATAAATAAGGAAAAGGAAATATTGTTTACGTTGCTTGACGATTTTACCTTTAATGAAGAAAAAGCCATACTGAAATTTCTTGTAAAATTGGAGATGTTAAATAAATAAAAAAAGTAGGATAAATCCTACTTTTTTGTTAAATTTATTCCGGTTTCGGGGCATCCACTGGACATACGTTAGCACATGCTCCACAATCAATGCAGGTTTCCGGGTTGATTACATAAATCGGGTCTCCGGCTGTAATGGAATCTGTCGGACATTCCGCCTCGCAAGCACCGCAAGCAATACAGTCATCAGTAATTACATAGGCCATTGTTATATTGTCCGGTTTTCAAGGTCGCATTAAACAAAATAATTAAACCTTCTAAAACCGAGACATTCACCACCTTTCTATGTATATATTATATTTATGAAGTATGTATAGTATGATTGGAACTATTTGTATTATAGCAATATAAAAAGATAATAATCAATAAGAAGACACAATCTTTATGGAAAAGTTCGTTATATATAATGGTTATCACCATAGTTCCATTAAAGCAGAATTTTTTGCTATCAGTCTATCAGGGGGTCGATATGATGGAAGTGTTTGCACTTATAGGTTCCAGTGGCACCGGAAAGAGTTTTCAAGCTATTAATATAGCAAAACAAAAAAATATTGAACATATAATAGATGACGGATTGTTGATAAAAGGAAACAGGGTGCTGGGCGGAAGCTCGGCAAAAAGGGAAAGCTCATCTATGAGTGCTATCAAAAGGGCGATTTTTCTTGATGAAAATCACAGGACAAGGGTTAAACAAATTTTAGAAGAGGATAATCCGGAAAAACTGCTTGTTTTGGGTACCTCTATTAAAATGGTAGAAAGAATAGCGGATGCTTTAGGACTGGGCGAAATCAAGGAATGGATTTTTATAGAAGATATATCTACTGGAGAAGAAATCAGATTGGCAAAAAAATATCGGATAAAAGAAGGGAAACACATAATACCTGTCCCGACTTTTGAAATAAAAAAAGATTTTTCAGGATATTTTTTAAATCCGTTAAAAATATTCAGAAGTTTCGGCAAGGAAGACAGTACAGATGAAGAGGAACGTTCCGTGGTCAGACCGACATTCAGCTATATGGGCAAATATTTTATTTCTAACAGGGTTATAGAAGATTTGGTATATTATGCAGCCAACAAAACTATAGGGATTTTCAAAATTAGCAACATCAGTATTGTGAATACCGACCGCGGACTTATCATAGAGATGGATGTGCGTATTGTATACGGCAATCCCATCGGACCCTTAGGTGAAAGGCTGCAGGAACAGGTCAAGTCCGAGATTGAGCAGATGACGTCCTTTAACGTGTTGGCTGTAAATTTAAATGTAAAAGGGCTGATTATAAATTGACCCGGTTTCCTGAATGTTTTTATCGAAAAACTCGATTTGTTTTTCTATTTGCAGCGACAAAATAATTATGATATACTTTTAAAAATGTATAATAAGCCTGAATAATAAAGGAATATGTAAAAATTTTTGAGGGGGTAATCCAGTGGCTGAAAAAACATTGAATCCTTTGGAGATTGTCCAGCAACAGGTAAAAATGGCATGTGATAAGCTTGGAACGGATCCGGCTGTATTTGAAATGCTCAAAAATCCGATGAGAACACTCGAAGTTACAATCCCCGTAAAAATGGATGATGGGAGTATCAAAACTTTTTTAGGATATAGGGCGCAACATAATGATGTTATCGGGCCCTTTAAGGGTGGTATCAGGATTCACCCGGGAGTACATATGGATGAAGTTAAGGCGCTTTCTACATGGATGACGTTTAAATGTGGGGTTGTAGGTGTGCCTTATGGCGGGGGTAAAGGTGGAATAGTGGCTGACCCCCTTGAGTTGTCGGAAGGTGAACTGGAAAGATTGTCAAGAGGTTATGCAAGGGCTATCGCCTCTATCATTGGGGAAAAGGTAGATATCCCCGCTCCGGATATAGGTACAAACGGACAGGTTATGGCATGGATGATAGATGAACATCAAAAAACAACCGGAGATTTTGCACCGGGAACGTATACGGGTAAACCGGTGGAATTTTACGGTTCCTTGGCCAGAACAGAGGCTACGGGATATGGTGTTGCTATCATGGCCAGGGAAGCTGCGAAGAAAATAAACCTTGATATTAAAAATGCTAAGGTTGCCCTGCAAGGTTTTGGAAATGTGGGCTCTTTTACAGGCAAGTATATCACCCAATTTGGCGCTAAATTGGTAGCCGTCGCAGATCATTCGACCGGAATTTATAACAGCAATGGGCTTGACGCAGGTGCGTTGGCTGAATATGTAAAGGAACATAAATGTATAAAGGGGTTTGCGGATATTGAAGGTGAATTTCCGAGAGATGAAATTATTACCTTTGATGCTGATATCCTGTTACCGTGTGCCCTGGAGAATGCTATAGTATCCACAAATGCCGATAGAATTAAAGCCAAAATCGTCTGCGAAGGGGCCAATGGTCCTACCACCCCCGAGGCGGATGAGATAATGAATAGGAAAGGAACTATAGTCCTGCCGGATTTACTCGCTAACTGTGGAGGGGTAACGGTATCATATTTTGAATGGGTGCAAAATCTACAGAGATATTCTTGGACGTTTGATGAAATACAGCAAAAACAAGAAGCGATGATGAAAAAGGCTTTCAATGAAATTTGGGATCTTAAAGAGAAGCATAATACAACAATGAGGATGGCTGCCTATATGATATCTATTAAAAAGATTGCGGAGGCAATGAAGCTAAGGGGCTGGTATTAATGGATGGATTTGGTAGGATGACACACTAGTCTAATTATGCGTCACATCGTATATTTAAAATATCTGTATATTACACTCTCATCGCGGTTTGAAATTTTGATGGCTCCAACAGCTCCCTTCAAATAAAAAACCTGAAATTCGCGAACT
>JGI24707J26582_10000554_pt1 | contig 28864 bp, 30 predicted proteins | sample BioPla1DNA1_FD_26582 | JGI IMG/M metagenome (IMG submission 26582)
CAAGCAAAAGAAAATTTTAATAATTTACATCCTAATTATTTTGATTTTATGAATGATATGAATGATAAAAATGATAAGTTTATTGATAAAATTAAAAAAGATTTAAATAATGATTTAAAAAGAGCTGTTAAGGTAATTGATTTTAAAGGAAATGAATATAATTATAATAAATATATTGAAAATATAGATAGTTTACATGAGTTTATAAAAGATCAATTAATCTTATATTATGAAATGGTTAATAAAGTTTTAAATATTCATATACATGATGTGATGAATGAAAACACAATTAGAAATTATATAATTAATTATGTAAATGATGAAAATCTTCATAAACTAATAGAACATAGCCATGAGATTGAAGAATTAAGAAATAGATTGGAAAATAGATATAACGATAAAAACAAAACTTTAGAAGAAAAAGATTGGAAAACTACAGTTGATATAATAAAAACAAAACTAGGTAAATTATAAGTATACAAAAAGTCACTTGAATATAGTGACTTTTATATTTTGTTAATCTTAATCTTCAAATCTTTTACTTTTAGATACAGCAATTTTCTTAAATTCTTTTAATAATGGATGTTGTTCCCATCTGTGTAAATCTTCAGTGATTTGATATGAAATCAATTGAAAGAAAGGTAAGTAATATAAAGGAGTTAATAAAGGATTTAAATTAGTATCACTATAAATACTATTTTCATCAATATTACTTCCTATAAAGAATGTATTATCACTTACAACTTTAGTTGCTTGATATATTTGTTTAATTCTTTCACTATCTTTATCATTAGTATCAATTATAAATACAGTATATTCTGGTGATAATTGTAAGTTTGGTCCATGAAGATATTCTTCAGCATCATATGCAAAGGCAGGAACTTTAACAGTTTCACCAATCTTTAAAGCTGCTTCATAAGCAATACCCATACCTGCGCCACTTGAACATACATATACTTTTTGCATTGAAGAAAGAGATTTGTAATGTTTTTGGATAAATTTATGGGATTTTTCTTGTATTTCTTTATGTAATTCTGTTGATTTTTTTATTTCGTTTATTACTTTATTATATTTTTCATTAGATATTTTATTTAATTGTAATGATGCATTTAATGCAAAAGTCATTAAGAATTGTATAAGTGTAATAACTCCTACAGTTACATAACCAACAGTTTCTATACCAACTTTATAATCAACAACTATATCTGCATACTCTTTAAAATCACTTTCAACATTACTAGTAACTCCTATAGCTTTAACATTAAGTTCTTTCATTTTCTTTAATGCTTCTATTGCATTTGTACTATAACCGCCTTGAGAAATAACAAAAATAAAATCGGTTTTATTATGTTTGTAATAATTTGTGAAATTTGAAGGAGAAAGTATATTTACTCTTACACCTAAGATGTCTTCCATAAATGGTTTAGCGCAGTGTGAAGAATTGAAGCTTGAACCACTAGCAACAATACATATTTCATTATAATTGTTAGCAATATATTCATCAGTTAGAGTTTTTGTTAGTTCTTGTGGATTTTTTATATTTTCTAATACCTTATTTGGTGTTAGTTCAATATAATCCAACATAGTGTTTTTCTTTTTCATATTTTAATCTCACTTTCTATAACTATACATTATCATAAAAAATTTACTAAAACACTTTATTTTTCTTGATTTCATAATATAATGTATTTATATATAAAGGAGGCTTGCTATGAAAAAACCAAATATTTTAATGACAAGAATCGATAATAGGCTTGTTCATGGTCAAGTAGGGGTGGCTTGGGTAAATTCATTAAATGCAAATTTAATTATTGTTGCTGATGACGAAGCGGCAAATGATCCAATTCAGCAAACTTTAATGTCCATGACTGCAGAATTAGCTAGAGTAGGAATAAGGTTTTTTAGTATTGAAAAAACTATTGAAACCGTATGGAAAGCTAGTCCAAGACAAAAAATCTATATTGTTGTAAGGGATCCTCAAAGTGCTAGACGCTTAGTTGATGGTGGAGTTCCAATTGAAAAATTAAATGTTGGAAATATGCACTATAGTGAGGGAAAAGTAGTTCATCAAGAATCACATGTTTATGTTGATGACAAAGATTTAGAAGATTTTGAGGCTATGAAAGCCAAAGGGGTATCAGTATTTATTCAGATTTTACCAGGTGATAGAATCTACAATATATAAAAGGGAGGTGTAGTTTGTGGAAATAACCTTGGTTCAAGGCTTATTGTTGGCTCTAGTTGCATTTATAGGTAGTTTAGACCAACAAATGGAAGTGTTTTTGATTTTCAGGCCAATTATAGTGTGTTTCTTTTCGGGGATAGTATTAGGAGACGTACAATTGGGATTATCTTCAGGAGCAGTAGCAGAACTTGCTTATTTGGGACTTTTAACAATTGGTGGTACAGTTCCACCTAATCCACTTATAGCAGGAATTATGACTACTGTAATCGCTTATACTAGTGGAGTATCTGCAGAAGCAGCACTAGGTTTATCTTTACCTTTTGCATTGTTAGGACAATGGATTGGTATGATTTTAAGTACGTTATATTCAGGATTGATGAAATTTGCTGATGATATTTGTGCTAGAGGGGATGTAGCAGCACTAGGAAGATTAATTGCTTTAGCAGCATTTGGTAAAGCTTTAGTTAGTGCAGTAGTAATATTTTTATCAGCATACTTGATTCAAGAACCTATTACTGTATTAGTTAGTCAATTCCCAGAATGGCTAATTCACGGATTTAGAGTTGCTGGAAATTTATTACCAGGAGTTGGGTTAGCATTATTACTTAAAGTTATGTTAAAGGTTGATAATGTTGCATACCTATTTATTGGTTTTATAATTGCTACATATGTAGAAATGGGCAACGTACTACCTATAGCTATAATAGCTGTATGTATAACATTCTTAAGCTACATTAACAGCAAAGACAGACAAGCTTATGATGTAGGAGGTGTTGATGATGACGGTATCTAGAAATAAATTAACTAAAAAAGACATAACAAACATGAGTTTGCTTTCTGCTGTTTTACAATTAGGGTTTAACTATGAAAGAATGCAAGCAATGGGATTTTGTTTCACAATGGCTCCTTATTTTAAGAAAATATATGGAGATAATACTGAAGAAGTTGCAGCTGCAATGACAAATAACATTGACTTCATCAATACAGAAATGCACATGGCAACTTTCTTAAACGGATTAATTTTATCTTTAGAAGAAGCAGGAGAAGATAGAGAATTAATCAGAAATATTAAAAACGGTTTGTTTGGTCCTTTAGCAGGACTTGGAGATGCTATATTCTGGTTTACACTATTACCAATATCAGCAGCAATTGCAGTTTCATTAAATAAACAAGGTTCAATTCTTGGACCAATTGTATATATGGTTATTCATTTCTTTGGTGCAATTTCAAGAGTACCTCTTGGACACTTAGGATATAACCTAGGTACAAATGCAATAGATTTAATTCGTGATAATGCAACAGCTATCACAAAAGCTGCAGGAGTACTTGGAGTTATGGTTGTTGGAGCACTTATTCCATCTTATGTTAACTTCTCGTTTCCAGAAACTTTCGTAATATTTGATGTTGTTCCTGTTCAAGGAATATTTGATACAATATTACCTAATATGTTGCCATTAGGATTTGTGTTATTCTTACATTATTTAATTAAAAATAAGAATGTTAATGCTGTACAATTAATATTTGGTATTATTGTTGTATCTATCATATTGTCATTTTTTGGAATTATGTAATAAAACTTAAAATCACTTGGATTTCCAAGTGATTTTTAATTTGCAATGTTTTGATCTTTTTTATAATCTTCATAAAAACTATTCATGCTATTACATCTATTTGCACTGCTACATCCAGCACATGATCCACCACAACTTCCTCTATTTTTATATAGGGACCTTATGCTGTAAATGACTAATAAACTTATAATTGCTATAATGATTACATCTGTAATATTCATAATAATCACCGCCTTATATTTAATATAAGGTTATATATTTTAATAGTCAATCAAAGTGATTAGTTATAGCTAACTGGAGGATAAAATGAGTTGTTATATTTGTAAAAGAATAGAAATCATTAAAAATAAAAAATTTCCTTTTTTTGTAAAGGAACTTGAAACTGGATATGTAGTTTTAGGTGATCATCAATACTTTAGAGGTTATACTTTATTTATTTATAAAAATCATGCAAGAAGCTTAAGAGAATTGAATAAAGAAGAACAAATTAAATATTTAAGTGAATTGTTGATTGTTCAAGAAGCAGTATATAAAGCATTTGATTGTGAAGGTGTAGATATTGAGTTATTAAGCAATTCTGATCATTTAACTTTTCATATTTTTCCTAGAGAAGATAGTGATGTACCTAATAATGCTCCTGTATGGAGTTTACATAAATCAATACTATTTAATAAATATAATATGCTTACAAAAGAAAATTCAAAAGAATTAATAGAAAAATTAAAAACAGAGCTAGATAAACTTATTACATAAATCTATAGCTTCTTTTAATTTTTTTTCATCAAAACCATCTTCAAACTTTGTTTTAATTAAAAATGAGTTTAAATAAAACATGTCTAAATCATCAATAATAATAAAGTTAGTGAAATAAGGATTTTCTATTAAATATTCATATATTTTATAGAACCTTTTTTTATATCCTTTTTCTAATTTAGTCATTCCTACTATATTAATACTAGGATCAAGTCCAGATTTTAATAAATAATCTATACAATATTCTAAACCAGATATTCTCCAACTTGATGAAATTACGATATTTAAATTAAACATTTTACATAATTTATTTAAATTTTTAATTCTATCTGGATTAGCTTTATTATATAAATCTTCTAATTCTTTATTTGTAAATAAACTAAAATTAAATATTGGAATATTTATTACACCATCAAAATCTAAAAATAATAAATTATTTTTAATGTTTTTATTGAAATTATCCCTTCTTATTTTATTTAGGGCTATCCTCATTGTTAGTTCTTCTAGTCTCATTTGTAGTATAATCATATCATGTGAGGTGTGAATATGTGGTATAAAAAAAGTGTCATTTATCAAATATATCCTTTTGGATTTACAAATTCTTTATATCGAAATGATTTTGTATTAAAACATAGGTTAGATAAGGTAGAAAGTATTATAGGACATATAAAAAAATTAGGATGTGATGCCATTTATTTTTGTCCTATTTTTGAAAGTGAATATCACGGATATGACACAATTGATTTTAGAAAAATTGATAGTAGGTTAGGAACTAATGAAGATTTTAAAAATTTATGCACTAAACTACACGAAAATGGTATTAAAGTAATAATTGATGGTGTGTTTAATCATGTAGGAAAAGGATTTTGGGCTTTTAAAGATGTATTAAAATACAGAGAAAACTCTAGATTTAGATATTGGTTTAACATTGACTTTAATAGGGTTCATGATGGAATGTTTTATTATGAAAATTGGGAAGGTCATAATGAATTAGTTAAATTAAACTTAAAAAATCCAGAAGTTGTAGATTATTTAATTAATACTGTAAAATTTTGGATTGATGAATTTGATATAGATGGCATTAGATTAGATGTTGCTTATATGGTTGATGAAAATTATATGAGAAGACTAAATTCATTTACAAAATCATATAAAAAAGATTTCTTTTTGGTAGGAGAAATGTTACATGGCGATTTAAATAGAATTATGAATAATGAAATGATGGATAGTGTAACTAATTATCAATTGTATAAAGGAATGTGGTCTAGTTTAAATGATTTAAACTTATTTGAATTATGGCATTCTTTAGAAGAGCATTTTAACAGAAGATATGTTGGATCTTATACATTAAACTTTTTAGATAATCATGATGTAAATAGAATTGCAAGCATTTTAAAAGATGAAAATCATTTGAAAATAGCTTATGGTATTTTGTTTTCTATTCCAGGAATTCCTTCAATTTATTATGGTAGTGAATGGGGAGCAAAGGGTGTTAGAACTAGAGAAAGTGATAAAGAATTAAGACCTTATTTTGATAATTATATTGAAAATGATTTGTTTGATTATATTAGTAAATTAATTAAAATCCATAAGGAAGAAAAAGCATTTTTATATGGAAAGATATCTAAAAAACTTCTTACAAACAGACAATTAATATTTGAAAGAAGTGTTGATAATGAAAAAATAATGGTTGCGATTAATATTGATAAAGAACCATATATTGCTCATTTTGATGCACAAGCTGGCAGAGCTATTGATTTAATTACTAATGAAAAACATGATTTTGGTGGCGGAAGTGAACTTAAACCTTATAGTATTAGTTATTGGAAAGTTTATTAAAAAGTTTAGATTAAAATTATCACTTTGTTAATCTAGTATAAGTGTGTGATAAAATTATATATAAGGAATATTGATATATGAAGATTGCAATAGTTTCATTAGGATGTAGCAAAAATTTGGTTGATACAGAAAAATTATTAGGATTATTAATTAGTAATGATTTGAAAATTACAAATAATTTTAATGAGGCAGATGCCATAATTATTAATACATGTGGTTTTATTGAACCAGCAAAAAAAGAGGCCATAGATACAATATTACAAATGAGTGAATATGAAAATTGTAAACATTTAATTGTGATGGGATGTCTTGTACAACGATATAAAAAAGAATTAGAAGAAGAATTATATGAAGTAGATAAATTTATAAAAATATCTGAATATAATAATTTAGGTGATATTTTAAGTGAAGAATTAGGTATAAAAATAAGTAATACTTATGGAAAAACTGATAGAGTGTTATCTGGAAAACCTTGGATGGCTTATTTAAGGATTAGTGATGGTTGTGATAATAGGTGTTCTTATTGTGCAATTCCATTAATTAGAGGAAGATATATTTCAACACCTATAGAAGAGTTGATAATAGAAGCTAATAAATTAGTTAAAATGGGTGTTAAGGAATTAAATATAATTGCACAAGATACAACAAGATATGGATTAGATTTATATGGTAAAAGAAGATTATTAGATTTATTAAGCGAATTAAATAATATTGAAGAATTACATTGGATAAGAGTTTTATATATGTATCCTGATGAAATAGATGAAGAATTAATAAAAGGTATATCAAAGTTAAATAAAGTTTTACCTTATTTTGATATACCTGTTCAATATGGAAATGATAAATTACTTAAATTAATGAATCGAAGAGGTAGTGTTGAAGAGATAAAAAATGTTATTGAAAGAATAAGAATAACATTTAAAAATCCTATTTTAAGAACTACAATAATAGTAGGATTTCCTTATGAAACTAGTGATGATTTTAATGATACATTAAATTTTATAGAAGAAATTAAATGGGATAAATTAGGTGCTTTTACATATTCTAAAGAAGAAGATACAAAAGCATATGATATGGATAATGAAATAGATGAAGACATTAAAATAGAAAGATTAAATATTTTAATGAATACTCAAAATGAAATTACTAATTTAAATAATAAAAAGTATATTAATGAAACAATAGAAGTTTTAATTGAGGGGTATGATGCATTATTAAATGTTTATAGGGGAAGAGGCTTTATGCATGCTCCTGATGGAATAGATGGACAAGTTTTTGTTTATTCAGATGAAAAATTGAACTTAGGTGAATTTGTAATGGTTAAAATTAATGATTTTAAAAATCATGATTTAATAGGAGAGTATAAAAGGAGAGTAATGATATGAAAACTTATATTGGAATTGATTTAGGTGGTACAAATGTTAGAGTTGCAAAGGTTTCTAGTGATGGAAAAATACTTGCACAAGAAAAAGGGCCATCATATGGTACTGAAGGTCCTGAAAAGGTAATGAAAAATATTAAAGAATTAATAAGAAAAATACCTAATTATCAAGAAGTGGCAGGTATTGGAATTGGTGTGCCAGGACCTTGTGACACTATTAATGGAAAGATGGTTATGTCAACAAATCTATACGGCTTTACAGGTTATCCTTTAGCAAAAGAGATAACAGAAGAGTTTAATATTCCAACATTTATTGATAATGATGCAAATGTTGCAGGATTAGCTGAAGCACTTGTTGGTGCAGGTAAAGGTCTTCCAGTGGTTTATTATGTTACAATATCAACTGGTATTGGTGGTGCATTAATCGCTAATGGTCAAGTTGTTTCTGGACAAAATGGATTTGCAGGAGAAATTGCAAATCTTATAGTTGATCATAATGGTGAAAAATTAAACCATTTAAATCCAGGTGCAGTTGAAAATGAAGCAAGTGGTACAGCTATAGTAAGAAAAGCTAAAGCTAAAATAAAAGATATAGAAATAGAACATGCAGGGAATGTGTTTGATCTTGCTCAACAAGGAAATAAAGAAGCAAAAGAAATTGTAGATAAGGTTATTTATGATTTAGCACTTATGTTTTCTATGATTGCTCATGTTAGTGACCCATGGATGTTTATCCTTGGTGGAGGAATGATGAAATCTAAAGATAAATTCTTACCTCAAGTAATAGAAAAATATAAAGAGTTAGTCCATGTACCTATGAGAAACACTCAATTTGTTGAAGCAAAACTTGATGAACCTGGCGTTATTGGTGCAGCAATGTTACCAGTGTCTAAAGGAGAGTAAATAATGGAAATAAACGACAATATATTACAAAAATATGCAGAACTTACAGTTAAAGTTGGCGCAAATGTTCAAAAAGGTCAGTATGTGGTTGTAAATTGTAATGTTGATCATTATCAATTTGCAAGACATGTTGTAAATGAAGCTTATAAAGCAGGAGCTAGTCAAGTAGAAACAAGATATAGTGATGACATACTTACTAAACTTGCTTATGAAAATGTTGAAACAGATTTATTAAAAGAGGTACCTTCTTGGGCTATTGATAGATATAAGGCAGCCCTTGATAAAAAATGTTGCTTTATTCATATAAGAAGTACAGTACCTGACTTACTAAGTCATATTGATGCAAACAAAATACAACAAGTGACTTTAGAAATGTCTAAGGCAATTAAACCTTATATGTATTACACACTAAGTAATCATGGTCAATGGACAATAGTTGCAATTCCTAATGCGGTATGGGCTAAAAAAGTGTTTCCTAATTTAGATGAAAAAGAAGGAGTGCAAGCCCTTTGGGAAGCAATTTTAAAAACAGTTTCTATTGATGAAGAAAATAATCCTGTACAAATTTGGGAAGATCATAATAAGAAATTAAAGCATTATTATAGTAAAATGAACGAATTTAACTTTGATAAACTACATTTTACTAATGATTTAGGTACTGATTTAACTGTTAAATTAGTTAAAAATCATATATGGAGAGGTGGACAGGATTTTACTTTAAACAATATTCCATTTAATCCAAACATGCCTACTGAAGAGGTATTTACAATGCCAGATAGAAGTGGAACAGATGGAATAGTTTATGCGACAAAACCACTTAATTATCAAGGAAAATTAATTGAAAATTTTTGGATTAGATTTAAAGATGGTGTTGCAGTAGAATATAAAGCGGAAAAAAATGAAGATGCACTTAAAAATCTAATAGAACTTGATGAAGGTTCTTGTAGGCTTGGAGAAGTTGCATTAATATCGTTTGATACACCAATTTCTCAATCAGATATTTTGTTTTATGATACTTTATTTGATGAAAATGCTTCATGTCATTTGGCTTTAGGAGCTTCTTATCCTACAAACCTTGTAAATGGAGAAAATATGAGTGATGAAGAATTAATTGAAAATGGAGCTAATGTTTCTATGACTCATAATGATTTCATGTTTGGAAGTAGTGATATGAATATTATCGGTGTTACAGCAGATGGAAAAGAAATTCAAATATTTAAAAATGGAAACTTTGTTATTTAGTTAGGAGTAAAAGATGTACCATATTAGTGATTTAAGAAAATATTTAAGATGTCCTAGGCTTTTTCAGTTAAGTTTTAATGAGAAGAGTACATCTTTTAATCCTTATGTAAGATTAGATCAACAAGTTACGGAACTTGCGATTGAAAAGCTTAAAATAGATGATTATTTTTTAGGTGTTGTTAATGATGAACCTGATAAAGCATTAGATGCAATGAATAATTATGATTGGATTGTCAAAGGAAGGTTTGAATATAAAAATCTAAGAATAAAGGTTCCTTTTTTACATAAAAATGAGGATGGATGGAATTTATATTTTTTATTCATAGGTAATTTTCCTCATGAGGATGATGTTTTATTTTATACATCTACAGTATGGGTGTTAATAAATAATGATATAAATATTAAAGATATTAATATTATTCATCTTAATAATGAATATGTTAGGGAAGATGAATTAGACGTAAACAAGCTATTTGTAATATCAAATCATTTTTATAATGCAAAAAATAACAAAGCTTCTAATGTAAAAGAATTAATCTTTAGAAAAATGCGAGATTATAGTTCTATTTTAAGTAAGATGAATAATTTAGAAGAAAATGAATTGGTAGAACCAAAAAGGGTTAAGGCTTGTACTAGATTCGGTAAGTGTAAATATTATGATGATTGTTTTAATGAGGAAAAAATTGAAGATAACTCTATTCTTACACTTGTTTCTAGTCAATATAAGCATCATATGTATAAAGATGGTATTAGATATTTAAAAGATGTTGATTTAGATAGATTGGAAGGCTCTAGGAAACAATATGCTCAAATTAGGGCAGATGAAAATGGTGGTTTGTTTTATGATAAATTTGGTCTATCTTTGTGGTTATCAAAAATTAAGTTTCCAATATCTTTTTTAGATTTTGAATGGGAAACATTTTCAATTCCGCCATACAAAGGAATGAAAACTTATGATGTACTTCCTTTTCAATATTCATTACATATATTAGATGAAAACAACAATATTACTCATAAAGAATTTATTGGTTTTAATGATACTAGACTTGATTTAATAAATAATTTAATAAATGATATACCTTTAGAAGGAAGTATCATGGCTTACAATGGAAATGCGGCTGAAAAATTAAGAATAAAAGAACTTGCAAAATCATTTCCTGAATATAAAAAACAACTTATGAATATTCATTCTAGAATTATTGATTTACAGTTTCCTTTTGATTTAGGTCTTATCTATGATACTAGGATGAAAGGACAATATTCTTTAAAAAGAATAATGAGTGTAGTAGATGAAGTTGGCTATGATGGTTTAGAGATTGATGAAGGAATGAAAGCTGTTTATAATTGGCGTTTTGTCGATAGAGCAGTTAATAATGAAGAAAAAGAAGAAATTATTAAAAATCTTAAATTATATTGTGCTATGGATACTTATTCTATGATTGTCATTTATAGATGGTTAAAAAAATTGGTAGTTAAATAATGTTAAATAAATGTTAATTGAAGTATAATTAACATATAGGAGGTTTGTTTATGAGATTTGAAATAGTTGGTAGACATGTTACTGTTACTGATGCTATGAGAGCAAGAATTGAAAAGAAATTATCATTTTTAGAAAAATATTTGTTAATTGACAGTAACACAATAGCAAGAGTGGTTTGTAAAGTGTATCCTAATACACAAAAGGTTGAAATTACAATTCCAACTAAAGTTGGTCAGCTAAGAGCTGAGGTAGAGCATGAAGATTTCTATGCAGCATTAGATTTGGCTATTGATAAGCTTGAAGATCAAATAAGGCGTCAAAAGACTAGGTTGTCAAGAAGACATAAAGACAAGCTTGCAAAAGCATTTGTTGAACAAGATACTTCAAAACTTAAAAAAGAGGATGTATTAGTAAGAACAAAAACAATAGATCCAGAAGAAATGGATGTTGAGGAAGCTATAATGAGAATGGAAATGTTAGGTCATAGTTTCTTTATATATAATGATGTTGAAACAGAGGCTATTGCCGTAGTTTATAAAAGAAATGATGGAAGGTACGGTTTAATAGAAACTGAATAATAAATATAAAAGTGATTAATACAAATAAGTGTACTAATCACTTTTTATTATTCAAATTTTCTATAAAAAAGCTTAATTGAGCTTATATAAATAACATTAAATTTAAGTATGTCATGACTAATGTTATAGCTATCATTGCAGGTATAAATGAACCAGATTGATTATATAAATATGAAGAGATTATAAAAAATATTGAGTAGTAAAGAAAACTTGTAATCATTAAATCTAAATCAAAAGGTACATAAAATATTGTATAAAGTAAACCGAAAAATAATCCAGAAAATAATATTACTAGTTCAGTAGATATTGCGATTTTGATTCTATCTATTATAGATTTATATGCAATCATCATACATATTGAAAATGAAAATGAATGAGAAATAATTAAGATAGGAGCCCCACCTATATAATTTTTTAATGTGGCTTCATCACATAATAAAATATACCCTTTTATAAAATTTTGATTTATATATGTTAAAACACCTAATAAAACAACTCCAACAATTGTATAAAAAATAGTATCAGGAATATTTTTCTTTGATCTATTGTAGTGAAGTGCAAACAAGTCCCAATTATAAACAATAAATATAAAAGCAACTATTGATATAGCTAAGCAATAGGATATGGTCATATCTTCGATTAATATATTAAATAATTTTGAAACAGTAGGTATTGTAAAAAACAATACTGCTGTAATTAATATTCTACTTATTTTTAAAGTTGATTTAGTTTGCATTTCAAAACTCCTGTTCATTATTTTACTTTAATTCTTAATAAAAGGCAAAACTTAGAGTAATGATTCTCTATTATTGAGAACATTATAGGATTAAAGATATATTTATAGTATACATTTATTAAGCGATAGGGGGTATAAAAAGGGGGAATAATGATGATTGACAAACTTACTAATAAAGAGCTTGAAAAGATTGTCAAGCACATTGGGGAAACGTACAGAAAATCAGTATTAAGAAGAGAAATTAATGCTGGTATCATGCAAATCAACGAAAATAGCAAAGCTTATAAAAATGATAGTGATTTTATATTTGCTATTGACTGTTATCTTAATGAATGTAGCAGAGACACCAAATGTATAATAGAAAATGAATACCTAAAGAAAAAAGAATCATTGTGGTATTTAGATTATTATACAAAATCAACTTACTATAGACTAAAGAAAAAGGCAATAATCGAATTTATCAATTGTATGAACCTATAAAAAATGATAATATTTGTTTAGTTAAGTGTTATTTACTTTTTGTATGTAATAACAAAATAACAAATAATTATAGGAGGGTAAAAAATGTTAAAAGGAATAGCAGCATCATCAGGTATAGCGCTTGCAAAAGTGTATAAACTTCAACAACCAGTACTAGATATTACTAAAAAAGAAGCTAGTGATAATGAAGTAGAAAGATTAGAAGAAGCGTTTGCTAAGACTATTGCTGAAATTGAAGCGATTAAAGAAAGGGCAGCATTAAATTTATCCGCTGAAGAAGTTGCAATATTTGATGCACACTTAATGATGGCTAATGACCCAGAAATTAAGGACCAAATAATAAGCATGATTAATGATGAAAAGGTTAATGCTGAATATGCAGCTTTAACTGTATCAAATGCAACTATTTCAATGTTTGAAAGTATGGATAATGATTACTTTAAAGAAAGAGCTGCTGATGTTAAGGACGTTATGTTTAGATTACAATGTAATCTAGTAGGAGCTATAATTCCAGACTTAACTGCAATTAATGAAGAAGTAGTAATTGTTGCAGAAGATTTAACACCATCAGATACTGCACAATTAAACAAAAATTATACTTTAGGATTTGCTACAGAAATCGGTGGAAGAACTTCACATAGTGCTATAATGGCAAGAAGTTTAGAAATTCCAGCTGTTGTAGGATGTAAGGGAATACTAGAAACAGCAAAACATGGAGATTTTATGATTTTAGATGCTATTGAAGGTGCAGTTTACTTAAATCCTAGTGATGAATTAATTGAAGAATTTAAAGAAAAAGCTGAAGCATTCAAAGCTGAAAAAGAAGCATTAAAAGTATTAATTAATGAAAAGAGTGTTTCTTTAGATGGTCATGAAGTTGAATTAGCAGGAAACATCGGTACACCAAAAGATGTTGCGGGAGTAATTGAAAATGGTGGAGATGGAGTTGGATTATATAGAACAGAATTCTTATACATGGATTCAGAAAATGATTTCCCTGATGAAGAAGCTCAATTTATTGCTTATAAAGAAGTATTAGAAGCAATGGAAGGTAAAAAAGTTGTAATTAGAACACTAGATATTGGTGGAGATAAGAAACTTAATTACTTTGAATTCCCTGAAGAAATGAATCCATTCTTAGGGTATAGAGCAGTTAGATTCTGTTTAGATAGAACAGATATATTTAGAACTCAATTAAGAGCATTAATTAGAGCTAGTGCTTATGGTTCTTTATGTATAATGTTCCCAATGATTGCTACACTTGGTGAATTTAGAGCTGCTAAGAAAATCTTTGATGAAGAAAAAGAAAAGCTTGTTAATGAAGGTGTTAAAATTGGAGATAATATTGAAGTAGGAATCATGGTTGAAATACCAGCAGCTGCAGTAATGGCTGATAGATTTGCTAAAGAAGTTGATTTCTTCTCAATAGGAACTAATGACTTAATTCAATACTCAATGGCTGCTGACAGAATGTCAGAACAAGTTTCTTACTTATACCAACCATTAAATCCAGCTATATTAAGACTAATTAAAATGGCTATTGATGGAGCACATAAAGAAGGTAAATGGTGTGGTATGTGTGGTGAAATGGCAGGAGATGCTCTTGCTGCACCAATCCTATTAGGTTTAGGATTAGATGAATTCTCAATGAGTGCTACAAGTATTCTTAACACTAGAAAGATCATAAGATCACTTAAGAAGAGTGATATGGAAGAACTTGCAAAACAAGCATTAAGCTTAGATACAGCTGAAGAAGTTGAAGAATTAGTGAAAAACGTATTAAAATAGTTTATCATTAGAGGTGTAGAAATACACCTCTTTATTTTGAAAGGAAGCTATGAAGAAAGTATTATTTATATCTAGTACAGGTGGCCATTTAACAGAATTATTAAAATTAACACCTTTATTTGAAGAATATGATTATCATTTAATTACAGAAAAAACAAAATCAAATTTATCATTAGTAGATAAATATGGTAAGGATAAAGTATCTTTTTTAGTTTATGGAACTAAAGATTATTTGTTTTCTTATTTATTTAAATTTAGTTTTAATATAATAAAATCTTTTTATTATTTTATTAAATTAAAACCAGATTATATAGTAACTACTGGTACTCATACTGCAGTACCAATTTCATATATAGCTCATTTATTTAAAAAGAAAATAATTTATATTGAAACTTTTGCGAATGCTAAAACACCTACAAAAGCAGGTCAAATGATATATCCTATTGCTGATTTATTTATTGTTCAATGGGAAAGTATGTTAGAGTTTTATCCTAAAGCAATATATGGAGGGTGGATATTTTAATGATTTTAGTAAGTTTAGGTACACAAGATAAAAGTTTTAAAAGATTGTTAGATGCAATAGTTAAATCTATTGAAGAAGGTTATATAAATGATAGAGTTGTTGTTCAAGTAGGACATACTGAATATGAAAGTGATAAACTTGAAATATTTGATTATTTAAGTATAGATAAATTTAATGAATTAATGGATGAAGCTAGTTTGGTTATAAGTCATGGTGGTGTAGGAACTATAATGTCAGCACTTTCAAAAAATAAAAAAGTTATTGGCGCTGCAAGATTATCAAAGTATCAAGAACATACTAACGATCATCAAACTCAATTATTAGAAGAATTTGATAAAAAAGGATATATTATTTATGCAAAAGATTTAGATAAATTTAATGAATATTTAGAAAGATCTAAAACATTTATTCCTAATAAATATAAGAGTAATACTAACAGAATGATTGATATTGTTAAAAATTATATTGATAATAATTAATTTTACTTAAATTTTATTATTTCGTGTTATTATTTCATGATGGAGATGAGAAAATGAAAATCGGACTAGACATTGGATCAACTACAATTAAATGTGTAGTACTTAATGATGATAATGAAATAATATATAAATCATACGATAGACACTTTAGTAAGATTGTAGAATCTACTATTGAGTTACTCATAAATTTAAATGAAAATATTATTAAAAATAATAAATGTAAATTAATGATTTCTGGTTCTGCTGGTATGGGAATAGCACAAGCTAACAAAATACCATTTGTTCAAGAAGTTTATTCCACAAAAAAAGCAATAGATTTATTGGGTAAAGACATTGATGTTGCAATTGAATTGGGCGGAGAAGATGCTAAAATTTTATTTTTAAAAGGAAATATGGAAGTTAGAATGAATGGTTCTTGTGCTGGTGGTACAGGGGCATTTATTGATCAAATGGCAACTTTATTGGATTGTAGTGTTTCAAAGCTAAATGAAATGTCAAAGAAAGCTGTTAAGACATATACAATAGCTTCTAGATGTGGAGTATTTGCAAAAAGTGATATTCAACCTCTTCTTAATCAAGGAGCTACAAAAGAAGATATTTCAAAAAGTATATTTTATGCTGTTGTTAATCAAACAATTGCAGGACTTGCTCAAGGAAGACCAATAAAAGGAAAGGTCTTATATTTAGGAGGTCCACTTACTTTTATTAGTGAACTAAGAAAAGCTTTTGATAAAACATTAGATATTGAAGGAATTTGTCCAGAAAATTCTTTGTATTTTGTATCTTTAGGAGCAGCCAATCTTGCACAAGAGGAAGGCTATCTTAAAGATTTTATTTTAAGCTTAAAGTCTTATTCTGATATGGCTTCATTTAATTTTGTTGAACCTTTGTTTTCAAGTGAAGAAGAATATAAACAGTTTAAAGAAAGACATGATTTAGAAAAAGTGGAAACTGTGGATATAAATACTTATAAAGGTGATGCTTATTTAGGTATAGATGCAGGAAGCACTACGATTAAAAGTGTGTTAATAGATACAAATGGTAGAATATTACTTCAAATGTATAAACCTAATAGTGGTAATCCTATACCAATAATTAAAGAGTTTTTAGAAAAATTGTATATTGATTATCCAAATATAAATATTGTCGGTAGTGCAAGTACAGGCTATGGTGAAGAAATTGTAAAAAATGCATTTAGATTAGATGAGGGTTTAGTTGAGACAATGTCACATTTAAAGGCGGCTCAAGCATTTAAACCTGATGTAGATTTCATAATTGATATTGGTGGTCAAGATATGAAATGTTTCAAAATAATAAATAATACCATAGATAATATATTTTTAAATGAAGCTTGTTCTTCAGGATGTGGATCTTTTTTACAAACTTTTGCGGCAGCTTTAGGTGAAAATATAGATGAATTTGCAAAAAGAGGTATTTTTGGTGATAAACCAGTTGATTTAGGTTCTAGGTGTACTGTATTTATGAATTCATCTGTTAAACAGGCTCAAAAAGATGGAGCAAGCATTGAAAATATATCCGCAGGTTTATCAATAAGTGTTGTAAAAAATGCAATATATAAAGTTATAAGACCTTCTTCTATAGATGATTTAGGTAAAAATATTGTAGTTCAAGGTGGAACATTTTATAATGATGCAGTTTTAAGAGCTTTTGAAAAAGAGTTGGGAATTAATGTTGTAAGACCTAATATTGCAGGATTAATGGGTGCTTATGGAGCTGCATTATATGTATTACAAAAAGGTTATAAACATAGTAATATTCTTAATAAAAAAGAGTTAGAAGACTTTACTCATGAAGTTAGACAAATAAATTGTGGATTGTGTGAAAATCATTGTCAATTAACTATTAATAAATTTGATAAAGGTAGAAAATATATTAGTGGAAATAGATGTGAAAGACCTATTACTAATAAAATAAAATCAAGATTTAACATGTATGAATATAAAAGAAATCTTCTAATGCAGTATAAACCTATAAAAGGAAAAAGAGGAAAAATAGGATTTCCTTTAGGATTAAATATGTATGAATTATTGCCTTTTTGGCATGCGTTTTTTAGTGAATTAGGATTTGAAGTTTATACTAGTCCTTTTTCAAATAGAAATCTTTATTTACAAGGGCAAGCTTCTATTCCTAGTGATACAGTATGCTTTCCTGCAAAATTAATGCATGGACATATTGAAGAGTTAATTAATATGGGTATAGATACAGTTTTTTATCCTTGTATGTCATACAACATAAATGAAGATAAAACTGATAATCATTATAATTGTCCAGTTGTAGCATATTATCCAGAAGTACTTCAAGCTAATATGCCTAATATTACTAAAATTACATATATTTATGATTATTTAGGAATTCATAATAAAAAAGCTTTTCCTATAAAAGCTAAGGAAATGTTAGATAAATACTATGAAAATATAAGTTTCAAAGAAGTAATAAAAGCATGTAAAAAAGCATATAAGGCTTATGATGATTTTTTAGAAAAAATATATTCAAAAGGATGGGAAATGATTGAAGAGGCAAGATCTTTAAATATACCAATCATAGTTCTTGCAGGAAGACCATATCATATTGATCCTGAAATATCTCATGGTATAGATCAACTTATTTCTAGTTTTGATAGAGCTGTTATTAGTGAAGAAGTTATTGCATCTAAAATAGATAAAAAAGTTAAAGTTAATGTTTTAAATCAATGGACTTATCATGGAAGATTGTATTCAGCGGCCAAATATGTAAGTAAACAAGATGATATGGATTTTGTTCAGCTTGTTTCATTTGGTTGTGGGGTTGATGCGATTACTACAGATGAATGTAGAGAAATTCTAGAAAAAAACAATAAAATTTATACTCAAATAAAAATTGATGAAATTACAAACTTAGGGGCATGTAAAATAAGATTAAGAAGTTTGTTTGCGGCAAATCAGAGGTGATAGTATGTCTAATAATAGTCGTGTAATTTTTACAAAAGAAATGAAAAAAACTCATAAAATATTAATTCCAAATATGATTGATATACACTTTAATATTCTTGTAGATGTTTTTAAAGCAGAAGGATATGATGTAGAGTTACTTGAAAATAAGGGTAATAGTGTAGTTGAAAACGGATTAAAATATGTTCATAACGATACTTGTTATCCTGCATTATTAGTTATTGGTCAAATGATCGATGCTTTAAATAGCGGGAAATATGATTTAGATAAAGTGGCTTTAATAATTACTCAAACAGGAGGAGGATGTAGAGCTTCTAATTATATTCATTTATTAAGGAAAGGTTTAGAAAAAGCAGGATATTCTCATATTCCTGTTATTTCTCTTAATCTAAGTGGTCTAGAAAGTAATCCAGGTTTTAAAATAACGATTCCTTTATTAAGAAGTATGATTGCTGGGGTAATTTATGGTGATTGTTTAATGCTTGTATCTAATCAAGTAAGGCCTTATGAAATAAATAAAGGTGAAACAGATAATTTATTAAATGAGTGGATTCATAAGTGTGCAGATTTATTAAATAATGGCAAAGGAATTTCCACAAAAGAAATAAAAGAATATTGTAAAGATATAGTCCTTGATTTTAAAAAGATAAAAACAAATAATGAAAAGAAAGTTAAGGTAGGAATAGTAGGAGAAATTTATGTTAAATATTCTCCTTTAGGAAATAATCAATTAGAAGATTTTTTGAAAAAACAAGATGTTGAATACATGGTTCCTGGTTTAATGGGTTTTGCGTTATTTAAAGTGGACAATAGATTAGAAGATATAAAATTATATGGTGGTAAAGTAATTAAAAAGGCAGCTGTTAAAATACTTTATAATTATTTAATAAAAATGGAAACAGCATTATATGAAGCTATAGTAGAAAATTCTGATTTTATACCTATTGGTAGATTTGAAAACACTAAAAAAATTGTGGAAGGTGTTGTAGGTTATGGATCAAAGATGGGTGAAGGATGGCTTTTAACAGCTGAAATGATGGAACTTGTTGAATTAGGCTATGAAAATATTATATGTACTCAGCCATTTGGTTGTTTGCCAAATCATATCAATGGTAAGGGTATGATTAGAAAAATTGTAAATAAAATGCCTAATGCAAATATTGTACCTATAGATTATGATCCAGGAGCTACTGCAGTTAATCAAGAAAATAGAATTAAACTAATGTTATCAATCGCAAAAGAAAATATAGAAAAAAATTAGTTTATTTAAATGTATAAAATGACAATATTATCCTTGTTTGTTATAATTTTATAGGAATTGAAGGGTGGTTATTTAAAATGGGAAGAGCTCATCAGGTGCGTGCTGCATCAATTGCAAAAACAGCTGCTATGAAATCAAAAATTTATTCAAGATTTGGAAAGGAATTATATGTTGCTGCTAAAAGTGGTGTTCCTGATCCTGAAATGAATTTAACTTTAAAAAGAAAAATTGCTGAAGCTAAAGCGAATCAAGTTCCAGCAGCAGTTATTGATAGGGCAATTGAAAAAGCGAAAGGTACAACTGTAGAAAATTATACTGTAAATAGATATGAAGGATTTGGACCAGGCGCTAGTACTTTGATAATTGATTGTCTTACTGATAATGTAAATAGAACAATTACTGAAATTAAAACATGTTTTAATAAAGCAAAAGCTAAACTGGGAGTTTTAGGTAGTGTTTCTTTTAACTATAATGAATTGGGGATATTATCTTTTACTTATGATGATGAAGAAAAAATGTTGGAAGCTTTAATTGAAGCTGATGTTGAATTAGAAGATATTGAGTTAGAAGATGGAATTATGACTGTCTATGTAAATTCATCTGATTTTCATAAGGCTCAAGATGCTATTGAAGAGTTAATTAAAGATGTTAGCTTTGATGTTTGTAAAATTGCAATGTTACCAAATGAATATATACAATTAACTGATGAAGAAGAAATTGAAACATTTAATAGATTGATTGATATGTTAAATGATGTTGAAGATGTTCAACATATTTATCATAATGTAGAAATTGATGAATAAAAAAAGACCTATAAGAAGGTCATTTAAATATCAATATATATGCTACCGCCTATTTCTTTAGCTATTAGATCTTGGCGGTTTTTTTCACTTAAAACACTAGAATAAGATAAAGCTGCTTTTTTTTCTAGTTCTCTATAACCATCTTGCACTTTTGAAAATCTACTAGCGATATTTACATCTTTTAATGTATTAATGTATTTTCTTCCTTTATTGTTTAATGCAAGAATTCTTATAGTATTAATTGGTTCAAGGTTATCAACTTCTTTTTTTGTAACTTGATTTAATAGTTGAATTAATGTTCTTTTTATTCTACTTGTTGTATATCTTCTTGTAGTACTTGCATTTATAAAATCATTAAAATCAGAATATTTATGTGCTTGCTTAATTAAATGGTTTTCTATTCCTTCACTAAATAAAAATATATTAGATAAGTAATCTTTATCTAGTGTTAAAAGTAATAATCTTATATGAGGATAAAACATTTCTAAATTAATTAATTCATTATTTAATAATATTTCTTTCATATTTGTAGTATCTTTAATATCAGTATTATTAAATAAAGCATTTCTTATTGCAGAAGCACTACTTACATCTTTTATTTCTAAATCATGATAATGGTTTGTTCTTTGAATTGAAATAGGCTTAATATTAGTTTTAAGTATTTCTTTTAAATAAGAAACTCCTAAAATATCGTTTGGTGCCATAGTTCTTGAAAGTAAACCGTAAGATCTTACAAAGCTATTTCCTTTGTTTAAACTTTCTTTTAGATTATCTGTATTTATAGGTGATTTAGCAATTTCAATTAGTTCATCTAAATTATTTGATTCACTTCCAAAACAAATACTGTCGACTTTAGCTAGTTTTAATATAGATACTGCACCATAAGCAAATTTACTTGCACTTTGTGTTGAAAATATATAAGGGAGTTCTAATACTAAATCAACACCGTTATTTATCGCAAAAGATGCTCTAGTAAATTTATCAATTATTGCAGGCTCTCCTCTTTGAACATAATTTCCAGACATGACCGCAATTAAAACATCGCATTTACTTTCTTTTTTTGCGTTATCTATATGTATTTTGTGTCCATTGTGAAATGGATTATATTCTACAATTATTCCACATGATTTCATTTTTTAATGATACCATATTATTGTGTTATGATGAATAAAGAGGTGTAATTATGAAGGTTAATATTTCAACAACTATATATCATCCTAGATACAAATTAAAAGGTGCTATTTTAATTATTCATGGTATGAGTGAGCATAGGAAAAGATATCATGCTTTTGCAAGATATTTAAGTGATAAAGGTTATGGGGTTATTACTTACGATCAAATAGGGCATGGAGAATCTGTAAATGATGAAAGTGAATTAGGGTATTTTGGTAAGGAAAAGGGTTATGAATCACTTGTTTACTATGCTTATAAATTATCCTTAGAAACAAAAAATATTTTTAAAGATGTACCATTTTATGTGTTTGGACATAGTATGGGAAGTATAATTGCTAGATCATTACTAAAAAAGCACAGTGAAATTATTGATGGAGTTATTTTAAGTGGTCCACCATTTTATCAATCTGCAGTAAAAGGAGGTATGGCTCTTGCAAAATTATTATCAGCAATAAAAGGGGGTAAGGAAAGATCTCAAATTTTAAGAAATTTAACACTAGGAGTGTATGAAAAAGCTGTAAAAAGTGATGTAAAAAATGCATGGCTATCATTTAATGAAGAAAATGTAAAAAAATATAACGAAGATGAATTATGTGGATTTAATTTTACTAATAAAGGTTATTATGACATGCTTAGTGGTTTAGTTGATATGCATGATGTAAAAGGATACAAAGTTAAAGATCCAATGTTACCTATATTAATAATTGCAGGAAAAGAAGATCCTGCAATTGGAAAAGACAAAGGACTTAACATTACAGTTAATGATTTAAGAAGAGCTGGATATGACAATATAGTAGTAAAACTATATGAAAACAGTAGACATGAAGTATTATTAGATAATGAATATAAGCTAGTTTATGATGATGTAATTGAATATCTACGTAAAATAGTTTGACTTTAATTAGAGTTTTGCTATAATTATTACGCTAATGAGTGGGATGACATGCTTTTAAAATGGACAAAAACTGAACTATCAAATCTACCAGATTCAACAATTTGGTTTGATGAATTTATCACATTTAACTCTAAGGAATTCATTAATGCAAGAAGGCTTAATGGCTTAGAGGATGTTCATGTTAGTGGAGAAGGTTTCTATGATGCAAATTTAGACATGTTTGATGTTTATATGCAAATAGAAGGTGTTATGATTACTCCATGTGCCATCACAAATGAAGATATATATATCCCCTTTGAGTTTGATTCTAATGTATTATTTTCATTTATAGACAATGAAGATGTAGATGTTTATCTAGTAGAAAATGATACTGTTGAATTAGCTCCAGTAATATTCCAGTTAATCAATCTGGAAGTGCCACTCAAAGCTATTAAAAGTGGTAATATCGAATATCCCAAAGGGGATGGTTGGGCTATCATTAGTGAACAAGATTTAATTGAATCTAAAAAGAATCAAATAGATCCTAGACTAGCCAAACTAAAAGAATTTAAATTCAGTGATGATGATTAGGAGGTGTCAATATGGCTGTACAACAAAGAAGAACTTCAAGAACTAGAAGAAATAAACGTAGAACACATATTAAGCTTAAAGTGCCTACATTAGTTAAGTGCCCATCATGTGGTGAAATGAAGAGATCTCATCACCAATGCCCAAATTGCTTAGCTAGATAATTATATGGAAATTACTGCATAAAATGCAGTTTTTTTTTGCTTAAATAAAGTTTAAAATAATTCATTTTACTATTGGAAAAACCATATAAATAGTTTATAATGTTCATGTAGGTGTCAAATTGTGGCAAGAAGTGGGGGAAAGCGATGTTTATAGGAGAATATACGCATAATCTAGATAGTAAAAATCGTATTACTATGCCCTCAAAGTTTAGAGATGGATTTGGAGAAACATTTATTATAACTAAAGGTTTAGATGGATGTTTAACTGCATATAAGATGGATCAATGGGAAGTATTATTATCTAAACTAGAACAATTACCAACAACTAAAAGAGAATCAAGACTATATGTAAGAGGTATTACTTCTAAAGCCACAGAATGTCAATTTGATAGTCAAGGAAGAATTCAAATTCCTGCTTACTTAATAACTGAAGCAGATTTAGTTAAACAATGTGTGTTTGTAGGCGTTGGAAGCCATGTAGAAATATGGTCTAAAGAACGTTGGGAAGAATATTATAAGGTAGCAAGTGATTCATTTGAAGAAATAGCTGAATCATTAACGGATTTTCTAAAATGATAAAACATTATAGTGTGATGCTTAATGAAGTAATAGAAGCATTAGATATTAAACCTAATGGAATTTATGTAGATGGTACATTAGGTAGAGCAGGGCATACAAAAGCTATTTTAGAAAGATTAGATAATGGGTTTGTATATTGTTTCGATAAAGATGAAACTGCAATAAATGAATCAAAAATAATACTAAAAGATTATTTAGATAAGGTTAAATTTATAAACCAAGATTTTAAAACCGTAAAACAAATATTATTAAATGATGGAATAAATGAAATTGATGGTTTCTTACTCGACTTAGGTGTTAGTAGTCCTCAGTTTGATGAAAAAGAAAGAGGGTTTAGCTATAGGTTTGATTCAAGATTAGATATGAGAATGAATCAAAAACAAAGTTTAAGTGCTTATGAAGTAGTAAACAATTATGAGTTTAATGATTTAGTTAGAATCTTATATCAATATGGAGAAGAAAAAAACGCAAAGGTAATAGCTAGAGGTATTGAAAAACATAGACCTATAGAAACAACATTTGAGTTAGTAGAAGTTATAAAAAAATCATTACCTAATAAGGTATTAAAGAAAAAAGGACATCCAGCAAAACAAACATTTCAAGCAATAAGAATTGAAGTTAACAATGAATTACAACCATTAGAAGAAAGCATATTGAATTTATGTAAGCTTCTTAAAGTAAACGGTAGGGGAGTTATTCTAACATTTCATTCTTTGGAAGATAGAATAGTAAAAAATGTATTTAAAGAATTATCGAGTGTACCATTTATAGATAAAAATATTCCGGTTCTACCAACTGACATAGAAAAACCTTCTTATAAATTAGTTAATAAGAAACCTATAGTCGCAAGTAATGAAGAATTAGAAGAAAATAATAGATCGCATAGTGCAAAACTTAGAAGTATTGAAAGGATAAGGGGATAGTAATATGGCAAAAATAGTTAAAAGAAAAAAGAGAAGAGTGAGATTTCAAAGTTTAACTTTGGTTTTCTTTATATTTTCTGGATTTTTGTATTTATTATCTAGTTTATTTTTAAGGTCTTATAACAATTCATTAAGTCTTAAAAAACAAACAATATTATCTGAGATAGCTGCACTAGAACTTGAAAATGAAGCGATTGAGGTTGTTATTCAAAATTTAAGTACAAGAGATAGGGTAGAAACCATCGCAAATGATAATGGCCTCACACTAAATCAAAACAACATCATTACCATAACTAGTGGGGAATAGTTGTGAAAAGAAGAAAAAATTTTATTCTACAATTCATATTTACATCAACATTAGTAGTAATGCTTATATTGGCTGCTAATGTTTTTTTAGTGTCTGTAGTTAAATTACATGCTAGAAGTAATACAAGTTTAAAAGATTATGCGAATAGTGCTAATACACATGTGGAAATTACTAAAGCTAATAGAGGATATATTTATGATAGAAGTGGGAATATAATTGCTCAAGATAATAGAACATACAATATTATATGTATATTAGATCCTAGCAGGCCTAGTGTAAAAGGTACTGTATCTCATGTTGATGATGCAAAATATACTGCACAAGTGTTATCTACAATATTAAAAACAAGCGAAGAATACATATATAATTTTTTAATTAAAGATGTTTATCAAACAGAACTTGGAACTGCAGGAAGAAACTTAAGTAGAGAAACAATGGAACTTATAAAAAGCTATAAGTTACCAGGAATAGAATTTGAATCTTCTGTAAAAAGATCATATCCTTTAGGTGTTTTTGCGCCTTATTTAGTAGGTTTTGCACAATCTGATGAAACAGGTAGTACTATAGGTAAAATGGGTGCAGAATACTATTTAGATAAGTATTTAAGAGGAACTGATGGTACTAGAATATATCAAGCAGATAAAAATGGATATATATTACCAGGAATGAGAGAAAATGTAACTAGTGCTATTAATGGTGCAAATGTTTATTTAACTCTAGATAAAGAATTACAAGAATCCTTAGAGCAAACATTTGTTTTAACAAATGAACAATTTAATGCGGATAGAATTTGGGGAGCTGTAATGGAAGTTGATACAGGAAAGATACTTTCATGGGGACAATATCCTTCTTTTGACCCAAATGAATTAGATATTACTGATTACAATAATTATGGAGCTCAACTACCATTTGAACCTGGTTCAACATTTAAAACTTTTGCGTGGGCAGCCGCAATAAATGAAGGAGTATATGAAGATAGACCTTTAGTATATTCAGGTCCATATTGTTATAGTGCTATTGATAGAAACCCTTATAGAGTTGAAAAAGGAGGACTTGGTTGTATAAATAATGCTGGAAGAAAAAATTATGGTTGGCAAGATTATGATTATGGATTGATTTTATCTTCAAACAGTATTACTGCAGCTCTTATTACTGAATTAATTACACCAGATATATTTTTGGATTATGTAAAAAGATTTGGTTTTTTTCAACCAGTAGATACAGATGGAATGCGTGAAGAAACAGGATTTTTGAATTATACTTGGCCTTCAGATAAACTTGCATTAAGTTATGGGCAAGGATCAACTGTAACAATGTTACAAATGTTACAAGCATATAGTGCAGTTTTTTCAGATGGTACAATGGTTAAACCTTATTTTATAGAATCTATTAGAGACCCTTATGATGAAAATAATATTATCTATCAAGCTGAAAGAACTGTAGTTGGAAATCCAATTACACCAGAAACAGCAAAACAGTTACAAGATATTTTATATAGAGTTATTTATGATGAGCAAGGTACTGCAAAATATTATAAAATCCCTGAGACAGAATTTATTGGTAAAACTGGTACTACTCAATTAGCTGTTTCAGGTAGTTATAAGTCAGGAAAAACAATTGTATCTATAATTGCAGGGATGCCTGCGGATGACCCAAAATATATGGTTTATTATTGTTTTGAAGCTAATTATAATAAGAATGCTCATTTTCATACTGGACCAATTACTTCTTATTTAAGAAAAGTTGCGATGAGGTTTAATTTAACACAATCTATTCAAGATGAATTAGATGAAACTACAGAAGAGGTTGTTAAAAAAGAAATAATTACTTATGAAATGAATAATTTAATTAATCATTCTGTCGAATATGCACAAAATAAACTTTTAGAATATGATGTAGATATTATTTACTTAGGTGAAGGAAATACAGTTATTGATCAATACCCTAAGGCAAATTCTACTGTAACTACAGATCAAAAAGTTTTCTTACTATTAGATACTCAAGGATATTACATGCCTAATATGAAGGGTTGGTCTAGAAAAGATGTTGTTGGTTTTTGGGATGTTAGTGGTAGTGGATTTAAAATTGAAGGTTTTGGCTTAGTGACATCTCAAAGTATTCCTGCTGACACCTATGTTAATCGTAATTCTGAAATTGAAGTTGTGCTAGAATAATACTGTGTTATAATATAGTCCGTCTGAAAAAGGAGACAACTAAATGTATTTAAAATTATTTCTGGCATTTATAGTAAGTTTACTTATAATTTTGGTAACTATGCCTACTTTAATAAAATATTTGAAGTCTATTAGTTTTAATCAAAATGTAAATGAATATGCATTAGAACAATTTAAAACAAAAGAAAAAGTACCTACAATGGGAGGAGTTTTATTAGTTTTAGTTCCTATTATAGTTACTATTATTTTTGATTTTAATGCATTATTTGATTTAGATACAATGATTATTTTATTAGCTTTTTTAGGTTATGGAATAATTGGATTTATTGATGATTATCTAATAGTTATAAGAAAAAATAACCATGGACTTAGTGCAAAACATAAATTTTTAATGCAACTAGTTTTAGCGTTTATATTTTTTATGATTTATAGAAATAATAATGAATTATCTATAAACATTCCTATTTTTAATTATAATATTGGTATTTCATCTTTATATGCAATATTAATATTTTTTATGTTTACTGGTAGTTCTAATGCGGTAAATATAACAGATGGAATGGATGGATTATCAGCTGGCTGCATGTTTTTTTCTTTAATACCATTTTTAGTATTTGCTTTACTTGAAAATAGAATGACAATTGCTATATTTATTTTAAGCTTACTAGGTGTTTTAGTAGGTTATTTAAAATATAATGTTTCTCCTGCAAAGATTTATATGGGAGATACAGGTTCTTTATCATTAGGTGCAGTATTAGCCGCAATTGCTATGGTGTTAAATAAAGAAATATTATTAATAATTATTGGTGGAGTATATGTTTGGGAGACACTTTGTGTCATTATTCAAATTGGTTCTGTAAAGTTAAGAGGAAAAAGAGTTTTTAAATATACTCCAATTCATTATAGTTTTGTATTAGATGGAATGAGTGAAAAAACAGTTGTAAAGTCATTTTGGTTATTATCAGCTATTTTTTCGATTGTTGGATTAATTATTGGATTAATCTAATAATTCCTTTATAATTATTAGAGTGTTTGGAGACCTACTATGAAAAATCAAGTAGAAATTAAATAAACTTGAAAGTCATAGAAAAAGGAATCTTAAATCAAGATTTGTAAAAAAATATATTATATT
>JGI24707J26582_10000555_pt1 | contig 28861 bp, 31 predicted proteins | sample BioPla1DNA1_FD_26582 | JGI IMG/M metagenome (IMG submission 26582)
CGCCAGCTTGTTGCGGCAGGCGTCTGTGCCTCCCTGGATGCCAAGCCAAGCCCCTTTATAGGCCCACTCGGGAAGGGGAGGTTGTCTGCCCAAAAGACCGGTNAGNTTAGACACCAGTTCGGTAAACGTAGGNGCTGTTTCTAAGGTGAGATCGAACTCTGTTCCCCAAATATGCAGCTCATGGTAGTCCCGGTTCTCAAAGTTTAGCTCCTGGTACTCGCAGTTGGCTGAATGGCAATAGTATTTGCGGGAGCTGACAAAGGTGGGCTGGGGAAAATACGTAGTCCAATAATCGCCGCCTCCGCCATCGTTACAGTCGGCTAAGAAGGTAGTCATCGTCTTCTTATTCCTGCCTACGCCCTGCTCTGTCACAAAGATCGGAAACTTCTTACCCTTGAGATTGAGGTGTGAATACTGCTCCCCGCCCCCATAGATATACTCGTCTGCAGAGGAGTGGAACCGCAGCCAGCACCTGTTGTAATCATGGCTGCCCTTGGTGACAAGGCGGTACCTGCCATTTGCCTGAAATGCTTCTATTTCAAGGGCAATGTTTTTGTTGATGTAAAACAGTAGAATGGTATAGCCGCCGTCATGTTTTTTGATCTCAAAGTTTTTCAAGGGAATGCGGGTGATAATCTCATCTTTAATGTTGAAATTGCCAAAGTGCATTTTGATCCTTTCACTGCCTTGCCCAAGGTAGGCGCAAGGATCATCGTAGCTGTGGCGGATCAAAAGTTTTCCGTCAATTTGAAGTGCAAAGCCGTCTTCCTTACGAATCAGGTCCATTCAACACCCTCCGCTAGACTACTCTATTACCTCATAGCCCATGATCTTGGCAAAAAGTTTAAACGCCCTTATCTTTTCCGAATAAATCATGGCGAAATGATGGGCAATACCGTGGGACAATATTGTGTCAAATACTTTTTCAACGTCTTTATCAAAGACAACCTTCGCATATGTTCCCATAAGTTCTTTGTCCATAGGCACCGCGGTACCTCTTTGTACATACAGCCGAGTTTTACTTCTAGCAGAATCAATCCTCACCAGATTAATGGCTCCCGGTTTAAGCACAAATCCCGCTGTCACTCCGCGACCCCCCGGCAAAATAGGTGTCAAGGCTGCGAGCACATTGACCGTCCCACAAATTCTGGGGAGCTACGCCGCAATGCCACAGGAGAGCATAATTTTCTTCCACATTTACCTGAGAAAAGTCAGCCAGGAATGGAGTCTGCCCCTCGCCCACCGCATCGCAGATAAGCATGGACATGGCACCTTGAATATCCCCCTCACAGCCAATGATATAGCCTTGCGACTGGAGGATGGACATGGAGGCGCAGGGCGATATTCCGTACATATTGGCAAACTCAGGCCAGCACCGTATGGCTAAAGCGGTCAGACTGTGCCTCTCCATAAAGCTCTTTAGCTTTACACAAAGGGCGGCAACTTTTTCTTTCTGCTCCTCGGTAAGCTCTGCACAGTCAAAATCCTCCGTCAGCCTGGCCAAGAAATCCTTGGTCTCTTCCGCCGACACGTCTACTGCCACAATCTCAGCAATTTCGTAATAATCCACCAAGATGCCGGTGTGAGAAAAGTTGTCTAATTCATCAATGCCCAGGTTAAAGAAGCCGTCAGCACGGTAGCCAACAATGCCTAAATGGGCATTATCTAAAGCCGCCTTCATCCTCAGAGCATCAACCCAGTCTAAGTCAATGTCATCGCCTACCACGGTTGAGACATCATCATAGCCTGCTTTGTAAAGGTTGGATGCGTTGAGGTTCAAACCGCATACTGAATTAAAGCGAATTTTTCCGCCATCGTAGGGAGGCTCTTGCAAGGCCCACAACAACACCGGTTTGTTTATTTGCTTCTTCAGTATCAGGGCTAAATGACCGAGCTGAAAGGTTCCAGTGATAATCACAAGGCCGTCCAGATGCCTGGCAGATAAAACCTTAGCCGCTGCATGGGCATCTTCAGGCTCGATCACGAGTTCCTCGATGAACTCCCAGTCTACATTGGGTAAGCTCTGCAAATTTCTCCTCGTTTGCCCATACTTTTCTGCCGCGGCTTGGAAATCGTAAGTCTTTCTGGCCAGGCAGACAACTCCAATCCTTACTGTTTGTGGCATTTCTATTCCTCCTGAACCTGCTGCGTGTAACAGCTCTACATCCTCTTGCCGATTGCATTGAAAAGCAACATGAACTCACAAGCATCTATAACAAACTTGCTAACCCATGTTGCTATCACAATCTTATATTAACATATTACACAATACATGCCCTTTTGTAAATAGATTAATTAACTTTATTAACCAATTAATCCCGGTTTTTTTCTTTAATCTCCCAACTCGACTGGGATAGGGTAAGCGACAACACCTCCGTTGTCAAAGAAGTTTTGAATCGCTAATGAAGCTGGCCCCCTGGAAGACAATTGGCCATTAAATTCACTTCTGACAACTATTTTTTTGAGATCGGGGACCTGAGAAACTTCGTTCATGAAGCCGTAAACCAGATTGAGAAAATCATCATTTTCAAATGCTAATCCATAGAGTATGACTTTCTCAGGATCCAAGAGTGTAACGACGTTTTTGAGCACCAAGGCAAAAAGGCGCATCGAATTTGAGACAATGTCAATAACCGGTTCATCCCCTCCGCTATACGCCTGCATAATCGTGTCGAGATCTATGTTCGCAATTTTCCCGGCAGTTCGTTCATATAAAATGGGCGTGCGTTCTGCCGAATAGGCTTCTTGTACTGCCGTTTTGATAGCGTAATACGAAGATACTGTCTCCAGGCAGCCGCGCCTATTGCACCTGCAGGGAATGCCCCGCTCATCAACTACAACGTGACCAAGCTCAATGGCCCGATAATTGTGTCCAGTAAAGAGCCCGTCCTCTACCACCAATGCCCCGCCAATCCCAGGTCCGTACTTGACGAGGAGAAATGATCTGGGCCTGTCCTTCGAAAAAAACAACTGTCCTCTGGCAATGTTTCTAACATTGTTGTCCACACCCACCGGGAGCCTGGCGACATCTGCGAAAATCTCTTGCACATTTACTGTTTCGCCCCATAATCCATAGGATTCCAGGCTGACGCCTCTTTGGTTGTCGACAATTCCGCGAATNCCCACACCTAGGCCCACAATCTTGTCCTTCTTCACTTCCCTGAGGTTATCTTCCACAACTTCCCATACANGTTTAATGAACTGTTCGGGGGCGCTTGAGTTATCTGTCCTGAAGCGATCCTCAAAAAGAGTTCGGCCCCTTAAGTCAAGGCAAGTTACCACCGTATAATCAATATTAATGTTGATGCCCACAGCATGAAATTTACTATAGCAGATATCAACTATTATTTCTCTGCGGCCAGCTCTGCCAGGATTATGTTCTTCGCCGGTCTCTTCGAGCAGTCCCTCGTTGATCATCTCATTTGTAATGACAGTAATGGCGGCCGGAGTCAATCTCAGCCGCCTGGCTATGTCCTTGCGGGAAAGGCCGCCAGCGCTGTAGATCAGCCTTAAGATCGAAGCCCGATTTTGTCTTTTCACATGGGTCATATTAGCGCCTTTGGCAACCATTTCCAACACACTCCTTTGCCTTTGGATAGTCAAGCCCCCGGAAAGGTTCTTCCCTTCTGCCCCGGAACCAAATCTTTCATACGCAGGCGCCTGGTACCGGTATCGGTCACATTGCGGTAAAAAAGATAGAGGGCAAGGGCGCGCACCAAAGATGAGGCTACAAAAATAAGCCGCATATTCACAACCTCAGCTGCAAATCCGCCTACAAGGGGTCCCACTGCNGTGGCCACACCCATCATGGTGTTGTAGACACCCACATAGACGCTGCGATTAGCATCAGGCGTAACTTCCAAAAGNAAGTTGAAGGCGGCCAGATTGTAACCTCCCCAGAAAACCCCGTTGATGATATGAATAATAAAAGGAAACCAGGTATTAGGGGCAATCACCCACCACAAGGGCATGGTTATGATGCCTAGGCCTGAGACCATCATCACGCTTTTTTGCCCAAAGAAGTCTGCCAGGCGTCCCCAGTAGCGCTGTAAAAGCACTATCGAAGCCAGATTGACAGCGGAGAAAAGTGCCCACGAACCTGCCGGGCCGCCTAGGTCTTCTACGAAATAGACCACAAAGAGGGGACTTGCGATGTGGATGCCAAAGTTCCAGACAATGGCGCTGATTACATAATTACGAAAGTCCGTCTGTTTTCCAATCTCTCTGGTAAAGGCTCTGATTTTTGTCCGATAGGACTGTTTCGAGTTTGCCTTCTCCTTGGGCGGAGCCTGTTCAAAGGCAATTTGCCCGAACAAATAGACAGATACATAGCCCAAAATCGTGGCCACCACAAAGATGATCTGGTAGCTGACGGGGAAATTCAAGCGCAGCAAGAAGTTGGCCAAGATAGTGGCAAAAACGGCGCAGGTATTCAGCACCACATTGCGATTGGCGTAATACTTGCCCCTGATCGATTGTGGAATCAAGCCAGCCTGCAAAGCAGTCCAGGCAGGGACACCGAGATTGGCCGCCATAATGCGAAATGTGGCCAGCAAAATCACGATGGGGACCCTATACTCGGGCTCAAAGAAAAACGGCAGAAAGGCCAGAAGGAGCCAGGATGAGCGATTCAAAATCCCCCCTATAATCGGGAGGATCCTTTTGTCCTTCTGCCTTTCCGTGAGCAAGGCTGCGGGAATTTGCAGAATGTTGCCCATGAAGTTGGGAAAGGCAGTAAGCATACCGATTTGTGACGGGGTCGCCCCTAACGCCANGGCGAACAGACCTAAATAGGGGGCTGCCAGATTATCGGCAGCCACCGCAAAGGCCCCTTCCACAGTATTTAATTCCATTGCTTTTTTGGTGTCTTTCGACACCGCTGTTCCACGGAACAAGGCGGTCTCCCCTAACTGATTTCTGGATAGAGCGGATGTTGCTTGGCAAGTTCAGCCACTTGCTCCCGAATAGGTGAAAAGTCTGTACGATCATGCTCTAAGGTTTGAGCAATTAAATCACCAATAATCCGCATTTCTTCTACACCCATCCCCCTTGTGGTCAAGGCAGGGGTTCCGATGCGAACTCCGCTGGTCACGAAGGGACTTTCAGTCTCAAAGGGGATGGTGTTCTTGTTCACAGTAATACCTACGCTGTCTAGCTTGGCCTCGGCATCTTTGCCGGTCCAGCCTTTAGCCTTCACATTAACCAGCAAGAGGTGGTTGTCCGTTCCGCCTGATACCAAGGGGAATCCGTGGCCTTGCAGAGTTTCAGCCAGGGCCTGGGCATTGGCCACCACATTCTTCTGGTACNNCTTAAACTCGGGCTGGAGGGCTTCATGGAAAGATACGGCTTTAGCAGCAATGATGTGCATCAAAGGACCGCCNTGGATACCTGGGAAAATGGCTTTATCAATATCTTTGGCATGTTCTTTGGTAGTAAGAATCATGCCCCCCCGGGGTCCTCGCAGAGTTTTATGAGTCGTGGTGGTCACAAAATCAGCGTAGGGAACAGGGCTCGGATGCAGCCCAGCTGCCACCAGACCGGCAATATGGGCCATATCTACCATAAACAGAGCATCAACCTCGTCGGCGATTTCCCTGAACTTTGCGAAATCAATAATCCTTGGATAAGCAGAGGCTCCGGCAATAATGAGCTTGGGACGATGTTTCAGGGCCATGTCCCTGACCAGATCATAGTCGATGCGTTCGTCTTCCTTGCGCACACCGTAATGCACTACATTGAACCACTTACCGGACTGATTAACCGGGCTGCCATGGGTTAAGTGACCGCCATGGGTTAAGTCCATGCCTAAAATGGTATCCCCTGGCTGCAGAGCTGCAAAAAATACTGCCTGATTTGCTTGAGAACCCGAATTGGGCTGAACGTTGGCGTGTTCTGCCCCAAAGAGCTCCTTCGCCCTGTCGCGAGCTAAGTTTTCAGCTATGTCCACATATTCGCAGCCGCCATAATAACGTCTACCAGGATAGCCTTCCGCATACTTATTGGTGAGCTGACTTCCCATAGCCTCCAAAACAGCGAGACTGACAAAGTTCTCAGAAGCAATCAGTTCCAGGTTGTTGTTTTGGCGACGGGTTTCATCTTTGATTACCTGCATAATCTGTCCATCGGTCTTGCTCAAGTGTTCAAACATGTCTTCGCCTCTTTCGTTATGGATTATTTATTGCGAAACGGAGTGATTGTATGACTACAGAACTGAGGGCTGTTCTGACCATGACTTTGCTCCGCCTCATTGCGGGAACGATTGAGATTAGCGCGGGTCTGCTCATGCTTAAAATCGGCCGCGTGCAGACCGCGTTAAAAATCAACTCTGTCCTTGGCTTGATCGGACCTATCATTTTAACCCTCGTGGGAACCGTCGGCCTCATTGGACTGAGCAGTGAACTCTCCTGGTCAAGACTGGCATTAACGGCACTGGGAGTGCTTTTGATCTTCTTAGGAACTAGATAACCTAGGGATAGATCCGGTTGATCAGCCGTGCAAAGGGAACAGCTTCCCGCAGATGGGGAAGGCCGCAAATCCAGGCCACTGTCCTCTCTAAGCCTAAGCCAAAGCCGGAATGGGGCACGGTGCCAAAACGCCTTAGATCGGTATACCATTCATAGTGCTCTTCTGGCAGATTATGCTCCTTGATCCTTTGCTGAATCAAGTCCAAGTCGTAAATCCTCTCTCCGCCGCCGATGATTTCCCCATAGCCTTCGGGGGCTAAAAGGTCGCTGCCTAAGACCACTTCAGGCCGCTCTGGGTCTGGCTGCATGTAAAAGGCTTTAATGTCCGTTGGATAACGGTGGACGAAGACTGGGCGATCAAACTGGCTGGCGATTATGGTTTCATCGCCACCACCGAAATCGTCACCCCACTTGAAGTCTACTCCGTTCTTCTGCAAAATCTCCACTGCTTCATCATAAGAGATCCGGGGGAAGGGCGCGACAATGGTTTCAAGCTTACTGATGTCACGCTCGATAATTTCCAGTTCCTTGCGGCGGTTTTGCAGAACCTGCTGCACAAGATAACAGACGTATTCCTCCTGGAGATCCATGTTGCCGTCCACATCCAAAAAGGCCACTTCAGGCTCGATCATCCAAAACTCCATGAGATGACGGCGGGTCTTGGACTTTTCTGCCCTAAAGGTTGGGCCAAAACAATAGACCTTGCCGAAGGCCATGGCCGCGGCTTCCATATAAAGCTGGCCGCTCTGGGACAAGTAAGCTTTATCGTCGAAGTAATCGGTCTCAAAGAGGGTTGAAGTGCCCTCGGCAGCGGCCGGAGTCAAAATCGGCGCATCAATGAGAACAAAGTCCCGATCATCAAAGAATTGCCTGGATGCCTTAATGATCTCATTGCGGATCAGCATTATGGCATGCTGCTTTTGACTTCTCAGCCACAGATGCCTGTGATCCATTAAATACTCAACCCCATGTTCCTTAGGGGTGATGGGGTATTCCTCTGCAATCTGCAGAATCTCTAAATCGGTCACGGAAAGCTCGTAGCCGCTCAGTGATCTTGGTTCTTCCCGAACAATTCCCCTTACTATCAGGGATGATTCTTGGGTGAGAGTCTTGGCTGCGGCAAAGACCTCGGCGGAAACCTCCGACTTGACGAGCACGCCCTGGATCAAATCGGTGCCATCCCGGATGATCAAAAACTGGATTTTCCCGCTGGACCGCTTATTGTAAAGCCAACCTCTGATTTCTACTTCTTTGCCTACATGTTCCCCGATGTGTTTGAGATACACACGTTCCATCCATTTTCCTCCCACTCTATGTATTTTTCAGCTCGTTATACAGTCCCTGCAAAATCAGGGCATCCTCTTCTAGAATTGGGCTCTCGCAGGTGAGCCAGCCTGCTGCTTCAAAATCTATCAAAGCTTGGATAACTTCTTTGTACTTAAGCTCAGTTTCTGCCAGGGGCAGATGCTTTTTTTCTCCCTTCGGCCCATATTCAATCCCAGACAGATGAATATGCAGCTCCTTGAGGGCCCCTTTCCCCAGCTTGTCCTGGATCAGCTGCAGGGTACCGGCAAAGTGTTCGTAGGAGTTGTATTCCCCTATGCTTCTGGCAAAAAGGTGGGAAAAGTCTACGCAGGGATACACCCCCGGTACATCTTCTCCAAGCCGCACCAATTCTTCTAAGGTGCCAAACTGGGAAGGACCGCCTGTAGTTTCGGGACTGAGCCGGATATCGATTCCTTCCTGTTCTAGGCGCTCCAGCATCTCCTCCATATGGTGTTTGACACGGGCATAGACCTTCTGGGGATCGTCGTCATGGTAGTAGGCTGCATGAAAGGTGACGCTTCTGGCCCCCGCCCACGCCCCGGCCCTGGCGGCTTGAATGATCCGGTCTTTGCTGGCTGCTATCTTCTCAGGTTCAGCCGAGTTTAGGTTCACGTAATAAGGTGCATGGACAGTGAGGGAAATATCATGCTCCTCTGCCAGCGCCTTAATTTGCTCAGCCGTAGACTCGCCCATTCTAACGCCCCGGACAAACTCGATTTCCATATGCCTAAGGCCAAGTTCCGCCAAGCGCTTAACTGCATTGGCGGTGCTCCTCGGTTTAGTGGACGCTGGAATGCCTGCGGTTCCTATCCGAAGTTTATCCATCTTGCCCCGGAATCAGGATTTTCTTCTGAGGGATCTCCAGTTTAGGTTCCTCAGCATCCTCGTCTTCGTCGTCTTCTTTAAGTTCTAGAACTGCAGCCAAAGCATCATTTACCTGCATCATCAATCCACTAAAGGCGAACTCCGCCTCAAACAGCTCCCGAATATAGGGGTTCACCGAAATGACCCCGAAGAGATTCTGCAATTGCTCTTCCTGTTCAGGAGTGATTTCCTCACCAGACATTTGCTGTTGCTGCAGCTGCAGCTGTTTTTCTTGGAAATCCCGGAGCATAACTTTGGCCGCCTGGTGCTGATCCACTTCCTCCCTGGCTACCTTCAACCTGGTATATTCTCTGCTGCTGGCAATAGCTTCAGCTAGTTCCTGCGCTTTTCTCTGTACATCCATGGTACAACCTCCTTCAGCTAGACATTAAATCGAAAGGTGACGATGTCACCGTCTTGGACAATATAATCTTTACCCTCCAGGCGAAAACGCCCCTTCTCCTTGGCGGCCTGAACATTGCCGCATACAAGTAGATCCTCATACGAGATCACTTCTGCCCGAATAAAACCCCGTTCAATATCGGAATGGATTTTTCCTGCCGCCTGCTGGGCTCTTGTTCCTGTCTTAATAGTCCAGGCCCGAACTTCCTTTTCCCCCACTGTAAAAAAGGACATTAGGCCAAGGTGCTGATACACCGTGCGGGCGAGGCGGGAGATTCCCGTATCTGAAAGACCAAGTTCTTCCATAAACAGACGAGCATCTTCTTCGTCGAGCTCGTTGATTTCGTTTTCGATCTGAGCGCTGACAGTGATCAAAGGTAGATCGAGTCTGGACAGTTCTGCTTCAAGTTCTTCTTTTTGAGGATAGGAGCCGCTGCGCATTTGTTCTTCATCTAGGTTAACTGCGACAATCAGGGGTTTGCGAGTTAAAAAGTCATAGGTGCGCAGGCTCTTTTCTTCCTCTTCATCCAGCTCCAACTGGCGGAGGGGCAAATCCTGTTCTAATACGGCCTGACACTTTTCCAAAAGTCCAAGTTCCTCGGCTGCCTGTGGATTTTTCATCCTTTGTTTGGCAATACGCTCGAGGCGAGTCTCTAGAAGACTCCAGTCTGCAACGAGCAGTTCCTGCTGGATATCATTAAAGTCAGCATAGGGCTGAATACCGTTATAGCTGGCTACAGTATCTGATTCAAAAGCCCGGACAACTAAGACTAAAGCGTCTACATCGCTGACCGATTGTAGAAATCCGTTGGCGTTTTGACCTGGCAAAAAGCCCGGAAGGTCCAAAAAGTCAATAGCCGCGTACGTCACTTTGCGAGGATTGTGCAATTCGATCAGCGTTTCGATACGGGGATCGGGAACTTTCCCTACGGCCACTTGTATTTTATTGCCGAAACCAGCATGGTGATTCGTCAAGAGCTGAAACAACGTGCTTTTGCCCGCCTGGGGCCTGCCAATAATTCCTATTTTCAAGTTAAATGTTCCTCCAATACTTCAGAAAGCTGTTTCCTGAAACCATGTTCACCACACATTGTATCACAAATGAGGGGGACTGTCCCTCGATCAATTTGGAGAATTTCGTAGATAAAAAAGACCTCCTCGGATTGCTCCTAAGTAGGTCTTTTCTCCATTTGCCTTACTATGTCCTTATGCTGGACGATCTGCACCTTGCTCTTTGAGGAGGTCGCGGATTTCTGCCAGCAGCTTCTCTTCACTGGACGGCTCCGGCGGTGCTGGCGGAGCTGCCGGCGCCTCTTCTTCATCCTTCTTAAAACGATTGATAAAGCGGATTACCATAAAGATGCTGAAGGATATGATCAGAAAATCCAGGACATTCTGCAGGAAAACACCATAGGTTATGGCTAGTCCAGCATCGGTTTCACTGGCCGCCCGCAGCACAATCTTCAGCGAGGTCAGGTCAATCCTGCCCACAATCAGACCTAGAAGCGGCGTTATCACATCGTTGACCAGAGATGTCGTTATTTTCCCAAAGGCACCGCCAATAATTACACCTATGGCAAGGTCGATCACATTACCGCGCATGGCAAATTTCTTAAATTCTTGAAGCATGGAATCACTCCCGGCTTGTTAGATTTAATATACTTCTTCAGTTCGATATTTTTCTCAAAACCCCTGCAAGGAGAACACTCCGCACCCTTTTTCTGAAAGGGACGGAGTGTTACATCCTGCTACTAACTCCAAGCGCAGGAGCAGGTAGAAGGATGGAGGCCAATCCACCAACGTGCTTAAATCTGGGCCATCCAGAGCGAGGCCGCTGTAAGCAACAACTAGCGACAGAATGCAAACTATTTACTACTCCAGCTTAAACTGCTGCACCAGTCGCCTTAAGTTCGCTCCTAAATTTGTCAGGTTTTCAGCTGAATTTGCAATGTGGGCAATGGAAGCTGCCTGTTCCTCTGTGGCGCTGGCAATTTCCTGCGCCCCGGAACTGGTCTGCTCCAGACCGCTAGAGATTCCCTGGACGGCACCTACGATGCCCTCCACCTCCTCCAAGATGCTGCTGAGGATAGAACCGCTTTCATGTACGCTGGCCATGGCCTCTCCAGTCTGTACAGAACCTTCCTGCATGCCGGTTACAGCTGTAGTGATTCCTGCCTGAATCTGGTGAATCAGGTGGGTGATTTCGGTAGTTGCTTCAGATGACTGTTCCGCAAGTTTTCTGACCTCATCTGCCACCACGGCAAATCCTCGTCCGTGCTCACCGGCACGGGCGGCTTCAATGGCCGCATTTAAGGCTAATAAGTTGGTTTGCTCCGCTATATCGCCAATCACATCCACAATATGTCCGATTTTATCAGATAAACTGCCTAACTCTGAGATCTCCTCAGCCATTCTTTGGGTATTGTCCCGCAGTTCATCCATTTGCCTGGTAATATTCTGGATCGCAGATTCCCCGTGGGCCGCCCGCCCTGAGATACCCTGCACAGTATGGCTCATTTGCTGAGCATTTTCATTCATGCCCCCGAGTGTGGAAGCAAATTGATTGGTGGTGCTAGCCACCTCTTCCACGGAAGCGCTGATTTCCTCTGAGGTTGCCGCCATTTCTTCAGTGGTTTCTGCCAGTTCATTAGTTACGCCTGTAATGATCCCGAGGTCCCTGCGCAAACTGAGAATGGTTTCGTTCAATGCATCACCGACCCTGCCTACCTCGTCTTTCCCGTCCACATCCACCGTGTCGGTTAGATCACCCGAGGCCAGGGCTTCAATAACAACTTGAATTTTTCTCAGCGGCCTAGCAATTCGCCTGCCGATCAGCACTGCCAGGATCCCTCCTGCAACTACAAAAGCCAAGGAAATCAAAACCAAAAGGCGGCCGAGTTCGGCGATATTGCCCAGCATCTCCTCTTCCCTGGCCCCAACTGCAATAATCCAATCAGTGCCAGGAATGGGAGCCAAGCCGCTTATGTAGGCTGAACCATTAAGGGCATAGCTAACCACACCGGTGTCTCCAGCCAGCCCGTGAACTGCTTTCCCTATAGCCGCCAATCCGTCTGCTTCGGCAAATATATTCCGTTGCTCAAATATGTATTCCTTGTGTTCATGGGCAAAGAGGGTACCGTCCCGGTGGAAAATGAAGGCTGAACCACTTTCGCCAAAGCCTAGGCGATCGGTGATTTGGCCAAGTACTGCACCATCCTGAGTTGCGATTAGTACACCGGCTATCTGGCCTTTGTCCTTGATCGGCGCTGCATTTACCAAGACTAGAGTGCCATCGGCCCGGCTTACTACCAGATCCGATACCGAGCTAATCCCCTTCAAAGCCTCGATAAAATAGGGACGATCCTGCACTTCTGCCGTAGTTCCATCAGTTAGGCGAACAAATCCTGTTAGATCTACTACGCCAAAGGCTAAAAATTCGCCGATTCGCTCCAACTCTGAACGTAAGACAGGCTCCTGAATACCCCAATCCATGGCCACTAGTTCAGGTCTTGCCACAATCGCTTCTAAACTGTCCAAATGTCCTTCAACCGTTGCCTGCACATAACGGGCCGCCTCCACAGCCTGGATTGTCAACGCCTTTTCTGCCTCTTCCAGAACTGCAGCAGTGCTCTGGAAGTAAGCAAACAGGCCAAGACCTGCGCAAATAATGAAAACCAAGATCCCTGCATAAAGCGCTACCTTACCTGCTATACTCTTCACCTTTTCACCCTTTCATTATTCAACCAGCTAAACGTGTCTTTTTTAGATTGATAATAGTGATTCTCGCTAAATTAGAAAATTCCTTCTCCTAAGGAGTATTACTTAAGGTAACAATAAAAAAAGTCCCACAGAAATCTGTGAGACTCTTAGCACACTCTTTTCGCTTAAAGGCTAGTTGACTCCCCCCGAACCCTNTCCAGAAGCTTAAGGATAAAATCANCCTCTAAACCTAGCTGCCGTAAAGCCAAGGTGGATAATTCNCTGACAATTTCAGTTCCAGAGAATCCNAATTGCTTATCATGAACCAGCTGCTTTGCCTGGCNATACTCTTCCAACTGAGCTTCGTAGAATCTAATGCGATCCGAAGCAGGCAGGTCATGAATACCCCTAAGTTTAATTCGGATCAGACTGGGATCAAGAATGAGTTTCGAGGCAGGAACAGGTGTTTTCAAATAGCTGTGCCCAACTTCTAAGCCTANNTCNGTAATTNTATATATTTTTGGATCGGTGTTTTCCACAACTTCAATAAGCCCTTTTTCCAACATGCGGCCCAACGCTGAATAGACCGCCCCAGGGCTGCCGGCCCAATACAGGCTCTGTTGTTGAATAGCTTTCATAACCCCATATCTGCTGATCGGCTTATGAGCTACAATCCCCAATAACGTTGCTTCAAAGGGTGTTATCATAATAGGTCTGGCTCCTCTTCTATGTCTGAAAAGAGAAAGGTAACCTATGTTGCATCGGGCAACAAAAGCAACCCAGCCGTCATAGGAGCAATGCTCCCTTAGACCCGCAGCTTTGCGTCAGTTCCTTTCAGAACCTTTGCCTTTTTCTTTTCCCATATTTTTTTCAGGTTCAGTATGCCACATAAGCTGGAAAATGTCAAAAACATTGGTCTTTTNGCNGAACTCTCTAGAAAGACTACCAATTGATGGTCTTTTCTTAGGGACGGAATNTAACTAAGTTATTGCGCACGGTCTCGATAGCTTCTTCAACCTCTGGTGTTGACTCAATCCTTTGAATCCTCTCCAGCAAAGCCAGGCTTTTTTCTGGATCAAGATGGTTAAAACTTTTGATATCCCAGGGATCCTCTCCCTTAGCGTGGGTGCCCGAAAAATAGATGCGAGCTAAAGTCCAAAGGGTGTCTACATCCGCTGGATCTTCCGCAATTCGTTTTTCCAAGAGTGTTACAGCCTCGTCATACTTACGGTCAAATAGCAATTCTTCAGCCCGATTTCGCAATCCCTCCTGAACTGCAATCTCCCCTGGCGCAGGGCTTTCTCCTCCGAAATGCAGGCCTCCATTAGAGGCAAGGGTGTTTCCCTTTTCATCAAGTGCCCTCACCGATATTTTCAAGCGATCGTAGCCCTCTGGCCGCCCCACAAGGTAAGCAGGGTGAACACCGACGGAATCGTAGCCGACAACACCAAACTGATTTACCGTTCGTCTCTCATAGACCATACTCGTTTGCTCGATTTTGCCCAAATCAGGTGCACTTACATAAGATGTTCCTCCTTGACTGTCTATAGTGACCCCTGATACCGATACGCTGTACTCATGGGCCCCAGGGTAAGGCTCCCACGTGACTGTGAAGGGCTCGCCTCGGTAGACAAAGCCTGCCTGAGGCGCCGTTAGTTTTACTGGTTCCACAAAGCGAAACTCCACCAGTGGCAGCTCTTTTGTCTCGGTTAAGTCAAGCTCCCCATGGATGATCTGAAGGTGAGCTCCTTCCACCAACTTCGCCTGGTGATAGTTTAAGCCGATGCCAAACTCATAGGTGCCTGCCGGCAAANCCCCAGTAAAGGATCCATCCTGGCCTGTAACCCACAGTCCGGGTTCACTGCGGCCATAGTACGAACGCTGATTATTGAAAATGGGGTTAGCATAGACATGTATCCCTGCCAAAGGCTGACCGCGCAACGTTACTCGGCCTTCTACAAAAGCAGACTCCCCCGCTTCATACATATCCAAACTAACCAACTTATCCTCGATCTGACTCTGATAATGGGGAAGCACACTGATTTCCACAGGGACGCCGAACTGAGTTTCCCCCTGCCTGCGACTGCGCAGCTCCCGCTCTTGTTCTTCCGCCATCACCAGCACTTCTGCATAGGCCTCCCGAGCGCCTTGGCGGTCGCCCTTGAAGCCCAACACATCGCCCAGCTTCATTTTAACCTCAATTGGACTGTGATCGGGCAAATGAATCTGGCAGTATTCCAGAACAGCCAGAGCCTCATCAAAACGGCCCTGTCCCTCATAGATCTGGACTAAACGCAGTGCAGCATCGAGTCTTCCTGTGGCCCTTTCATTTTCAAGAACCTTAAGGTACANCTCCTCACTGCNAGGATCGCCTAGGCTATGGTAAGCATCTGCCAACCGATAGGGAACATGTGCTGCAGCCCAATGACGGGGAAATTCTTCTTGGATGCGCAAATAACGCTCAATCCTAGTAAGAGAACCCTCGGCAAGTTCCGGTATACCGCCGTCTCTACGGGTCATTGAAGAACGCTGAGGATAGAATGTAGCAATAAAACTGTCAAAACTGGGCAAAAGCTCAGCAGACCAATAGAGTGCGTCCGGAACGCGGCTATGCCCTGGATAACGCTGAATCAAGGCATCGTAGTAGGCAAGGGCCTTCACATTATCTCCAGCCTGCTCTGCCTTTTGGGCTCTATAGAAAAGATAGTCACCGCCAAAGAGAGATACAGCCCCAAATGACACTGCGACAAGCAAGATAAATAAAATCAAGTGCTTGTTTTTTATCCGAATTTTCATCACAGCACGCTCACCCCCTGAGTAATGACTTGATAGGTTTCACTGCCGGCCTTGAAAAAAAGAGCTGCTGCAGCTGGATCCACCGCAAGGAGGTTAGAATAAGCGGTCCAGAGCCCCAAGCCCATAATAATGACTACCGCCACAGCTGCGGGAAGTGGTACCTCTGTGCTGCCATGCCAAAACTGGGTCAAGCGTTCCCGTAGGCCAGGGCGCTTTTGCTCCNGGGCTAAACGGACTAGTTGATCCTTTAAGCGGGCCCGATCTTCCTTGGAAAAAACGACGTCCTGAAGCTCCTCATCAAAACGCGCTTTTAAAGACATGGCCATCCTCCTTCTCCAATACATTTCTTAGTTGTCTACGGGCCCGATACAGCCTGTTCTTTATTGTACCCTCCGGCGCGCCCAAGAGTTTTGCAATTTCATTAATGGAAAACTCAGCGTAATAAAAGAGGACTATAACCTCTCGATACTTGTACTTCAGCTTTTTTACGGCATTCCGGAAAACCCAGTCTGCCTCTGTGTCAGGCCCGCTGCTGTGTGTTCCCTGTCTGGTCAAAACCCCGTCAATGACTTCAGTGGAAAGGATCAGCTGCTGGGAGTTTTTTCTTCTCAACTGATAGCAGCGGCGCAGCAAAATGGTATAGAGCCAAGTATAAACAGATGATTCTCCCCGAAAGCTTTCCAGATTGGCAATAGCATCCACAAAGCAATCCTGGACAGCGTCTTCCGCCAGATGCTGATCAGAGAGAATCAGCGTTGCTGCTTTGAGCAGGCGATCGGAGAATGAATCCACCAACCAATGGATGGCCGCTTCTTCTCTTCTTTTGAGGGCTTCGATTGGTTCCATTTCATTCCCCCTTTACTTACTTAGAGTAGATTACACTCTAAAAGGTTGCACTTTCTTGAAAAAATTCCGGCCCCTAATCTCGCATCAAAACGGAGTCAATGAGCCATCAAACATTAACCCCCCTTAGTGACATAGATCTTGGGCGAGGATGAGGCACTCAGATTGTCGAGGATGGCCCAGCTCAGAAACAAGCTCGTACACGTACTGGGAACTCAATCATGAGCATGTCTACTCGATCCTTCAAGAGCATCTAGGTGATCTTAAAGCCTTTATTAGAAAAACTTCGTCTTATCTGCAACAGTCCTAATTCTAGCGCCTCACGTTCAAGAACTATGGAAAAACCGCCCCTAAACCAGGGCGGTTTTCAGCATTCGTGGGCTCAAAGTGTTACCGCAAAACCAAAAACACAAAGAGGATCAAAGCAATAACAATAGCCACAATCCAGGCATCAAAGCCTAAATTCTTCGTATTCCAGTAAGGGTTGAACTTCCTGGTTGCTGCCCAATCGGCCAACTCCCTGACACGTTCATCGAGGGACTTCTTCCCTTCCTCCTTAGCCTCTCCCCTAGGAACCCCCTCTACCACATCGTAAATGCGTTCTTCCAGGCGTTCTTCACGCTCTTGCCATTCTTGCCTAACCTTTTGAATTCGCCTTTTGAGTTCCCCATCTCCAACACGCCAGACTTTGACTTGCTCCCGCTCTTGCGCGCGAGCTTCTTCAAGCTTCTTCATGAGGTCAGTAGCGGAGATTAACTCAACCTTGGGCGGTTTCCACCTTTTAATCTGCGCTTTGGTTTCCTGGGTCACCTGATCAACCCTCCGCCAGGCCCTAGTCAAAGAAGATATCCTGCTAGGAAGCCAGGTTTCTGCCAGATAAATCAAACCAAGAATCCCCGCCCGAAAGCCATTGTAAACCTGGCGATACACAAGATATTCCACGCTGAGCCAGCGGGGCACCTTGATTCTGTCGCCAAACTTCCACAGTAGAAATAACACTGCTACAGCAATCGCATAGGAAGTTACAGGGCTCAAAAGTTCGGCCCGCCCCCAAAAGGGTACATGGCCTAAATGGGCGATATCCCCTTGATCAAAAGGCAGNAAGTTCGCGGCAGGAAGAACCAGCCTATCCACTGCCCCCTGGGCGGAAAGACCTATGATCAGGGAAATAGCCACATAAATACCGAAGACCAGGCGATGGGACAGGTTTAGATCCCTTACTTCCGACCAGTCTTTTTTAGGTTTGCCAAAGAAGGTTTTCAACCANATTTTGGAAATGTAGGCGGCGGTAAGTCCTCCGGTGATGACAAATATTCGCTCCAGCCAGAGCAGTGATGGCCAATGTAAAAGGTGATATGCTTCAAGAATCGCTTCATGGATCACAATCTTGCTTACATAGCCGTTAAATCCGGGAATGCCCGTAATGGAAGCCGCTGCAACCAGGAAAAAACCCAGAGCAATTGGCATCTGCCTGCGCAGTCCTCCGAGCTTGTTTAAATCGAGTTCACCGGTGTGCAAATAAACTGCCCCAGCCAACAAAAAGAGGAAGGACTTAAAAAAGGCGTGGTTAATCATGTGCATCCAGGCCCCGGCAAAACCAAAAGCGCCCCGAGAACCGAGTAATACCCCTGAGCCCACAGCAAAGAGAATGTAACCCATTTGGCTGATGCTCGAGTAAGCGAGCACCCTTTTCATAGAATCGTTCAGGATGCCCATGATGGCTCCAATAAACATGGTAACGGCCCCAATCCAGATGAAAAGATAGCCGAAGTTCTGTTGATAGACAAACAAGGCACTTCCATCGGGTACACTTAGAACCACGTATAAAAGGCGCAGGAAACCATAGGCGCCAGTTTTGATCATGATGGCGGAAAGTACTGCTGAAGCCGGTGCCGGCGCTACCGGATGGGCCTTTGGCAGCCAGATATGCAGGGGGAGCATGCCAGCTTTAACGCCAAAGCCGCCAATTAGCATCACCAGAATAAGCCACGGGCTGATACCTTTGGCAACAATGAGATGAAGTGCGGGTTCAAAGCCTGTGGCCCCCACCACAAACTGCAGCAGGAAGATTACGCCTAAAAGCGCCAGTCCCCCGGCAATGCTTAGGTAAAGGTAGACGTTGCCTGCTCGCATGGATTCCCGATCCTGTTCGTGAATGACCAGGACGTAGGCGGCAAAGGTCATGGCCTCAAAAAAGAGGAACAGACTGAATAAATCACCCGCTACAAAAACACCGACCGTGCCCCCAAGGGTAAAGGTCCAAAAGGCGAAAAAGCGTGTCTGGTGGTGCTCATGGGCCATATAGTCCCTGGCAAACACCGTTGCCAAAAACCAGACCAGAGTCACAACCACAGAAAAAGTTGCACCTACGAAGTCAACTCGCCAGCGCAGGCCAAACTCCATGAATCCTTCTAAGGCATAGACCAGCTCCGTGCCCTGCTGCACAATGTAGAACTGCCAGCAGGCCGCCACAAATGTGGCAAACATCACAAAATTAGTCACTTGACTGCGCAGGTGCTGACCATAGCGGGCTGCAAGCACTACAGCACCTGTCCCTAGAGTGGGGAGGAGTACTAAAACCAAAGGAAGTATACTGACTGCCTCAGACAAACTAAATCCCCCCTCCGAAAGCTGAAAAAATTCCCTGAACTGTTGGGGTTAAGAAACTGATCGGGATATTCGAGAACAGGCCGAAGAAAAAGGTGGCCGCAATCAGAACCAGCAAGGAAATCTGGGCCCCTAAAGGGATCTTTTCCTGCCTAATCTCAACTGTCTCCTTCTTGAAAAATCCCCCAATCACAATCGGCATATAATAAAAGCCATTTAAAAGGCTGCTCAGCAAGAGCACGAGTAAAAACAGAAGCTGATTTGCTTCCAGGGCACCTAAGCCAAGATACCACTTACTCATAAAGCCCGCTAAAGGCGGGACACCCACCATAGAAAGGGCCCCAACCGAAAAGGCAATCATTGGGATTGGATAGACCCGGCCTAATCCCGACAGGTCAGCAATCGTCCTCTTCCCGCTATATTTTATCAACAATCCCGCAGACAGAAAGAGCATGCTTTTCATCACGGCATGGCTAAACACGTGATAGACCGCGCCGAGCATGGCCTTTTCAGAAAACAGGCCAATGCCCAAAAATACATAGCCAATCTGGGCAACTGTAGAGTAGGCCAGCATTTTTTTGATGTCACGCTGCCGAATGGCCATGATTGATCCGATAAAGATGCCTAAAGTTGCCATGACCAAAAGGCTCCCCTGCAAAGGCAGAGCGGCTAAAAAATCCAATGGGAAAACCCTGTATAGCAATTTCAGCAAAACTGCGATATACACCTTCACAACCAGGCCGGATAAAATCGCGCTCGATGACGTGGGTGCCGATCCATGGGCATCAGGCAGCCATACATGCAGAGGAAAAAGGGCAGCCTTCACTGCTATGCCCACCGTCAGCATGCCCAAGGTCATTAAAACGGTGAGGGGATGACTGGCATAGGCCTGGGGGAGCGCCCCCGCGAGAAAGTCAAGGTTTAAGTAGCCTGTGACCATGTAAAGGCCAGCTATACCCATAAGTACAGTACCTGATCCGAGNGTGCTCATCACCAAGTACTTTATACTCGCTTCCATGGCAAGCTTGTCCCCGTTAACGGCTACCAGCGCTGCCGCGGCGATGGAGGATATTTCCAAGAATACATAGATATTAAAAAAGTCATTGGAGAGAACTATCCCCAGGAGTGAGCCGAGCAAAACCAAGTACAGGGCATAATAACGGGTTATCACCTTGCCATTGATTTCTCCTGGCAAAATGTCATAGGCAAAAAGGAGCACAAAAAAAGATACTCCGGCAAAGGTCAAAAGCAAAAAAGCAGTGATCGGATCCGCACGCAGCTCAATCCCGAGGGGAGGAGCCCAGCCGCCTAGATAGTAGGCCATTTTGCCTTGGTTTGAAACCAGGTAGGTAATATAACAAACCATAGCAAAGGTTATCCCCGTTGTCAGCAGCCCAAAATTGCGGGCAAAGGACCGGTGTTTCGAGCCCACCAGTAAAATCAGGTAAGCACCCACTAAAGGCAGGAGGATGGTCAAGGGCATTATGTGCGCNGTGATCATAGTTCCTCGCTCCTCATACGCGTAATCTCATCAACATCCATAGTTCCGTAGTGTTTATACAGGCGCACAGTAAGACCTAAAGCAAAAGCAGTCACACTGACTGACACCACAATTCCGGTGAGAACCAAGGCAGACGGGAGCGGATTTACATAAGCCAAGCCGGGATTCGCTTCGGTCGCAATAGGCGCGCTCCCTTCCTTCACGTATCCCATTGCTACGAGAAAGAGGAAGATTGCACTTTCCATAATATTCATCCCGATAATCTTCTTGATCAAATTGGATTGTCTCAGCATAATCCAAAAACCCGTCAAAAAGATTATGAAGATCATCGCATAAAAGAGATTGTCCATTATGATTCGTCCTCCCCCTCTTTCTCCGCTATGTTTGTAAAGAGGGTAATCATCGTTGACGCAACCTTCAGTCCGATGGAGACTGTCAAAAGCACAATTGTACCTCCGCTGAAAACCCGCCCGGGTATCCCCAGAGGAAAGCCCGCAGCCTTGTTGCTCAAGAAATTAGCACCCAAAAGGATGCCGCCCAATCCAATGCCCACATAGGCCAGGGCCCCGCAGCTTTCGATAATGCGCGCCACAGACGGGGAGAGCCTGAGATCCTCATCGTCAATCCCAAAGGCCAAGACATAGAGAATCAGGCTTGAGGCAATTACAGTTCCACCTGCAAACCCTCCGCCTGGTGAGTTGTGTCCATAGAGAATAATATAAAGACCATACAATTGCAGGTAGGGAATCATCAGCCGAGTTACAACCCGTACAATGATATCACTCAAGGTACGCCCTCCTTTAGCTGCGCAAGACAGCCAGCAGACCGGCAATTGCCGTTAAGAGCACTGTCAGCTCGCCTAAGGTGTCAAAGCCGCGATAATCCGTGATAATTGCTGCTACAACATTCTGCACACCAGCTTCTTCCTCGGTATTTTCTATATAATACCGGCTAACCTCGTTATGCACAGGGTTTGTTGGATCTCCAAAGGATGGCATTTCCTGGGCCACCATCAGAAGCAAAACCCCGATCACGACAAGTGTAACCACCTCTAGAGCAACTCGCATCATTCCATCCTCCTTGTGCGGGAGATTGCAGCAAAAAGAAGCAAAGTGGTCACTCCGGCACCAATGGCAGCCTCTGTAATAGCCACATCAGGCGAGGCCAACTGCTGCCAAAGCAGGGCCATAGTGAGAGAATAAGCGGAAAAAACAATTGTGGCACTGATCAGATCCTTTGTGCGCCCCACAAAAAAAGCGCAGACGACCAAGAATAATAAGAGCAAGAAATGTACCAGGGTCATTGTTGGTTCTCCCTTCCAGATACATCTTTAACAGGTATACTGCCGCAGGCGGCAGGAACACCTGTGCGATACGCGGATTTTCCAATCAGGTGGGCTGCTGTGGGGCTGGTGATCCAAATAAAGGTGATGATCAGCAGAAGCTTGAGGCTAGTGAACGAAAAACCCATGTGGATCATAGCCCCAATTAATGCCAGACCAAGTCCAAGGGTATCCCCTTTCGCTGTAGCATGAACACGCATATAGATATCCGGCAAGCGGATCAACCCAATCACACTGACTAGAAAGAAGAAGACGCCCCCGGCCACAAAAATGGCGGCAATAATATCGCGAATAATCATTAGCACGTCACCACCTCCTAACCCAGCCTTCCCTTCTCGATATACTTAGCCATTCCTACAGAGGTGAGAAAGTTAACCAAAGCATAGACCAGTGCCACATCCACGAAAAACAGCTGACGGGTTGCTAATGCAACAAAAACCAGGACTGTAACCGCTTTCGTGCCAATCAGGTTAATTGCGGCGACGCGATCGGGCACCGAGGGCCCTACAACCGCACGGCCGAAACATACAAACATGAGAGCGATGAGAATGTATGCTGCTGCACTCAGTACCGTTTCGATCATTATTCGTCCTCCAAACGTCGCAGCTTTTCTGCAATATTCCACTGCAGAACTCCATCTGCAGATTCTTTATCCAGCAAGTGTACAGTAAAGCAGTCATCTTCAATGTCTAAGACCATCGTCCCCGGAGTAAGCGTGATGAAGTTGCCAAGCATCACCCGCAGCCACTTATGTTTGAGGGTGGGACAATAAATTACAACCCCCTGCCTGCATTCAATTTTGCGGCTAAGGACGAATTTCATTACTTGAATATTGGCTTTAAACACTTCAACGAGCAAAATTCCGAGGAGCTGGATCATAATCCAGGTGCGGCGCAGCGTAAAGCGGGGCAGATCGTCTTTCCCCCAAAAAAGGTCACTATTGAGCATAATAACGCCAGCAGCACAAATTGCCCCGACTAAGAGGCTGTCCCACTCAAACCTTTCGCTAATTACCACCCAGAAGGTAAAGAGGGCCAAAAATACCCTTATTTTTGTCGCCATCACCATACTCCAATCAAGATCATATGTAACCACACTATATCAGCCTGGAGCCGTTTTGTAAAGATTTTGGGCCGGGCACCAAATAATTGCCCAACATACTTGTGGGCAATATAACAAAATACCCCCAAGGATATCCCGTGGGGGCGAAGGAGCTGAACTGATTACAAATCAACCATTTCAAATCGTTTGGCCGAAACCCTATAGGCAACTGCGATGCCGAGAATGTAGACCACACCGCCTACCAGTAATATGGGGAGTTGTTTGAACATCATAGCCTTTTCCACACTGTCCAGCCAGGCAAATTGGGGGAAGTGGACTGCGGTCTCCATGCAAAGGACGCCTAGGGTGGCTGGAATCATTGCGAATAAGAATGACCAGCCCACTCTATAACCGCTCTTGAAAAAATGTGTCAAAAAGATGAGGTTGAACATTGTGTAAATCATTAGACCAAATCCATAATAAGCAACGTTAGCCTCAATTCCCGCTGGATTGCCCGCAGGCAGCACACGGAGGCGAAGCAGGGCGAAGGGAAGAGAAATTAGGAGCTGTGCCATTTGGCTGACAACAACCAGGGCGATTTTGGATTTCACAATGTCTCTCTTTTTCACCGGAAGCAATGAGGTGTAATAAATATCATTGATCTCCCGCCCATAAGTGAAGGTTATGAAGGGCCCCAGGCAGCCAAATAGAAATACCATGCCATAGGGGTAGGCAGGGACGAGCACTAAAGCTCCCAACAATGTGAATACAAACAAATTAGGATGGGCCGCAAGCCGCAGTTCTTTGTAGAGCAGATTATACATCGTAGTTCCTCCTCTCCGTCCGAATCATGATCTCCTCAAGAGAGAGCGGCCGGGTTTCGCCTGATTCCTTCAAATGCTGGAAGGATTCGATGAATGTCATTTTATCAGCGCTCTTCATTAGTTTTCCATCTTTAATGTAGGTGATATCGTCAGCGCACTTTTCCAAATCTGATGTAATATGTGTGGAATAGAGAATGCTTCTTTCACCGTCTTGCACTAACTGACGGAACAAAACGAGTAGATCGTCTCGGGAGACTGGATCGAGCCCACTAGTGGGTTCATCGAGGATCAAGAGCTTGGCGTTGTGGGATAAAGCCAAAGCCAGCATGTACTTGACTTTCATGCCCGAAGAGAGCTCTCTCACTTTCTTGCTGGGCACAAGTTCGAACATAGTCAAATATTTCTGGTACGCCTTTCCGTCCCAAGCAGGGTAAAAGCGCCGCGTCACTTCTGTAATGCTTGACAAACGCTTATGACTGTAGAAATCAATTCCACCCAAGACAACTCCGATTTTTTGCTTACACCATTGTTCGTTCTGGTAAAAGTCACGACCGAACATTTCAACTCTGCCCCTATCAGCCCTGACCAGATTGAGGATAGACTTCAAAGTGGTGGTCTTGCCTGCACCATTTTTGCCGATCAGGCCCATGATTCGGCCAGGTTGAAGGGAGAAGCTGACGTCATCTAAAGTAAAGCTTTCATATTTCTTTGTCAGTCCCTGTACAGCCAAGATGCTCATATCATTTCTCCCCCTTTTCTCCAAAAATGCTCTCCACTGCTTGTCCTGTCATACGCAGAAAGGATTTGCTGTCTACTAATGCTATCCCGGGAGCCGCNGGGCTGGAGTCACCAAGTACCACTAGACTGTCACCTGGTTGAAGCTCGAATAAATCACGGGCCTTCTTGGGTAGAACAACTTGCCCCCGCTCGCCCAGTGTAACCACACCGAAAATGTGCTTATTTTTGGGCGGGATAGGGAAACCTTCTGCATCAGAGTCGTAGCGCACAAGGTCATTTAGGGAAACATCATACAGTTCAGCCAAGGCTTCGCAGTTTAAAATATCTGGAAGTGTCTCTCCGCTTTCCCACTTCGCCACAGCCTGCCGGGAAACACCGATCTTCTCAGCAACTTCCTCCTGTGTCAAACGATTGACACTCCGCAAATGGCGCAGATTGGCGGCAATGTTATTTCTCGAATTACTCATACTTTTCATACCTCCTGACTCTATAATACCTGAAGATGTAGGGAAGCAACATCAACTGCTGCATACACCTTATGTTAATGTTGGTTGCCNGAGTGCAAAGAAAACCCCGTACCAGGTACGAGGTTTCTTCCGAAGAGGAACTTGCCTATTGGAAGACAGCTTTCAGATCTTCCACCATGATCTTGGTGCCAACTAGACCGCCGGATGCGGTATACCAAACTTGGGAGTTTAAATAGTAGATATTATCATTGCGGTAAGCCTCCACCATCCTTACCAGCGGATTGTCCATCACCTGCTGGGCCGAGATGCTGCCTCCAGCGGTGGCTGCCCGGTCAATCACAAAAATAAGATCGGGATTTACCTGCACCAAGTATTCAAAGGAAACGTTCTGGCCGTGGTTCACCACTTCAATATTAGAATCTGCTGCCAGAAAGCCAAACTCCTTGTGAATTACTCCAAAGCGTGAACCTGGCCCATAGACGCTTAAGGATCCATCATTGGCCATGAGGATCAGGGCGCTGGAGCCAAGCCCAGCTGCTTGGGCATTAATGGCATCTATTGCGTCCTTGATGCCCGCCAGCTCAGATTCTACTAACTCGCGGCGGTCAAAGATTTCCCCCAGAAGCCTCAGATTGCTAGAGAAGGAACCCCAGTAATCCTGGGTGTCAATGGTGAGGTAGATGGTTGGGGCTATACGGTTCAACTCTGCAAAGACCTGTGCCTGCCTGCCCGAAACTAGAATTAGATCAGGCTGGAGCTCGTAGATGCGTTCAAAGTTGGGCTCAAACAAGGTACCTATATCAGCGTACTGGTCAGCACGGAACTTCCCCAAGTAACTTGGGAGGGAGCTTTTCACCACTCCAGCTACCTCTACTCCGAAGCTGTCTAAGGTATCAAGAAGACCGTAGTCGAACACCACAACTGTTTGGGGGTTTTTAGCTGCCTGCACTTCGCCCAGCTCATGCACTACAGTGATGTTTTCCTGTTGGGCGAAAGCACTGAAGCTGACTGCTACCATCATCAAGATCAGGGTTGCAATACTAAAAGTCTTGTTCATAGTCAAGATCCACCTTCTCCTTTAATCAATAATAGACACAGATGCGATTGTTGTTCACATTTTCGATGTGGAAATCAAGCTGATAAATGTTGCTAAGTACCGATTGGTCGATAATGCACTCCGGCCCCCCGGCGCAGGCAATCCGGCCCTCATCCATCACTACGATGGAATCAGAGTAGCAAGAGGCAAAGTTAATATCATGGATCACAATCACCACCGTCTTGCCCAGATCCTGCACTAGAGAGCTCAGCGTTTTCATAATTTCCACCGCATGACGCATATCCAGATTATTCAGTGGCTCATCCAGGAGGATGTAGTCAGTATCCTGGGCAATCACCATGGCGATATAAGCCCGCTGCCGCTGTCCGCCGCTGAGCTGGTGCAGATACTTGTGCTGGATGTCCGTAAGTTCCATGTACTCAATCGCGGCATCAACGGCAGCCCAGTCCTCCAGCCCCAGATTGCCTTGGCAGTAGGGGAAACGGCCGAAGCTCACCAATTCCCGGATAGTCAGCCGCATATTGATTTGATTAGACTGCTTCAGGATAGAAATGCGGCGTGCCAGCTGAGTGCTGTCCCAGTCCTCAAGAGGAGTACCGTCTATTAGCACTTCCCCCCCGTCCCTTTTCAAAAGTCTACTCACCACGGAAAGCAAAGTACTCTTGCCTGCCCCGTTCGGGCCAATGAACGAAGTGATCTTCCCCTTTTCAATGGTTAGGGAGACATTATCCACAACGTTCACGCCATCATATTGCTTAGAAACATTACGCAGTTCAATCATGCCCTACTCTCCTTTAGCAGTAATAGTATAAAGTACAGGCCTCCGGCCAAATTTATCAAAACGCTGATGGGGGTGGCAAAGTTAAACACCCTTTCAGCCAAGAACTGACCGCCTACCAACGCCAAAATACTGATTAGGGATGTCCCGGCCAGAAGATACTTATGCAGATAGGTTCCAATCAACTCTCGGGCCAGATTAGCCACCAGAAGTCCTAAGAACATGATGGGCCCCACCAGACCTGTAGAAACGGAAACCAGAACCGCCACCACAATAAGCAGCCGGCGTACCACCCGCTCATAAGGAACCCCTAGATTCAGGGCATGCTCCCTGCCCAGGGCCAGCACGTCTAAGATAGAGAGGCGCCGGGCTGTGCCAACTAAAGTAGCAGCCAAGATCAATCCCGCAATCCAGAGGATACCGGTGTTCATGTTGTTGAAGCTGGCGAACATCTTGTTCTGGAGCTGGCTGAACTCGTTAGGATCAATCACCATCTGAATAAAGGAAGCGCCACTTTCAAACAGGGTTCCCAAAATTACTCCCACTAAGAGTAAGGACATGAGATCCCTTGTCTCGGAGCGGAAAAGCATCGCATAGAGGACAACCGCAAAAGCCACCATCGCCACGACCACAACAAGAAAGTTTAGCTTGGGGTTGACCACCAGCTCACTTGCGGAGCCGAAAAGGTACACCGCTGCACTCTGCACAAGCAGGTAGAGGGAATCGAGTCCCATAATGCTGGGGGTTAGAATCCGGTTGTTGGTAATGGTCTGAAAGGTCACTGTGGAAAAGGCTATGGCTGCGCCGGTGACAATCATGGCCATAAGCTTAGGAACACGTAGGCTCAAGGCATACTGCCAGCTCCGGGAGTTAAGCCCCACCACCAGGTACGCCACGCTTACCACAACCACAACTGCTGCCAGAACCAGGAGCAGGCGCCGATCAGTATGATATCTCTCTTTCACTTGCGCTCCCCCCTCAACAGCAGGTAGAGGAAGATCAAGCTGCCGCTCACTCCCACGGTTAGTCCAATTGGAATCTCATACGGCGCTATGATCACTCTGCCCAAAATATCAGCGCCTAGCAGGAAAACCGCGCCTGCCAAGGCAGTTGTTAGAATGCTATTGCGGAGGTTGTCCCCCCGGTAGATGGCGACAATATTGGGGATAATCAGGCCCAAGAAGGGAATCCTGCCCACAGTAATCACAACGAGAGCAGAAAGTAGGGAAACGATGGCCAAACCCACTGCCACCACCTGTTTGTAGTTCAGGCCAAGTCCGATAGCGAACTCCTCTCCCATTCCCGCTATGGTAAACTTATTGGCATAAAGAAACGCCACAATCAAAAGGGGAATGCTTAAGTAGAGGAGTTCATAGCGGCCCTGTGTGATCATGGCAAAGTTGCCCATGAGCCAGGTGGACACATTCTGAACCAAATCATAACGGTAGGCCAGGAAGGTTGTGATGGAGCCGATCACATTCCCCAGCATTAGACCGAGGAGTGGAATGAACACCACACTTTTCACTTTAATCCGCTGCAGAATTCCCATGAATAAGAAAGAACCCACAAGGGCAAAGAAAAAGACCACTAGCAGCTTCGCGAACGAGCTGAGATGGGGAAAGAGAATCAAGGTGACCAGCACCCCAAATCGAGCTGCATCGATGGTCCCGGCTGTGGTGGGCGANACAAAGCGGTTGCGGCTGATCTGCTGCATAATCAATCCGCCGATGCCCATGGCCACACCTGCCATAATGATGCTGGCCAAGCGCGGAATGCGGCTTAGTACAATGATCTGGGTAACTAAATCTTCCCCAGTAACCAGCTCAACCACGCTAAATTTTGAAATGCCCATACTAAGGGAAACTGCAGATAAGCCAACTAATAAAATAACTAAATAACTATTGCGCATCGATTCTGTTCTGGACACCTCCCCTAACGGTTTGTAATTGCTATGAGAATGACTTTCACTCTCATAGTTCCTATCCCACTATAGCACGTTCTCTGCGGTTCGTCCAGCTGTAAAGACGAAAAAACTCACTGGCAGCGCCAGTGAGTAAGTTGCTGGTTGAATATGAAAAAACCCCGTACTATGTACGAGGTCTTAAAATGTTC
>JGI24707J26582_10000561_pt1 | contig 28803 bp, 14 predicted proteins | sample BioPla1DNA1_FD_26582 | JGI IMG/M metagenome (IMG submission 26582)
CCCGCCGCCATAATGACGGCATGTTTAACATTCATACGAGCTTAACCCTTTCATTCTGTTCGGCTATTATTACCGCCATATTGTCATTCGTATCATGACATGCGATTCGTAAAATGATGACTACATTATAGCCCGATATGAGATGTGACGACGTAAAGACAGATTTGATTGACGATTTCGTCAGTTTTGTGTTAAATAGTTAGCATAAATAAGTTATTTTTGTGTTAAATGATTGACAAGAGAGCGTACAGGAAGGGGACTGCGCTCTGCTTTGTCGAAGAGAGGAGGAATTTGCGTCTTGGGTCCGAAGTATATTCAACAAAAGTATATGCCTGTGATATGTGAAGCATTGTCAGATGACCCCGAGATCACTTCATTTGTCCCGATGAAGCTCGGTATGACGAATGATTCTTTTATCTTCGAGTGTCGTAGCGGGACGTTTATGCTCCGGCTCCCCGGGCGCGGGAGTGAGGCGCTGATCGACAGGAAACAGGAGTACGAAGTTTATCGGCTATTAGCCGGTCGCGGAATCTCCGATGAGGTTCTTTACTTTGACCCGAAGACGGGAATTAAGATTTCCCGCTATATTGAAGATGCACGCGTCTGTGACCCGCGATCTAAGTCAGACCTGAAGAGGTGTATGGATGTTTTGAGAAGTTTTCATGATTTGAATCTTTCCGTCGGTCACTTGTTTGATCCGTGGGAACGACTCGAATACTATGAATCGCTTCGCGGTGATACGCCGTCGAGATACGGCGATTACGCACTGACTAAAGCGACAATCCGGGACATTTATGAATGGACATTGGAACAGCCTCGCCATATTATTCTCGCTCATATCGATCCCGTAGCCGACAACTTTGTCTTTACTCCTGACGGAAAAGTCTATCTGATCGATTGGGAATATGCCGCCATGCAGGACAAGGACATCGATGTCGCGATGTTCGCCGTTTACTCTCTGCTTGATAAGGAGCATGTCGATTGTCTGATCAATTTCTACCAGAACGGGGCTGAGGACAGGCTTCAGAAGAAAAAAATCTACGCATACATTGCCATTGCCGGTTTGGTATGGAGTAACTGGGCTGAATTCAAGATGAACAACGGCGATGTGCTGGGCGAATACGCACCCGGTCAATATCGTTTCGCTAAAGATTATTCTGCGTATTTTTACGCGTTCAGTTAGTGTACGGCGTATGAGTTTAGGCGGTCGGTGTCGTCAATGATGCACCTCATCAATACAATCTTCGGTATCCCTCTCGGTTACCTTATGTATGCCTGCTATCGATTGACAGGTAATTACGGACTTTCCATCATCCTTTTCACGTTTATAACGAAAGTAATTATGTTCCCGCTTTCGCTCATCTCACAGAAGAATTCAATCGTCATGGTACGAATACGCCCGCAGCTCGAGGAAATCAGACAGCGTTACGCCGGCAACAGTACAGAGATGGCATCTAAGCAAAAGGAACTCTACCGTCGCGAGAAGTACAGCGCCTGGAAGGGGATGCTGCCGCTTCTTGTACAGATCCCGATCATTCTCGGTCTGATTAATGTCATCTACAACCCGCTCCAACACCTGTTGCGCCTTGAACCTTCCGTGATCAATTCGCTGCTTGAGAGGACGGCGACATTTTCCGGAACGACGGTTGCCGGACTTGGAACGAGCGCGGAGCTGACCGTTCTCGAAACGGTACAAGAGAATATCGCCTTCTTTGGCGGATTACCCGGTGTAAACGAGATCGCTTCAATGAATCTCAAATTTCTCGGTCTAAACCTTGCGGAAGTACCGACGATCAACTCGCTCAGCATTCTATACCCTGTTTTCTCCGGATTGAGCGCTTTCGTCTTGGCGATGTACCAGAATAAGCATAACGTGCTCCAGCGAGCGCAAGGAGTCGTCAGTCGCAGGGTTATGACGGTCATTCTCGTCGCATTTTCAGCCTTTTTTGCCGCTATCTTGCCGTGCGGCGTCGGCTTGTACTGGATCGCGGGAAATCTCCTGTCGATACCTGTTCTCCTTCTTTGCAATATCATTTATGATCCCGGTGAATACGCCGAGGAGATTGAACATCTGGTAGCGCCGAAACTCAGCAAGGAAGAGAAACTTGAGCAAAGGGCGCTTAATAAAGAGAAACGCAGGAGACAGCGAGCCGATGTTAAACGTTTTAACTCGACAAAGGATAAACGTCTCGTTTTCTATTCGGAGAGCGACGGATTCTATAAGTATTTTGAAGGGTACATCAACTACATTCTCGAGCATTCCGATGTCGTCATCCACTATGTCACGAGCGATGTGCGAGACCGCGTGCTCTCGATGAACAAAGCACGCATTCAGGCGTATTATGTCGGGCCGATTGCCTTGATCCGCGTGATGATGTTGATGGATGCTGATATCGTTGTCATGACGATGCCCGACCTTGAGAAATACCACATCAAGCGTTCGCTCGTAAGGAAAGATATTGAATATATCTATACCGATCACGGAATGACGAGCCTCCACCTGATGCTTCAGGAGAACGCGCTCGACTATTTCGATACGATTTTCTGCTACGGCCCGAACCACATCCGGGAAGTGCGCGAGATGGAGCGCGTCTATAACCTTCCTGCTAAGACGCTTGTCAAAACGGGATTTCCCTTGCTAGATTCGATGATTGAAGGCGCAGAGGCGATCGGTGACGTAATCAACGACCCGAAAATCATCCTGATCGCACCATCTTGGCAACAGGACAACATTCTCGAGTACTGCTTGGAGGAGACGTTGCGCCCGCTTTTAGGAGCCGGCTATCGCATCGTTGTTCGGCCCCACCCGGAATTCATCAAGCGATTCCCGGGTAAAATGAGAAAGATCATCGAGCGTTATAAAGATGATGTGGGAGACGATTTTGAAATTCAGACTTCGTTCGCTTCAAGCGAAACGGTCTATTCTGCCGACCTCGTGATCACCGACTGGTCGTCTATCGCGAATGAATTCTCGTATGCGAGGAAGAAGCCATCTCTTTTTATCAATACGCCGATGAAGGTCGTCAATCCGAATTACAAGAAAATTCCTCTTGTCCCGCTTGATATTTCATTGCGTGATGAGATCGGTATCTCAATCGATGTCGAAGACCTTGATACAATCCTCGACGTCGTTCATACGCTTTTTGATAATGCCGATGAATACAGAGGGCGTATTGCCGACGTCGTCAGTCAAAATATATTTGATGTTGGCGACGGTGCGCGCGGCGGAGGTCAATACATCATCGATGCCCTTAAGAGGCGTATGGATGAGACTGTCGAACCGTCCTGCGATGACCTCGTAACGCGTTGGCGGAGTATACTAAATAGCGGTATCGACGATGAGATAAAACAGATGCTCAACGAACCGCTCCCGGTCGATAATTCCGGTAATAGAACGAAAGCGGACTTTTTGCAGGAGATTTTGGAAGAGCTCGAAAGTACGATGGGACAGGAGATGAAAGATGAATCGTAAGGTAAAGACAATTCTCTTTACGTTCCTGTTGGCAGGCCTCAGCTTTTCCGTTCCGGTTCATGCCTACATTGACCCCGCGACTACAACGTATATCATCCAAATTGTTACGGCTCTCGTCATTACCTTGGGCGTCACGATCGGCGTGTTCTTTACACGTGTCAGACTTTCGATTGTCGGACTTTATGTCCGTATTTCGGAGTTTTTTATCAGGCTTTTCTCCAAGAAGAAAGGCAATAGTGTCACGACATCGCGTACGCACCTCAGGATGTCGCCTCCGGCAGGGGATAAACAGTCGTTCCGCAGCCGACTTTTGAGCTCGGTTTGCGTCAGCGTCGCCTTTGCTTTCACATTTATCGTGTTCGGCATATACGAACTCTATATGCTGAATGTCGACTATTTCAATTTCCCGCTCAAGTTGCTGCTTCCGCCCCTTTTGCTCTTCGGTGCGCTCGTCGCCGTTATTTTGTGCGGCTTCCTCATCTTGTTTCGAGGAGCACTATTCAGCACGCTCATCTCTTTTGTTTTCGGAATCGTGTTGGCGGGGTACGTGCAGGGCAATTTTCTCAACAGGGATCTCGGAACATTGACTGGCGACCCGATCGACTGGAGTGCGAAAACCGGCGCCTTTTTCGTCAATACGCTCGTGTGGATCGCCTTATTGGCGATTCCATTTTTGTTGAAAGCTGCCGGAAAGAAGATCCATACCGTAACGATCAGGGCGGTATCGACACTTTTGGTGATAGTACAGCTCGTATCGATGATTGCGCTTCAATTCTCGCCGACGTCTACACCTCAGCGATCTAACAGGTATCTGTCAACAAAGGCAATCAACGAAGTAGCTCAAGAGGATAACATCATCGTGATCGTTCTGGATCGCCTCGACAACCGCTACATCGATCGTGTGAGAAATGACGATCCGCGATTTTTTGATCGGCTTGACGGTTTCACGCAGTTTACGAACAATATTTCACTTTATTCACAGACATTCCCTTCTGTCGCCAATATGTTTACAGGAGAACTTCACATGTTCGAGCGTCCGATGAATGATTATCTGAAGGACGCCTGGTCGACATCGACGTTCCTTCCCGGACTTCGTAAACAACAATATGATATTTACCTCTATATGGAACCGGGGTATACGTATAGGGACGTGGCGGACTTAGAACATGTGGCCGACAATATCATTGAGAACGAGATACGCATTCATTCCAAAGAAGCCTTAGTGCAATTCGGACGCTTATCGGCTTTCCGGTACGCTCCGCTATTAGCCAAACCTTTTTTCTGGACATCGACTGATCAGTTCAGCCGACTGATTTCGACGGATTCGACAGAAGGATATCCGCCGTATTTTGCAGACGATATTCAGTTTTACCGGCAGCTAAAAAGCGAAAAACTTCATGTGAGTGAGCATGGCAAGAGGTTGACCTATATCCACATGCAGGGTCCGCATATGCCTTACGTGATGAATGAAAAGGCCGAACCCGCTGAACCCGGTACTTCAAGCGCGATGGTTCAGACGAAAGGGAGTTTCCATATCGTCTTCGAATACCTCGATCAGCTGAAACAATTAGGACTCTACGAGAGCAGTACAATCATCATCACGGGTGACCATGGCGCGCGAAAGAATGACAGATTGCCTCTCGACGAACCAATCGTCACTGCTCTGTTCATCAAACCCGCAGGGAAAGGGGGTACTCCCTTAGCGTTTAATGGTGCACCTGTCTCAGCGGATCAATTCCGACCATTTATATACAGCGAAGCCGGCATTCCGCATGAGGGACTCGGGAAGACGTATTTCGAAGTTCCTGAGGATTCAAGCGATGTTAGATATCTTTACCATCGCCTTATAAAAACTGACGAGTCTCCAGCAAGGCTCCTTATATACAAAATCCGCGGAGATGCCAACGATTTTAAGAACTGGGTGCTTGTTGAGGATCGGGTGGACAACAACTAACGTAACGATAATGTAACGAGTGAAAGTCTGAAAAATAATAGGTTCTCTTTGAACATATAATCATTTTCTGGTAAGATTTAATAAATATAATTATATTTCAAGTGTCAACGATAGGTAGGAAAGTAGCGAGCCCCGTCGTCGATACTTCCGCAATTTTTGTGTGTTGACGTGAGCAGTAGTTCCGAGATTATTGGGGAGGGTGTGCATGAGGACATATCTTAAAAAAAATGCAGTGTTGTTGGTCGCATTCATCGCGTTATCGCTGACCTTCGCATCGCCAATTCTGGCAGCTGAAGGAGATGTAGAGATTAACGAGACAAATTTCCCTGATGATGCCTTCAGAGAATTTGTAACTCAGTACGATACGAGTGGAGACGGCACTTTGCAAGTCACTGAGCTCGAAGCCGTGACGGAGATAGATTTATATAGTTACAACATAGTCGATCTTACAGGTATTAAACACTTTACAAAAATAGCGGATCTTAAGGTTGATTGTGGAAATTTAGTTTCGCTCGATCTCTCAGGTTGTACAAGCTTGGCGGATCTTAATGTTGATTGTAAAAATTTGGTTTCGCTCGATGTCTCGGCTTGTACAAGCTTGGAGAATCTTAGTTACTTTGGTTATGTTTTGGAAACATTGGACGTGACCGGCTGTACGAACCTTAAGAAGCTTTATTGTGAAGGTTCGGACTGCTTCATAGAGCCGCTCGATTTATCCTCCTGTACGAATCTGACTGATCTTACTATTATGATGTTTAGTAGTTTGACTTCATTGAACGTAACAGGATGTACAAATCTCGAGACACTTTTTTGTGGATTTTCATCACTTGAATCACTTAATTTATCGGGTATGACGAAGCTTAAGAAATTAGGTATCTCTTTTAACCATGTGGAGTCGCTCGATCTATCGGCATGCAAGGATCTTATCTATCTCAGCATCTGGCGTTGCAATCTAAGTGAATTGGATTTATCGGAATTAGATAAGTTGCAAAAGCTCGATTGTTCAGATAATCGTCTTACCTCTTTAGATGTCTCGGGATGTACTGACCTTTGGCAGCTTACCGCGGGAGAACAATGGATTGACGATGTATCTGCTGTTCTAAGAGGCGAGCATTACGAGGCTGATCTCGGTGCGTTATATGGTGTCGATATCGACAACATCAAGGAAGTGACACTTGATGACGGCGATCCGCTTCCCGACGGTTTTTCTTACGATCCTGTGACTGGTATCCTGAAGATGGACGCCGATCCTGGATATACGGCTTTCAAATATGTCTATGATACTAATGCGAATCTAGATAAGTTGGATGTTCCTCCTCCCGGATTCGCCGAATACGATGAGGAAGCCGAATTCGATGAGGAAGAGGAAGAGGGTTGGAGCGTTGTCGATTCGTCTCCCGACTTGGAAGTAAGGTTTACTATCAACATCGTCGAGGAGTCTCCAGAAGCGCCCGTAGTGTTAGAGACGGAAGATGACAACGTCGAGATTGGAGAAGACGGTGTCGTTATTTTTCAGCAACGAGAGCAGTCCGAGGATGATACTGCTGAGGACGTGATAGAGGGCGGCATTTCATTAATGATAGAGGGTAATGTAGACGATTTTCGGTATGTTACGTTAAACGGACGACAAGTGGCACGCCAACATTACGATGTAAAGGAAGGCAGCATTATTGTTACGCTCAAAGACGCTTTTCTGAGTAGCCTGCCGCCGGGTGAGTATGTAGTAAAGCTGTTTACGAAGGCGTTTGTCAGCAGCCAAAATATATTGCTTGTCGCGCCTGAACCTGAGCCCGAACCTGAGCCGGATCCCGCACCAGAACCTGAACCTGTACCGGAGGCAGATTCTGAACCTACACCTACACCTACGACACCCGTTACGACCGCACCTGAACCTACGACCGCGCCCACGACGACTGATCCTTCACAGCAAGTGCTGGATGTTGAGATACCGGCGTCATTGAACGAAGGAAATGATATTGATGCGTCAGGTGACAGTGTCGTGTTCCACCAAGGTACGTCTACTGGCGCTGCTTTCAAGGTGAATGGCGCGGATGTTGCTGACTTCAAGCGCGTAGAGGTAAATGGTCAGGAAATTGGTTCTGACAATTACACCGTGGAAGCGGGCAGTATCATCGTCAAATTGAAGCAGGCTTTTTTAAATAGTCTGCCGGAAGATGTGTATAAGGTAGCAATAGTTACCTCTAAAGGTACCGGCGTTAAGAATCTTCTAATAAAGGCTCCAATGCCTACCACTGATGCGAAAAAGCCTGTAACGCCTACGACAGGTGAGGTAAGGTTTACTCAGTTCTGGTGGTTCGCTTTACTGCTTTTTGTAGCCGGTTCGGTGTTGCTGCTGAGCTCTATCTACCGTCGGAGAAGAGAGAGCCGTTAGTAGTAATAATTCAGGGAAATAGTTTTTTGCGAAAAATGGGGGTGTCTCAAACACTTTATTAAGTGATTGAGACACCCTTTTTCATGTTGAAAGCCATGAAAACAGCCAGCATCAAAACGTAGCGGGTTCATGTAGGCGATAGCGGCCGAACTTTTCTGCTACTTGTATTCTCTTCAAATATTTGCCATTGCAACAATGACGACAACTGACGTAACAATAATGTAACGACGGAAAGCCTTAAAAACAACAAGGATTCTTTGAATAAATAATCTGTGTCTGGTACCATGTATCAAATGTATAAAGATTTCAATCGTCAATAATAGATATGAGAATGGCGAGATACCGTCGTCGATACTGCCAGTATTAGCAAACGGTGACATGAGCATTAGTTTCGATGTAACAAGGAGGATTTGCATGAGGACAAATCTTAGTAAGATTGTTGTGTTGGTAGTAGCCTTCGCGTTATTGCTGACCTTCGCACCGCCAATTCTGGCAACTGAAGGAGATGTGGAGATTAACGAGACAAATTTCCCTGATGATGCCTTCAGGGAATTTGTAACTCAGTACTACGATACGAACGGAGACGGTACTTTGCAAGTCGCTGAGCTCGAAGCCGTGACGGAAATTGTGTTAGACGATGATTATGTGACTAACATAATAGGGATCAAGTACTTTACGAATTTGGCTAGTCTCACTTGTTTTTGTCGCGAATTAGAGGATCTGGATGTGACAGGCTGTGCGAATCTTGAGTCTTTGCTGATTGCCGATGCAGATTACATAGAGTCTCTCGATGTATCAAATTGTACGAACTTGCGCAAATTGATGTGTTTCATGTGTCTTGAACTGAATTCATTGAACGTATCGGGCTGTACAAAACTCGAGTCGCTTATTTGTGCCCATACCAGCGTAGAGGAACTTGATGTATCAAGTTTGACTAACTTGAAAAAGCTCATTTGCTCCTATAGCCCTGTTCGTTCACTTGATTTATCTGCATGTCAAAAATTAGTCACCCTCAATGTTTATCGCGCCAGTCTTGACAATCTGGACTTGTCTGAACAAAAAGAGCTACAAAAACTTGATACTAGTATGAATTGTTTGGCAGTGTTGGATGTTTCCGGACTTCCTCTTCTTTGGCAGTTTACTGCCGGAGAACAGTACGGCGAGGAAGTTATTGCTGTCAGAAGAGGTGATCAGTATGTTGCTGATCTCAGCTCTTTGGAAGGCGTCGATATTGCAAGAATTAAGGATATAGAAGTCAGTTTCTATGATGAAGGACTTCTTCCGACCGGTTATACGTATAACAAGACCACCGGTTTGTTGACGATAGATGTTGATCCGGGTCAATCGGAATTCGTCTATGTTTACGATACTAAAGCTAATCTCAAAAACTTAGATAAACCGCCTGCCGGATACGATCCTCCCGGATACGCCGAATACGATGAGGAAGAAGAATTCGATGAGGAAAAGGAAGAGGAAGAGGATTGGCGCTATCGCGATTCGTCTCCCGACTTGGAAGTAAGGTTTACTATCAACATCGTCGAGGAGTCTCTTGAAGCGCCCGTAGTTTTAGAGACGGAAGATGACAACGTCGAGATTGGAGAAGACGGTGTCGTTATTTTTCAGCAACGAGAGCAGTCCGAGGATGAAACTGCTGAGGACGTGACAGAGGGCGGCATTTCATTAAAGATTGAGGGCAATGTAGACGATTTTCAGTATGTTACATTGAACGGACAACGAGTGGCACGCCAACATTACGACGTAAAGGAAGGCAGCATTATTGTCACGCTCAAAGACGCTTTTCTGAGTAGCCTGCCGCCAGGAGAGTATGTAGTAAAGCTGTTTACGAAGGCGTTTGTCAACAGCCAAAATATCTTGCTTGTCGCGCCTGAGCCCGAACCTGCGCCGGATTCTGAAGTCGACAAGCAGTTACCTGATGTTACTGAGTCTGATTCAAAGCCGCTGATCATCGATATTCCTTCGGATTTGAATGAAGGCAATGACATCGTATTGGCTAACGATGGCGTTGTGGAATATTTCATCGGCAAATCGAACGGAATTACCTTTAAAGTATCGTTTGAGGGTTCCGATGCACTAAGTAAAAATGACTTCCGTTCTTTGACGGTAGATGGTGAAGAAATAGAACAAACACCTGATAATTACACTGTAGAAGACGGCAGCATCATAGTCAAACTGACTAAGAGATTTTTGGACAACCTTCCCAAGAAGGAACATTCCATCGGCATACACACAGAACAGGGATCTGTTGTTAAAATTATTAGGAGAATAGAGGCTGATCCTGAAACGACGACATCTGATTCGCCCGATGAGGTCATAGTGACAATGCCGGACAAGATGGATCCGGAGTCTGCAGTGACGCCACCGGCGACGGGTGAGGTTAAGTATAACCACGTCTGGTGGGCAGCGCTGTTGTTGCTGTCTGTTGGCGCTGTGCTTCTCTTTACATCATCATCGATTCGACGCGAAGGTAAGCAGAGACGCTGAGTCAGTTCGTTTCGTTGATTCAAAGGTTCGCTCATAAGCGGAGCAAAAACTGAGTCCAGTTATCCAGTGTTTCTACAGCAAAAATGATTGAAATAACGTGGGCGCCTCATTGTTGAGACGCCCACGCTTCTTGTTAGGTAAAGGCTGTTTTATGCTTTACTCATCTTTCTTGAATGTCAAGTACCAGTCGAGCTGTGTATACTCGTCCTTACCTTTGACTTCCTCGACACGCTCTTTGATAGCTTTCGTTGTGACCGGTGGCGGCACGATGACGTCTTTGCCTGGATGCCAGTTGGCGGGGAGAGCGACACCCTCGGCATCTGACTTCTGTAAGCCGATGACGATGCGTTTGATCTCATTGAAATTCCTGCCTAGAGATGACGGATAGTAAAGGATTGTTCTCATGACACCTTCCGGATCGACGAAGAAGACTGCGCGCACGGCAGCCGTATCGGATTCACCCTGGAGCATACCGTATTTATTGGCCACTTCCATCTTTACGTCGTCAATGACGGGGAACTTGACATCCGGGTTCTCGATGCCGTTCCACGAATAGTTCTTAATTGCCGTTACCCAGCCCAAGTGGGCGTGGACGGAGTCGATCGAGAGTCCGACGAGTTCCGTGTTGAGCGATTTGAACTCTTCGTGCATTGACGCGAAGGTCATAAACTCGGTCGTACAAACGGGGGTAAAGTCCGCCGGGTGGGAGAAGAGGATAACCCACTTTCCTTTGTAGTCATCCGGGAAATTTATCACGCCGTGCGTCGTATTTGCGGTGAATTTCGGAGCGGGTAGTCCGATCAGCGGAAATGAATTCTTCGGTTCAACCTGAACATTTTTATCACAATTGTTTTCCATAATACCCTCCATAGAATAAAAGTTTTGGATAATTGAATTTGCTAAATTAGCTTACAAAGTAATTTTAGTATAGGCATCAATTTTTTGCTGTAAGACTGGTTACATCCGTATTTTGCGATATACCGAGCATGCCGGTGCATTAACATTTGTATGCTCGGAGCATACAAACGGATATCGGATTGCTTTAAAATAACAGGTAAGGAAAGATAATATCGTACTTTGAAAGGCGGTGATACCGTTTGTCCGATATAGCCGATATTGCAAATTTTCTTCAATCGTATAACGCGGCTCTCCGACAGGAAATCGCGGATTCGGATATGCCCTTTGGGCTGAAGGAGCAATTCATCTTTGACAGCCTGGAAAAAAGACAACCTGGACGCGAGGTCTATTTTGTAACTAGGAAGTTGGACGGTAAACGCGCCGTTCTTCGCATTACAGGCCCGGACAGCGGCGATAATGCCACTGCAGAGGCCGCAATACTTGCTAAACTGGATCACCCCGCCATTCCTAAAATATATGGAGCTTGGGAGTATAACGGACGCGGTTTCATTGTGCGTGAGTATTTTGAAGGTGATGATCTGGCCACTTATGTCCGAAAGCACGGCCCTCTGAGCTTTGAAATGTTGACAGATATAGCTCTCAGGCTTTGCGATATTTTGAGCTACATTCACGATCAGAGTCCTGCCGTTATCCATCGCGATCTTAAACCGGAAAATATCATTATTTCCGGGAAAAACGATATTAAATTAATTGATTTCGGCATCGCGCGAGATTTTCGTCATGACATGGGGAGCGCGGAATACGAAAGAGATACGCGAGTAGCCGGAACAAGGCCGTATATGCCGCCTGAGCAATTCGGCAGTGAACAGAGCGATAACAGAGCTGACCTTTATGCATTGGGCGTGGTCATGATATTCATGGCGACGGGAAAGCCGGATCGGCTGAACCTGAAAAGCGTTTACCCTTACAAGAGTTTAGTTCCTATTATTGAAAAATGCATACGGAAAGACCGCGACCAACGAAATAAGACGGCGGCACAGTTAAAGAGACATATTCTTTGGGTAAAGCGAAGACTGACGAGTAAAATCCTACTATGCTCTGTACTAGGCGCTGCCCTAGTCGCCGTTTTCTTTTTAGGGCTTTTTGTTGGACGAACACAGGGCTTTCAGAGCGGCGTCAATTCTATTATGGACACTCCCGCTGTAAGAAATCAGCCGTTCACACAGGAGGAATTGAATCAACCCGTCACTTTTACAAGTGAATATATTGATATGGCCGTACGGCTCGTACTGAACAAGGAAAAAGCCGATACGATCATCCGTAGCGAGATAACAAGCAGAATAGACGAGATATGCATATACGGGACATATGTCATCCATCCTTCGCTTGATGTTTCTCTAGTAAAAAATCACTTGGGTAAAGGTACGGTCGAATATATGACAGACGATGGATTTTGCCCGCATCGTGGCGACATAAGCTCGCTTGATGATATACCGAACATGTACTATTTGCGAAAACTAACGCTAACCTCGCAAAATATATTCGATTTGTCGCCGCTTTCCGGCATGAAACTAAAGTCGATCAATTTGAGTGACAATTATGTGGGGAACCTTCTCCCGCTCAAGGACATGGTAATGCTGGAAGAGTTGGATCTTTGTCAAAACCCCTTGAAGGACTTGACGCCGATATCACGTTTGCTGTCGCTGGAATCGCTTGATATAAGCCAGACACAGGTGACAGACTTGAAGCCCCTAGCAGAGCTTACGAAGATGGAAACGCTGAAGATTGCTTATTGTGACGTGAAGGATATAAGCGTATTGGCAGGGCTTCCAAACTTGCGAGAGGTCGATTTAAGCAATACATCTGTTACGAACCTTTCACCGCTCATAAGGCAGGATAACCCCATAACAGTGTATTGCACAGGACTTGCGGATGAGGTGATCGATGCCGTAAGAGATAACCCTAGAATAGTATTGGTTGAAGAATAGAAAACGAGTGTTTTTTAGCTTTTATGACGAAGCGATGTCCAAAAGAGACTTTGCAAAATGATTAAAAAAACTATTGAAATTTTCTTAAGTGTATGATACTTTAAATTTCTAAACATTATGTTATAAAAAATCGACACAATTATAACGTAGTAACAATATTGAAAAGGACATACGCTTATGAGAACAGGTGTTAAAACGAGATTTTTAAGTTTACTTCTTTGTGTTTGCATGGTTTTGCCGACATTGGCAGCTTGCGGAGACAAAAAAGATACCCCCCCTCCTTCTGAAGAACTGGAAATCTACTACACATCAGTGATGGTTGAATATAAATCCCAAGGAGAATACAGTGGCACGCTTACCTTGGCGGATGAAATAGATGACTCGTTTGTGGAAGTAAGTAAAGAGAAATTCACGATATCGGCATTTAGTAACGATGGCGAAGAAGAAAGTGGCGTACAAATAATTGACTTTTCCGTTACGAAAACGGATGATAGAAACCTTGCTGTTACTTTCAAATCCCCCTTTGATTATGACGATAATATTTCATATATTCTCATGTCCGATACGGCTGTAACTGCAGATGAGAAGAAAATTGCCGCTGTTGTCTACACATACGTGCCTCAACCTGAGTTGAACATCGACTACAAGGGTTTATACAAAGGAACTGATGAGGCCATCATCACGGCAACCCTGACAGAAGACTGGAAGTTCGCTGAAAACATGACTTCAGATATGCTTTCTTTCCCGAGCGGATTTGACGCATCCATTGATGTGACGAGAGAGAGTGATACGAAGGCTGTTTTTGTCATAACGAATATTCCCGAGAACTATACCGGTATGGCTATTTGTGCCACGTTGAGCGCAAGCGCAATAGATTCTGAGCTCTCAACTGATACGGAACTGTACTTGGATTATTTACAACCTGAAGTTGAAATTGATCCTTATTCCGTAAGCTTTGATGTGAACACAAATGTTTTAACCGTTGGCAAAGTAATGCTTTCCGAGGGGTTTACGGGTGTCCAGGATGGTATCAGTGTTTTGAGCAATTTATACTCCGTGGCAGAACAGTCGTATGACTATGAAAACAGGGTATATTCGTTCAAATTAAAAATTGATGATAATCTTACCGCGGATACCGATGAAAATGAATTGCTTTCATCTATAGTTGTTGACGCGATTTTAAAAACCGATACAGAAGAAATCGAGTATGCGTTTAGCCCTTACAGTGCAATGGCAGGAGTAAAGGGCAATGTAATAACAGATATGGAAAACGGCAAGGTTTATATTGAACTTACGCCGTATAACGCCACCTTTAAGGAGGGTATTTCTTCGGATGACGTAGCAGTATCCGGTGCTGACGGGCTTACGGATTTCGAATGCTCCTCTGTCGATACGGAGAAAATCTTATATACGGCTGATTTTTCTTCTCAACTGACAGACGGCGCTGTACTGTCCTTTAATATACCTGATTCAGTTTTGAATACAGGCTTGGGGCGTGATGCATACTCGTTTATGGTCTTCGTCCCGCCCTACTCAGATGATAGTAAAGGTATCGACTGGGCCGATCTTGGAAAGAGCGCGGCAGGTGGTTTGGCCGGTGAAATAGGCAGTTCGTTAGCCGGGTTTGTTTTGCCTCATGTCTATGATTATTTGGGCGTTGATACTTCCAATCCCGAACTGAATGCGATTCAAGATTCGATCTCGAAACTTTCATTATCGCTATCTACCCTAACCGATAATATCAATAAACTCGCAATTTTAGTTGAAGTCTCACAATACAAGAATACTTTGGATCATTTCCAATCATTAGAAAGCTCCTTGATTTCTTCCTCAGTGAAGCTTTTGAGTCACAAGGATGTGATCAAGTATGTGAAGGCAATTAGCGGTAATGATACTCCCGCTAAACAAGGTTTTTATAAATTCAATGAATACCTTACCACGGTGTATGGTGAAGTCAATGCTGCTAGGGCACAGTGGGGTTATTGGGGTGTTGAGCACGAATTGATCGACATTTATAATAGATTCTGTGATCACGCCAATCATTATTCGGATGACTTGAGCCTATTTAGGGAAAATGTGCTTCGCGACGACTATTTTTCGGGAATCCCCTTAAATTACAAAGGCAGTGATCATTATGTAGATCCTAACTACAAACGCCTAGCCCTAAATATCGACTACTTACACGAAATACTTCAAGGTGCGGAAGAATATCATGAGCACGTTGACATAGCCATCGGGCCAGTTTCTACCGAGCTCCTCAAAGGTTTTACGGATCAAGTAGGGAAATTGAACGGCAATGATGAATATGTGAAAACTGTTATACAATACGGCGACAGAATACTTAGTAATGCTAGCGGAACATCAGGCGGTATTATTGATCTTTATTTCCAGGTCATTGATATGTCGTATAATTTTGAATCGCAAACGATCAATGCCAAAAGGGCATTTGTGACGAAAGTGCAAAACGTTTATCTTTCAAACGCTGCCATCGCATTGCAGTATTGTGACGTGACCGGAGATAAAGGCAGTGCAAATCTTATTCGTACCAATATGCTCACAGTAATGGAAAAGATCGATGGTGCATTCAAACAAATTCATGAAATGGGTCTTCGAGCTACAATAGGGAACGACAAATTGCTGGTTTCGGGACAGGTGATTTCCAAGATAATGAATACAAATGGAGTTTCAAAAGGACAGAGATATCCAACTAAAACTCAGCATGAAATAGAAATAACTAAAGGTTTTGAATCTGTTTCTGACCAAACCTACCAAACCATGATGGAAAGAGCTAAAAAAAGAAATTTGAGTTTGGCAGATGATTTGCGTGCTGCCGGCTTTGTGGATGTATTGCCGGATGAAGGTAATCGATATTTGTATTCGACGGGAAATGCGAAGTACTACGGAACTGTGACTAGATTGGATGAGTTTGTCGATGCAATGAAACTTTGGGCCTACAGTGATGCTAATGCTCAAGGTGAATTAAGAGTTACCACTGTAACTCAAGACGGTGCAGGTTCTCCAATTGTAACGAAGGATGACGTTTTACAAGTTGACTTTATTTACTCCACAAGTGTGTGGGCGACATTGTTTCTCGACGCTAAGACGGAATTTTTCGTTGTTCCTAGTTATAACCGGCTTATAGGTTTTGCCCCGGCGGGATAATAAATGAAAAAGTCTCTGCTCTTAGTAACGACTATTTTGTTGATTAGTGTCATTGTTTTCGGGTGCTGTTCTGTTAAAAGAACGGCACCCGGTACAAGTGTAAACGATTCTGCATCAACTGAAGAGAGTGATATAAATACGTCACAAGATAGCTTCACTTTGCTCGTTTATCTATGTGGCAGTGATCTTGAAAGCCGTTTTGGTGAAGCGAGCGCTAATATTGCTGAAATGCAGGCTGCTGAATTCAGTCCCAATATCAATGTTATCGTTCAGACAGGCGGCTCACAGTATTGGAAAGATATCGAGATTTCCGCACAATCGACCGATAGATTTTTGATAAAAGACGGTGATAAACAGCTGATTGACCGAAACACAGTAAAGCAAAATTTTGGGGAAAGTCAAACTCTTGCTGATTTTATCAAATTCGGAGTCGAACAATATCCTGCAGATCAATACGGACTTATTCTATGGAATCATGGATCCGGCTCGATAAAAGGCGTTTGCTTTGATGCGAATTTTGAAAACGACGGACTAACGCTTCCTGAGATCAAGGATGCGTTAGCGTCAACACAGGATGTTCTCGGCAAAAAATTTGAGTTTATCGGACTTGACGCCTGCCTTATGGCGACCTACGATATGGCATCTATTCTTAAGTCTTATGCAAACTATATGATTGCTTCCGAGGAATTAGAGCCTTTGTCGGGGTGGGATTATACGACGCTCATTTCTAGCTTGGGCAAGGAAAGTTTCTATACCGATGTGCTGGATTCGTACGCCGACAAGCAATCTGCCAAGGCGACCTATACGCTCTCTGTTATCAACCTTTCAGAAATGGAAAAAGCCGATGCTGTGGTAGAGGAAATCGCTAGGCAGATTGACTACAACTTATCATATGTTGGAAAAGCTTTGTCGGAGGGTAAGGAATTCGGTGCCAAAGGGGAAAGCCGCAGTGGAACAAACCTATTTGATCTCGGCTTGATTGCAGATTCGCTTGGTATTGATTACGATTTTTCGTCTTTTATCACAAAGGTAAATGGCGCCGCGCACGAGAGTGCAATGGGCATGAGCCTGTATTTCCCAACGGAGCAAGCCGATTTGCTTACAGAATATAAAGAAATCTGTCAGAACTCTTTATATATGGATTTTTTAATTGATTATCTTTACTTCAAACCGGAAAGCACGATCGTTTTTGACAATATGGGATATGACGATAATGGCTGTATGTCCTTTATCCTTAGTGATTTTTCGGAGCAATACGTACAATCGGTAGGGTACGAACTTCATAGTTTTGCGGGGAGTGAGGAGACTCAAAAATTATATTGCGTGGGAACGGATAACGACGTTTCTTTTGCGGAGGGCATTTATACGGTCAACTTCCAAGGCAACTGGGTCTTCATGAACGATGTGATGCTCCATACCGATGTGTATGAAGAAAAGGATACGCACACGATTTTCTCCGCCCCCGTGAAGATAAATGGCGAGCTTTGCAATTTCTTGTTTACCTATTTCAAGCCGACACAGAGCATTCAAGTTGAAGGATATGTGTTGGAAAGTGATCTATCATCTCGTGTTCACGATATATCTGACGGAATGAAACTTACGATACTGTATGAAGATCCCTTTTCGGAAGACGGTCAGCTCTACTATGAGGAAGGAACGATAACTTGGAGTGAGGATATTGATCTTTCAATCAAAAAACTAAAACCAGGATACTATCAATACATCCCCTATGTCGTTGACATCTATGGAAATGTCTATTGCGGGAATACCGCCGTTGTCTATTTTGATGGCGAGAAAAGCACGATGGACAGCATAAGGGCCGGGTAAACCTGAGCGTCAACCCCATTTCTTCCATTAAAAACAAAATATGAAGACCGAGAGAAGTCTTGACAGTAGAGTAAAGTATTAGTAAAATCTTTCTTGGTTAGCCACCACTAACTAAAGGCGCCAAATTTCTGTAGAAAATAGCAAGATAACAGCAGGACATTCCCGTGTCTTGATAAATAAAACCTTATATAAAGTTGAAGAGGCGGCATGTTAATCAATAGAGCATTATTGTTTTTGGCAAGAGGAAACAAACGCTATATCATCAGAGTTTCTTTTGTCGTTGCCTTGACTGCATTTTTGAATTTAATTCAGTTTTATACGCTCTCCGTCATCGTCAGTGGTTTAGTAAAGGATTTTAGGCTTGATCTTCCTCTATTGTTGCTGTTTTTGGCTATAGCACTTCTACAGATACTTCTTAAGCCCTTAGTGCTAAGTTGGACTGCCGACTGCGAAGCTCAGGTAAAAAGCAATCTCAGGGAGAGGATGCTGGAAAGGATCAAGACACTTGGCCTCACTTACACGGATGATGCCCGTAGCGGAGCGCTTTATACTTTGCTCTTAGATCGTGTAGAAGCCTTAGGCCCTTATTATTCTACGTATATTCCGGCTCTTTTAACGGTTATGAGCGTATCTGTGGGAACAATTCTATATATTTATTTTATCAACAAAGTGACTGCCTACATCATGTTGGCGGGGTTGCTCGGTGTAGTCATCTTGCCTTTATTTACTTATAAATACCTTTGGCTAACAGGAAAAGAAGTTTGGCAGGAGTATGATGCCTTTGGTTCAGATTTCTTAGATCTCGTTCAAGGAATGCAGACACTAAAAAATCTTCCGGCTTGTAAAATAGAAAAAGAGAAGATTCAAGCCAAGGCGAAACTTATTCATAAAAAGACTATGGACAACATGAAAGTTACTACCATTGAGAATTTTCTTTTTGAACTCTTCTCTGGCACGGGCGCTCTGCTCTCCATAGCTTATGCCGCCTATTGCGGTTTAAAAGGCGAAATGGGGTTTTCGGAACTTATCTTAATTCTCTTTATTGTTCGCTCTTGTTTTGGCCCTGTACAGGTGCTGATGAATGCCTGGCACCTGGGATTTAATGGGTTAAGTGCTTCGGGCAAAATTACCGACTTTTTAAAGACTGAAGAAAGGCAGATGAGAAGTTCCTTTGATCCTCCTGCAGAAAAGTCTTCCGGACTTCAAGTAGAGGGACTAAGCTTTTCCTATGGTACCGAAGCAAAGGTGCTCAAAGGTGTATCGGTGGAATTAGAAGACGGAAAGATTACTGCCTTTGTAGGTGAATCCGGAAGTGGTAAATCCACACTAAGTTCACTTATTGCAGGACTCTATCCTTATCAGGAAGGGAAAATATACTGGGGTAACGACGTATTATCAAAAGAGACTTGTGAAAAGTGGCAAAGTAAACTTGCGGCAGTATGGCAAGAGCCCTATCTGTTTAATCTCAGTTTAAAAGATAACTTAATGATTGCAAAGGAAGACACAAGTGAAGAAGAACTTGAGGAAGTTATAGAGAAGTCTGAACTCAGAGATGTGGTAGATAAATTACCTCAGGGGATTGATACTTTAGTGGGTGAACATGGCACAAGACTATCCGGGGGGGAACGGCAACGTTTAGCCATTGCCAGATGTTTTCTTAGGGATGCTGATCTTATTCTCTTTGACGAGGCAACATCGAGTTTAGATGAAAAGAATCAAAAATCTATTCAGGATGCTCTGGAGCGTTTAGCGAAGAATAAAACGCTGTGCATCATCGCTCATCGTATTTCCACCATAGTCAATGCCGACAGAATCTATCTTTTGGAAGACGGATTCGTCAGAGCTTCCGGTGACCACGAGGAACTTATGGAAAGCAGCCCTGAATATGTCGGCTTGCTTGCTCATCAAGCAAGACTTGTATCCTTTGACGAAGACGGAGGTGAAAGATGAGACGACTTGAAATCATATCCTCTTTGTTTAAGCACCTTCATTCTTTTCGTTGGTACATGGTGCTTAATGTTGTGATTTGTTTTTTATATGAGCTTATGCCCATGGCCTCTCTCTTTCTGGTTTCCTATGTCATAGGGGCTATTATTAGAGGAGTGTCCTTGAATTATCAAGGTTTTTTGTTTGTTTTGATTCTCCTTACATTCCTACAGGCGTGCTTTGGCTATATAAATATGTGGACGGAACACGATATCGCCTATCGGATTTTGTATAAACTGCGTCAAGACATCTATGATCGATTAGAAAAAGCTCTGCCTATCTTTGGTAAGGGGATGAGCTCTGCAGAGATTGTATCCATTGTGTCTAATGACATGAATATCTTAGAGTGGTTTTATGCTCATACCATCAACATCTTTATCGTCACCGTGGTTATCGCTCTTTTGATTCTTTCCTTTTACTTTTATCTTCATCCGGTACTTGCCCTAAACGCTTTGCTATGGATTGTGGGGTATCTCCTTAGTGCTGTGATTTTTAAAAAGAAATCTGAAGAAGATGGACGTGAATTGCGTAAAAATTATGGAATTCTTGCTCGCTTAGGAGTAGATTTAGTCCAAGGGCTTAAAGACTTACTGACCTTTCAAGCGTGGCACAGATACTTGCAAAGATTTGGTATTGCCGTAGATAACTATGATGAAGCCAAGAAAAAAGATGCTCTAAGAAGATCCCGAGAATATATGTATACTTTGTGTATCGTGGCACTGATGACTCTATGCACACTCCTCATATCCAATCATTTAACTATAAGTAATGCGTTTAGTTTTGCGTGGCTGCCTACACTGATTAGTCTCAATGCTTGTATTGTGATGTTATTGAATAAATTTATGAGTATGTCATCTCAATTCTCATCTATTTTTGCTGCAAGTGAACGGGTTCTCAATCTCCTTAATGTCCCTATATCTGTAGAAGATAAGGGTAGCTTGGTATTTGAAGGTTCTATTGAAACTGTTGTTTTTGAAGATGTCTCTTTTACTTATCCGGGCACATCTATCCCACAAATCAAAGGACTCAACTTTAGCTTAAGAAAGGGTGAGCAGGTTTCCCTGGTAGGAGAGTCCGGCTCAGGGAAAACAACAATTATAAGGCTTATACAACGTTATGCCGACCCTCAAAAAGGAAGAATTTTAGTAAATGGCAGAGATATCAGAGAATATACGCTGGAGTCTTGGAGAAATGCGTTGTCTGTGGTCTCACAGCACACCTACTTGTTTAAAAGGAGCGTCGAGGACAACATCGAAATGGGACGGCCGGGTGTATCAAAAGAGGAAATTCGGCAAGCTGCAAAGATTGCCCAAGCACACGAGTTTATTGAGGACTTTCCTGGGGGGTATGCCACTGAAGTTGGAGAACGGGCATTAAAGATTTCCGGCGGACAAAGGCAACGACTCTCCATTGCCCGCGCCATCTTAAAGGACAGTTCCTTTATTATCTTTGATGAAGCTCAGTCCTCTTTAGATTCTGCCAATGAAGAGCGCTTAATAATAGCGATGGATGATTTTTTGGAAAACAGGGTTTTCCTCTCAATCGCACACCGCTTATCTTCTATCCAAAATAGCCATCGTATCCTATTTATGGATGAGGGCTGTCTTGTTGCCAGTGGCACCTTTGAGGAATTGTCAGAACTGCATCCTCTATTTAAAGAAAAGATTTTGGGGGAAGGGCAAGGCTAGTGCCCTAGGTGTTTTTAGTATTTCTCTCAAGAATATATTTGTTGCAGTTTCGCAGGAACAAGAGAACCAAAGTTGCGAACATTACTTGACAGTACTCTTTTCTTCTTGCAATTATACTATATACAAATAAAGAATAAAAGCATTTGCCTGTCGAGCTTGATCATATTTATCAGCTATATTTATCAGTATATCTTTTGGAACTCAAATGAAATAAAATCTAATAAAAAAAGCAAAGCTTTGCAATACAAATGTACATGCAAAGCATTTGCAATCCTTATTGGTGCGGAAAACAGGACTTGAACCTGCATGATCTATTGATCACTAGAACCTGAATCTAGCGCGTCTGCCACTTCCGCCATTTCCGCATCTGGTGACCCCAAGGAGAGTCGAACTCCTGATTCCGCCTTGAGAGGGCGGCGTCTTGACCACTTGACCATGGGGCCGCGGGCGACTTTTTGGATTATAACACGGCCTTTCCGTTCCCGCAACAGCCTAGATGATCAGTTTAAAGATCGTGTACGAGCCGTCGAAAATAGTTCCCGCGTTCTTCAAAGTGATGGAATTTGTCGTAGCTCGTACCGGCTGGCGAGAGGAGAACGGAGTCGCCGGGGGAGGCGAGCTTGCGCGCTTCATTGACAGCCTGCTCGTAATTATCGACGCGGATCAGCGTGAGGCTGCCGATATCGACAGCTGCCACGTCGGCTTCCCGGCGTATGATGTCTTCGATCAGGTCGGCGTTCTGCCCAGCTAGGATAATCTTTGATGTCGTCGAGACGATCGCGGCACCGAGGCCTGTGTAGTCGCTGTCTTTGTCTTGTCCGCCGGCGATTAAGACGGGCCGCTCATTTCGTTCCCGGAATGCCGCCAATGTCTTCATCGTTCTTGAGGGAGAGCTGTCGACGGAACTGTTGTACCAGCGCACGCCGTCGTGTTCGCCAACGAGCTCCATGCGATGGGCCACGCCTTTGAAAGTCTTTGCTACGGCTCTTACGGCGTCCAAGGTGACGTCATCGGCCGTCGTGACGGCGGCGGCCATCACGTTATCAAGATTGAATGAGCCCGGCAACAGAACATCTTTTTCCTGAATGATCGTCTCGGGTTGAGAACACGGCGAGCGCCTCATATAGAGCGCCCCGGCGCCACGCCACGCCGTCACGTCATTTCCGAGATCCTTTGCGTTAAAGAAACGCGTGCGCCCCGATGGCTCACCGATAAAACGTGACGAAACATCATCATTCGCATTGAGCGTCAATGTATCGGTAACGCCTTGCGAGCGGAAGATATTTTTCTTGGCATCGATGTATTCAGGAAAATCACGATGAAAATCGAGATGGTTGGGAATGATGTTGGTGATGACGGCGTGGTTAACGACGGGCAACGAGTCCATTAATTGAAAGCTTGATAACTCGAGAACGACGCGGTCAGTCGAGCGTATCTTTTCAATTTGGTCGAGAAGGGGAGTGCCGATGTTTCCTCCGGTGTATACACAGTATCCCGCCTCCTGAAGGATGAGGCTGATGAGCGTCGTCGTCGTCGTTTTACCGTCACTTCCTGTGATGCCGTAGAGAGGTGCGGGACAAAGTTCCATGAAGAGTGCGATCTCAGAAGTAACTACGGCGCCGCGCTTGCGTTCGCGCACAAGTTCAGGGAGATCGGTTCGCATCCGCGGCGTGCGGAAAATGAGATCGTATCCCGTAAGCTCATCAAGGTAACGGTCGCCCGTCGACCAATGCAGGTCGATGCCGTCGTGCTTGAAGTCACTTTGAATTCGTCGCAGCCTCTCGTCGTCGCCCTTCATCATGTCGAAAACGGTGATGTTGCCATTTTTCGGGTACAACCAGCGGATGAGCGGGCGATTGCTGATGCCGGCGCCGATGACTGCGATTTTCTTGTCGATTAAAAAGTCTTCAAATTGTGACAACGTAGCTTTCATATCGACATCTCCCTAGCAAAGTTTATTCGTTTCATGGTATCACAGAGCATTTTGTTTTCTATTTATCCTGTTGAGAAGCTTAAGAGCGACGGATATGAGAGCGAAAAAGGCGATCAGAGAAAGGAAGAACAATGTGATCGAGTGACTCGCCAAGAGCGCCAATCGGTACACGATGAAAGAGACGATCCATGCGAAGAATGTCTGGAACGCGATAATCAGGAAGAGCCCGCCACGGATGCCAAGTTCGCGGTGCATAACGGCGACGGCAGCGGCACAAGGCGTATAAAGAAGGATAAAGACGAGGAAAGAGATCGCGGCAGGCGCCGTCAAGAGTTGATGAAGCGCATCTGTGAGCGGCATGCCCGATCCTGACGTTGCAACAGTCAGTGTGCTGATGATCGTCTCCTTGGCTGAGAATCCGGCGAGAAGAGCGCTGACCGTCGGCGTGCTGCTGAAGCCTAGAGGAACGAAAAAGGGAGCGATCTTGCCTGCGATGACGGAAAGCATGCTCGATTCGGGAGAGTCGACGGGGAAGAAGCGGAAATCGTATGTTTCGAGCACCCATATGATGAGTGTGACGAGCAGGATGACGGTGAACGCTCTCACCATAAACTCTCTTGCATGGCGTTTGACAAGTCTCCACAGTGACGTCAGCGACGGGAATCGGTAGGGCGGCAGCTCGAGCAGGAAAGGAGAAGCTTCTCCGCGAAACACGGTACGCCGCAGAAACAGCGCCGTGATGACACAAAGAACGATTCCGAGCAGATATAGTCCAGAGATCACGAGCGCTACGTGGTGCGGGAAGATCGCTGCAGCGATCAGACCGTAAACGGGAACTTTTGCCGAGCAGCTCATGAATGGCACAAGGAGCACGGTCAGCATCCGGTCGCGTTTAGATGGAAGTGTTCGCGTCGCCATGACAGCAGGAACGGAGCAGCCGAATCCAAGCAAAAGAGGTACAATGCTCGCACCAGAAAGGCCGATTTTGCGCATCAGGCGATCCATGATAAAAGCGACGCGCGCCATGTAACCCGTAACTTCGAGTAAAGACAGAAGGAAAAAGAGAACAAGAATCATCGGCAAAAAGGAGACGACGCTTCCCACGCCGCTGAAGATGCCGTCGACGACAAGTGATTGTATGATCGGGTTCAGCTCGGCTTGCGCCATAGCGGTGCCGACATATTCTCCGAGTCTTGTAATGGCATCTGCAAACGTATCGTTGAGAAACTGCCCGAAAGGTCCAAAAGAAATCCACGAGACTGCGACCATGACGGCAAGAAAGATCGGGATTCCGAACCATTTGTGGAGCAGTATACGATCGAGCGTTAACGTTGCGGATGGAGCTTCCTCATAACTTGCGTACTTTGAACGCAAGACTCTCGATTCGACCTCGCTGATAAATGCGTAGCGCATATCGGCAAGCGCCGCCAGACGGTCCGTCTTCGTGTCGCGTTCCATTTCAACGACGATGTGCTCGACGGCTTCAAGCTCGTTTTGATTGAGACCGAGCTCAGGTACGAAGAGTTCATCACCTTCAATCAATTTCGTTGCTGCGAAGCGAGGTGTGACGCCGACTTCTTCTGCGTGATCCTCGATCATCGCGGCGATGGAGTGAATCGCTCGATGTACGGGGCCGCTGCAAAGATCGGGTTTCAGCGGCTTTGTCTTATTGACCGCTGTTTCCATCGAGACACGCATATACTCGGAGACGCCTTTATTCTGACTCGCTGAGATAGCTACGACGGGGATACCGAGCTCTTCTGACAGTTTGTCAACATCGACTTGACGTCCGAGTGCCGACATTTCATCGATCATATTGAGCGCCAATGTCATCGGGATGTCGAGCTCGATCAGTTGCAAAGTAAGGTAAAGACCGCGTTCCAAGCTTGTCGCGTCGACGATATTGAGAATGCAATCGGGTGTTTCCTTGATTAGGAAGTTTCGGCTGATTACTTCTTCCGGCGAATAAGGTGATAGTGAGTAGATGCCGGGGAGATCGACAATTTCGGAATCGGGGTATTCGCGAAGATGCCCCGACTTGCGCTCCACGGTGACGCCCGGGAAGTTCGAAACGTGCAGTTGACTGCCGGTCAATCTGTTAAATAGAGTCGTCTTGCCTGAGTTTTGGTTGCCCATCAGGGCAAATGTCAACGATTCCTTAGCCATCTTCTGCGCTTTCTCTTTTTCCTGAGAGGATGATCTTGAGATGATTCGGATGCTCGGACGTTTTCATCCATCTCATTTTCCTGCACGAAGCCGGGACAAGAAGCATCAGCTTCAGCTCGTTCTTCCAAGAAGGCGCATTCGGTACAGTTCCGAAAACCGTGAATCTGACAAGCTCTCCCGCAAGAGACTGATCCTACCTGAAGAAGTTCTACTTCTATATCGCGGGCGGCTTCCTCGCGCAATGACAAGTTATAGCCTCGGAGACAGAGCTCAATCGGATCGCCGAGAGGTGCCACTCGAACGAGCTTGACGATTGTATTGGGGGTAAGGCCCATATCGAGCAGTCGGCGGCGCAATTCTCCGCCTCCGTTAACGCGCAAAATCCGGGCACATTGTCCGATACGCAAATCACTTAGAACCAAAGCTAACTCTCCTTTGTTACCTTCGTTGAAACTGTCGGCAACAGCTCTGACATGCTCAATATACTATCACGAAATCTACGAAAAGACGCTGCGGTCAGTTACTAGTTTGCTTAATCTGCTCCTTAAGGAATCAATCGTCCATGTTGTCGGATAGACGTGATATTGATTCGAGTTAGGCGGTTAAATGGCCTGTGAGGGTAACTTTTCAGCACGTACGGCACGATTGAGACACGACGCCTATGATAAAATCAATGCATGAAATCTGAGATCGCCGTGTATGGAGCACGTGAACATAATTTAAAAAATATTGATGTCAAGATTCCGCGTAACAGGCTCGTCGTTGTGACGGGCATTTCCGGTTCGGGAAAGTCGTCGCTCGCTTTTGACACGATCTATGCTGAGGGTCAGCGTCGCTACGTTGAGTCGCTCTCGTCTTACGCTCGTCAATTTCTAGGTCAAGTTAAAAAGCCTGATGTCGATCGGATCGACGGCTTGTCGCCTGCGATCGCGATCGATCAGAAAACGACGAGCAGAAACCCGCGGTCAACGGTCGGAACGACGACGGAAATCTATGATTTCTTGCGATTGCTCTATGCGAGAGTCGGTATTCCGCATTGTCCGAGGTGCGGTAAAGTCATTGAGCGTCAGACTGTCGATCAGATGGTCGACGCGATCATGTCACGACCTGACGGGACGCGTATTACGCTGATGGCCCCGGTTGTACGTGATAGAAAAGGTGAGCATGCTCGACTTTTGGAGAGGCTGAGCGCGCAAGGATTCGTCCGTGTACGAATCGATGGCGAGCAGCTTGAATTGTCACCCGACATTAAGCTTGAGGCCAATAAAAGGCATACGATTGAAGTGGTCGTCGACCGACTCGTTCGTCGTGAGGGTATAGAGAACAGATTGGCTGATTCACTTGAGACGGCGAGTGAATTGGCTGATGATATCGTAATGGTCAGATTCGAGGAGCGGCGCTCCGATGCGGACGACTCAGAGGAAGGCCGTTATTCGGTGAGCGAGTCGATTTTTTCGCAGAAACTTGCGTGCGCCGATTGCGAGATCAGTCTCGGCGAGGTATCGCCGCGTATGTTCAGCTTTAACAACCCTTACGGTGCCTGTCCCGAATGCACGGGACTCGGCAGCCGCTCACACTTCGTTCCCGAACTGATCGTCGAGAATCCTGAACTTTCGCTTAGCGAGGGTGCAATCAATATCATGGGTTTCCATTTTACCGATCGAAACAGCTGGACGTACTGCCATGTCGAGGCTTTGGCAGATCGATACGGCTTTTCTCTGGAAACGCCTTGGCATAAGTTGCCGGATCGTATCAGGCATATGATTCTGTACGGTAACAACAGGGAGACGATTATCGTCGATACGAGTCGCACGAAATATGACAAAGGGAAACCGTATCGTACATCGTGGGAAGGAGTAATCCCGACTTTGGAGCGTCGTCAGGTTGAAACGAGCTCCGCGGATATGAAAGATTACTACGCGCGCTTTATGCTTGAAACACCTTGCCCCGTTTGCCGCGGTGCAAGGTTGCGCCCAGAGGCTTTGGCCTTTAAATGTGGCGGCAAGAACATCGACGAGGTGACACACCTGTCGATCGCGGAGGCGCACCGTTTTCTCACGTCGATCGAATTTGACGGCGGTCGCGCCGCCATCGCACGGCCGATCATGCAGGAGCTCGGTGCAAGGCTGCAGTTTCTTCTTGATGTCGGCCTCGATTATCTGACACTCGCGCGATCATCCGGTACGCTATCGGGAGGTGAATCACAGCGCATCAGGCTTGCGACACAGATCGGTTCGAGCCTGACCGGCGTACTTTATGTGCTCGATGAGCCGAGTATCGGTCTGCACCAAAGGGACAACGTGCGTCTTCTTGAGACGCTAAAGAATTTGCGCGATCTCGGTAATACTGTTATTGTCGTCGAACATGATGAGGAAACCATTTGGGAGGCCGACCATATCATCGATATCGGTCCCGGCGCCGGTGTTCATGGCGGGCGGGTCGTCGCTGAGGGAAGACCGGATGACATCGTTCACGTTGAGGAGTCGCTGACAGGTCAATACTTATCGGGCAGAAAAGTAATACCTATACCCAAGACAAGAAGGAAACAGGATAAAGGTTTCTTAACGATCTACGGAGCGCGCGAAAATAATCTTAAGTCGATCAACGTATCGATTCCGCTGGGCGTTATGACTTGTGTCACAGGTGTTTCCGGTTCAGGTAAGAGTTCGCTCGTCAACAATATACTACTGAAAAAACTTGAAACTGAATTAAACCGCGCTCGGCGCGTAGCGGGTGACTTTGACTCGATTGAAGGAGTCGAACAGCTCGACAAGGTGATCGCCATCGATCAGTCACCGATCGGCAGGACACCGCGATCGAATCCCGCGACGTATACAGGGACATTCGACCATATCAGGCGGCTTTTCGCGGAGTT
>JGI24707J26582_10000564_pt1 | contig 28736 bp, 23 predicted proteins | sample BioPla1DNA1_FD_26582 | JGI IMG/M metagenome (IMG submission 26582)
AGTACCATTTTCGATATTGGCAAGTAGCTTACGGAATCTCTCCTCATGATGTTTCTCAACTGATGCAATTGAAAGGAATTTTTCTGCTATGTCATCAAAGCCCTCTTCCTTAGCTGTTTTAGCATACTCTGGGTAATCGATATCCGCCTCTTCGTGCTCACCATTGGCTGCGGATTTTAGGTTTGCAATTGTATCCCCGTAAGCAAATGGATAAGTCGCATTAATATCAACTGGCGCAGGATTTTCACCATCTAAATGCTTAAGAGCCAGTTTCATAAATACCTTAGCATGTTCCTTCTCATTTTCAGCAGTCTCCATGAAAATATTTTGTATTTGCTTGTATCCCTCTTTACCTGCTACTGATGCAAAATATGTGTAACGTAATCTTGCTTGTGCTTCACCTGCAAATGATCTCATTAAATTTTCCAGTGTTTTAGTTCCTCTTAAATTTGCCATATCAATTCTCCTTTTTTATTTTCTTAAATTTTATATGTTTCTCTAGTATATTATAAATACCCTTAAGTATAAAAGGCTATATCATCAGTGGTGATACCCATCACCTAAATGGAAGAGGCATCACCACTGAATATTTACAAGGGCTAATTTACTAAACTATGATAATTCATGAATAAATAATCCACTTCTTAATTTAGGCTCAAACCATGTGGATTTAGGTGGCATTAATTTATCTGCATCGGATACTGCAAGTAGTTCGTCTATAGATGTTGGATACATAGAGAAGGCCACTGCCATATCCTCGGATACTCTTCTTTCCAGCTCCTTTAGGCCTCTAATACCACCGATAAAATCAATTCTGCTATCTGTTCGCGGATCCACTATACCTAGTATGGGATAGAGGAGATAATCCTGCAATAAGGAAACGTCTAAACTTTTGACAGGGTCATCAATAGTATTTAGATGTTCTTTTGCCCGTAAAGCATACCACTTTCCGTCCAAAAACATGCCAAAAGTTCCTTTTTCTTTAGGTTGGTATGGTTCCAAACCTATTAAACTTACTGCAAAATTGGCTTCTATTTTCTCAATAAACTCATCCTTATTTAGGCCATTTAAATCCTTTACTGCCCTATTATAAGGCATAATCATCAGTTGTTCATCAGGAAAAAGTACAGATAGAAAATAATTGTACTCTTCATTACCTGTATATTGGGGATTTTCCTTACGTCTTTTTAAGCCTACTTTAACTGCAGACGCTGCCCTATGATGACCATCTGCTATATAAATCTGATTTATTTTTGAAAATGCATCTCTTATTATGGTGATTTTTTCTTTATCATCTAATTTCCATACTTTATGGGAGACCCCATCATTAGCAATAAAATTGTAGATAGGCTCCTCTTTCTTTATCTCATTTACCATTTGATTTATTATATTATTGGATCTATATGTTAAAAATATAGGTCCTGTTTGTGCATTACAGACATCCACATGGGTAATACGGTCCAGCTCTTTATCTTCTCTTGTGTTTTCATGCTTTTTAATAACATTGCTTAAATAATCATCAATAGATGCACAGGCAACAATACCTGTTTGGGCTCTATTATCCATACATAATTCATATATATAATAACATTCTACTTCATCTTTTATAAATATACCATCCTCTATATTTTTATCTAACAGCTCCTTGGCCTTTTTATATACCTTGGGATCGTACATATCTACACTATCATCAAATTCTGTCTCAGCCCTATCAATTCTTAAAAAAGAAAGCGGTTCTCTTCCCACTTCCTGTTTAGCTTCTTGACGATCATATACATCATAGGGTAAGGCTGCTACTCTACTGGCCACATCTACCCTTGGCCGTATACAAATAAAAGGTTTAATAGATGCCATATCTTTCCTCCTACTAAGCAAGTCCATATTTACACACTTTGGATAGTTCTATACTTTATATAATAAATTATATAAATCAAATATACAAGTATTATTCTTGTATTTATCCCTTTTAATGCATAATATAACAATGGGACAGGAGATAAAAGTCTACAGATGCCTCTGAAGCAATTTATTCCTCTGTCCCACGATTATTATATTCTTTTCTATTTAACTCTTCTTACCTTTAGAACACCTTCTATAGTTGTTAGCTTATTTAGTACTTCCTCATTCAGTGGTGTCTCTACGTCTATTACTGAATATGCATATTCACCTTTACTCTTATTAACTAAATCAGTTATATTAAAGCCCATAGATGAAATAACTCCAGTAAATTGATTTAACATATGGGGAATATTTCTATGAAGCACAGAGATACGACCTGCCGCTGTACATACTCCTGCATCACAATTTGGATAATTTACGGAGTTTACTATATTACCATTCTCCATATAATCTTTTAATTGTTTAGCTGCCATAACAGCACAATTATCCTCAGATTCTTCTGTGGAGGCACCCAAATGAGGGATTAATATAGCATTTTCCATCTTAGCTGTATTAACATTAGGGAAGTCAGTTATGTATTTGGCTACCTTCCCTGATTTTAAGGCTTCTGCCATATCCTCATCATCTACCAGAAGATCTCTGGCAAAGTTTAAGATAATAACCCCATCTTTCATTTTATCAATGGCTTCTTTATTAATCATTTTCTTAGTTTTTTTGCTAGGATCTTCATGATCTATTAATGGTGTATGAACTGTTATATAATCACATTCTCTATAGATATCTTCCCTAGTCTTAACATGAATAACATCTCTGGATAGATTCCATGCACTGTCTACAGATATATAAGGGTCAACTCCATATACTGTCATTCCCAGCCTGTTGGCAGCATTGGCAACCATTACACCGATTGCTCCAAGGCCAATAACCCCAAGTTTTTTGCCTTGAATTTCTTTTCCTACGAATTTTGATTTATTCTTTTCAACAAGCTTAGCAATATCCGGATCCTCTTTAACAGATTGAACCCAATTTACACCGCCGATAATATCACGGGATGCTAGTATAAGCCCTGCAATTACCAGTTCCTTAACACCGTTGGCATTGGCACCAGGGGTATTGAAAACCACTATTCCCTTTTCTGCACATTTATCCAGGGGAATGTTGTTAACACCAGCACCTGCTCTAGCTATAGCTTTCAGATTATCGGAGAATTCCATATCATGCATTGATGCACTGCGAACCAATATCACATCTGCCTGGCTGGCATCTTCTGTTTTTTCATATTGATCATCAAATATATCCAATCCTATCTTGGCGATGGGATTTAAGCAACTATATTTCATGTTTTTCCACTCCTTCCACCCCATAGTTTATTAAAGATTTCTTGCTTCAAATTCCTTCATAAATTCAACCAATTTTTGAACGCCTTCCTCTGGCATAGCATTGTAGATACTAGCTCTCATGCCACCTACTGTTCTATGTCCTTTAAGATTTTCTAGACCAGCTTCCTTGGCTTCCTTAACAAATTTAGCATCTAAATCAGCATTTCCTGTAACAAAGGGAACATTCATCAAGGAACGATCCTTTTTCTCTACTGTCCCTTTAAATAGCTTGCTCTGATCTAAGTAATCATACAATATAGCCGCTTTTTTCTCGTTCTTTATCTTGATTGCTTCTAGTCCGCCCTGTTTCTTAAGCCACTTAAATACTTTTCCGCACATATAGATGCCATAGGCAGGGGGTGTATTGTATAATGAAGCACTATCCGCATGTATCTTATATTTTAACATTGTAGGAGTTCCAGGAAGTGTATCCTCAGTAATAAGATCTTCCCTTATTATAACAATAACTACTCCAGCCGGCCCAATATTCTTTTGAACTCCCCCATAGATAACCCCATACTTAGTTACATCCATGGGTTCTGATAGAAAGCAGGAAGACACGTCGGCTACCAATGTCTTACCTTTAGTATTGGGTAATGTCTTAAACTTTGTACCATAAATAGTGTTGTTTTCACAAATATGAACATAATCAGCATCTTCTGATATTGGAAGATCTGAGCAATCTGGAATATAGGAGAAATTCTTATCTGCTGAGGAAGCTATAATATTAGCTTTGCCATAAACACTGGCCTCCTGATAAGCCTTCTTAGCCCATAAACCAGTAATAATATAATCAGCCACCTTATTCTTCATTAGATTCATTGGTATCATAGCAAATTGCTGTGAAGCTCCACCTTGTAAAAAGAGTACTTTATAATTATCAGGAATGTTAAGTAAATCTCTTAAATCCTTCTCTGCTTCCTGAATAATACTCTCATATGCCTTAGACCTATGGCTCATCTCCATAACAGACATACCAGTGCCTTTATAATCAAGCATCTCATCTGCTGCTTCTTTTAATACATCTACTGGTAACATAGCTGGTCCAGCCGAAAAATTAAATATTCTTCCCACTTTCACGTCCACCCTTTCACATATTAGGATTTACTTTAATTAACTTTAATTTATAACTTTAGTTTAGTAAAGCATTTCCCTTATTATAAGACTACGTTATTTTTTTGTCAATACTGAAAGACAGTAGGATACATTAGTATTTTTAATCTTATTGAATTTATTGCTTATTTTAAATCCTCATCTGTAAATACTTCATCTATGGCTGCACCAGGAGCTACCATTGGCCATACTTTTTCATCCAAATCTATTACACAATCCACCACTACTGGCTCATTTAAAGCAAGTACTTCCTTAAGAACACTTTCTACTTCCTCTCGCTTAGTTATTCGATAAGCCTTCGCCCCCATAGCCTCAGCCAATTTAACAAAATCAACTTTATCATGTAAATTAGTATGGGAATATCTTCTTCCATAAAAGAGGGTTTGCCACTGACGTACCATACCTAGCACCTGGTTATTAAATACCAATTGAACTATAGGTATATTATAGCGGGTTGCAGTTGCAATCTCATTCATATTCATACGAAAACATCCATCACCAGCAATATTGATAACGGTCTTATGAGGCATTCCAATTTTTGCACCGATACATGCCCCTAATCCATATCCCATAGTACCAAGTCCACCAGAAGTTAATAAAGTTCTTGGATTTTGATATTTAAAGTACTGAGCAGCCCACATCTGATGCTGTCCCACTTCCGTAGTTATAATCGCATCTCCACCAGTAAGCTCATAAAGTTTTTCCATTATATAAGGTCCAGTTAAGATGTCATTGCGATATTTTAATGGATATCTCTCCTTCATATCCATGATGTGGTCTATCCAATCCTTATGTTCCTGCTGCTCCAATCTCTCATTTAATATATCCAGTATTTCCTTTATATCACCTATGATACTGTGGTAGCTATATACATTCTTATTAATCTCCGCAGGATCAACATCAATCTGTAGAATTTTTGCATTTTTTGCAAACTTCTTGGAGTTACCTATTACCCTGTCAGAGAACCTGGCCCCAATAGTAATAAGTAAATCACATTCTGTAACTCCTAAATTGGATGTTTTGGTTCCATGCATACCAATCATTCCAGTATAGAGAGGATTTGTTCCGTTAAAAGCTCCCTTACCCATTAAGGTATCTGCTACAGGGGCGTCTACTAACTTCACAAATGCCTCCAGTTCCTTACTGGCATCTGATATTACCGCTCCACCACCTACAAAGATATAGGGCTTTTTAGCTTTCTTAATCATATTTACGGCCTTATCTAGGATTTCATCGGTAATTTCGTTAGTTATTGGAGAATTCATTTCCGGCTCTATGCTAACAAATTCAGTCTTAGCTGCAGTAACATCCTTGGTAATATCAATTAGTACAGGACCTGGCCGGCCAGATCTAGCTATACGGAATGCTTTTCTTATAACCTCCGCCAGCTTTGTTACATCTTTTACTATAAAGTTATGTTTAGTTATTGGCATGGTCACCCCAGTAATATCTACTTCTTGAAAGGAATCCTTGCCCAATAGATTTACCGCCACATTGGCAGTTACGGCTACCATGGGAACGCTATCCATATATGCCGTTGCAATTCCCGTAACTAAATTAGTTGCTCCAGGACCGGAGGTGGCAAAACATACGCCTACTTTACCAGTCGCTCTTGCATATCCATCTGCAGCATGGGCTGCCCCCTGTTCATGGGATGTTAAATAATGTTTTATTTCATCACTGTGCTTATATAATTCATCATAAATATTTAAAATTGCTCCACCGGGATAACCAAAAACAGTATCCACACCTTGTTCCTTCAAACACTCTATAACAATTTGAGAACCCGTTAATTCCATATTTACACCTCCGTTAAAGACCTATATCCTAGTTACTGTTACTTTGACGCCTTAGGTACTTCTAAGATTGCTCCTCGGTTACCGGAAGTAACCATGGATACATAACGGGATAGATATCCTGTTGTAATCTTGGGTTCCCTTGGCTGCCATTTTGCTCTTCTCTTAGCCAACTCTTCTTCCGAAACTCTGAAATTTAATGTGTTGGCATTAATATCTATCTCAATTATATCCCCTTCTTCAACCAGGGCAATATTACCTCCTACGGCTGCCTCAGGTGATACATGACCTACACATGCTCCTCTAGATGCTCCAGAGAAGCGGCCATCTGTTATTAATGCTACTGAGGATCCTAGGCCCATTCCCATAATAGCGCTGGTTGGATTAAGCATCTCTCTCATACCAGGACCACCTTTAGGACCTTCATAGCGAATAACTACTACATCACCTGGAACAATCTTCCCCCCCTTAATAGCCTCAATTGCATCTTCTTCACAATCAAANACCCTTGCTGGCCCTTCATGCTTTAGCATCTCTGGTGCCACAGCTGAGCGTTTAACCACGCCTGAATCCGGAGCTAAATTTCCTTTTAATACTGCAATACCACCAGTTTGGCTATAGGGGTTATCAATTGGACGAATAACATCGGGATTAAGATTTACACAGTTCTTAATATTTTCACCTACAGACTTTCCTGTAACAGTAATGAGATCCGTATGTAAAAGTCCCTTTTTATTTAATTCATTCATTACTGCATATACACCACCGGCTTCATTTAAATCTTCCATGTAAGTATGGCCAGCTGGTGCTAGATGGCAAAGATTTGGTGTTTTAGCACTTATCTCATTGGCTATATCTATATTCAAATCAATTCCAGCTTCATGGGCAATGGCTGGAAGATGTAGCATGGTATTGGTTGAACAACCTAAAGCCATATCTACAGTAAGAGCATTCTCAAAAGCTTCCTTGGTCATGATATCCCTAGGTCTTATATTCTTCTCAAGCAGCTCCATTATCTTCATACCAGCATGTTTTGCCAGCTTAATTCTCTCTGAATATACGGCTGGAATTGTACCATTTCCTTGTAAGCCCATACCTATTGCTTCGGTTAGACAGTTCATAGAATTGGCAGTATACATACCAGAACAAGAACCGCAAGTAGGGCATACCTTGCTGGCATAGTACTCAACCTCTTCCTCAGTCATATTACCAGCGCTATGGGCCCCAACAGCCTCAAACATACTAGATAAACTGGTTTTCTGTCCATTGACACGGCCTGCCAGCATGGGACCACCACTGACAAAGATGGTTGGAATGTTTAATCTGGCTGCAGCCATTAATAATCCGGGCACGTTTTTATCACAGTTTGGTACCATAACTAAAGCATCAAATTGATGGGCCATAACCATAGCTTCTGTTGAATCAGCAATTAAATCTCTAGTAGCCAAGGAATATTTCATTCCTTGATGTCCCATGGCAATTCCATCACATACAGCTATAGCAGGAAATACTATAGGTGTACCTCCAGCCATTGCAACACCCAATTTCACAGCATCTACTATCTTGTCCAAATTCATATGTCCAGGCACTATTTCATTATAGGAGCTTACTATTCCTATCATCGGTTTTTGTAGCTCTTCTTTTGTTAATCCCAATGCATTGAATAATGATCTATGGGGGGCCTGCCCTATCCCTGTTTTAACTGCGTCACTTCTCATTCTTTACCATCCTTTCTATATTCTAAAGGCTCTAGTCCTTTATCGATTTAAAGTAGTATCGTATATATTAAAGTATTTTATAATAAAAATCAACTAATATTAATTAATATGTATTATTAATAATACTTCCTAATAATTTATAATAACAATGCTCCAAGATTTAATGGTACAAGACTTTTAGAAAGGCAAGGTTATTATAAATGACAATAAGTATTATTGATTTTTTATCTCAGCTAAGGTCCAATATCCCACTGATATTTACCACACTTCTTACCTTGGGAGTTATACTGGTCAATGGTTGGACCGATGCTCCTAATGCCATAGCCACCTGCGTTTCAACCAGATCCCTAAGCCCAAAACATGCCATTATAATGGCTGCTATTTTTAACTTTCTTGGGGTACTCTTTATGACCATGGTTAATTATTCAGTAGCTAAAACCTTATTTAATATGGTCGATTTTGGTAATAATTCATATAATGCCTTGGTTGCTTTGTGTGCTGGACTCTTTGCCATAGTAGTATGGGCCACAGCTGCATGGCTATTTGGTATTCCAACCAGCGAATCCCATGCCTTAATTGCTGGTGTAACTGGAGCTGCCTATGCTCTTCAAGGGGCCAAGGGCATCAATACCGATGAATGGAATAAGGTTCTTTATGGTCTGATTATGTCCACTATCTTAGGCTTTAGCGCAGGATACCTAGTAACAAAGACCATAGGTTTAATATGCAAATCCATGGATCGGCAAAAAACCAATCCTTTTTTCCAAAAGGCACAGATTTTTGGCAGTGGCGCCATGGCATTTATGCATGGAGCTCAAGATGGCCAAAAATTTATGGGTATCTTCATCCTGGGTATCTTCCTAGCCCAGGGACAAGGAGATATTGATAATTTTAAAATTCCAATTTGGATGATGATATTATGTTCCCTTATTATGGCCCTAGGCACTTCCCTTGGTGGCTACCGCATTATTAAGACAGTTGGAATGGAAATGGTTAAACTAGACAGGTATCAAGGCTTTTCAGCTGATATTGCAGCAGCCTTTAGCTTATTTATGGCCTCAATCTTAGGCATTCCCGTTAGCACCACCCACACAAAAACCACTGCCATAATGGGGGTAGGAGCTTCTAAAAGAATTACCAATGTCAATTGGATAGTTGTCAAGGATATGGTCTTAGCTTGGATCTTAACCTTTCCCGGATGCGGATTAATGGGATATCTTATGGCCTTTTTATTTATGAAGCTGTTTAATACATAATTAGCTATATAAAACTATAATTTTCATTATATTCATCTTTCACAACTTTAAGAAATCAGGAGGAAAGTATTGAAATGAAAAGGAAAAACGAATATAATTATTATAATGAATTTATTAAACTTTCAGAATACTCCTTAAAATCAGCGAATTTTCTACACGATACATTATGTAACTTTTCAAGTAAAAATTTAGCTTCGAAAATTAAGGAAATGCACGATATAGAACTTGGTGCCGATCAGGTAAGGAATCTAATCATAAGGCATTTGGCTAGGGAATTTCTCCCCCCTATGGAGCGGCAAGATATCTATAATCTCACAGAGAGGCTTGATGATATAACCGACTCCATCGAAGAGCTTTTAATATGCTTTGATATATTTAATATTCAATCTATCAGTATAGAAATATTAAAGTTTACCACCCTAATTGTAAATTGCTGTACAACTTTGCATGAAACTCTTAAAGAATTTAGGAATTTTAAAACTTCTAAAATTCTTAATAATAATCTGGTTAAGATAAATGAAATTAAAGATTTGGGGTATACCTTATATATGGATTCAATACGTAATCTATATCGTAACACCAAAGATCCAGTTCAAATAATATGCTGGACCGAAATCCTAAACCATTTTAAGCAAACTTGTAGCCATTGTGAACATCTTGCACTCACCTTAGAAAGCATCATAATCAATAACACCTAGTTTGACTAATAATTTTCCAACCAATTCAAGATTACTTTGCATTAAATACTATATGTAACAAGAAAGGGTAAATATGAAACTAGAAAAACAGAAGGCATTTATAATTAAATTCGTTTATATCACAATTATTATGGGACTTGGTTACGTGGTCATTAAATTTTTTCTACCTCTTTTAATGCCTTTTGTAATAGGTCTTATTATATCTCTTGTGTTTCGCAGACCAATTGACGGACTTAAGGATAAGTTAAAAATACACCGTACCTTAGCATCTGTTATTGTATTAATTCTATTTTATGGCATTGTCCTACTTTTGATTAGTTTTCTAGGAATTAAGGTATTTGATTATATTAAAACTATCTTGTCTGGATTACCTAACCTTTATAAGAAAACTATAGAACCGGCATTCCGTGAAGCCTCTAATAATCTGGTACTTTATTTTCCAGAAATAGAGCCCTTTTTGTATGACTTTATTAATAATATTAGTCAATCAATATTTTCCTTTGTTACAACTTTATCCTCTACAGTAGTAGGAGCAATCACAGGTTTTGCCAGTTCACTTCCATCACTTTTAGTAAAACTATTGTTTACTATAGTATCTTCCTTTCTATTCACAATTGATTATTATAAGATCTCTGATTTTTTAATGAGACAATTCAGTGGCAAAAGAAAGGATTTCATATTAAAACTTAAGGATAACGGAGTTGGGGCCATAGGACAATTTATTAAAGCTTATGCCATGATCCTATCTATTACTTGTATAGAAATTGCCATTGGATTTTGGATTATTGGCATACCAAATCCTATTTTATTTGGTTTCTTAATAGCCATCGTCGATGTTATGCCAATACTGGGAACAGGTACTGTATTACTTCCCTGGTCTCTAATAGGTTTCATAATGGGTAGCAATAAAATCGGTCTTGGCATGTTGATATTATATGTTATTATAACAGCCGTTCGGCAAAGTATTGAGCCTAAGATTGTAGGTCAACAAATCGGGCTTCATCCCGTAGTTACTTTGCTATGTATGTTTGTTGGAGTAAATCTAATGGGTATATTAGGCTTATTGCTACTTCCTGTTATTGCTACTTTACTTAAAAAGCTAAATGACGATGGGGTTATACAATTATTTAAATAATTAATAAGAAGGCTTTTGGCTTGCTAAACATTTAAGTATCTTGTACTAAATTCTTTTAACAATAAGGCTGATTATCCCAGGGTAATCAGCCTTTTTTCTGCTAGTTAAGCTAATTAATATATCTTGTCTTTCGGGATAAATGTAGCACAGTCTGTTTCATTAGAGCTATTAGCATTCCTTGGCTCAACATGAATCATTTCCGCCGTACAATGGTCACCATTCAAATAATATTCACAACTATTAACAATACACTTGATGCCTTCATTGGGTTTATCCATTTTCTTAACTGCCATTACATTACCTCCAAACAAAGATTAAATCTGTTGATATTACAAGATTTATTGTTTGCATGAGGTATAGAAATAATTCTTGAATATTTTAAGTATTCATTGCTATTAATGGCTTTATTTTCCAAATTACATGGATGGAAATTGTTCCATTATACCCTCTACCATCATATCAGCCATTTCAAGAGCCTGTATTTGAATATCATCGTAGCTATTAATTGCATTTTCATAATTTTGTGCAACCATATCTGCTACAGCAGAAGCTAGAAGTTCCAAATGTTCTTCCAACATGGCACTCCAATCCTCTACATTCCAGTTAGGATTAATATCGCTTAGGAAGCTGGCAATCTGCATTGCATTATTATACCATCTTTCTTCTATCTGCCTATATAAGTTCGTATCTTGGTTTTTAGCAGCTTGAACCAGTTCAGCAGCAATGGTAATATGTGCTGTCATTAGATCTGTTAATCTTTGTGCATCCTCTTCACCATAGTAGGGTAAGAAGGCTTCTCCAAAATCAGTAGCATTCCGTAATAATCTTTGAGTTATAATCTCTGTTTGAGACAGGTCATTTAGAATTGCCAAGACGGTCATAAAGGTCCATGTAACATGCTGATCCCATAACATATGCATATAGGATCTTAATTCTGCCATAGTACCATTCATCATATTATTGTTCATCATATTACCATTAGGAGGCATTCCGTTCATCATGTTTCCGTTAAATGGCATCCCGTCCATCATATTTCCGTTAGGTGGCATGCCATTCATCATATTGCCATTAAAAGGCGTTCCGTCCATCATATTTCTGTTAGGTGGCATGCCATTCATCATATTACCGTTATAAGGCATTCCATTCATCATGTTACCATTAAACGGCATTCCGTTCATCATGTTTCCGTTAAAAAACATTTCATCGTCCATCATACCATTATTATATGATGGATAGTATTGAAAACCTGGACGAATTGTAATTACTTGACCTATCTGGAGATTCCTTGGATCAATACCTGGATTTAATTCCATAATGGAATCCACTGTGGTATTGAATATCTGTGCCAGCATCCATATGGTATCATATGGTCGTATCGTGTATTGTATTGTTCCACTCATTCTAAAATCATCACCTATTCTGATGTTCTATTTCAGATTATGATTCTAGAGTATAAAATGTTCCGTATTTAATTTTTATTATTAATATAGTTTACTAATCCTTCGGCTTTTATAATTTTTTGCATAAATTCCGGAAATGCTTGCCCTTTATATTTTTTATTTTTGCTTAAATTGGTAATTGTACCTGTGTCAAAATCTATTTCCACTTGATCCCCAGCTTCTATTTCCTTGGCTGCCTCCGGACATTCTATAATCGGAAGCCCAATATTAATAGAATTGCGATAGAAAATCCTAGCAAATGTTTCAGCTATGACACAACTGATTCCTGATGCCTTTATTGCAATAGGTGCATGTTCTCTAGAGGAGCCGCATCCAAAATTTTTATTAGCTACAATTATATCTCCTGTTTTCACCCTTTTAGCAAAATCTTCATCTATATCTATCATACATTTTTCAGCCAGTTCCTTAGGATCGGCAGTATTTAAATAGCGAGCCGGAATAATCACATCTGTATCAATATTATCACCATATTTGTGCACTGTACCTTGTACCTTCATATCACCTACCCCTTTCTATAATCCTAATTCTTCTGGACCTGATATTCTTCCAGTAATAGCACTGGCTGCTGCCACAGCAGGACTGGCTAGATAGACTTCTGATTCCACATGTCCCATTCGGCCTACAAAGTTTCTATTGGTTGTAGCCACTGCCCTCTCTCCTGCAGCTAAGATACCCATATGTCCACCAAGACACGGTCCGCAGGTTGGTGTACTTACAACGGCGCCGGCTTTAATAAATGTTGAGATTAAGCCCTCTTCCAATGCTTGTAGATAGATTTTCTGAGTAGCAGGGAAGATTATAACCCTAAGGCCTTTGGCAACTTTTCTACCTGCCATAACCTTTGCTGCTGCTCTTAAATCATCAAGCCTTCCATTGGTACAGGATCCAATAACTACCTGATCAATCTTAATATCCCCAACTTCATCTATTGTACGGGTGTTCTCTGGCAGATGGGGGAATGCCACTGTAGCTTTAAGGGTAGATAAATCTATCTCATAAGTTGCTTCATACTCTGCATCCTCATCTGCTTCAAATATCCTATATTCTTTGGTAGAATGTTCTTTCATATATTGAATAGCTAAATCATCAACTGGAAATATTCCATTCTTAGCCCCTGCCTCAATTGCCATATTGGCTATGGTAAAACGATCGTCCATAGTAAGATTACTGATGCCATCTCCCACAAATTCCATGGATTTATATAGGGCCCCATCTACTCCTATCTTACCTATAATATGAAGGATTATATCTTTACCACTTACCCATTTATTTGGTTTACCTTTAAGTATAAATCTTAAGGCCGCGGGTACTTTAAACCAGGCTTTACCTGTTGCCATTCCAGCAGCCATATCTGTACTTCCCACTCCCGTAGAGAATGCTCCCAAGGCACCATATGTACAGGTATGGGAATCGGCTCCAATAACCACATCTCCTGCAACTACTAAACCTTTTTCAGGAAGAAGAGCGTGTTCAATACCCATTTCACCAATCTCAAAGTAATTGGTTATATCATGTTTAATTGCAAAGTTCCTCATACATTTACAATTCTCTGCTGATTTAATATCTTTATTAGGCGTAAAATGATCTGGAACTAAAGCAATCTTATCCTTATGAAAAACATCCTTAACTGTCATCTTCTCCATCTCTTTAATAGCAACTGGAGCAGTAACATCATTACCTAATACTAGATCTAAATTGGCTTCAATCAGTTGCCCTGCTGTAACCTTATCAAGTCCTGCATGGGCAGCTAATATTTTCTGCGTCATTGTCATTCCCATACTTATCTCCTCCTTATCTCTGCTGCAATTAAATCTCCCATCTCATCTGTTCCTACCAGTCTTCCTTGATGGGACATTATATCAATAGTTCTATAACCTTTATTCAATACTGTTTGAACAGCAGCCTCCACTTGGTTTGCTTCTTCTTCCAGATCAAAGGAATAACGAAGCATCATAGCCGCACTAAGTATAGTTGCTATGGGATTGGCCTTGTTTTGTCCTGCAATATCTGGTGCAGAACCATGACTTGGTTCATAAAGTCCCAGTTTTGTATTCCCCAAACTGGCAGATGGTAACATTCCAATGGAGCCTGTAATCATACTAGCTTCATCTGATAATATATCTCCAAACATATTTTCCGTAAGAATTACGTCAAACTGTCTAGGATCCTTAACAATCTGCATTGCACAGTTATCCACTAACATATCTGTTAATTCAACTTCAGGATAGTCCTTGGATACTTCCTTGGTTACTTGTCTCCACAGCCTTGAAGAATCTAGTACATTGGCCTTATCCACACTACAAACCTTCTTGCTTCGTTTCATTGCTATTTCAAATGCCCATTTAGCTATCCTTCTTATCTCATTTTCATCGTATATCAGGGTGTCCGTAGCTATTCGCAGGCCATTCTGGCTTTCAGTTTTTCTAGGGCCAAAATAAAGACCACCAGTAAGTTCCCTTACTACCACAAAATCAAAACCCTCTCCAACAATCTCATCCTTTAATGGGCAAGCCCCTTTCAGCTCAGGGTATAAAACTGCCGGCCTTAGATTGGCAAAGAGCTCCAAGCCCTTTCTCAGTGCCAATAAGCCCGCCTCTGGCCTTAGATTAGGGGGTAGCTGATACCAATTGGAATTTCCTACATCTCCTCCTACAGCTCCCAATAAAACCGAGTCACTGTTTTTTGCTTGCTCTAAAGCCTCATCGGTTAAGGGGACACCTGTTTTATCTATAGATATGCCTCCCATAAGAACTTCAGTATAGTTAAATTGGTGACCATATACTTCACCTATTTTATCAAGTATTTTCATTGCTTCCCGAACAATTTCAGGACCTATTCCATCACCAGGAATAACTGCAATATTGTATATCATCATAACCACCTTCCCCTTCTATATATTATAAGATCAAGTTCAAAAGCCATAATTCTTTATCTCTCATTATCTTTATTGATATTCTATTACATGTCATGATATAATTGAAATACATATTACGAATATTTAATATAACCTCAGGTTATAACTATGCCTTATGGTTAAGGGAAATAAGACTTATTAGGAGGAAATAATGGAGCAAAATTTATCCTTATATTATATTTTTAATAGTGTGGCTGAGAATTGTAATATATCCAAAGCTGCCAAACAATTATATCTCAGTCAACCAGCTGTTAGCAAGGCAATATCCAATTTAGAGGCTAATTTAAATGTCACCCTTTTTATCCGCAATTCCAGAGGGGTTAAGTTGACCGATGAAGGTAAGCTTCTATATGAACATACTAAAAACGCTCTACGTACCTTACAACAGGGAGAAGAAAGTATTAGAAAGGTTCAAGAACTGGGTATCGGTCATCTCCATATCGGGGTCAGTACCACCTTATGTAAATATCTTCTTCTGCCCTATCTTAAAACCTTTGTTAAAGAAAATCCCCATATCAAAATAACCATTGAGTGTCAATCTTCAAACCAAACACTGGCGCTTTTAGATAATAACGAACTGGATATAGGCCTGGTGGTGAAGCCAGACAATAAAAAAGCCTATCATTTTTATTCCATAGGTGAAGTTGAGTATATCTTCGTAGCAACCAAAGACTATCTTGCTAACCTAAGATTAAGAGAAAAAGAACTTGATATCTTTTCTTCAGCTACAATTATGTTACTAAATAAAGAAAATGTATCCAGACAATATATTGATGACTATTTTAATAGCAATAATATTACACCAAATCATATATTAGAAATCACCAACATGGACCTCTTAATTGAATTTGCCAAGATAAGCCTTGGAGTTGGATGTGTAATTAAAGAATTTGTAAAACCTGAATTGGATCAGGGGCTTTTAATTGAAATTCCCCTTAAAAAGCAGATAAATAAAAGAGAGGTAGGTTTTTGCTATGGAGCTAATACCTTCCTCTCAGATTCCTTATTAAAATTTATTAATTTTATTTATAAATCGTAACCTCTGTACCTATTTTACAGTAGTCCCATAAAACATCCATCACTTCATCATCAACTGCTATGCTTCCATTGGTCCAATCACTTCCACTGCCATTACCATGGATAGCAATTCCTCCACCTAAAGCAGTGTTACTGGGTGGTTGTTTGCCACTCTCCACAGCTTTTATAATTGCGGTAACCTCGTCTTCTGTAATCAAGCCGTTACTTAAGGCTTCCACAGCATCCTCTAAATTGGGATAAGATATTCCCATTGATATGTAATAATCACTTTGATCGTTCCTTGAACTTATGTAATACTTGCCTTCCGGAGTTTTTCCATCATTTTTCTTACTCTTATCTCCCTCTGGTGAAGAACCTAAACCAATTGAATATACTCCTATCAATTTTCCATCATTCCATAATTCTAATTTACGCTCATTTTTGAAAACCCTAATACTAGATGACGCTTTATTAATACTTGGACTTGGAGACGGAGTAGGGCTTGCCTCTGGTTTTTCTGTTGGTGTAGGCGTATTCTGTGGTTGCTCCGTTGGAGTAGGTGTAAGCTGTGGTTTTTCTGTTGGAGTGGGCTGCTGAGTTGGAGTAGGCGTTGGGGTCAGCTCAGGAGTTTCTGGTCTCTCCGGCACCTGTGTAGGTGTCGGAACTGCTGTAGGCTCTGGTGCTTCTGTTGGTTCTGGAGTCGGCGTCGGAGTTGCTTGGGGTGGCTCGATTGCAGGAGGCCTTTCATCTACAAGATAATCAGCACTGACATAACATACCCTGTTGTGGTACATAAAACTTGCCCATCCGTCCTTTATCTCAATTACCTCTACCTTTTCACCGTGTACTAAAAAACCTACTCTATTATTCTCTTTCGTAGTAGGAGCTGTTCTTACATTGAGGGTATCACCAAACTCATTAAGCTTAACGTATTTGACTAAATTCTCTTCCCTTTCTTCCTCAGGTGCCTCCGTAGGAGTTACAGGTACCTCAATCTCATCCTCCTTATTATCCTCTATCGGAATAGGTGTTGGTGAAGGTATAAAACTGGTTTCAATATCATCACCTTTTCCACAACCTATTAAAAATAACATTATCAAAGTTAATAACAAATAGAATTTTCCCTTTATAATAATCACCATGCCTTTCTAGAAATCCTGCTAACTTATAAGAATAAAGTTTTTCCCTTGCTTAATGTTCGCGCCCAGCCCTTATGCACGAAGTACAAGCTGTCTTTATCAATAATAACATATTCTAAACTCAGTTCCAATATAAAATTTTATTTTTATAATAGCTTTTTAAATTAAAACTTTATACCCCACCCCATCTCTAGCAAATTGTAAGGGGCCTTATATATAAAAGGGCATACAGGGACAACCTAATGATATGCTCCCTCCTAGGTAGACAAGTGAAATAACAAAAACTTGTCACTTAGGTGGGAGCATATCAAATGAGGTTAATTCCTGTATACCCTATATAAGTTGCAAGAACCCTAGTATTTATGATATTAGCAATCTACAGTTAAGGGTCTATCATAACCACTGCCCATCCGCTCTTTAGTCTCTTGCCTTCTGATCTCAAGGAATTTATACTGTGACATATAAAGGTCATAGTAATAGCCCTTTTTCTTCATTAGTTCTTCATGGTTACCAAACTCTTTTATCTCACCGCTGTCAATATACATAATCTTGGTAGCATTCTTTATTGTGGAAAGTCTATGGGCAATAATAAAGGAAGTTCTATTGACCAGTAATCTGTTTAATCCCTCTTGCAACAACATCTCAGTTTCAGTATCAATACTGGATGTAGCTTCATCTAAAATCAATATCTTGGGATCTGCCAGCAGTGCTCTTGCAAAACTTATCAACTGCCTCTGGCCAGCTGATAACCTACTACCCCGCTCATTTACCTCTGTATAGTATCCATTTTCCATCTGTACAATAAAATCATGGGCCCTTACTGTCTTGGCAGCGGCAACAACCTGTTCATCTGTTGCCTCCATATTTCCATAGCGAATGTTATCCATAATAGTTCCTGCAAATATAAAACTATCCTGCAACATAACACCCATTTGCTTACGAAGGGATTTAATGGTTACTTTGCTAATGTCAATTCCATCTATAGCGATTACACCAGAATCAAGGTTGTAAAACCGGCTAATTAAATTGATAATTGTGGTTTTACCAGCACCAGTAGGGCCTACTATAGCAAATGAATCGCCGGGATTTGCGGTAAAACTTATACTATTAAGTATAGGAACCCCTGGATCATAGCTAAAGGATACATCTTTAAATTCAACCTTTCCTACAATTGGAGGCATGGGAATTGCATCTTCGCAATCCTTAACCAGCACAGGCTCATCAATTGTTTCGAATATTCTCTCTAAATAGGAAACGGCAGTTAATAAGTTATTATAGAAACTTACTAAAGTATTAATAGGCGCCCAAAATCTACCGATATAACTGGTTATGGCAACTAAGACACCAACGGTTATGCCTTCCATTCCTTTATCTAGCCAACTAATCCCCAGTACATATACTGCTGCAGAAGTCCAAGTTGCTATATTATCTATAGCTGGCCATAGCAGGAAATTCAATTTTACAGCCTTTAACCATGCATATCTATACTCGTTACTTAGCTTATTGAAGATTTGAATATTTTCTTCTTCCCTTGTAAAACTTTGAGTTACCCGGATACCATTAATACTTTCTGCAATATAGGCATTTAAGTTAGAAGATTTATTGCTGGATATCTGCCATGCAGTCCTTTGCTTCTTCTTTATTACAAATATTAAAATCATAAGCAAAGGAAGACCGCATAGGGTTATTATTGTTAACCTTACATTAATTGAAAGCATAAAACCTATGATGAAAAATATACTAAACAAGTCGGTTATAGTATTAACTATACCATTGGAGAGAAGATTACTTAAACTATTAACATAGTTGACCACCCTAACTTGTATTTTACCATGGGGTTTATCATCATAGTAAGAAAAGGGCAATTCCTGCAAATGATTAAAAATATCACTACGTATTTTATGTATAATGTTTTGACCTAGCCGAGATGTTATGGTAGTCTTCATCCGCAAGATTATTGATATTGCCAAGTATATAAGCAGTAGCACAATACACACTTGCACTAAACCTCTAACATTTCCCTTAGGTATATAATCATCCAGGATTAATATGGTCAGCTTCGGTGTTAACATTACCAGTGCTGAAGATAAGGTGGTTAAAAATATCGTAAGAAGCATATCCATACGATAGGGCCTGATATAGGAACCTAATCTTTTAAGGTGAGACAACTTAAATTCGCTCTTTAAGGTCTCATCTACATCATATTTATTTCTAGCCAATCTTCCTACCTCCCTCTTTATCTACTTTTCTATTTTCGTAGATAGTAGATTTAATTGCACGGATTTTATCAAAATCACCGTATTGATGATTAAACACTTTATAGTAATATCCCCTCTTGGCCAATAGTTCTTCATGGGTACCTGTTTCTGTTATTCTTCCATCCTCCAGAACTAAAATCAGATCTGCATCTTTGATTGAGGAAATCCTATGGGCTATTATAAAGAGGGTATGTCTTTGTTTAACCTCGTTTAGAGCATTTTGTATCTGGGTCTCTGTCTCCATATCTACCGCTGATGTGGTATCATCCAAGATTATAATAGATGGATCTTTAAGTAAGGCTCTGGCCAAAGATATCCTCTGCTTTTGACCTCCTGAAAGGCCTACTCCCCTCTCACCTATAATTGTGTCATAACCCTCTGGCATCTCCATAATAAAGTCATGGGCATTGGCAATCTTAGCAGCGGCCACTACTTCATCAAAACTGCAATCCGGCCTACCATAGGCAATATTACCTTCTATAGTATCTGAAAACAAGAATACATCCTGCATAGCCATTCCTATATTATCCCGTAGTGAATATAGATCCATATCTTTAACGTTGACTCCATCTATAGTGATTTCACCATCTGTAACATCATAGAATCTACATAGTAGATTCATTAAGGTAGACTTACCAGAACCAGTAGCACCAATTATACCCACTGTTTGGCCATGCTTAACACGGAAATTAATGTCTCTTAAAACCATTTCATCCTGAGATTTATAACTAACATTGGAAAATACAATTTCCTTGGAAAAACGCTTCTTCTCTACCGGCCTTTCAGGATCTCTAATAGATGGTACCGACTGAATTGTAGAATATATCTTCTCAATCGAAGTTACAAATCTTTGATAGTCATTGGCAAGCCATCCAGCCTGGCGAAGAGGCATATTGAGCATCCAAAGATAACCACTGATTTGAACCATCTTACCTATGGACATAACCCCCTTGATAACCATTAGTCCACCTACAAGGTAAAGTATAACGGTTAAGGAGTTGGCCATAAATTCAAAAATAGGAACATATTTTTTATAGATATCTGCAGTAGCTATTTCTGCATTCCTATAGCCATCATTTTCTTTATTAAATTTTTCAATTTCATAATCTTCCTTGGCAAAGGCCCGTATAACTCTATTACCACTGACATTCTCCTGCACAAAGGCATTGAGACTGGAAAAATGTTGCCTGATATTCTGAAAGGCAGGCTTTACCGCTTTAAGCTGTTTGGTGGCCGCCCAAGCAGTAATAGGCATCACAGCTATCATACATAAGGCTAATCGATAATCTACTGTAAAAATCATCACAAGAGCGATAACAAACAAAAGAACATTTTCATAAACTCCATAGATAACATAGGCAACAAAATGGCGTATTGCTTCCATGTCTCCAGTCTGACGGGACATCAAATCCCCGGTACGGTTATTGTTATAGAAATATAAATCCTGTTTCATAAAATTACTGTATACATTTTCCCTTAAACTAAAAAGCATCCCCTGAGAAGAATTCTCAAAGATAACCAAATAACTATACCTAACTACAGACCTAATAATAGTAGCTGAAAGCATAATTAAGATCACTCTAGGTAGTATGTCCCTGTTTCCACCTTCAATAACGTCATCTACAATAATACCAGAGATATAAGGATTAACAATCGCTATCGCTGATGTTACTGTTACTAGAAACAAGGCAAATGCTAATTTAAAGCGATACTTTCTTAAAAATGAATAAAACCACTGTAGTGCCGTCATAAAACCCCTCCTCTTTTTGGCATAGCTGCCAAAATAAACAAGAAACAACGTTTATCATTATATCTTCTTTCACAAATATTGAAATGTACATTATCAACAGAATCATGTGTTTTTTTATATTAAGAATATGTATATAATTATTTTAACGAATAGTTTAATATTTAAACTATTATTAATTGTGATTTTGCATTATAATAAGGTATAAATTAATTCAAAAAATATTTCACAATTGTTGAAACAAATGTTATAATAACATAAATGTCTGTGAATTATCAGTAATTTGCTTCAATAGCCCCAATGGATGCGCACTTTGCTGACTGTGATAACTGAGTAATTACAAATGTCTACAAAATAAATGAGGTGAGCGTTATGTCATTTGATTATGACTTAACATATAATGATTTTAACCCTACAGTATTCTACGTTTCAAAAAACAAAAAAACAGTTGACGGAACATATCACGACCATGATTATACTGAGCTTGCTGTAATTTTGTCGGGTAAGGGCAAATACCTATTAGACGGCAAAGAACATGAAGTTGAAACTGGTGATATAATCTTCTGTAATCCTGGAACTAAACATAAGCATATTGTATATAATCAAAATGAACCTATAATTAAGTTTATAGCTGGCTTCACCAATTTTCATTTTAAAAATATGCAAGCTAATACAATCGATTTCAAAGATAATGATTGTATAATACATACTACTTCAGAACTTAGGCAAGAGATATCAATGCTCTGTTATGCAATGATATCTGAAAAGGAAAGTTCTAAAGCTGGTAAGTATTTTATGATAAAATCTTATTTGATGCAGATGCTTTTGCTAATTATCAGGGAACTGTCAGAGATTGATAATACTGAGCAAAAAGGCTGCAATATTGAATCTTATAATAAGAGTTATGCAGTAAACCGAATAATAAATTATTTAAATGAAAATTATGATAAAAAGATATCTTTAGAACAAATTGCACATAATATGTATTTGAGTCCAGTTTATATTTCAAAGATTTTCAAAGAAGAAACTGGCGAATCCCCAATTAATTATTTAATTAAAATAAGACTGGAAAAAGCTAAGGAAATATTACTTAGTGATGACGGTGATAGTATAAAAAACGTAGCCAATCGAGTAGGCTACGATGATGTATATCATTTTAGCAAATTATTTAAAAAATATTATGGTATTTCACCACTCTATTATAGAAAAAACGCTATTCAACAAAATGAATCAGATAAATAAAGAAGGGGGCAAGTTTTATGAATATGCTTGAAACTATATTATCCCGCAAATCAGTGCGCCATTATAAACAAGAAAAAATCGACTGGGGAATTATTGCTGATATATTAAAGTTTGCCAATGATCTACCCATGCTAATAGATGGTATTGCTGTCGAATACAAACTTGTTAGTAACATTGAAACAAAGCAGGGCTTCTATGGACCATTATCCCTTAATGCTCCATATTATATCTGCATATCTTCTGAAGAGAAGGAAAATTATCTGGTAAATGCTGGATACCTAATGCAGCAAATTAGCCTATATATTAACTCTAAGGGACTAGGTACTTGCTTTATTGATACTGCTACCCCTGGTAAATCACTAAAATCAACTATGAAATATAAATATGTTACAGCTATTGCTTTTGGAAAAACCTCAAAACCCCTATTCCGTAATATGATAGAGGCAAAACGCCTTCCAGAAAGTGACGTAGTAGTCTATAAAGAAGAGGTCTCTCCAGATATACAGAAAATGCTCACCGCAGCCAGATACGCACCTTCCCATATGAATAGCCAACCTTGGCGCTTTGTAGCATATAAAAACCGTATTCATATCTTCTGCAAGAAAAACGCCTTTTTAAAAAGTGTTCTTAAAAATAGTAAAATGATTGATATGGGAATTATGCTTGCTAACCTTCTCCTTACTGCGGAAGAGCTATGGATTGATGTATCCTTTACTAAATCAGTTGCCCTTAAGCAAAAACAATTTCCAAACCATGAATATTTTATAACTTTAAATATTGGCTAAATTCTACATTAAAAAGAAAAAATATGAACAATTAAAATTATTTAAAAAATTTTCAAAAAAGGTGTTGACAAGATTATAAAATTATAGTATATTGTGTATTGTGCTTGAGAGATACAACAAAAGCACAACATAATATGCGCGAGTGGCTCAGTGGTAGAGCATCGCCTTGCCAAGGCGAGGGCCGCGGGTTCGAATCCCGTCTCGCGCTTAATAAAAAGAGACTCTTCATTAGAAGGGTCTCTTTTTTATTCTGTACTAGAACCGGATTTGGACTCATTCGAACTGAGAGTTCTGAAGAATAAGACGGAGGCTCCATGCCGATGTTCTTATTCTTCTATGTCTTTGCTATGCAAAGACATTGCGATGAGACGCGGGTTCGAGTTCCGCCTAATCTAATTGTTTCTAAGCACCCATAATAATTCCCGTTTTATATCTACCTCAATTAAATTATTAACGTTTGTTAATGTTGTATATATTACCACTGGTGGAATTGGTTTTATTATGGGACCAAACTTACCGAAAGACTTTGATTTTACTGTTGTAATAATTCTTAGAGGTAAATGCATCAAGGTTGCACCATCAATGAGTGCAACCTGAGTATTATACTATAAATATAATCTTGCAATGCCAAGGCTGCTCGAAGTCTGCTTAGCATATTCCATCATTATTAGCCATAGGGCCTGCCCTTAAGATATAACCTGTATCAAAACCTTTTTGTATAAAGTCAAGATGTTGGGGAGTTTCATTTAAGTTGGATAACGGCCTACATTCCCTTTAATTATGTACTAGTCAATAGCTATTTTAAATACCAATGGTGTGTCACTTCTCATAGAAGTCTCCAATAAAAGCCCTCTCTCATCTCGTTTCCATGTTGGGGCTTCATCATATCCTAATAACTCTACGCTACGGATAATACCATGGAAATTTGCATATCTAGATGCATCATGCTCCCCAAGAGATTGAATACAGTATTTACCATCATCGCTACAATCTAATGCAATAGCATACAGATATCCATTTTTGGTAGTGAAGCGAAAATCTTTTGATGTAAACTTTTTTTGTAATCTATCAGAAAACTGTCCCTCCACCACATCTGTAGGACCTTCACCATATTTTCTCCAGATGTTACTTCCATAGATAGCTTCTCCATTAATCTTTAGCCATTGTCCTATGGTTAAGAGCACTTCCCTCTCCTCTTCAGATATGGTACCATCTGCCTTGGGTCCTACATTAAGTAACAAACATCCATTTTTACTAACGATATCAACCAGATCGCAGATAATATCACTACCCGAACGAAATTCATTATTTTCAGTATAGCACCATGAATTTAAGGCAATTGATGTGTCTGTTTGCCAAAAATATGGCTTCACATCAGCAAATTTACCCCTCTCTATATCAGGTACAGCGGTTCCAAACTGAAATGCATCATGTTTATAATTAATAACTACTTCTATCCCCCACTCTGCTGCCTTGTTATAATAATAAGCAGCTAATTTCTTCAAATATGGTTTAAATGCACTATGTTGAATCCACCAGTCAAAATATAAAACTTTCGGCTTGTAGTTATCAATAATCTCACATGTCCGTACTAACCAGTCCTGAAGATATTCCTCTGTAGGCTCAGGCTTACTGAATAAATCATGATGATGTGGTTCAGGCATGGCTGGCCAATAAAAATCCCCTCTTACCATAGGATCTTTAATATCGCTATCGAACTTCTTCCCATGCCCCATAAAGAACCAATGCTCTGCCCGATGGGTAGAGGCTCCTGCTTCTATACCTTTTTCACGACAACTTTTAGCAAGCTCACCTAACACATCCCTCAATGGCCCCATTTGGTAAGCATTCCATTGGGATATCTCACTACGGTACATCTGAAATCCATCATGATGTTCTGCTACTGGCACTACGTATTTTGCCCCTGCCATTTCAAATAAGTCTGCCCATTCATTGGCATCAAATTTTTCAGCCTTAAACATTGGAATAAAATCCTTATAGCCAAAGTTTTTATGTTCCCCATAGGTTTCAATATGATGCTTGAATTCAGGCGACCCCTGAATATACATGTTTCGAGAATACCATTCACTTCCAAAGGCAGGAACACTGTAGATACCCCAATGAATAAAGATTCCAAACTTAGCCTTCTTGTACCAGCTTGGTACTTGATATTTGCTTAAGGACTCCCAGGTGTCTTTGTAAGGTCCTTTTTCAATTACTTGATTGATTTTCTCCAAATATGGCTTTAAATCATACATCTTGTAATCTCCTATCTTATTTATTTTATATATAATAATATTACTTTCCCATCCTATACAGTTATCATGGAAAACATTATAAACTTATATAAAAGCAAGATTGCATAACTATCTATTAAGCCCTTATTATAAATTTTCTTAATTATTAGTATATATAAAACTTAATTCAAAGTCCACATATAAGCTAAATTTCTGAAAAAGCATTACTTACGGTCTAAATGCAACGATTATTTAATCNTTGCATTTATTGCTTTATCTTGTAACGAATTTCTATGCTTCGCTTCATACAACGATGCATCTTATATTTTATAAATTTTATCTTGAACGAAGGCTTATATCCAAATCAGATTAAACTGTAAAAAAATATGTATTCATTTTACAGTTATACATACCTAATCATTGTTCCAAAAAACTGTTAATGGTCCTTGTACATTATGTATTTATAGACTTCTATTGCCCTAGGTAAATATTGACTTTTCTAATATGGTAATAATATAATTAAATAGGATGTTCTTTCTAATCATAAATATATCCATATTGTATATGACATACATACAGTTTAAGGAGTAAAAGATGATGCAAAGACTTAATAAAATAAGAATACCTATAAAAGATATTTCTCTCACAAAACAAATTGTTAATACTATTCTGGTCTTCCTTTTTGGTATAGTCATAGGATTATTTGCAAAAATATTAGATTGTACGCCATCAAATGAATTACCATATTTTTTGGAGTTGTTAGATTTAGGAAATTTCTTTAGTAGGATGGCCATATGGCTTCTAATTGCAGTGGCCCTATCCATATACAGCCATTCTCCTATAAGGGCTGGAATTAATGTTTTTCTATTTTTTACTGGCATGCTAATAAGTTACTACACTTACACCAAATATATGGCTGGTTTTTTCCCTAAAAGTTATATAAGGATATGGGTAATGCTAACATTCCTTTCTCCTTTTTTAGCTTTCATCTGTTGGTATGCCAAAGGGAATACAAAAATATCATTGATACTTTCATCAATTATTGTTGGCATATTATTTGACCACGCCTTTAATTTTGGCTATCTTTATTTTAATATTTCCTATATGTTGGAGGTAATAGTTTGGTTGCTAGGAATATTTATACTATATAATAATCCAAAACAATTACTTCAAATGTTGGCTTTATCCATTATAGTCGCCATAATATGGAGTACTATATATCCCTATAGTTTTTGACATGATATAAGTCGCTCCCCTTCTTAGAATTAGGGGATAGCGGCTTTTATTTTTAAAATTTATCTTAAGTTTGATTTAAAATTTTAAAATTTGTGCGTGACATTTTTATATGCTTGGGAGTATTACTAGTGAAGGAGGTTATTGGATGAAAATAGAGCCCTATTTTAGTGAAAATGATATACGAAATGCTATCAGTATATATGGTGATACAGTTTACAAAATTCCTTTCTCCTATTACAAAAATCATGCTGATGCAGAAGATATCTATCAAAATGTCTTTACTAAATACTTTCAACAAGTGGTACCATTTGAAAGCAAAGTCCACGAAAAGGCTTGGCTTATTCGCGTTACTATTAATTTTTCAAAAAGCCTTTTAAGATCCAGTTGGCATAAACGTATTATATTGCTACAAGAATACCATGATGAGACAGTATATATAGACGAAAATAACATTCTATTGAATTCTGTCTTGGAACTTCCAGTTAAATATCGTGAAGTAATTCACCTCTATTATTACGAAGGCTATTCTACTAGGGAAATAGCAGCAATTTTGTCCCAAAGAGAAACCACTATTCGTACGCAACTTCAACGGGGTAGAGAGATTTTAAGATTAAAACTTAAGGAGGATTTTAGTTATGAATAGTTATGATTATGATTACAAGGAAGCTTTAAAAGATATAAAACCTTCTAAAGAATTAAATGATAAGCTTGTTAATGATTTATTGAATAATAAAGTAGCTAAAAAACATAAAAAATTAAAATCCGCCTTGCTACATTGATCATCATTCTTATATCTATATCCGGCATCAGCGTGGCCGCAACTACATGGGACATTGCTGATATTTTCAAAGGATATTTCAAAGAAATTGCACCAGATATCCAAGAAGCTGATCAAGGGACAACAGATAAGCCTTCTATAAAGACTACTCCAAACACCAGACCATTAGCAAATGATTCTAGCTTTTTAAATACAGCTGGGGCTGTTATTGAGGCAACTGATATTGCTTCTGGTCTGAAATTAACAGCAAGGGGTATAGTTGGTGATGATCGTGCAATCTACGTAGCGATTGATGTTGAGACCCTTGGTGGCGAGGATTTTACAAAAGAACAGGAGGATAATCTAAATTCAATTTATTTTCAGACAGTAAAGCTACAAATTGATGATGATGTACTCGGGCAATATACTGGCTGCACAAGAATCGATGATGGCACTGAAAAAGGAAAAGCTACATTTTTAATCAGTGACATTATATCTTATGATAAAGTAGATAATATAAGTGGCCATCAATTAACCATCACCTTAACCAATCTACTTAGCACTACCAATGAATTAGAGGACATAGGGATGGAGGGCAACCTATATGATTTCTATACCCAATTTGAGAAACCGGCTGATAGCGACTACAAGTATTATAGTGTTAGAAGCCATGATAATCATTCAGATGAAGAAAATAAAATACTTGAGCAATATTGGTTTGATTTAAGAAGTGGACTTTTAAGAGGCGAAGAACTAAGTAAACGAAAAGAGGATTTAATTGAAGTTGGCTTATTAAAACCGCTATATCTCTTACCAGAGACTTCAACTAAAATTAAATTCAGCACGAAATACCCCAAACTAGAAATTACTAATATGGGTATAAAAAATAATATCTTTACATTTAATATAAATATAAATGATGAGTTAGATTACCAATATCTATATACAAG
>JGI24707J26582_10000570_pt1 | contig 28658 bp, 22 predicted proteins | sample BioPla1DNA1_FD_26582 | JGI IMG/M metagenome (IMG submission 26582)
ATATCTAGTTACAAATTCTGCCGTCTGACGCCATGCAACAATAGGGATAAAGTCTGTTTCTCTCTCTCCATGTTGATTTTTAAAACGACGATCTACTGCTATTGTAAAAGAACATACTGAGATGTTATTTTGGGTTGTTCTAAGTTCTGGGTCAGCTGTCAATCTACCCATCAAAATCGCTTTATTCATAATTTCGACCTTTCTTTTCTTGATTCATCTTATTCTTCGATTGATGTTACAAGATAACGCAAAACATTATCTGTGATTCTTAAGACACGATTAATTTCTGATGGAAAATCAGGTTCAGATTCAAAATTAATTAAAACGAAATAACCTTCTGTCTCATCTTGAATTTCATATGCGAGACGTCTACGACCCCAAACATCAATATTCTCAATCTCGGCTTGATTTGAAATCAAATCTTGAATTCTTTGATTTAATGCTTCAATTGCATCGTCACCAATACTGGTATTGAGCGCATAAAGTAACTCATATTTTCTTGACATGTGTTCACCTCCTCTCGGTCTTTCGGCTCAAATTGATTTGAGCGAGGAATACGCACAAAGCGCACGATTCTAGTAGAATCAGTCCTTATTTAATTTAATACTTAAGACTGTAATAAATTAGCAAATTAATTTTGACTAGTCAACACATTTAATACTTTAGGAATTATTTCCATCAATATTTTTGCTGTTTCTTGATATTTTTCCAAACCTTTACCATAAGGATCTTCAATATCTCCATGAAAGTCAGTAAATTCAGCAACTGAAAAAACTTTGTCTTTTTTTTCTGGAAAATAAATATGCAGTAAATCTCTCTGAGTTTTAGTCATTGTAAGTACTATGTTTGCATCAATAAGCATACGTTCATCAAGCTGACGTGACATGTGATCTTCAATATAAATTCCATATTCATTGATGGCAGTTTTTGCATCATCTGAAATTGGCAGTCCAGTTTCGGTTGCAATCCCTGCTGATCTTGCAAACCAATTTATCTCTTTTTGCTCAGCAAAATGATTGAAAACTGCCGCTGCCATTGGACTTCTACAAGTATTGCCTGTACATACAAACAGTACTACTTTTTTTGTTTCTTTTATATTAGTCATTTTGTCTCCATCTATCTTCATTTGATGCATTCACTATTTTCGTGTTAACTGATTTTCCCAGAACGATATTATATCCTAAATTTGGTTGCCTTTTCCAGTCTATTCATATATGCCAATCCTTTTCCTTTTGGTGGCTCTGCTGTACATACAATATAATCTACTCGCTTGCGATCAAATTCTCTAAATCGATCAAATAAATGGTTTGTCGCCTCAGTGAGATTATCGTTGTTATTATATGTTTCTAATATGAATATTAGGTTAATTTCTTTTAAATTTTCTTCTAATTTTTTCAATAGATTTATCTTCTTTATTCTCTTGGCAAGGTCTTCAGGAATATAAAAAGCAATTATTATTTGTTCTATTTCTTTTCTTTGATTTTCATCTTGTTCTAACAAAATAGTTTGAAGACCTTGAAACAAATTAGTCATTCTTTTTTCTTGATCCACATTTTGTTCTAGAAGTATAATTTTAGCCTCGGGTGAATAATGCTTGTATTTTTGACTGGGTGTATGCGAGATTTCAACCGCTTTAGAAAGTTTGCAAATGTTCTTGACCGATATGCCTGTTTTTTGTTTTATATCTAAAGGTGAAATAAGACCTGGTCTAAGAATTTTTGGCTCAGATCCACTCAAATCCAAGATAGTTGATTCTAGTCCTAATTGGCTTGCTCCACCATCTATTATGCATGGAATTTTGCCTGCTAAATCATCATAGACATGCCAAGCCTTTGTAGGAGAAGGTTTACCAGATAAATTAGCAGAAGGTGCGACTAGTGGCACAGCAGCGGCTTTTATTAAAGCTCTTGCTATGTTATTACTTGGAAATCTGACCCCAACAGTGTTTAAACCTGCACTTACTACGCCCGGAACTAAGTCAGATTTTCTTAATACAACAGTGATTGGACCAGGTGCAAAATGATCTAAGATTTGATAAGCAACAGCAGGAATATCTACAGCTATTTTCTCTAAATCGACTAAATTGCTCAAATGAACTGTTAAGGGATTGTCTTGTGGTCTTCCCTTAACTTTAAAAATATTAGCAACTGCTTTTTCATTAAAAGCATGTGCGCCAAGACCATATACTGTCTCAGTTGGAAAAGCTACCAATTCTCCTTGTCTAAGTAAATTTGCAGCAAACTCTAATTTTTCTTGATCGATTTTATCCTTGAAGTCAAAAATTTGCGTTTCCATCAATTATGAAAACCTCAACTTAAATCTCATACTAAATTTTTAGCCATTGCTTCTTCATGTGCATTTGCCTGTAAAGCATTTATAAAAGGATCAATCTCTCCGGAAAGAACCGCATCTAATTGGTAAAGGGTTAAGTTAATTCGATGGTCACTCACTCTCCCTTGCGGGAAATTATAAGTACGAATTCTTTCGCTCCGGTCACCAGTACCTACCTGATCTCTACGATCAGAGGCAATTGCATCTGCCTGAGCTCTTTGTTCTTGTTCAAATAATCTAGCGCGTAAAACTTGCATTGCTTTTTCTTTGTTTTTAAGTTGAGAACGTTGATCCTGACATGTAACAACAATACCCGTTGGTAAATGAGTTATCCTAATAGCAGAACTTGTCTTATTAACATGCTGACCACCTGCTCCAGAAGCACGGTATGTATCTATTTGTAAATCTGCGGGATTAATAGTTATGTCTACATCTTCTGCTTCAGGTAAAACAGCTACTGTTACGGTCGATGTATGAATACGACCACCTGCTTCTGTTTCAGGAACTCTTTGAACTCTATGAACACCGCTTTCAAATTTTAATTTTGAATAGGCACCTTGTCCATCAATCGAAAAAATTATTTCTTTATAACCACCAATTTCATTATCTGAAAGGTCAATAACTTCAAAAGTCCAATTTTGTTTTTCTGCAAAAGCAGTATACATCCGAAATAAATCTGCTGCAAAAAGTGCAGCTTCATCCCCACCAGCACCAGCTCTAATTTCAACAATAACGCTTTTTTTGTCATTAGGATCTTTAGGGATAAGGGCAAATTGAATTGACTCATTCAATTCGATTTCTTCTTTTTCTAAAGAAGAAATTTCATCACGTATTAACTCACGAAATTCTTGATCTTCAGTTTCGTGCAACATTTGTTTGTTTTCTGCTAATTGTTCTTCAACCTTGGACAATCTATTAATATCCTTAACCAAAGGCTCCAAATCGCTATATTCTTTCACCAATTTTAAATAGCGTTTTTGATCAGAAATAACATTTGGATCAGCAAGCAACATACTTAATTCATCATATCTTTTAACAGAATTTTGTAAATTTTGATTCATTTTATCCCCTGTTTTTTTATTTATTAACTATTATACAAAATATTGCTATTCTTTTTTAATTTATAAAATAAAAAAATGAAAAATTATATTTGGATTAAAAAGCCTAAAACTCTATCTATTCCTTGCCAGTCATCAATTTCTACAATATCAACAACGGTTAAATCACTGTTTTCGAAAATATTTTTTATCGCTTGACGTTGACCAATACCATGTTCTAAAAATAAATAGCTACCATTATCTGGATTTATAAATGGCTTTATTTCTCTAGCTATACGTCGATAAAACTTGAGGCCGTCTTGTCCACCATCTAAAGCCAGATGTGGTTCAAATTCCTTCACTTCTACTTCAAGAGTTTCTAAAGTGTTTTTTATAACATAAGGAGGATTTGTAACCATTAAATCATATGTTTTATTAACAGATGGAAATAAATCTGCTTGATAAATCTTGATCTTTGAGTGGTCATCTACCAAATATTCAATGTTCTTTTGACATGTCCTTAGTGCCTTGGCAGAAATATCAGATAAATCTAAATCAAGTGCAAATCTGTCGGCCAACTCTAAATAAATAGTGATCCCTATACAGCCACTTCCTGTACAAAGATCTAAAATATCCAGGTTCTCTTTAGTGGAGTTGAGCTCAAGCACAGCTTCAACTAATAGTTCTGTTTCAGGTCTTGGGATTAAGGTGTTTTCCACAAAAAACTCTCGGCCATAAAAACCTTTGGTCCCCAGTATGTAAGCAGTCGGTACTCCAGATGCTCTCTTTTTTACTGCATCCAAAAACTTTATTTGCTTAGTTGAACTTAATAAGATTTCCGGTTTTGCAAGTTGATCTGAAATAGAAATATGATTAATTTCTTGCATGAGAAATCTTGCTTCTCTCAATGGTTCTTCTATCTTATTTTGTCTTAATAAACTTGTAGCTTCTGTTATGATTGAAGCAAGTTGTCTTTTGTTACCATTCATCGCTTCCATCAACATCTGGAATAACTGCCTCCATAGCAACAATTGCAACTTCAAGCATCGAGTCATCTGGTTCGGCAGTAGTTAGTCTTTGCATTGCAAGCCCAGGTTTACTTATAGCTCTGGTCACAACATTATCGTACCTACCAACAAGCCGAATAATTTCATAAGTGATTGCAGAAATAAATGGTAAGAGTAGTAGTCTAACTATAAAATTAATTAAACGACTTCGCCAGCCTATGAAAGCCAAAACAATAATACTGACAATCATAACTAAGAATAAAAAGGAAGTTCCGCAACGTGGATGAAACCGAGTAAAATTACGTATATTTTCGACAGTTAGCGGCATTTGGGCTTCATAACAGGCAATTGTTTTGTGTTCGGCTCCGTGATACTGCCATACCCTTTTTATATCATCCATGCGTGACACCAACCACAAATAGAGAATAAAAATCGCAACTCGAATTAAACCTTCTAACATGGTCAATAGCAAGCTAATTCCTCTGGTATCTGCTACTACACCTATGCCTGTACGAATTAAATCTGTTATTACACCTGGTAATATCATAAACAAAAACACAGAAAAGAAAATACTTATAACAACTGAAAAGTATAATGCAGCTTGTGTAATTGTATTTTCTTCATCCTCATCTTCTGGTTCCGCAATCTCAGCTGAACGCATTAAGGCTTTGGTACCTAAGATTAATTGTTTAAAGATACGAACTGGGCCTCTTAAAAAAGGAATATGTTCTATTTTATTAGTGCGAGATTTTTCCAAATATTCAAGCACAATTTCGCCATTTGGATCTCGTATCGCCATCGCTCTTTTGTCAGGACCAATCATCATCAACCCTTCGATTAGAGCTTGACCACCAATTGTCGTTTTTCTTTGTTCTATAGAATTATTTTTATTACTCATAAACACCGATTTCAGGATTTTAAAAACTATTTAATAAAAAAGGAGTTGTCCCAGCTGGTACAGACTCCTTCAAATTCTTAAATTTTTTATTGTCTTATTTTTGGGATTTTCTAGCACGATCCATACGACGTTTAAATTTATCAACACGTCCGCCAGAGTCAACTAGTTTTTGACGTCCTGTATAAAATGGATGGCAATTAGAACATATTTCTACATTAATACTTTCTAGTACTGAGCCTGTTTCAAATGTTGCACCACATGCACAACGTACAGTTGCTTTATGGTATTTTGGATGTATTCCTTCTTTCATTTCTTTCACCTCTCACATGCCATACCGCCCGTAAGCTCTAAGAATACGAATGCGATATGAGTTTATTGGCTAAATTGTTTAGCTATACAATACTATACCCTATCAATAATCTTGTCAATTTTTCAGAAAAAATCATGATTTGGATTTGTTTGATACGCTAGTTTTGTGTCTTTTTATTTAATCACTCCTGTAAATAAAGATGTAATTGCTAGAAAAACATCATTTATTCCGAGCGTAAAACCGTAACCGGATCCATCTTGGCTGCCTTTTGTGAAGGTATAAGGCCACCTAATAATGTCAAACCTACACTTAGTAATACTAAGACAATTGTTGCATTAAATGGGAGTTCTGCACTAACTCCCGATATACCTGTCAAACGATAAATTAAAGAATTTGCAGGTATCAATAATAACGAAGTTATACCGATCCCTATTATCCCGGATGTTAAACCTATGATAAAAGTTTCCGCATTAAAGACCTGAGCAATATTTCGTCTTGATGCACCAATAGCTCTTAAAATTCCAATTTCTTTGGTTCTCTCTAAGACGGAAATATAGGTAATAATACCAATCATGATTGATGAAACTATTAAAGAAACTGCTACAAAAGCAATTAAAATGTAAGTAATAACATTAACAATCCCCGTGATTGAAGATAGCATAAATCCAATGTAATCGTTATAGGTAATTTTGTCAGCTTCATCCATTTTCTGATTGTAATTACTGATACTATCATTAATACCTTCTTTGGCTTCAAAACTATCTACATAAATATTAATCGTTTGCGGCTGATCGTAGCTGACCACACCAAAAGCTGAGAGATTTGTCTCTAAATTAGAGGCAGGAACTGTTTCTTCAAAAGGTAAGCCAACTAAGACATTGATTTCAGGCTCAGCCCTTTGTTGTTTAACGATTGCACTCGCTTCTGTCTGATCAATTAACAAATCAGTCAAAGCTGATGTGTAGCCAATTGGTTGATGAATAAAAGGAACTTCTAAGTCAGAATTGGGTTTAATAATTCCGCTAATTTTTAGTTCCACAGCATCAGCTAACCTTGATTCCACAATTGAATAATCATCACCTATATATGTAAAAATTCCATTATCCAGTTCCTCATAAAGTTCTGCTTCTGGATAGACATAAAATGTTTGTTCCAAAATGTCTGAAAATTCAAAACTCTGATCTTCTATTTCCACATCTTCGCCAGCAACGATAGCTTGTAAAGTTTCTTTATACTCGGACGCGGGCATAATTCCAAGATTATAAAGTGTACTAGCCATCAATTCATTATCTTGACTTAATACCAAAATTACTTCATCTGCTTTTTCTGGCCAATCACCATAAAGCAATTGATAATTATCTAAAATAAGTGGACTGATTAAGTCTTGACCATCATTGCTTGAGAGAAGTTCCGTAAAATTGTTGTATTGAACAGTGTTAGCCCCTTCTACACTATACATTTGCTGACCTTGATTTGGTAAGTAATCTGAAAAGGTGCTTCCATCTGTGTTAACTAATTCTTGATTAGGATCATGTGAAAAAACTTGAAATTTTGTTGCATAAGAATATTTAATTCCTGCTTCTCCTACGTATTCATGTATTTCACTATCAGGATTTTCCAAATATTTTTTGAAATCCTCCAAATTATTTTCTTTGATATTGCTTGTAAAACCAGAGCTCAACTCCAAATCAAGGCTATTAAGATAAATTCTATCTTCAGAATGTTCTTTATTTCCTTGTTTTCTTTGATCTTCAGCTATTTCGAAAAAACTGGTCATATCCATCGTGACATCTTCCACAGTAAGTGGATATGAAGTCATCGTTTCTTTTTGAATATCAATAATATAGTTATTAACACCAGTTGAAAGTGACAAAATCAAAGCGATACCTATAATGCCTATTGAACCAGCAAAAGCAGTAAGAATAGTTCGACCTTTTTTCTCCCACAGATTATTAAAAGATAAACCTAGGGCTGTAAAGAAATTCATAGCTGATTTTTTGGTTTTGATTTGATCTTCTTCTTTTTTTGCCTGTGAAATATTTTTAGCTTGTTTAGGAGGCTGTCTCTTCTCATTTGTTTCAAACTTCGCAAACTTATTTTCTTCAATTTCATAAGGATTACTATCTGAAACAACTTTTCCATCTCGTAATTTTACAATACGGGTAGCATATTTTTTTGCTAATTCAGCATTATGAGTAACCATAACAACCAGACGATCTTTGGCAACCTCTTCTAAAAGATCTAATACTTGAACTCCAGTTTCGCTATCGAGGGCACCAGTAGGTTCGTCAGCTAATAAAATTTCTGGATCATTCACTAAAGCTCTAGCAATTGCAACTCGCTGCATTTGACCACCTGATAGTTGATTTGGTCGCTTATGAACTTGATCACCTAGTCCTACCTCCGTCAAAGCTTGTTTAGCTCGCTTGCGTCTTTCACTTTTAGAAATACCTGAAATCGTTAGAGCAAGCTCGACATTTACCAGAAGTGATTGATGCTGAATTAAATTGTAAGTTTGAAATACAAAACCAACTCTGTGATTCCGATATGAATCCCAATCTCTATCTTTATAATTTTTTGTAGAAATAGAATTAATTAATAACTCACCACTATCATAGCGATCCAAGCCACCGATCAAATTAAGCAAGGTTGTCTTGCCTGAACCACTAGGCCCTAAAACAGCTACAAATTCATTGCTACGCAAATTAAGACTTACTTCATCCAATGCCTTTTGAAGCAATTCTCCTGTCTGATACTGTTTACTAATTTTTTTTATTTGAAGCATAACTTACCTACTTATATATTAAAGTTTTTTATTTGTTCTCTGTTAGTATATGAGAACAGGAAATATTTAGTTGTAAGTTTGGGTACAAAACTAAGTTTATGTCTATAAAAAAACCTTGAAATTATCTACAACTTCAAGGTTTATTTTTAACATCAAAATTATTTACCTACTATACAGTAATTACTTACTTATTTTGGCTTTTTGAGATTCTTGCCATAATTTATCTGCAACCGGCTCCCATGCGTGAATNATATCNACAGTCTTAGCAGANAGATCCCGTACATCTTCAGGAGATTCCATATCGGTTGAATAGGCACCACTTTCTTCAACCATTTCAGTCAAAGCTCCTTCATTATCGAGCAATGGACAAGGTCTTAATAAATTATCATTAAATGGTTGATTTTTACGATATGCTTGAAAGAGTGGAGATTGATAAGCTTCAAGCAAAGTTTTCTCATGAATATTAGAATCTGAATAATGAATAAATGCACAAGGCTCAATATCACCATTCGCATTAATATGTAGATAGTATTTAGCGCCTGCGATACAACCGTTAACATATTCACCGTCATTCCAAAAATCAATAGTAAAGATAGGCTTCGTATTACGATATTCGCGTATACTATGATACATTAATTCTCTTTGATCTGGACGAGCTAAAAGATCTGGGACCGCATTAACTCCTACTGGCATATAGGTAAAGAACCAAGCAAATTTACAACCCCAATCTACCAAGGCATCGATAAATTCTTCACTGGCAATATCTTCTGTATTTTCACTGGTATAGCAGCAGGAAGCACCAAAAGGTAATTTGTTTTCTTTAAGAATTTCCATTGCATTAAGAACTTTTCCAAATGTTCCTTCGCCACGGCGGGCATCGGTTGCTTCTTCAAATCCTTCAATACTAATTGCTGGTACGAAGTTTTTTACTCTTAGCATCTCGTCTGCAAATTTTTCATCAATTAAGGTGCCATTTGTAAAAGCTAAAAAAACACAATCATCATGCTTTTCGCATAATTTAATGATATCTTTTTTACGTACCAGAGGCTCTCCACCAGAAAAAATATACATGTAAGTGCCAAGCTCTTTACCCTGTTCGATAAACGAGTCGAGAGTTTCATAACTCATATTCATCTGCTGACCATAATCTGCAGCCCAGCAACCGATACAAGTCAAATTACAAGCAGAAGTTGGATCCATTAATATAGCCCAGGGGATATTACAATCATGTTCCTCAATGCTTTCTTGCTTAACCCGTTGCCAAACTAAAAAGGCATTAATAACAAAATTTTTAAAAAGTGTTTTTCGAACCTCGGTATCAACATCGTCCCACAAACTCATGACAAGCTGATACCAATTGTTTCCCTCAGGATTGTCTACAATCTCTTGAATAAGTTTTTGTTTGCTGGCACTGGTTTCACTGCGATCTATTCGCTTCCACCATTCCATCAATTTGGGAATATTTGTTTCCGGATCTTTATCTAAATAAGACAATGCAACTTCGGTCGCCTTTATAATAGCTTTATCTTTTAATCTTATATTTTTCATCTTTCACAACTTTCCTTTTCATTAAAAGCTAGATATTTTACACACATTTGACTTAAGTAACACCTGTATATTATCATCAGCAAGATAGATACAACAACAACACAAAAATAAAAAATGTGTTCTATACCGCATTAAATTTAAATTTGTGGAAAAAATTAAATTTAGAAGTTATTTTTAATCAAAAGCTAGGGGTTTATTTCAATGACAGATTTTTTAAAAAATGATAAAAAAATCGATCCACGTGTGAGAAAAACAAAACGTGCAATACGTTCTGCACTAAAAACATTATTGACTAAAAAAGATTTAGATGAAATAACCGTTAAAGAAATATCTGAAGTGGCCGAAATAAATCGTAAGACATTTTACAATCATTATGATGATATGTATCACTTAGTTGAAGAAATTGAAGATGAAATGGTTGATGTGTTTACTGAAGCATTAAATCAATTTGATTTTAGCAACCTAGATGATTCACATGAATTTTTTCACCAAATACACTATATCTTTGATAATAAGACCAGTTTAAGAACACATCTTAAGACACTTGGTTTCAGAACTTCGGTAGTTCAAAAAGTAACGACAGCAATGAAGAAGAGTCTGATGGATATTCTAAGTAATAAATTAGATTTAGATAAAAATGTGCTGGCAATTTCAATTGAGTATTGGGCAGCAGGTACCATTGCTGTTTTTGAACGTTGGTATCGTGACGATATAAATTTAGAAGTAGAACAAATAATCGACACTTTAGAAAATTTATCTTATCATGGTTTTCTAGGTTTTATTATGCCTGAAATTTAATTAATAATTAACTTATATTGTAATTGCTTATCAAATTCTAAGCCTTAACTATATATTTTATAATGGATTTTTTATGAAAAAACAAAAGAATAATGCTATCTACTTTGTGCTTATTTTCCTTATTTTAATATTCTTATTTGCTTCTATTTTTTTAATAAAGCAACCAGAGATATTGTACAAAGTACAAAATGTTTTTCTCAACATACAAAATGAATATCAAATTAAAGAGTTGGACAACGCAAATCTTATATCCTATCAATTAGAAAACACTAATTGGCAAGTTGATCAAAGTTTAATATTAATTAATAATGAGCACCCATTGCCAGAATCCTTTTCACCAAGCTTAGCCGAATATAAAGACAGCACAGTATTTATGAATAAAGCTCTTTTGGCTGATTATGCCACTTTAACCGAAGCTGTAACAGAACATACTGGTGAAAAAATGTATGTCGCTTCTGTTTATCGTTCACTAGAAGAACAAGCTCAACTACATACTAATAATCCTGATATAGCTCAGCCAGCAGGTCATAGCGAGCATCATACTGGTTTAGCTCTAGATGTTTATGTTCAAAATTTTGGTGGAATTAATTTTATTGATAGTAAAGCTGGGCAATTTGTCGACAAACACTGCGCCGAATTTGGTTTTATAATTCGTTACCCAGAAAACAAAGAAGAAATTACAGGAATTTCATATGAACCATGGCACATTCGTTATGTTGGCTTGCCTCACTCTATGATCATGGCAAAAAATTACTGGGTGTTAGAAGAATATATTAATTTTCTTGAACCAAATAAAATCTACAAAGCTAATGATTTTTTTATCAGTAGACAGGATCCTAGCCAACCTATATTATTACCAGAAAACATTGCAGAAACTCGTTATTCATACGACAATACCGGTTATATTATCATTACTGCAAAAATCAATAATTAGTTTAAATCTGTACAGTAAAATTCATAACAAGAATGACTAATTGTTTCTGCAAGGACTTTTTGTTGTTCTTCAGATGTAAGGATTTGCATATCAAAAACTTGACCTTTTTGACCGATTGTAATATCTATGCTGTTAAGATTAATTAATCTTAAACTAGTGACAATATCTTCTTTAACACCTTGTTCGAGATCATTATTTAAGGCTGGTAGCAATTGATTAATATTTTTGTTTGTTAGATTAGCCAATCGATGTCTGTTTTCTATGTCATAGGCAATATAAGCAGGGTTTTCTGACATCTCACTACTAATTGATTCACCTTGTGCACCAATCGCTGCACTTTGGTTACCAAAATATCGGACTAAACTACCACTTTCCTGCTCTTCATTACCAAATCTAAAATTGATAAAAATTCGATCTAAATATTGTCTCTCAACATCCAATAATAATCGATGTTCTGGGGTCACCCCAACAGCAGCAAAAAATGTTTGGTTCTTAGAAGAAGTTTTTATTCTAGCCAATGGATTTAATAAAGATTCTAGAACATCACTTTTAAATTTTTGTTCTGATAATTCATTGATAAAATCTTCTAAAATATCATGCCCTACAAATGCTGATTTTTGTAAATCATCATATAAATTTTCATCTAGAACAATAACAGTTGCGCCAATCGCTTCTAAACTATTTTTTGTTTCCGTTACAATATTTTTGAGAATCTCTTCATATTCTTGATCAGTTAATTCACCATTAACAATTTCATTAATATTAGAAGTTTCTTCATATGATAGCTCATTATTTGGGGAATCTAGATCATTCTCTGGCTGTTCTGATGCTGAAGATTCTATATCATCATTATCTGAACTTTCTTCCATCTTAAGCGAAGTATGTGAGAGATAGATTGTAATACCGCTAAGAGCATTTTCATCTTTTACTTTATTTAAATATATCTCAAGATCAGCTTGATGATAAATTGGCACAGCAGAGTCATAAGGCCAACTAAAAACATTTTGATTGTTTTTGGTTGTGCTCTCTACTTGCATTTGGTTGATAGGCAATTCATCTGCAATAGCTTCATCATTTTGTTCTGGCAGAATCGTATCGTTTTTTGCTGCACGATCAAATTCTTGTGGATATTTATCTACAAGAATTCCATGTACTACCAAAACAACAATGCTAATTAAGGTCAAGATACCTACAATTTTTAGTGCTTGCTTTTGCGACATTTTAGATTCCGTAACGGCTGTTTAATAATTCAACAATTCGATCTGCCATATCCGAAATTTCTTTAGTATCTTCACCTTCTATCATCACACGAACAATTGGTTCAGTGCCAGAAGGACGCACTAAAATTCTACCTTTATTGTTGAGACGTTTTTCTTCTTCTGAAATAATTGCGAGCACATCTTCATCTTCCATTGCTGCTTTTTTTCTTTCATTAGAAATTTTGGCATTTTTTAATACTTGCGGTAAAGGTTTCATAATAGAACGTGCTTCTGAAAGACGTATATCGGCATTACGTAAAGTTTTAAGAAGTGCTAAGGCGCTCAGAATTCCATCCCCCGTCGTTGAATGTTGCAATAAAATGATATGTCCACTTTGTTCTCCGCCTAAAGAAATTCCAGACTTTAACATTTCTTCTAGAACATATCTATCACCAACTTGAGTTTTTGCAAGAGTAATATTGGCAGCTTCTGCAAAAATGTCTAAACCTAAATTACTCATTACTGTGACGCAAACTTTATTGTCCCTTAAAAGACCACGTGCTTGCATACCTTTAGCAATAATCGCAATAATTCCATCGCCATCTACATGGTGACCATTTTCATCAATAGCAAGCATTCTATCAGCATCACCATCAAAAGCTATACCAATATCACAACCTTCACGGCGTACAGTTTGCTCTAATCGTTTCATATGAGTTGAACCACAATTTAAATTAATATTTTCTCCATCTGGTTCAATCCCTATGGCAATAACTTCTGCACCCAAATCAGAAAAAAGGCTAGGAGCAATATGATAACTAGCGCCATTTGCACAATCAAGTGCAATCTTCATACCTGATAAATCCACACTCATGCGTCTTTTAATATGCTCTGCATAATCTCTAGCAGCATTTGGTTTATTAATACGATGACCAATTTGCCCACCAATTGGACGCTCGATATCCTCTGTGTAAGAAGCCATCATCGTTTCGATCTGGTCTTCAACTTCGTCTGGCAATTTATAACCTGTACTTGCAAAAAACTTAATGCCATTGTATTCATATGAGTTATGGGATGCAGAAATCATAATACCTGCGTCGCAATTATACTTTTTTGTTAAATAAGCTACAGCTGGAGTTGGCACAACACCAGCAAGGAAAGCGTCTGCACCGGCAGAAGTAATACCAGCAACTAAGGCTGATTCAAGCATTGCACAAGAAATTCTTGTATCTGATCCCACCAAAATTATCGGTTTGTGGCTTTTTTCACCAGTTAAAACTCTGGCACCACAAAAACCCAATCTAAAAGCTAAATCTGGGGTTAATTCTTTGTTTGCAATACCACGCACTCCATCTGTACCGAATAATCTAGTCATATTTCCTCCAAAACATTAAGCAAGCAAATTAATTAATTTGCATTTTCATTGTAAGATCGAACAGCTATTGTTACCTCTTCCGGGGTTACATAGTCTGTTCTTGTATAAAATGGTGTATTTTTATTAATAGAAATCTCAACCGGTTGAATACCTGTTTGATCAACCTGACTAAAATCAATATACGCCTCAATCTCACGACTAGTCATATCATCTAACAAATTTTTACGACCAGTTAATTCTAATTGAACCGTTTCTGTTGGATATGTTGCCTCTAGACCTTTTTCTGCTAAAGTTTCTGTATTTTTGTAGGTCAAAATAACATTAAAGGTTTTAGAAGTGATTGGATTTATGGTGATTTGAACAAAAAACCATAATAAAGTAGCCGCAATGAGAGAAACGAACATTAATAAAAATTTTCTTGTTGGTCTAATCTCGTTGCCTAGAACATTCTTAGGCTTTTTTCTTCTGAAAAATCCAAATGGCTTTTTTTCTTCTTCATCTGGCAAAAATAAACGATGTAATTGTGTACGTAAAGCATCGCTATTATCAAGTACATAAAGTCTGCCTTCTATTGCAATACTAATTGTACCTTTCTCCTCAGAAACTACTATTGAGATAGTATCTCCCATCTCACTAGCTCCAATTGCTGCTCTATGACGAGTACCAAAATCTTTACGTAAATGATAATTATCTGATAAAGGAATATGTACTTTTGCAGCAGCTATCCTACCATTCCGAATTACAATCGCCCCATCATGTAATGGTGTACCATTGTAAAAAATTTGTTTTAATAAAGTAGCTGAAACAGGAGAATCAATCTGAACTGCATTATCTTGATCTTGTAAATCACCTAGTGGTGTTGTTCGTTCCATAACAATTAAGGCACCAGTCTTAGTTAAAGACATATCATGACAGGCTTGAACAATAGATTCTATCAACTGGGAATCTGTTGTTGCTGTTTTTTCACCAAGGTATCCACTAGATCTAAAAGAGAAAAAGTTAAGACCAGAACGTCCAACAGTTTCCAGAGCACGTCGTAATTCGGGTTGAAAGATAATAACAATCGCAATTGAAAAAATAGAAATCGTATTTAACAGCAAAAAGCTGAGAAGATTTAAACTAAACACACGAGCTACGATCGTTAGTACGACAATGAAAACAATACCTTTTAGCAATTGCCAAGCTCTAGAGTCTCGTATAATTCGTAAAATATAATAAAAAATGAAACTTGTTATTAAAACATCAACAACAGCCAAGATAATATCAAGTGGCTCACCAATAAAGAGAATTCCCTCTTGTAACGAATTAAAAATATTTCTAAAAAATACGACAATTTGCTCCCATTGTCCATCTGCATTAGGCAAAAGAATTCCCTCCATTCTGCCATTTATTATATAGAGAAAAAGCAAAGTTGTGAACCACTAATATTATGATTCACAGCTTCGCTCTGAATTATCAATTACTACAACAGATTATAAGATATTCTATTTATTTTTTAGAATAACCAATAATTTCAATATTTAATCAACTATTTATGTAAAATCGGACTTATTTTTTTGTATATTGTCATGACGATTAAAGAAATAACAACACCTTTAAAAATGTTAAATGGAACAAAGACAAATGATATCAAGGTTCGCATATCTTTTACTAAGGTATTTCCTGCAGCTGCTGTCATGCCAATAATGTCATTCATATTTAAGCCCATAACATTAAAATAAAAAGGTAAATTGATGAAATAATTTACAAAAACACCTAGCGTTGTCATTACTAGCGTTCCAACAATTAGGCTAATTACTGCACCTTTTTTTGTCTTTTTCCTTTGATAAATTAAACCAGCAGCAAAAACAAAACTTCCACAGATAATAAAGTTACTTAATTCACCAACAAAACCTGTATGACTAAATGGCAAATGCGATAAATTCTTAATGAATTCGATTAATAGACCGGACCACGGTCCTAAAGCAAATGAGCCTAACAAAGCTGGGATTTCAGCAAAATCAAATTTTAAGAAAACCGGCATAAATGGAATACTAAATTCCAAATACATTAATATTATAGCAAAGGCTGATAATATACCTGTTTTAGCAATCCACTTTGTTTTCTCACTGGCTTTTGTTCTAGCATGTTTAGCATTCTCTAATTTTTGATCTGACATTTGAAACCTCCTTCGTCAGAAAGATCATTTGTCAAAGCAAAAAACCCCGACAAACGACGGGGCAACAACTAGTTTAACTAGCTATGTTTCCTTCCATCCAGACTTTACTGTCGGCTAAGGATTTACACCTTATCAATCTCTGCTGAGAGTCGCGGGCTTATGATCTTGATCAATTACCGCCGGTAGGGAATTACGCCCTGCCCCGGAAACATTTCTTCTATATTAAATTATTTTCTAACTCATGTTGTTGAGTTTTTTTGCGATTTGTGATTTTTGACGCGCTGCTTTGTTCTTGTGGATTAAGCCTTTACCTGCGGCCTTATCAAGTTTTTTCTGCGCAATCAAAGCTTTTTCTGCGGAATTTGCTGCGGAAGCGTCCAATGCTTGATGAGCATTTTTAACAACTGTTTTTAATTCACTTTTCTTATGTTTATTAATTTCAGTTCTGCGAGCACTTTGCTTTACACGCTTAATTGCTGATTTAATATTTGGCATTCTCTCACCTCCTGCGGCTTATTTCAGTTAAGTATTTTAGCACGCAAAGAATTTGCTTGCAAGTTATATTATTAAGTTCTTGCAGAAATTTGTTAATTAAGATTTATTTAAAAACATGTTTTCGATCGTTTTATCATAACATGTAAAATCTGTTAAAATAAAACAACAATTAATCTATTGAATTTTCATAAAAAATAGAAAAGAGTTACAGATGAAAAAAAATAGAACTGAAGACTTCCCAAAATTGTTTGGAAATGAATCTCGGATAAAAATTGTTCCTTTAGGTGGAATGCGTGAATTTGGTAAAAATATGACCGCCTTTCAATGGGGCAACGACATTATTTTAGTAGATGTTGGAATTGCTTTTCCAGACGAAGACATGCCTGGTGTTGATTTAATAATTCCAGATTTTAGTTGGTTGAAAAATCAAAAAGATAGAATTCGAGCAATTTTCTTAACTCATGGCCACGAAGATCATATTGGTGCAATTACTTGGTTTTTACGTGAATATCCAATCCCTGTATACGGAACTGCTATGACAATTAAACTGGTTGAAAACAAACTTAGTGATTCTGGAAAAGGCGCACGTGATCAAGGTTCAGCAATCCAAAACCCAAAGCTAAATGTAGTAAAAGATGGTGATCGAGTTAGAGCTGGTGCATTTAATGTGGAGTTTGTTCATGTAAATCATAGTATAGCTGATGCTTGTGCTCTTTTGATTGAAACACCAATTGGAAATATTTTTCATACAGGAGACTATAAAATAGATTATACTCCAGTTGATGGTGATCCTATTGATCTGCACCGGATCGCACAAATTGGTAATGATGGTGTATTAGCAATGTTTGCCGAAAGTTGTAATATCGAGGTAGAAGGATTTAGTCCTTCGGAGCAAATTGTTGGTGAAACCTTTGCAGAGTTATTTGCCAAAATTGAGGGTAGAATTTTTGTTAGTACCTTTTCATCTAATATTTTCCGCATGCAACAAATTATTACTGCAGCAGAGCAATTTAATCGCAAAGTTGCCTTAGTTGGTCGCAGTATGCTAAATGCTTTTGAAGCAGCAGACTCGCTCAACTATATTGATTATAGGAAAAACACCATTATCGACATTAAAGATATCAACAAGTTTGCTCCACACGAGCTAGTCATTATTACTACAGGCTCACAGGGCGAGCCAATGTCTGCTTTAACAAGAATGGCATTTTCGCAACATCGTCAAGTTGCAATCAATAAAAATGACACAGTGCTTATGTCTTCCAGCATGATTCCCGGTAATGAGAAAGCAATTTACCGAGTAATTGATGAACTCGTAAAAAGAGGTGCAAAAGTTATTTACCACGACTTAGCAGATATTCACGTTTCGGGTCATTGTTACAGTGGCGAGATGGCATTATTAATAAATTTACTGAAACCAAAATATTTTATCCCATCGCATGGAGAATATAGACATTTGTCTATGCATGCAAAACTTGCACAACAAATGGGAATTCCTGAGAAAAATACCTTTGTCCTTAATAATGGAGATATTTTAGAGCTTAATAATCGATTTGCTGAAGTTGTTGGGTATACAGAAGCTGCTGGTGTTTTAATCGATGGTTCGGGTATTGGCGATGTTGATGATCTTGTCTTGCGTGATCGCTTATTATTAGCTGATGATGGGGTTGTAGCTATATTCATGGTAATTGATTCTGTACAAAATGATTTGGCTGCTGAACCAATCATAGAGGCCAAAGGTTTTATTTATAAAAGTGAAATTAATGATGTGATCAAGAGTTGCCAAAATCAAATCTACTCTTTTGTCGACAATGCTAGACGAAGTAAATCTAAGAAAAACAAAAAAACACTGAAAGAACGGATTGATTCGGGTAGCTTATATCAACAAATCAGACAAATACTTTATGAACAAACGAGACGTAGACCAATGTTGATCATTTCTACGGTAGAGTTGTAAGTAAACTCAATTCTTAATTTAACATGAGTCCCTTCTGGAAAAACATAGCTCCAGAAGGGATTTTTGTATTTTAATGACCTCTTCTAACACTAATCACACCTGAAATTGCTTTTATCCGTCCGATTAGTTTTTCTAATGAGATGTTGTCAGTAATTTTTATCGTTAATAATAAATTTGCAGTCATATCTTTGGCAGATTGGATATTACCCGACACAATAGTGAATTGTTCCTCAGCAATAGCTTGTGAAATATCTGCTAAAAGTCTTGGTCGGTCGCGACTAATAATACGCAAATCAACATAAAAACCTGAAGATTTAGAATCGGTCCAAGTAACATCTATCAGACGTGAAGCTCTTTCAGCATCTTCTAAAGAACGTTCACTTTTTTCTAATATACTTTGAATATTAGGACACTTAGTACGATGAACAGTTACGCCTGATCCTCTTGTAATATAACCAATAATTGAATCACCAGGAACTGGTCCACAGCACCGTGCCAATTTAACTAAAACATTATCTAGGCCTGTTACAGTAACGCCTGGATCCTGTTTAGAACGTTTCTTTTCTAAGTCTTGTTTACGGGTTATACTACTTGCTTCTTTGAGCAAGTCTTCCTTGGTCAATTGGGAGGTAGGGCTATAAACAACTTCACCTTTGCTATTAATGCGGTAACCCAACTTCTCTCGCTCTTCTATTGGTAAAGCTTTTAGATAATTATTTTTTAACTTTGGCGCTACCTTACCAATTGAAATGCCACCATACCCTAACGAAGCGTAGAGATCATCTAATTTGTGGAATGAATGATTATTTAGAATTGGCTTATAATATTCTTTTTGAATTAATTGTGAAGGCTTAAAACCTAATTTTTCTATCTCACGCTCTAAAATATCTTTACCACGACTAATATTTTCCTCTCGCATTGATTTCTTAAACCAATTTCGAATTTTTGATTTAGCTGAGGATGTTTTAACAATATTGAGCCAATCCCTACTAGGACCAGGAACTTTATCTGATGTTAATATTTCAACAATATCCCCACTTCGAAGTTTGTAATTTAAAGGCACCATCCGACCATTTACTTTAGCACCAAACATCGAGTCACCGACTTCACTGTGAATTTGATAAGCAAAGTCTATGGGTACAGATCCAGCTGGTAATGATTTAACATCACCTGTTGGAGTAAAGACAAATACCTCATCTATTACTAGACCCGTCTTGAGAAGATCCATAAACTCAGATGCATCGCTCATATCTTTTTGCCATTCCAGCAATTGTCTCAGCCAAGTCAATTTTGCTTCTATTTCGTCTTCTTTCTTAGCCGACTTACCCTCTTTATAGAGCCAATGAGCTGCGATTCCATATTCGGCTGTTCGATGCATTTCAAAAGTTCTGATTTGAACCTCAAACGGAACACCATCTGGCCCAACTACGGTCGAGTGTAATGATTGGTACATATTGACTTTTGGCATTGCGATATAGTCTTTAAAACGGCCAGGCATTGGTTTATACAATTCATGCACTAAACCTAAAACTGCATAACAATCACCGACTGTTGGTACAATAATTCTTGTAGCAAAAAGATCATATATCTCATCTAATGTTCTATGTTGGGCTTTCATTTTTTTATAAATACTGTAAAAGTGTTTAGGTCTACCTTCAATTTCCGCTTCTATCCCCATTTCAGAAATTTTTGTATTCATTTCTGCTACAATTTTTTCGAGATAGTCTTCTCGTTCAGAACGTTTTTGAGAAATAGCACCAACTAGCTCATAATAAGATTCTGGCTCTAGGTAGCGTAAGCAAATATCTTCCAACTCCCATTTTATCTTGTAAATACCTAGTCTATGGGCTAAAGGTGCATATATATCCAAGGTTTCTTGTGCTTTTTCTTTTTGCTTTTCCGGTGACATAAAGCGGAGAGTTCGCATATTATGCAAACGATCTGCAAGCTTAATCAATACAACCCTAATGTCTTCTGCCATAGACAAAAACATTTTACGGAAATTTTCAGCTTGAACTTCTTCTTTTGAGGAAAAATGAATTTTGCTTAATTTTGTGACACCATCTACCAATAAACGAACATCTTGACCAAATTTTTCTTCAATATCATCAAGACTATATTCTGTATCTTCAGCTACATCATGTAAGAGTGAGGCAATTAACGTATCCTGATCAACCTCTATATCTATTAAAATTTCCATGACTGCAATAGGATGAATAATGTAATCTTCACCAGTTGCACGTTTCTGTCCTTCATGAGCATGTTTCGCAAACTCATATGCTTCCCAAATTTTATTGCCAGACGAAGCTCCTGAATAACTAACAAATTGTTCTAAAAGATCGCGCATCATTCGATCATCTTCTTGATAGCGTTCTTCTATATCACTGGAAGATTTAATCTCTGTTTCCAAAGCATTCTCTATTGGTATTTTATCAGTCTTTTCAGCCAATTTTATATTTTCAGGAGAAAACATTTGTTTGTTTAAATTATTATCATTCATGTATAATATACCCCTGTTCATTTAAGTTTCTCCAAGTTTGCGATTCCTGTATGCTTAAATTGCCTTCACTTTTTGGCAACAAATTTATCTTACAATTGTAGGAATCACTCACTTGTATTTCTAAAATCAAAATTTCACTCAACATATCTAATATTCTTAGTAATATAAAGGGATTCAAAAAGAGTTGCATTTCTCTAACTATAGCTCTTGCTAAAACAGCAATATTAAAGCCTTTACCTAACTCTGGTGAATATTGATAAATGTATTTTGTGACATTCGTTATTTGCTCATTTGTAACCGAAAACTGATTACGGTTAATACCGTACATTTTTTCTAAATTATTAATTTGATTTATCTCAATCTGATACGTGTTTTCAAGCCGCTCAACATCATCCCAGATTAAACTATTTAAGGTTGGAACTGCCATATCCAATACTTGTAATTGCATTTTATATTGTCCATTCCATTCTCGCCAATTTAAATATAAAAGTAAATCGACAGAATCATTTTGCTTGAAAATACGGGAAAATTCTTGAGCGTTAAAAGCAATTCCAGAAACAATTCGTAAGTCACTTAAACGTAAATCCAAACTAATATGTTTTCCTTGTCCAACTTCTCGCCATTGATCAATATAAACATTTTTCAAGACAAAAGTTGGTTTTTCATTTTTTTGACCAAATGGCTCTAGACTGGTCAATCTTTCAGCAAATTCATCACAAATCAACTCATGTGGCAATTCTAAGCTATATTGTCGATCCGAGATTTCAGATTTTTTGACAGGATTTGCTCTTGCATAATCTATGACTGTTTTCTTGAAAAGCTCAAACTTTTCCTTAGCAACAGTCACACCTGCAGCTTGCAAATGTCCACCATAAGAAATTGTGTGTTCTTCGGCTGAGGTGATAGCTGCTAAAATATCAAAATTACCTAAGCTTCTGGCTGAACCTTTTAATTCACCTTCTGAACCTGAAAATGTGATAACCGGCACAGAAAATCTTTCCATCAAGCGCGAACTAACTATACCTATTATTCCTTCATGCCAATCATAATCTGCAACCAAAATAATATTCTCTTTTTCGGATTTAGGCATTGCATCAATTTTTGTAATCGCTTCTTCATAGATTTTGCGTTCCAAATCTTTACGTCTGTTATTTAATTCTTCGAGCCTTTCTATGGACTTTTCAACTACGCTTATATCATCAGATAGAAGCAAATCTAAGGCAGGTTCTATATCACCCATTCTGCCAGCGGCATTAATACGCGGTCCAAGTACAAAACTAAAGAACGATGCTTCTATAGAGTTGCTCGTATTAAAGTTTTTTGCCATTGTTCTAAGCCCGAGTGGAGCTTTATCTTTAAAAATTCTTGTTCCTAAAGCCACGATCGCCCGATTTTCTTCTTCCAAGGGCATCGAATCTGCCACCGTACCTATAGCGGCTAGACATAATGCAGGTGATAAGTCAATTTCTTCAACTTGTAAATAATTGACTAAAGCTTCTGCTATTTTATAAGCAACTCCAGCTCCAGCTAGTTCAGCAAATGGATAATTATCTGTCGCGACTTGTGGATTAATTACTGCTAATGCATTTTTCATATAATCACCGGCTGGCTGATGATGATCACTAATTATAACCTTAATATTCGCCTGCATCAAAGTGTTTATTTCAGCATAATTGTTAATTCCACAATCAACAGTAATAACAAGGTTTGGCTTTAATGCAATAACTTCTTGAACTGTATCTTCAGAAAGTCCATAACCATCATCTAATCTATTTGGAATAAAGTAAGAAACGTCAGCACCAAGTTCTTGCAAAAGCCGAACTAAAATCGCTGTCGAAGTGATGCCATCACAATCATAGTCACCATAAATAAGAATTTTTTCTCTTTTATCCAAACTTTGTGCAATAATTTCACACGTCAAATACATGTCCTTAAACAAAAAAGGATCGTGCATTTGGACAAAATCTGGCTCTAGGAACTCATTTTGCTTGACTTCATCGTTTAGTCCTTTTGCTTCAAGTAAGGCCTTAATTCCAAGATCTATTTTCTCTAAACTCGACAACTTTTTATCTTTTAAGAGTGTCTCGTTGTAGACTTGCGTTAAAGGATTTGGATACCATTTTCTTTTTTCTAATACATTTTCTTTAATCTCAAACACTTCTTTCGATAGTTATTAATTAACGATATCTTAACATATCTAATCTAGATAGATTGTAATATTAGTTTCATTTTTAAAAAGATATAAGTACAAAAAAAGAGGCCCGCTGTTAAAGACGAAACCTCTTGTCGATTACTCTTATTCAACTACTCCTAGCGTTTTCGCTTGCGAGCAGCTTCAGATTTTCGTTTGCGCTTAACGCTTGGTTTTTCATAGTGCTCGCGTTTACGAACTTCAGCGAGAACACCTGATCTAGCGCAAGAGCGTTTAAAACGTCTGAGAGCACTGTCTAGGGATTCGTTCTCTTTAACCCTGATCTCTGTCATCTAACTTTTTCACTCCCCTCACAGTGGATTAAATTCACTGTGTATGATAACAGTATCCAACAAAGTTTACAAGTTTTTCTCTTGAAAGGATCATGTGCATCTTATATATGCCTTGGAGCTGATTGTTAGATTATGAGATAACAAAGCATTACATCTATCATTGTTTAATCAACTCAGCTAGAATATTAATAACATTATATTAGAAAGTTGGTACTTGATGATTAATTTTAATTTTAATGATAGTGGTGGTGTTAAGGTTGTCTTTGCTGACCAAACAGATCAAACTGAAATTATAAAATGGGCAAAGAAAGTAACTAATTTTAAAGCTAAAGCTGAGGATATAATTTACCTACCCAGTATTGATAATACGAGCTATATTCTAATTGGTCTCGGCGAAAAAGATGAAATAAAAATTGATAGTCTGCGCACTATTGGCTTCAAATTATTTCAAAAAGCCAAGCAGAATAATGTAACAGAAATTGAAGTTGAATTACCTTATCTAGAAAATCTAGAGATTAATTCACCGATCGATGCTTTTGTTGAAGGTTTATGGCAGGGAACTTATCAATTTGACAAATATAAAGCTAAAAAAGAAAATAATTCAAATCAAGAAAACTTTAATTTAAAAATAAATTTTAGTTTGGCTCCTGAATATGATATTTCAGAAGCAGATTTTAATTCTCGAACAACTAAGATTGCTGAAATTATGTCTGGTGTGTTTTTAGCACGTGATCTCGTTAATGAAACAGCTAATTATTTAACTCCAACAAAATTAGCAGAAGCTGCAGTAAATAATTTAGAACCGCTTGGCATTGAGGTTACAATTTATGAACGTGAAAAGATTTCTGAAATCGGAATGTCAGCTTTCCTGGCTGTTGCCCAAGGTTCTGACCAAGAGCCTCGTTTCATTATTATGGAATATAAAGGCAATCCTCATTCAGAAAAAAGTATCGGACTAGTTGGCAAAGGTATGACTTATGATACCGGAGGTTATTCGATTAAACCTACTTCTGGAATGCTTAGTATGCACTGTGATATGGGCGGTGCCGGATCGGTTATTGGGACAATGTACGCACTTGCAAAAACAAAAGCAAAAACAAATGTGATTGCAGTTATTGCAGCATGCGAAAATATGATTTCAGGACGTTCATTTAAACCTGGAGACATTATTAATTCATTGTCTGGCAAAACAATTGAGATTGACAATACAGATGCTGAAGGACGTGTAACTCTAGCCGATGCAATTTACTTTATTACCAATAATTTAAATGTTGAGAAAGTAATTGATCTTGCAACCTTGACAGGGGCTTGTTTGGTAGCCTTAGGCGAAGAGTATACAGGTGCTTTGACTAATGATGAAGATTTCTACAATGAATTTTACGATGCTGCTCAAGCTGTGGGTGAAAAAGTTTGGCTCTTGCCAAATGATAAGAAATTGGCAAAAAACAATGAGTCAAAAGTTGCAGATCTCAAAAATTCTGGTGGGAGATTAGCAGGCACAATCACTGCCGGACAATTTATAGAGAAGTTTGTTGCAGACGAAAAGCCATGGATCCATCTTGATATTGCGGGAACTGCCTACCTAAGCAAACCAAATGATTATTTACCTGAGCGTGCTACCGGTGTTCACGTTAAAGCTTTAACAAAATTGCTAAGCTAAGGCAATGATCAATAATTGAGAAAATAGGACTTAAATAAATTGACCCTCTTTCTTTAAGATATCAGAAAGAGGGTTTTTAAATTAAACTAGTTATATAAACAAACAAATTTTCAAAAATTTTTTGTTAACAAAAAACTATAAGAGACTTAATGGTAATTCTTGACCACCTATCAAATGAAAGTGAAGATGGAAAACAGTTTGACCTGCTTTTTCACCATTATTTACAATAATACGAAAACAATCTTCGGTCTCACAAATTTCTGCCACTTTACTAATTGCTTCTGAAATTGCGGGCATAATCTCATCTTTTTGCTCAGATTTTCCCAAATCATAAATATTGGCAAAATGAACTTTTGGTACAATCAACACATGAACTTTGGCTACCGGATTTGCATCCTGAANAGCTATCACGTGCTCATTTTCATATACTACACTAGAATCTATTTCTTTGTTTGCTATTTTACAAAAAATACAATCTGCCATAATATTCCTTCCTTTTTATATTTCTTTAATTTTTTCTCTAATAAAAGCAAATGCTTGATCTATCTTAGAAGCATCTTTGCCACCTGCTTGGGCCATGTCTGGACGACCTCCACCACCTCCACCTGTAATTTTTGCCGCTTCACGGATTATATTGCCAGCATGAACACCATGTTCTACTGCTTCTTTATTTGCCATGATAAGCCAAATTACATTGTTTTGGTTTTCTGAAGCTAATACAATCATGTATGGCTCAGATTGAAAATGAGCTCGCATCTGATCACCAGTTTGACGTAATTGATTTGCTTCGGCATTTTCTAATTTTGAGAAAGTTACTTTTATCTCCCCAATAGTTTCAACATTTTTTATTAATTCATCTGCTTTTTGAGTTGCTTGCGAAGCTTTAATTGTAGATATTTCTTTTTCCAGCTCTTTTTGTTTATCCTGAAGTTGCTCAACACGTTCTATTATCTTGTCTGGACCAGATTTCAACATCTCAGAAATGTTCTTGATAATCTCAGCTTCATTAGTTGAATAATCGTAAGCATAAGTACCTGTTACAGCTTCTATTCTTCTTACACCTGCAGCTATACCTGTTTCGGATGTAATCCTCAAGCTACCTATCTGAGAACTATGATCTAAATGGGTACCTCCACACAATTCTTTGCTAAAATCTCCAATTGATACAACTCGAACATTATCCGAATATTTTTCTCCAAATAAAGCTCTGGCACCAGCTTGCTTTGCTTCAGCTAAACCCATTAACTCTGTAGTGACAGGAATATCAGCTAAAATAGCCTCATTACATATGTGTTCAATTTTATTTAACTCATCACGATTAACTGGTTCAAAATGTTTAAAGTCAAAACGCAAACGATTTGCTTCAACTAAAGATCCAGCCTGCTCCACATGCTCACCCAGAACTTGATAAAGAGCCTGATGTAAAATGTGAGTGCCTGTATGATTACGTTCTGTTTCTAAACGAGTTTTTGCATCTACAGAAAATGTCATCTGAGTTCCGCTCTTAACTGTACCTTCGAGAACTATTCCCTGATGCAAATATATATCCGAACCATTTTTTGTAACTGTTTGGATTTTCACTTTAGAATGATCATTTTGAATTAGACCAGTATCACCAACTTGACCACCAGCTTCTGCGTAAAAAGGTGTTTGATCACTAATAATAATCACGGGTTCATCTTTACTGGCAGTTTCTATGACTTCTAAGCCATTATCTGTATTTTGTAATAGGTAAAGCACTGTGGCTTCTAATTCAGTTACGTCATATCCTAAAAATTTTGTTTCTTGGCTCTGATCAACTACTTCTGGTAAACTGCTATCATCCCAAGCAGAGTCAGTATTTGCTAAAGTTGCTTTTCTAGCTCTTTCTTTTTGCTCTGCCATCAATTGATTAAATCCCTCTGTATCAATAATAATGCCTTTTTCTGCAGCTATTTCACGAGTTAAATCAACTGGAAAGCCATATGTATCGTGCAGTTTAAAAACTTGTTCGCCACTTAATTCGTTTAAATTTTTATCTTTGCTTTCCGCTAGATATCTGTTAAGAATTTCTGTTCCTTGCCTGATAGTTCTAGCAAAAGATTTTTCTTCTTGGGTGATGACGCGCATAATATAATCGTATCGGTCTTCAAGTTCTGGATAGGCGGATTTTGATTGATCAATTGCAATTTTTGCTAAATCGGTGAGAAATGAGTCTTCGATTCCTAGTTTTAGGCCATAGCGAGCCGCTCGTCTAATCAAACGTCTGAGTACATAGCCGCGGCGTTCGTTTGATGGTTCTATTCCATCACTTATCATAAAGACAGTACTTCGAACATGATCTGTAATAACTCTAATTGCCGCATCAATGTCTTCTGATTGACCATATGTGACATTCGCTAATTCACATGTTCGATCTAATATTGCCTTTACAGTATCGACCTCAAAAATCGTACCCACGTCTTGCATAATACTAGCCAGTCTTTCGAGACCACAACCTGTATCAATGTTTTTGTTTTTTAGCGGGTGATAATTTCCCTCTTCATCTTTTTCAAATTGAGTGAAAACTAAATTCCAAAATTCAATAAAACGATCACATTCACAACCGACTGTACAATTTGGATCACCACAACCATACTTTTCGCCTCGATCATAAAATAGCTCTGAACATGGACCACAAGGACCTGTGCCATGTTCCCAAAAATTATCTTCTTTACCAAATCTAAAAATTTTTTCTGAAGGAATACCAACTTGATCGTGCCAAATATCAAAGGCTTCGTCATCTTCTTCATAGATTGTTATATATAGCCTATCTTCTGACATATGTAAGACTTCTGTACAAAATTCCCATGCCCAACTTATTGCTTCTTCTTTGAAATAATCTCCAAATGAAAAATTACCTAACATTTCAAAAAAAGTAGCATGTCTGGCAGTAGAACCAACAATATCAATATCTTGAGTTCTAACACATTTTTGGCAAGTAGCAATCCTTTTAGATGGTGGACTTTCTGCACCGGTAAAGTAGGGCTTTAATGGCGTCATACCAGCGTTGACTAATAATATCGATGGATCATTTTTAGGGATCAAAGAAAAACTTGGTAGAATTAAATGTTGTTTTGTTTCAAAAAATTCTAAGTATTTTTCACGTAATTCATTTAAGCCCATTGATTTCATTAATATTCTCCTTTATTAACATAAAATAACTA
>JGI24707J26582_10000572_pt1 | contig 28643 bp, 29 predicted proteins | sample BioPla1DNA1_FD_26582 | JGI IMG/M metagenome (IMG submission 26582)
AACAGAAAGCAGCACAACTTATACCTTTACAGGTGAAAGTGATGTAGTAATCTGGGGTGTAGAAGCTAATGAAAACATTGAGATTACAGTAAACTATGGTGACGGTTTTGAAGCTATGGTTTATACACTGGATCTTAGTGGAGTAGAGTTAGCTACCGAATAGCAACTAAGTAAGATAATAAACTACCCAAAACCCCCCGCAGGAAAGCAGGCAATTAAGCTCTCTTGCGGGGGCTTTTCTTTACCCCCGGCATCCTTGGAGCAATCAGGCTCTTAAGGAGTTGGGGGTTTCTTTTATTGTGGATTTGTTTCCTTGAACTAGGCATGTGGAGACGGTGGTATTGATGTCAAGAAAAGATAAGTAATGTGTGGAAAAGGCTTGAAATGAAGGTATTCCGAGAGTTGGGGGGAGAAACTGCGGCTCTCGGATTTTTTGTTTTGTGTCAAAACCAAACATATCCACGGTCGGTAGGTCATAGGGTTGAGTTGACAGGTTTGAAATGGAATAGGTTGGGGAGAAAGAATTATTAAATATTTCATGTATTCATATCAAATCATATTAAATCATATAAAAATGTTGAAAAGAAAATAAAAATATGGTATAATACTAAAGAGTGAAAACCCGAAAAATATATGCGAGGAGATTTGATATGACTATTGAGAATAATGATAAATGGATTAATCTTGAAGAAGCCGCTGATTACTTGAGCGTAAATAAAGACACTATAAGAAACTGGATTCGAAAAGACATAGGCATTCCAGCACACAAAATAGGTAAGCTGTGGAAGTTTAAAAAATCAGAATTAGACGAGTGGATTAAAAGTGGAAAAAGTGCAAATATTTAGAATAGGAGACATAAGATGAATAGAAATGCTATAAGTTTATTTTCATCTTCTGGAATTGGAGATTTAGGATTAAAAGCAAACAATATTCAAACGGTCATTGGATGTGAGCTGTTACCAGAACGTATGAAACTGTTTTCAAATAACTATCCTGATGCAAAATGTTTTCTAGGAGATATTTGGGAGTTAAAAGAAGAAATTGTTTCGTATTATAGAACACAATATGAAGAAGCACCATTTATGATAATAGCAACTCCGCCATGTCAAGGAATGTCATCAAATGGCATGGGGAAAATGTTAAATGATTATAGAAAAGGTCTTAGACCAAAGATGGACCCAAGAAATCGATTAATAATTCCGGCAGTCAAGATAATAAAAGAACTTCAGCCAGAGTGGGTAATTCTTGAAAATGTGGCTAATATGGTCAATACACTAATTTTAGACGAGGAAGATAATTTAATAAATATTATTGAATATATTAAAAGAGAATTAGGAGATGTTTATTCTGGAGAACCTAAGGTAGTTGATGTGGCGGATTATGGGATTCCTCAACACAGAAGAAGATTGATAACAGTATTAACGAGAAACGAAAAAGGAAAAATGGTTTTTGAATCAAATAAAACACTTATTCCGCCGCCAACTCATTCTTCAACAGATACGTTGGTAACAAGCCATTGGATTACATTGAGAGAGGCTATTGGTAATCTTCCGCCACTTAGGGCTGAAAAAGGTAAAAACATTGATAAAAAGTTTAATCCATTGCATAAAGTTCCAATTCTTGATGAGAAGAAGATATTTTGGGTTGATAATACACCTGAAGGTGAGACCGCCTTTAACAATCAGTGTGTAAATCCTGAATGCGGATATACAGGAAACCAAAGACACGGAGCCTCTCATAATGAAGAAGGAATAAATAAATACAGTACAGAAACGCCCTTATATTGTGAAAAATGTGGTGCCTTACTACCTAGACCTTGGGTTGAAGATAAGAAAACAGGTGAAAAACGTTTAATGAAGGGATTTGTGAGCGCTTATAAAAGAATGATGTGGGATGAACCTGCGAGCACATTGACCCAAAATTTTCAATTTGCTTGCTCGGATAACAAACTTCATCCAGATCAGTGTAGAGTGTTATCCTTGTATGAGGGATTGGTGCTTCAAAGTATTGCTGATTATGATTATTCATTTGTTATAGATGGTAAGACAGTACCAGATGGATTGATTAGAGATACAATCGGTGAAAGCGTACCTCCAAAAATGATTGATCAGATTTGCAAATTCATTTTGAGTATTTCAAAGTAAAAAACAAGACCGAAGAGTGTGTTGAATTCCGCATATTCTTCGGTCTCTTATTTTATTTTACTTTTTTACCTATCCATTTCTTCTTTGAAAAGGCATCAATGTACTCTGGACGATCTATTACTGCTAACCATCCTGAACACATTTTTGAAATTCCATCGGAATTCATAATAGAAACACTTGTAGTACGGCCACCATTCTCTTTTGGTTGCACAATTTTTCCCCAGTCATCTACAACTAGGTCATTTCTATAAAAACAAGCTGAAACTGTTGGTACCTCATTTATAAAGTCCCAGAATATTGCAAGTAAATTGTTTGTCTCACGATGGTGCGCTTTCCAATCGAAAGAATTTACAATTGCTATACGCTGCTCACCAATAAGTGGTTTAGGCGTTTTTGAGGCAGGTGGTGTACTACCACAAGTTGCTTTAACTTCAACTCCGCCATATAAAAATGGACTGAATAAAGCTTTGTCTTTAGGATATTTTTTCCCATCAACTTCGGTGTATAAAGTATTAAAATATGCGAGACGCTCGGGAGTATTAGTAAGAAGCAAATCAGGATATCCATCTTGATGTAAATTAGATTGCAATCCGTTATTCGCAAATCTTTGGACACTTTTAGCGAAATACTCACCAACCATACCGCTTAAGTTTCTCATTCCAAGAACTTCAAAAATGTTGATATCAAACTGTCTGGTTTGTGCATCCAATGCCTGTATAGCCTCATTGCAAAAATTGATTGCCTTGAGTAGATCATCGTTACTGATAATTAGTTCGTCGTTGATTTTCACCGAGTGAGAATCATTCAAAATATAATTGTATTCCATGACAAATCCTCCTTAAATGTCAAAATTCAAAATTCTTGTATATTTTTCTATATAGTCTGGAATATCTAGAATTGCAAACCACCCTTCGGACATTTTTTGTTTTCCAGATGCGACCATACTACATACCTTTGTGTTTCTCCCGGCAGTTCCACTAATACTTCCCCAGTCATTAGGCGTTAACTCACTAGAATAAAACGCTGCCGTTATGGATGGCTTATATCCGCCAGGAACTTCAAAATAATCATAAGTTATTCCTAGCAGTTCTTCGACTTCCTGATGGTGTGCTTGCCATGTTAGGCCGTTTAAAAAAGCAATTCGTGGTGCTGCTTTTGGAATAGTAGTACCTGTAGGTACACTTCCTACAGTACACTTTACTTCTAGACCGATGCCAAAGTTTCTTAATTCTTCCTCAGAAGCATTTAGGGCATATGCAGGAACTATGTCGGGATGACCTTTTTCAATGGGATTTACAATGGCTTCGCCGTTAGTTATCTGAGCTATATTCTCGCATAATATACAGCCAACCATTGCACTTGTTGTTTTGTAATCAATGCTTTTAAATAGTGAAACAGGTAATTGTAATAAAGACTCATTTGCTTTATTGATTGCATATGTAACGTCATCTACAGTCAGTGAAAAACCACAATCAAAATCAATATTGTGATTGATAAGATAATTAAACATTTGTACCTCCTTTATATTTCTTGCATAAGTGTTGAATGGACGGAGAAGTTTCATCTAATATTATTGTCGGCTAAGAACCTCCTATTTTAGTTCCGGCTTAAAAGCGTCTGAATTTTTATTGAAATACAGTTCTGTTGTGCCTTTGTTTTCAAAAATATTAAGCATCATGTCCAAATGCCATAGGGTTTCTTTTTTCTTTAATTCTTCAAGTGGCATCCAAAATATTTCTCCCTCTGATGAGGATTGAATATCTCCAAAATATGTGTTGGCCTTATATAGGAAAACCATATAGCGAGAGCCATCTTCTTCAACCCAGTCTTTAATTCCACACAACTTAAGATTAGATATGGTCAATCCGGTTTCTTCTTTTATTTCTCTAATCATGGAATCAACGACAGATTCTCTGTTTTCGACATGGCCACCGGGGAAGATTAATCCTTTTGAGTTGCATACAAGCTTTTCTTCGACAAGTACATTTCCCTGGTCATCATAGATCATACACATATTTGTAAGTTCGACAGGGGTTTTACGATTCATTCGTTCCACCTCAATCCTTTAGAGTTTCCATGATGTCTTCCAACTTACAATCCATGGCTTCACAGATTTTGAGAAGAACATCAGTGGTGATGTTTGCGCCTTTGCCTAGCTTGGCAATGGATGCTGCACTGATTCCAGCAGCCTCCTTGAGATCATTTTTATTCATTTCTTTATCTATTAACATTTTCCATAACTTGTTATAACTGATTCGCATAATCAACCTCCTTGTTATACAGCAAAACATCAAGTGAATCATCTTGATGTTTTGCTGTAAGATAGTTTTTCAAAAGTTCTACATCTTTACTGATATCTCGTGGCTTGATTCTGTTGATTACCTTTTCTTCAACTTCTGGAGTCCAGTAAATCTTTAACTTTTCTCTTGCTCTAGTGATGGCGGTATAGAAAATATTGTGTGTTACTAATTCTTCCACCTCATCTGTAATAACTATCTTTACAGAGTCGTATTCGAGACCTTGCGCTTTATGAATGGATACGGCATAAGCAATTTGGAATGGAACAACGGTATTTGAACTTCTATCATCTCCATCCTCATCAGCACTCTTTAATTTGTGTACATTAAATCTGATTACTGATTTATCTTCATCCTCCGAGCATTCGAGTAGTTGGAGATTTAAGTAACCGATATCACTTTCATCTATTACCTTTGGTATCTCAACATCAAACTGAATGCGTTCATCATGAGTTTCTGGATCCAGGATTTCTATTCCCCTGATAATTCCCTTCATATTGTTGTGTATGACGGGGAAGAACCTATCTGAATCGAGGAAAAGAATCGGATCTCCAACTTTATACTGCTGAACATCCCATTGAACAGCAGGGTTAGGATTGCTTTCCTGTAGGAATCTATTGATGTTGTTGATTCCATATAAGCCATCATAATTTAAACAGAGGATAGCTTCGCCCGGTTCAAGTGAAGAGAGTAGGGTTTCATCTACTTTTAAGGAGTAGCTTTCTCTCTCGATGACTTCTTTTGCTGTATCATCCATATGTCTAACCTTGTCCCAAAGTTCAAGCAATCGCTTGTCCTTAGTTCGATGAGGCTGGGTAAGTTCAAAAACAGCACTTTCAGGTAAAAATGATTTTAGTACCGAGAACCAATTGCCAAATTGAATTGCATCAATTTGATAAGTGTCTCCAACCAATAAAAGCATTTCAAAATTTGCTTTTTGCAGTACCTCAACCATATCTTTATTGCTAACGGTACTACATTCATCAATAACTAATAATTTATATTTTGCAAAAGAAGAACCTTGGTGTTTAAAACTTTCAATTGTTGAAAAAGTTGTATTTTCAGCATCAATCTTTCTCATCAAGTTCTCCTTTGCAGGATTTGTTTGTGTTAGGTATAATTTATCTGCATCATTTAAATAGTGGGAAACATGGTTTATTAGCGTAGATTTCCCTACACCCGCAGAACCATATATTACACCAACTTTTGACTCTGAAAATATACGAGTGATGATAGCTTTCTTTTCATCACAGTCAATTTCGTAATCATCAGATAGTAGCCAAAATTCAACATCGTCACTGTAATTTTCAATGCCTGATTCCGCCAACTTCTGTAGTTTCTCAATTACTTTGCAAGTATCAATCTTGTAATCATTTATAAATACTTGATTATGTTCAAGCATTAAATCACTTTCAGGTCTGTGTCCCGACCAAAGGCTACCGTTGTACTGTTCGATGAGCTTTGGATAATCGGGGAAATTACCCAATTCATCAATATCAGTGAATAGCTGACCTTTACCTTCCGTGTTATTTCTTATAAACCTGGCGAACAATTCAGGGCGTTTATCCTTACAAGGAATACAATCGAATACAGCTCCTAACTTTGGGTTATGACCAACAGGAGATCTGTTAAACGGTAAAGTATCAAACTGCTTGCAACCATTTGATAAATACAAACCAGAAAGATTACTATTTCCAGCATTTATCCACTCTTCATAATATTTGCTGTAGTAGCCAGACGAGTATTGGCTTTTAATTATAACGTTGTTCATGTTGTAAAGCAGATATCGTAGTACGTTTTGTCCATTACGTCCGTTTCGTATAAGATTCCTGCATTCATCTAAAATTGGAATAAACACCGTAGATTTAAGGTTGTTTTTCCATTCGAGAGTAATCCTATCATAGGCCTTATCCGGGAAGTCCATTAGGGTAGTCAGAGTGTATTTCGTTTTAGTAAGAAACTCACAGATCAATCGTTGCTCTGGATAAGGTACTCTTATTTTCTTGCCTTTTATCAGTGAAATGAAATTTTGAAATTCACAGTCACGAATGGAAACTTCCCAGCCATCGATAATGATGATGGGCATTGTTTTTCCTAGTATCTCAATAGTCTCATGTACAAGATGAAACTTTGATGCGTAATTGCTTTTGATTGGAAGTTTGGTAAAAGCAATTACTCTGTTAGACTTGGATTTGTTTTTTCTATCATCTATGGGTGTAAATGTGATTTCATAATATATTTTTCTATTCACAAACAGTGGTTTGATTTTTTGAATATAGTATTTATCTTTACTGTCGGTATGTAATTCCGCAGGATACTGTTCTATTTTTTCAGAAATCTTTTTATAGTACTCCTGTAAGGTATCATCTAAACGAAGAGGAAATTTATCTATGTTATGTAATACCTCAATACCATAGTAGTGGCTAAGAAGGTTCTTTGCCTCTAGCAAGTATTGGTAATACTTAAGCATTAATCGTTCAGAGCCATCTTCATCTAGAGTATATTGTGTAGTGACAACTTCCAAGTAATTATGGAATTTATATAAAGTGTACAGTTCACTGTTTATCTGTGCAAACTCGGTGGCTTTTGCTATGTTTTCGGCAGTGATAGGTATTTCTCTGCCGTTGGCATAAAACTTGAGCATGACGTGATTTACGAACTTTGTCAGTTGCTCTAAAATGTCTTGAGAAATAGCACCACGAGAATTGTTTTCTATTTCATCTAAATGTCTACATATTACACTATCTATCTTCTTGATAGATTCATCGATTGTTGGCATCAACATTCCTCCTTTCGTTTATTAATATTCTCCATCATCCCAGTCATCGATAAAGGCATCATACGGAAAAGTACCTGAAAATCTGTCTGGATGAAGCTTTACATACAAATTGCGTATTTTGGTTCTGGAACTTCCCGAAAAAGGAGTTGCAGAGCCACTGCCTAAAAAGCTGTTGCTTATATTGTTTAATTCGCTAAGTAAACCAAAAACATACGATTTTAAAGATGGATCAGCAAATGCATCTGCTTTTGAAATCCATTTAGTTTCATACAAGTCTTTTATTTTACAAGGCAGAGTCCTGTCAATTAATGATTCAGCATAGTTTTCTCCGATGAGAACAAGCATGATTTCGTCATAATCTGCGGTGAACTCTTGAAGTAATAAATTATCTTCAGAAGAATATGGTGATTCATCGGCCTGTTTTTCAGGAAGCTGAACACTCGTTGTTCCAATAGCACTGTTTCCGTTTAATTCGTTTGACAGGGTGCTTATTGCGTTACCCCACGCATCGGCTACTGCCTGCCCAGATGCTAGTATCTTTTCTTCAATAATGTTATGCGGGGTTTTATCAGCACTCTTCGGAGTGCTTTTTTCTTTGCCTGAAGCCTCTCTTAAGATTTCCAAAAACAAGTCAGTAATCTTGGTAGAAGCATTCACAGCATTGATATCTGGAATATCGTCCTTGAATTCATCAGCAAGCAGTTGTGCAGTTGTATCTCCGAAGCCTTCAAGGTATGAAGGAAATTCATCGTCATCACTTAAGTTTGCCAATATAAGAGCAGCAACTTTTGAAATGCTTGTATTGCCATTAAAGTATGCCTTAAAAGTATCCGGGCTAGTGCCTGCTAATAATTCTGGTCCACTATCATTCATCATGGCTTCAAAAATGGTCTTCGTAAATATTTTTGTGTTACTTGCTCCACCAATTACATTCTTTAGTTTCTTTGCAAAAATCTTAAATTCCATAGTTCCACCACCTTAAGTGTCTATTAATACCCAAGCCTACCCGTCGCTACCAAGTTCTACCGAGCTAATGTTTTATACTCGTAAGTGTAAAAACAAGTAACAAGGCGCTTACATAGATTCAGTGGGTGTGTGGGAATTGGTCTACACATTATTATATCAGAAAAATTCACAAAATTCTACACTTTCTCATGAACAAAATATGCGTTCGCAAAGAAATACTTGTTTATACGTATTTTTGATTCGTTTCAATAAACACTCTGCTATTGAGTTAGGTACATAAATCATTGTGTATCCACCTGAGTGACAGATACTCAAATATAAATATCACAAGGCCTGATTAGCTATAAGGGCATTGGGATACAGATATCGGCACCAACCACAGGACAACCTGTGGAAGGTTGCGATAGAAGTACCCTTATTTCCTTATGCTCATTTTTCAGGCAACACGGGTCGGTACTTCTAAAGCATCGGCCCATTTTGTATTCCTTGCCCTTCCGCAAAGAGTCAGGCGGAAAGGACAAAAGAATGAAACTTAAGGTTCGTTATGAAAATGAGTTCCAGACAATTGAACTGGACGCAAAATCAATGGATGAGATGTGGGTCAGCCTGTCTTTAGAGGATGGCGAAAATCTCACACAGGAAGAAAAGGAAAACATGATTCAGGATGCGTTTGAAGAGATGTTCAATAAGCCTGAATACAACAACTGGCATAAGTTTGACCGTCATCGAGGAAATTTGAAGAAACAGTTCCGTAAAGATGATGAAGATGCTGACGAAAGTGATGGTTTGGATACGGTTGGAGATTACTCGCAGGAAGAGGAACGCAACCGTCAGTACGAATATGAAGATTTATGCCAGGGAATCCGTGATGTGTTAAAGCCTGAGTATGCAGAGGTCATCATTGCTGTGTGCCTGGATGATATGACCCCGGAAGAATATGCGGCTACCACAGGCGACAAGAGAGACACCATATATAAACGATTACAAAGAGCAAAGAAAAAAATTCTGGAATTTTTATAAGACTGTCCAATCTGACCCTCTTCCAAGGCTACAAGGTAGAGGGTCAACCTCAAATAAATTACAGGAGGTAATTCAGATGAGCGAATTACAGGTTTTTAATAATGCGGAATTTGGCTCTGTCCGCACAATGTCTATTAATGGTGAGCCATATTTTGTCGGTAAAGATGTAGCTTCTATTTTAGGATATGCAAAGCCTCTTAATGCACTGGCTATGCACGTTGATGAAGATGACTCCCTAAAACAGGGACTCATCGACAGTATGGGAAGAACGCAGGAAACCATTTTTATCAACGAGTCCGGTCTTTACAGTCTTATTTTTTCAAGCAAGCTGCCGACTGCTAAAAAGTTCAAACACTGGGTAACAAGTGAGGTTCTCCCTGCTATCCGTAAGCATGGTGTTTATGCAGTGGACGAGGTATTGAATGACCCGGATATGCTGATTGCAGCACTGACTGAGTTAAAAGCAGAACGTGAAAAGACAAAAACTCTGATGGAAACGGTAGCAGTACAGAAACAGCAGATTACTGAAATGAAACCCAAGGCGAGTTATTACGATGTGGTGCTGAACTGCAAGGATCTTGTGGCAATTTCAGTAATTGCAAAGGATTATGGATGGAGTGCAAACCGTATGAATCAGTATCTTCATGAAAAAGGTGTGCAGTACAAGCAGGGCAACAAGATCTGGTTATTGTATCAGAAGTATGCAGAGATGGGTTACACCAGCACAAAGACTCACAGTTATCCGGGCAGTGACGGTTCGATGCATACAGCGGTTCATACATACTGGACTCAGGTAGGACGTCTTTTCATCTATGAACTGTTAAAGGCAGACGGTATTTTACCAACGATGGAGAGGGAGGATGCAGATGACAGATAAATTTAATGCAGAAGGTTACTACGACCCTGTTACTTATGAGGCATTAAACCGTATTGAAAAGGAAGAAAGGGCAGCCAGAAAAGCTGCCTCTTTCAAGCCTGTGGTGTATGTGTGCAGTCCTTATTCCGGGGACATTGAGAGAAATACTGCCAATACAAGAATGTATTCAAGATTTGCTGTTGCAAAGAATACCATTCCATTTGCACCACATCTCTTGCTGCCACAGTACATTTCAGAAGAGCATGAGCGTGGTCTTGCTATGTTCATGAATAAAGTGTTCCTCGGTAAATGTGATGAACTGTGGGTGTTCGGTAACAAAATTACAGAGGGCATGGCGGAAGAAATTGAACTGGCAGGAAAAATGAGAAAGAAAATCAGATATTTTTCTGAAGATTTGCAGGAGGTGGAGGCAAAATGAAATTGACGGTTTATACGGCAGACTGCGTGGGCAGTCTGTCTAACTGTGTTTATCCCAATAAACAGATTATTACGGATGAAACGGCTATGGCTGAGGCAGTGAAACATGACCATGTCACTGCAGAATACAAGGATAATTATCGTGGTAACTCCAATTTTATCATTGCCGATAACGTTCCCCTTGACTGTGACAATGACCATAGTGATAACCCGGATGACTGGATTACTCCGTTTGAGGTTGCCATGGCTTTCCCGGATGTTGCTTTTGTGGCCGTGTACAGCAGAAATCATATGAAAGTAAAAGACGGCAAATCAGCCCGTCCAAGATTTCATGTGTACTTTGTTATCCCGGAGATTACTGACTCTAAAGAATATACAGCCTTAAAGAAACGCATCGCAGCGTCGTTTCCATACTTTGACGGGAACGCACTGGACAGTGCAAGACTGCTTTTCGGTGTGTCTGCACCACAGGTGGAATTTTATGATGGCAGCAGTAACATTGTAGATTTTCTTGATGACCAGGAATTTGAAACCTGGGATAAGCAGACAANCCTTGTGCCACAGGGAAAGCGTAACAGTACCATGTCCCATTATGCAGGAAGAATCATCAAACGCTATGGAGATACGGAAGAGGCATATCAGCTTTATTTACAGAAAGCAGAAAAATGTGATCCTCCGCTTGATGATGTGGAACTGAAAACCATCTGGAACAGTGCATTAAAGTTTGGTGCAAAAGTATCTGCACAGGAAGGCTATATTCCGCCGGAACAGTACAATGCAGGCTATGAACTGAAACCGGAGGATTACTCTGATGTGGGACAGGCTGTTGTCATGGCAAGGGAATATAACGAAAGCCTCAGATATTCCCCTTCCACGGGCTACCTTGTTTACAACGGCAGTTTTTGGGAAGAGTCAGACCCGTTAGCACAGGCAGTGGCACAGGAACTGACTACCCGTCAGCTTGCCGAGGCAGAAACGGAGATTAAGAAAAGGCTCAAAGAAATGGAGCAGAATGGTGCTTTTGAAATACTGGCACAGATGGGTGCGAAAAAAGCGGTTGCAGCTTTTAATGAGGAGCAGGCTCATTCCTATGAATTATATGAGGATGCCGTCAATTATAAAAAGTATGCCATCAAACGCAGGGATTCCAAGTACATCACATCGGCACTGAAAGAAGTAAGACCGATGGTGGGCATTACGCAGACACTTCTGGATGGAGATGAGTTTCTGTTAAATGCTCCCGGCGGAACCTATGACCTTCGTAAAGGTGTGGGTGTTGTAAAAGAACATGATGCATTTGACTATATTACAAAACAGACTGCCGTGGATCCGGGTAATGCGGGTGCAGATTTGTGGGAGGACGCACTGGATACATTTTTCTGCAAAGATAAAACGCTCATTGATTATGTACAAAAAATAGTGGGTTTGTCTGCTATCGGAAAAGTATATGTGGAGGCACTGATTATTGCATACGGCGAGGGACGTAATGGTAAGTCAACTTTTTGGAACGTGGTATCCAGAGTGCTGGGTTCTTACAGTGGAAATATCTCCGCTGATGTTCTGACGGTCGGGTGTAAAAGAAATGTGAAGCCAGAACTTGCGGAGGCTAAGGGGAAAAGACTGCTGATTGCGGCAGAGCTGGAAGAAGGGATGCGTCTTAATACTTCCAACGTAAAACAGCTTTGCTCTACAGATGAGATTTATGCAGAGAAAAAATACAAAGCACCCTTTTCCTATATTCCAAGCCATACACTTGTGCTTTATACTAACCACCTGCCGAAGGTCGGTGCGATTGACAAAGGCACATGGCGAAGGCTGATTGTGATTCCTTTTGAGGCAAAGATTGAAGGCAGTAATGATGTGAAGAACTTTGCAGATTATCTGTTTGAGAATGCCGGAGGTGCGATTCTGTCCTGGGTTATTGCGGGTGCAAAAAAGGTAATCGAGGATGATTACCATATTGAGCCCCCGCAGAAAGTACAGGATGCAATACGCAAGTATAAGNAAAACAATGACTGGATGGCACATTTTCTTACGGAATGCTGTGAAGTGGATGAAAGCTACACGGCAAAGTCAGGAGAGGTGTATAACTCATACCGTGCGTATTGTACCCAGGTGGGTGACTTTATTCGCAGTACGGCAGATTTTTACACTGCCTTGGAAAGCAGCGGTTTCGACCGTAAAAAGACAAGGGATTGTAACCTTATTATCGGTCTGCGATTAAAGTCAGAGTTCCTGGAATGACAAGATAATTTTTATAGTGTGGAGGTCTATGGATGTCTTTTCTATAACTATTCTTAAAGGCATAAAAAATTAGATATATATAAAGTTAGGGAAATACACTCCATAGACCTCCACATAACCCATTGGATGGAGGTGGCAGATTTGAGAGAAAAAGAAATAGAACAGAAATTAGTAACTGAAGTAAAACGATGTGGCGGTATCTGTCCGAAGTTTGTATCTCCGGGATTTGACGGAATGCCAGACCGCCTGGTGCTGTTGCCGGAAGGCAGGTTTGCCTTTGTGGAAGTAAAAGCACCGGGAGAAAAGCCAAGACCATTACAGACCGCAAGACATAAGCTTTTAAGAAAGCTGGGTTTTTCAGTATATGTCCTGGATGGCATGGAGCAGATAGGAGGAATTCTTGATGAAATACAAGCCGCATAGTTATCAGACCTTTGCCACACAGTACATTGAAAATCATAAGGTGGCGGCAGTCCTGCTTGATATGGGTCTGGGAAAAACAAGTATCACGCTGACTGCAGTTAATGACCTGCTTTTTGACAGCTTTGATGTACATAAGGTTCTGGTAATTGCACCGCTTCGTGTGGCAAGGAATACATGGAGTGCTGAAATTGATAAGTGGGAGCATCTGTCCGACCTTATTTATGCGGTTGCTGTTGGAACGGAAAAAGAAAGGCTTTCTGCTTTAACATCACAGGCGGATATTTATATTATCAATCGTGAAAATGTACAGTGGCTTGTGGAGTCAAGCGGTATTCCCTTTGATTTTGACATGGTCGTTGTGGATGAACTTTCTTCTTTCAAGAACCACCAGTCAAAACGCTTCAAGGCACTTATGAAAGTAAGACCGTCCGTACAGAGGATAGTCGGTCTTACGGGAACACCAAGCAGTAACGGACTTATGGATTTGTTTGCAGAATTTAAACTGCTTGATATGGGAGAAAGGCTCGGAAGGTTTATCGGTCAGTTCAGAACAGCATACTTTAAACCGGACAGAATGAACGGACCAGTTGTGTATTCGTATAAACCCCTTCCCGGTGCAGAGGAGCGTATTTATCAGAAAATCTCTGACATTACCATTTCCATGAAAGCCACTGACCATTTGAAAATGCCGGAACTGGTATCTTCCGAATATGCCGTTTATCTGTCGGATGAAGAAAAAGAACGCTATGAGGAGATGAAACGGGATCTGGTATTGTCACTGCCGAATGGCGAAATAACGGCGGCCAATGCAGCATCACTTTCCGGAAAACTGACCCAGATGGCAAACGGAGCGGTCTATTCCGATGATGAAGAAATTATAGAAATCCATAACCGTAAGCTGGATGCACTGGAAGATATTATTGAGGCGGCAAACGGCAAACCGATACTTGTAGCATATTGGTATCAGCACGATTATGACAGAATCGTAAAAAGGCTTACGAAAATCGGCATTGATTTTCAGAAACTTGATACCGATGCCAGCATCAGGAAGTGGAATGAAGGAAATTTGCCTGTGGCACTGATACATCCTGCCTCTGCAGGACATGGCCTTAATTTACAAAGCGGTGGTTCCATCCTTGTGTGGTTTGGACTTACATGGTCATTGGAACTGTATCAGCAGACCGTTGCAAGACTCTGGAGACAGGGTCAGACCTCAAATACCGTTTCGGTACTTCACCTGACTGCCAGGGGTACCATTGATGAAAGGATTATGAGGGCGTTATCCTTAAAGGAGAATACGCAGACCGCTTTAATCGAGGCGGTCAAAGCAGACATGACAATCCAAGGGAATAAAATACCGGAGGTGTCAAAATGACAGCAAAAGAATATTTAGGACAGGCCCGTTTTTTAGATATGCGTATTAATTCCAAGATTCAGCAGGTTGCATCATTGAATGAACTGGCTACAAAGTGTACTGCTACAATATCCGATATGCCGGGGAATCCCAACCGTGGAGGTTCCCGTATGGCAGATGCCGTAGTCAAGATTATTGACTTGCAGGAAGAAATCAACCGTGATATTGATAAACTTGTGGAACTGAAACGGGAAATTATGGAGGTTATCAGGGCAGTTCCCAATGCGGAGTATCAGACGGTTCTTGAGAAAAGGTATCTGTGTTTTAGTGCATGGGAGCAGATAGCCGTGGACATGAACTACAGCATTCAGCACATCCACCGTATGCACTCTGCAGCTTTGAATAAAATCATCGTTCCTCATGATGATGAGAGTTAATGTGATAGAATGAGAGTTCCCTGCTGTGATATGATTATAATGCAAAAAGAATAATAAACGGGCAACCGTAACAAGCCTTTGTGGGTGTGATACCTGCAAGGGCTTTTCTTATGCCCAAATGGAGGTGTGTAAATGCCAAGGAAAGCAAAACACCCGTGCCATCACCCCGGCTGTCCAAGACTGACAGAAGGAAGGTTCTGTGAGGAACACCAGAAGGAAGAGAACAGGCGTTACGAGAAGTACCAGCGCAACCCTGACACGAGAAGACGCTACGGCAGAGCGTGGAAACGCATCCGTGACAGCTATGTTAAGACACACCCCTTCTGTGAACTGTGCTACGAGAAGGGCGTGCTTACCAGGGTGGAGGAAGTCCACCACAAGATTCCATTGTCAGAAGGTGGTACGCATGACAGGGACAACCTTATTTCCTTGTGCAAGTCCTGTCATGCAAGGATACATGCTGAGAGAGGTGACCGCTGGCACGGAAGAAAGAGTGATTCTTATGAGTGATGGTCAGGACAGTCATTATAAAACTTTTTTCATTTTATTATGAATGACAGTCATGACGGTCATTTCGCAAGGGCAGGGGCGGTCAAAATCCCTACCACGGGTCCTAAAGGGCAACGGTGCCGCCCCTTCACGCACACAATTTGCGTTTTTGAACGGGGTATTAAACCCCTAATCGTTAAAAAATATAAGGAGTTGATGAAATGGCTAGAGACGGAACTGCCCGTGGCTCCAATATCAAGGTTAATGCCGGGAGAAAATCCAAGGCATTAGCTGAAAAGGTAGCAACGGGAAATCCTGGTGGTAGAAAACTGAAAGTCATTGATTTGCCGGAAGGGACAGAACTTGAAGGGGCAGATATTCCTGAACCTAGTGCGTACATAAAATCCAAGCAGAAAGCAACAGGCGAGTTTGATGCAGAAAATATCTACAGATACATCTATATGTACCTTAAGGAAAAAGGATGCGACAAACTGGTGAGTAAACATTTGGTGGAACAGTACGCAATGAGCGTTTCCCGACTGATGCAGTGCGAAGAGGCAATATCCGAATACGGATTTCTTTCCAAGCATCCGACAACGGGAGCTGCTTGTGCATCCCCATTCGTTGCAATGGCACAGAACTACCAAAAACAGGTAAACACAATATGGTACCAGATCTTCCAAGTGGTAAGGGAAAATTGCTCGACAGATTTCAATCCCGATGATGCAGACCCAATGGAGATTCTGTTACGCAGTAGAGGATAAGGAGAATTTCATAATGATAGAAAAAGTAAATCCATGCCACCCGGATAAGGTGGCAGACAGAATTGCAGGTGCCATAGTTGATTTGGCATATGCTACAGAAGATACTCCAAGGATTGCCGTGGAAGTGCTAATTGGACATGGTGTGTGCCATGCTATTATCGAAACTTCGGCACACCTTGATGAGAGAGATATCGCAGATGCAATTTTTAGAATTGCCGGGGATGTGCAGACAGATATCGTGGTAGTTCCACAGGATGAGCATCTGTCGGATAACCAGAAGGGTGCTATCCGTTGTGGGGATAATGGTATCTTTAAGGGAATGCCACTGACCGAGGAACAGAAAAAGTTATCAAAACTCGCAGGCAGAATTTATGCTGACTACCCAACAGACGGAAAGTACATTCTTGATGGGGACAGACTTATCATCTGCCAAAGCAATGCGGATACAGAAGAACTGAAATCACGATACCCAGGGGCAGAGGTCAATCCGATAGGTGCCTGGGTGGGAGGCACAAATGTAGATACAGGTGCTACCAACCGTAAGCTTGGTTCTGATATGGCTGACTCCGTAACAGGTGGTGGTCTTCATGGTAAGGATTTATCCAAAGCAGATGTATCTGTAAACATTTATGCATTCCTGAAAGCACAGGAAACAGGAGAGCCTATTAGTCTTTGTTGTGCAATCGGAGATGAAACAATCGATGGAAAGCCGTATGGAGAAATCGTACAGATTGCAAGAGACTTCATTGCGAACCTTGGTGGTTTTGAGGCATTTGCGGAATGGGGGTTATTCTGATGGGAAAACATACAACCGAAATGAAGATGGTATCTACTTCCAAGCTGATACCATATGTGAATAATGCGAGAACCCACTCGCAGGAGCAGGTCAATAAACTCCGTGGGTCTTTGCGTGAGTTTGGTTTCATTAATCCTGTTATCATCGATTCTGATTTTAATGTGATAGCCGGACACGGCAGACTGATGGCTGCAAAGGAAGAGGGCATTGAGGAAGTTCCATGTGTATTGGTGGATTACTTAACCGAGGCACAGAAGAAAGCCTACATTCTTGCAGACAACAGATATGCACAGGACGCAGGCTGGGATGAGGAACTTTTAAGACTTGAAATTGAAGCCTTGGAGGGAATGGACTTTGATGTATCTCTTACGGGTTTTGATGATCAGGAAATAGCAGACCTCTTTGCAGATAGCGAAGGTACTGGAGCAGAGGATGATGCTTTTGATTTATCCGATGCACTTGAACAGGCAGCCTTTGTTGAAAGAGGAGATGTATGGGTGGTAGGCAGACACAGACTTATGTGTGGAGATGCCACTTCGCCAGAAGATGTTGCTACTCTTATGGAGGGTAAGAAGGCAAACCTCATCATCACGGACCCGCCCTACAATGTGGCATTCGAGTCCTCTGACGGACTTTCAATTAAAAATGATAAGATGGAGAACGATAAGTTCTACGAATTCTTACTCGCAGCATTTAAGAATATGGCCGAGCATCTTGAAAAAGGTGGCTCGGCTTATGTATTTCATGCAGACACAGAAGGTTTGAATTTTAGAAAAGCATTCATTGATGCAGGTTTCCATTTATCCGGCTGTTGCATCTGGGTTAAGAACTCCCTTGTGCTTGGCAGGTCTGATTATCAATGGCAGCACGAACCTGTGCTTTATGGATTTTTACAGAATGGTAAGCACTACTGGAGCAAGAACGCAGGTCGTTCCCAGACCACCATTTGGAATTTCGATAAGCCAAAGAAGAATAAGAATCATCCTACATCAAAGCCACTTGATTTAATTGCATATCCTATTGGAAATTCAAGCCAAGAGAATGCAATTGTAATTGATACCTTTGGTGGATCTGGTTCGACTCTTATGACCTGTGAGCAGACCAATCGTATATGCCATACGATGGAACTTGATGAAAAGTATGCATCTGTCATTCTTCGCAGATATGTTGAGGATACGGATGATGCTGAAAATGTGTATGTCATTCGAAATGGAGAAAAGCTGATGTACTCCGACCTTGTAAAGGAGGTAGATTTTGGAGATGGAACAACAGAATAAGAAACCAATTACCCTCGGAAGTCTTTTTGACGGTTCCGGGGGTTTTCCATTGGGTGGGGTGCTTGCAGGTATCACACCTATTTGGAGTTCTGAAATTGAGCCATTTCCTATCAGAGTTACAATGGCTCGATTTCCTAATATGAAACATTATGGAGATATATCTGCAATTGACGGTTCAGAACTTGAGCCTGTAGATATCATCTCGTTTGGCAGCCCCTGTCAAAATCTATCGGTGGCTGGCAAGAGAGAAGGCTTGGATGGTGACCGTTCAAGTCTTTTTTATGAGGCAATTAGAATTGTTAAAGAAATGAGGGAGGCTACCAATGGAAAATATCCAAGATACATCGTTTGGGAAAATGTCCCAGGAGCATTCTCCTCAAACAAGGGAGAAGACTTCAAGGCAGTCCTTGAAGAAATCTGCAAAGTCAAAGACGGGCAGATGTCAATATCTAAACCTGCAAAATGGGAAAACGCAGGACGCATCATGGGAGACGGTTTCAGTATCGCATGGAGACTCCTCGATGCTCAGTATTGGGGCGTTCCCCAAAGAAGACAACGAATCTACCTTGTCGCAGATTTTGATGGAGGGAGTGCCGGAAAAATATTATTTGAGTCCGAAGGCTTGTCAGGGTATTCTGCGCAGGGCTTCAAGTCGTGGCAAAACGCTGCCAATGGTATTACAGAAGGCATTGGAGAAACAGGCAGCCAAGACAGCTTGATGTTTGAGAATCATTCACAGGATACAAGGTATCGTGGTCCCCTTGCTGTTGCACAGACTGTTTCTTCTACTTATGGAACAGGTGGAAACAATCAGCCTTTCGTAGTTCAGACGCCAAAGACTTTGAAAGTCAGATGTGGCTGTGAGGGTGGTGGCAAGGGAGCATTGGTACAGGATAATCTGTCAGCTACCTTAAGCACCAATAATGACCAGACATTATTCCAACCGAGAGCCTATGGTGTGTGTGCGAAAAACAGTAATTCCATGAAATCAGATAATCCGAACAGCGGATTTTATGAGGCAGATACTTCGAGATGCCTTGATGCCAATGGTGGGAATCCTACCTGTAATCAGGGTGGCATTGCTGTTATTGAAGGTAATGGCAGCCGTCCTTCCCACAGGGGAGATGGCTATAAGGAATCTGATGTGATGTATACCTTAAATGCCACAGAGCAACACGCAGTTGCTTTTGCAGAAGTTCATGCAACACTATCAGCAAATGATGGTCCCAAGGGTCCATCCAGTCAGATGATGAAAAACCCGGAAGAGAATTTCGTGGGCGAGGTTTCCTATGGTATAGGAAGACCTGCCATGAACCAAGGTTACAATGCCAAGTTCAGCTTTCAGATTGAAGAGGAAGTCGAACCGACCCTAGTGGCATCTGGAGCATCAGGAGTAGCACATCCAAGATTTTCTTCGTCAAAGGCATCATTCTTTACTGAGGCAAATGAGGAGTGTGCAAATACACTTGTTGCCACGGATTATAAAGACCCACCAATAGTTAATGATGGGGACGATGTTGATTACATTGTACGCAGGCTTACTCCAACGGAATGTGAAAGACTGCAGGGATTCCCGGATTGGTGGTGTGATGACCTTGGTATTCCTGATCCAACGAATGAGGATATTGCCAAATGGAGAGAGGTCTTTGAAACTCATGCGAAAGCAATCGGAAAGACTACAAAACCAAAGTCTGATGCTCAGATAAGGAAATGGCTGCAGAACCCACAGAGTGATTCGGCAGAATATAAAATGTGGGGAAACGGAGTGGCTCTTCCGAATGTTTTCTTTGTGCTTGCGGGTATCAAATATTATTCGGATTTATCACAGAAATAGCTTGCTATTATGTGCCTTCAGAGTGATATATGTACATACCAAAAAATCATAAGGAGGTACAAAACATGGTACTACATTTCAATGTAACAAAGGACAAACGAAAAGCTATGGTTCAGGCAATCGAGAAGGAAATCGGGGGTAAGGCAAAATACCTCGGAGTTCCTTCCTGTGCCTACGAAATTGGGAACTTTACGGTAGGAAAGAATGGCGAATTGGAATTCGGAGATTTTGATGACCTTGATGAGGTTGCACCGATTGTTGATGCCTGTGTTTTGGCAACAGGGGTCAGCCCGGCAGAATGGGACAGCAACGAAGTGGGGGCAGAACAACCCCACAGTGAGCCGAATAAAGGGGCAGAAACGGGCGAGAGCCTTGGACTTACGGTTTCCATACCACTTGAAAAAGTGGACATGGGAAACTTAATAAGCCTGCTTGAAGCAAAAGGCGAACTGATAAAGAAAGCCTTGGGAATCGAGAATGTTCACATTGAAGAAAAAGACGAGGTTGTAAACTTCCCTTGGTTTGAAGAGGTAAAGCCGGAAGAGGCACTTGCCTACACTAAATTCATATCAGCCATTTGCGAGATGAGTAAAAAGCAGAAGAGAGTGACTGCAAAGCCAAAGGAAAATGAGAATGAGAAATACGCATTCAGATGTTTCCTTTTAAGGCTTGGGTTCATCGGGGATGAATTCAAGGCAGACAGAAAAATCCTTCTTTCAAAACTGGATGGCTCGGCAGCATTTAAAGCAGGGGCGAAGAAAGGGGGCGAGCAGTAATGTTTTTCCCACCAAGAGATATTGTAAATAAGGTAAAGGAACAGTACCCGGCGGGTTCAAGGGTTGAACTGATTTCCATGAACGACCCATACAGAGATATTCCAAGTGGAACGAAGGGAACTGTTACGGAGGTGGATGACACAGGTACAATCCATGTGCATTGGGATAACGGATGCTGCCTTGGGGTTGTCTATGGAGAGGACTCCTGCAGAAAACTAAGTACCGTGAAAGTCATCTGCTATAACGATGAGGAAGTATGGGACAGCCGGGAGGATGCTTTGGAATTTTATATGAAAGCAATGGCAGGCTCAGAAGGAAGTGAGCAGGAACGATATGCCAAGATTGTGGCGGAACTTGCGATGGGAAAGGCTGTCTGCACGGATGGGGAAGAGTAGAATAACGCTGGAAAGATACACAATAAAAGGTGTGTATGTGCTAGGGGGTGGATGCCATGAATGAAAGATTATTGGAGAACCTTGCCAGATGGATGATTAGCCACGGCACCATAATTTCAGACAGAGAACGGAGCAACTATTATACAGCAGTTCGAATCATAATACTTAATTGGAGAGGAAATGAATACATAATTGTGCAGGTTGATGGAATGACCTGCAGAATAGACAAAAACTAAATATCAAACAGGGGCAGAGCCGTTGGCTCTGTTTCTTGTTGCATTTAGAATTTTTGAGTCACCTTTGGGTGGCTATTTTTAATAGGCTCTCGGAATCTTGAGCCTGCCGACCAAGATCCATCGGTCGGATGAACCTTGAAAAGTAAATATTATCCAGAATGGAAGAGACATGTAATTGGGATGGAAAAAATGGCGCACTTTAATAGACCATGCGTCAGAAATGGGTTATAATGGTATCGCTTATTCAGTTAAGCGGCTTGCTCAAAGAGATCTTTTAGGTGGGATGACTTTGGCAAAGCCCATGCATCAAGATGCTGACACATCATGATAGCAAAGAGGCGGCAGTACCACATCTTAGTAGAGCGGTGTCTGCCGTCTTCTAATTTGTAGTCGATCTTTTCACGCTTATTGCATCTCTCTGCGGAAGTTCTTGCGTTGTATTCCAGTTTCCACTCTTCACTGCTTCTGGGGGATCATTAAAAAGTCGCGGATTATCTTTCTGTGTTAGGTGAACAGTTCTTCCGTATTTAGCATTTGAACATGGATGTTCGCATGTACAGGTGATTGTGCCGCCCTTGAAGCTGATCTTAGGGCATTTGAATTTTGTTCGTCCTTTTATAGATTCAGTACCGTCACGGCGCATACGAAATCCCTCTTTACAGATGGGAACGCCATCAACTTCAATGGTGAAATCATCCTTGTAAACAGGTGGCTTGCCGCCTTTGCCATTTAAATCTATGAAAGGTTTGATTTGATGCTTTTTGCAGTATAGGTAGTAAGGCATGGCATCATGGGCAGAATCTAAAAGGAGTTTGCTTACAGTTACGTCCGGAAGGAACTTTTTCATTGAAAACCAGTTGTAAATGAAACCGTGAGAATCATGCCTTGAAGCCGGTCCAAGCAACGGAAAAACGGGGAGATCATTATCAGAATCGGAAGCAGTCAGCATATATAAGTCGTAGCCGAAGTAATAACGGTTCCTGTGTGAATCCCATCCGATGTTGCAGTCAGGCTGTCTGTAAATGCGGTTACATTTACAATCTCTGATGCCGTTTGCCAAACAGTTGCAGGTACGTTTTTTACGCTCCTGTGCTGCAGTGTAAACGGGAGTGCCGTCACCGGCAAGAGCAAGACGATTAAGGTTGATCAATCCCATTTCAGCAGAGCGGTTCAGGAAAAGGGAACTGAAGATTTCAAAGAGCCTGGTACATGCATCCATGTCGGTTGGCGGTTCCTGTTCGAGTTTTTCAAAGAGTTCTTTCACAGTGACTTTTTCGACAGGCGGGGCTTTTTCTTCTTTACCTTTTGGCTTCTTTGGTTTTTCTTTAGGCGGATGAACGGCATCTGTAAGATTATTCTTATCACTGCACCATAGACGAGAGAAGAAGTCATAAAATGTTCCGATCCCCGGGGTATCACCAACGTTAAAACCGCTAAGAAGGGCATGAAGATGGTTTTCCTTCATGTCGGCAACCCATGCAGTCACAGAAGTGATTTTGAATTCTATGGAAAGCATGACGGAGCGCAGCATGTCAGAAGGAAGTCTTGGGGCGGGACCAAAGTTAGAGTATCGATCCAGCATGAACTCATCAACCGCAGAAAGATCCAAAGCGTAGAACTTTTCAAGGATTTCCCACGTCGAAGAAGGAAGGGATGAAGCGGCGTCTGGATAATATTTACGAAGTTGATCCAGAACACGTTTCTGGTAGGCGGGGTGACCGCCGATGTTAACAGGTTTCATAATGTGCACCTCCAATCAAGAGCAAATTTGCTTCTTAATTGAGGGGCGCGCCTCGCTACCTCTGCGAGGTTATGATCAGCGAGGCGCGCCGCACATTTGGCTCTGCCTGTCAAGTACTTTTTCAAAAAAAGTTGCTGTATAGGTGGGGGAAAATAATAAATGGGGTCTTCAAAACGCAGTGTTTATGCGGAGTAGAGATTCCGAGAGTCTATTTTATTGGAAAGGAGGCAGGAGTTTGCGAAAACTGAAAAAATATGTGCCGACCAGATTTATGGCAGAGGATTCTCACTATGATAAAGCCGAGGCAGATTTTGCTGTGAACTTTATTGAGAACCTCTGTCATACAAAAGGAACATGGGCGAGAAAGAAATTTGAACTTATGGATTGGCAGGAGCAGATTATAAGGGATGTGTTTGGAACAATAAAGCCAAACGGATATAGGCAGTTCAATATGGCTTATGTTGAAATTCCCAAGAAAAATGGTAAGAGTGAATTGGCAGCCGCTGTAGCACTTTTACTGCTTTGCGAGGGAGAACAGCGTGGAGAGATATATTCGTGTGCTGCAGATAAGAACCAAGCGAAAATCGTATTTGATGTAGCTGCCGATATGGTGAGATTTTCAAAATCATTAAGCAAACGAATCAAGATATATGAGTCACAGAAGAAGTTGGAATATTTACCAACGAAAAGTACCTATCAAGTATTATCTGCCGATGTTTCCAATAAGCATGGATTTAACACCCACGGGGTAATCTTCGATGAGTTGCATACCCAACCGAACCGTAAATTATATGATGTTATGGTTCAAGGTTCAGGAGATGCCAGAATGCAACCCCTATATTTCCTTATAACCACAGCCGGGAATAATACCGAGAGTATCTGTTATGAGGTGCATCAGAAGGCTTTGGATATCATGGAAGGGCGAAAGCATGACAGTACTTTTTATCCTGTAATCTTTGGTGCAGGTGTTGAGGAAGATTGGACAGACCCAAAGGTGTGGAAGAAAGCAAATCCATCTCTTGGAGAAACAATAGGTATTGATAAGGTTGAGGCAGCCTGTGAGTCTGCAAGACAGAATCCCGGCGAAGAGAATGCTTTCAGACAGCTTCGTCTGAATCAATGGGTCAAGCAGTCAATCAGATGGATGCCAATGGAAAAGTGGGATGCTTGTGCATTTCCTGTGGATGAGGACGAACTTGAAGGAAGAGTATGCTACGGTGGACTTGACCTTTCAAGCACCACAGACCTCACATCCTTCTGTCTGGTGTTTCCGCCTCTTGACGAGGATGATAAATATTATGTTCTTCCTTATTTCTGGTTGCCGGAAGAGACTCTTGATTTGCGAGTCCGAAGGGACCATGTGAATTATGATGTGTGGGAAAGACAGGGATACATTCAGACCACGGAAGGAAATGTGGTTCACTATGGTTATATTGAAAAATTCATAGAACACCTGGGCGAGAGGTTCAATATCCGGGAGATTGCATTTGACCGATGGGGAGCAGTCCAGATGGTACAGAACCTTGAAGGCATGGGATTTAATGTCGTGGCAATGGGACAGGGATTTGCATCAATGTCACCACCTACAAAGGAACTTATGAAACTGACCCTTGAACAGAGGATTGCACACGGAGGACATCCTGTCCTTCGGTGGAATATGGATAATATTTTTATTCGTACGGACCCTGCTGGAAATATCAAGGCAGATAAATCAAAATCAACAGAAAAGATAGATGGTGCCATAGCCTGTATCATGGCGCTTGATAGAGCAATAAGATGTGGAAACGATACGAGCGAGAGCGTCTACGATACCCGTGGACATCTCGTTTTTTAGTCGTATCGAAAAATGCGGTACAAAATATTGACATATACATTGGATGGTAGTATGATACTCGTATAGAAATTTGCGGTACAAAAATATGGAGGTGTAAGTATGGGCAGACCGGGTTATATGTCATTATATGCGGACGAGAGAACACAGCAAATATTCGATGAGTTCGTCAAAATTAAGGGGATAAAAAAGTCCACGGCACTTACAGAAATGCTTGAAATTTATATGCTGTGTCAGGACGAAGAATTGTATACCGAATTGAAGAAGAAATCATTAGGAGTGGAGGTCGCAAAACAGGTGTTAGTACAGAGAGCAGATAGCAGAGAAATAAATGATTATATTTTTATGAAACTGGGTACAGCATATGATGTTGATGGAAACGCAATGGATGGGTATGACACTATAGATGCGTATATCAGAAACTGCTCTGAAAATGGAGAGGGATATACTTGGTTTTCAACAGAATCACTTCACTTTGGAATGGCAAAGAAAAAAGTTGAATATTATAATTCTCTATGCGAGTTAGGAGAAAAGGTAAAAATATTGTTTGCTGTTGGAGATGATGTCAATGATATCGTGTATTCAGCTACGGTTATGGAAATTGTATCTGGAAGAGATGCTGTGGCGTGTCCAGATGATCTTGCTTATGTGCCTTGTGAATTTGCAGATGAAGAAAAAGCAAAAATATGGATAAAAATAGCAGACATTCAAGAAGAGAATGAACTGAAAGCTGCAATGCTGAAGGTTAGGAGTACAGATGCAAACTTAAAACAGATAATATCAAATTCGCAGTTTCATTTTGGTTATGTGTATTTACAAGAAAATTGAGGTGGTATTATGGCAGAAGAAGAAAAAGATAAGGAAGCGTATGAAAGATACAAAAGATATCAAAGAGCAAAGTGGAAATATGAAAGTAAAGGAACAACAATGGTTCTTATCGTTGTTATAGCAATAATGGTGTACATAGCATGGAAACTTGGCTTAATGTAATGATTCAAGCATCAATCAGGAATGGTTGGTGCTTTTATTATGCCCATTTTTGAAAGGAATGGTGAGAGATATGGGAATATTTAGTGGAATTTTTAAATCGAGAGATGCACCCACAAACAGAACTGCAGGCAGTGCCTACAGTTTTTTTCTTGGGCAGAGTGCTGCCGGGAAAAGGGTAAATGAAAGAAGTGCCATGCAGACATCGGCTGTGTATGCCTGTGTCAGAGTTATATCGGAATCGGTGGCAAGCCTGCCATTACATCTGTACAGATACAATAAGGATGGTGGCAAAGAGAAAGCCATCGACCATCCTTTATACCATCTGTTACACGATGAGCCGAACCCGGAAATGACGGCATATTCCTTTTTTGAGGTGGCACTTACCCATTTGCTTTTGTGGGGCAATTCCTACAGTCAGATTATCAGAAATGGAAAGGGGGAGGTCATTGGTCTTTACCCGCTCATGCCAGACAGAATGACGGTAGACAGGGATGAGAAAGGACATCTCTATTATGAGTACATGGTATCTTCCGATGATGCCCCGACAAATAAAGGTTCCACAGTGAGGTTAAAGCCGGAAGATGTCCTGCACGTTCCGGGATTATCCTTTGACGGTCTGGTTGGATATTCTCCAATCGCTATGGCCAAGAATGCAATCGGTCTTGGTATCGCAGCAGAGGAGTATGGAAGTAAATTCTATGCGAATGGGGCTGCACCAAGTGGTGTGCTTGAGCATCCGGGAACACTCAAAGACCCAAGTAAGGTAAGGGAGAGCTGGACGCAGACCTTTGGTGGTTCTGCAAATTCCAATAAGGTGGCTGTACTGGAAGAAGGTATGAAATATACACCGATTTCCATCAATCCATCTGAGGCACAGTTCCTTGAAACAAGGAAGTTTCAGGTGACGGAAATCTGCAGGATATTCCGTGTTCCACCCCATATGGTTGCAGACCTTGAAAAGAGTTCCTTCTCTAATATTGAACAGCAGTCTTTGGAATATGTACAGTACACACTTCGCCCGTGGCTTACAAGACTGGAGCAGGCTATGGCACGAAGACTGTTTACGGAAGAGGAGAAAAAGACCTATTTTGTGAAGTTCAATGTGGACGGACTCCTTCGTGGAGATTATCAGAGCCGTATGAACGGCTATGCCACAGCAAGACAGAATGGGTGGATGTCTGCAAATGACATAAGGGAACTGGAGAACCTTGACCGTATTCCTGCTGAACTTGGCGGGGATTTATATCTTATCAACGGAAACATGACAAAGCTTGAGGATGCGGGTATCTTCGCAGCCGATGGCACAAAAAATGGAGAGGAGGATTCCGATGAGGGACAAGAAGAAGTTCTGGAACTGGAAGAACAGGAAAGTTCTGAACCAGGAAACAAACGAAGAAATCGTAGAACGAACACTTGAGTTATACGGCACCATTGCCGAGGAGAGCTGGTTCGATGACGATTTTACACCTCAGATGTTCAAGGATGAATTGAATGCCGGAAGTGGTGACATTACGGTATGGATTAATTCTCCGGGAGGTGACTGTGTGGCGGCTGCACAGATTTACAATATGCTCGCAAATTACAAGGGAAATGTCACAGTCAAGATTGACGGCATCGCAGCATCGGCTGCATCCGTGATTGCTATGGCTGGACATACAGTTTTGATGTCCCCAGTTTCAATGATGATGATTCATAACCCTGCGACAGTAGCTTTCGGTGACCATACCGAGATGGCAAAAGCTATCGAGATGCTTGAGGGGGTTAAGGATTCCATTATCAATGCGTATGCGTTAAAGACCGGGATGTCGAGAGCAAAGTTATCCCACCTTATGGATGCAGAAACATGGATGGATGCCACAAAGGCCGTGGAACTCGGCTTTGCTGATGACATTATCACAAGAAATGCTTTTCCTACTAAGGAAGAGGATGAAGATGAGGATGAGCCGAAGGAAGGCGAATCAGAGAAGCAAGAAAGCACCGAAGAGGATGAGAAAAAGAAATCATCCAATTCCGTGCTTTTTTCACGCAAGGCGGTAAACAATGCCCTTCTTAACAAGTTGGAGGAGCATTACAAAAAGCCAAGCGTAAATGTAACCAAGCAGGCAGAAATCCCTGCTGTAACCNAAACGGATGGTGTATCTGCAAATGAAATCAGAAACCGTCTGGAACTAATCAAAAAGTATATTTAAGGAGGAACTCAAACATGAGAGTACAGGAATTAATTGAGAAGAGAGCAAAGGTGTGGGAAACAGCAAAGAACTTTGTGGATACCCACGAGGACAAGAATGGTAATCTTTCTGCCGAGGATAAGGAAACCTACAGCAGAATGGAGGCTGAAATCGAGGAACTTACCAATTCCATCGAAAGACAGCAGAGAGCCGAGAGAAGGGAGCAGGAACTTTCCAAGCCTGTAAATTCCCCGATTACTGGAAAGCCTTATAAGGATGAGCCACAGGGAGAAGTAAAGACGGGACGTGCATCGGATGAGTATAAGAAGGCTATGCTTACAGCACTCCGTTCCAACTTCAGACAGGTATCCAATGTCCTTCAGGAAGG